>Ga0208300_100657_pt1 | contig 21751 bp, 19 predicted proteins | sample 23_taG_FD_184096 | JGI IMG/M metagenome (GOLD analysis project Ga0208300, IMG submission 184096) | Marine viral communities from Cariaco Basin, Caribbean Sea - 23_WHOI_OMZ (SPAdes) (version 2) | ecosystem: Environmental > Aquatic > Marine > Oceanic | place: Caribbean Sea: Cariaco Basin... | reverse complement strand
ACCAGAATCGGCAGACAGCCGCCCAGGGGGTTGATCTTCTCCCGCTGGAACAGCTTCATGGTTTCCTGCTGCTGCTTCTGCCGGTCGCCCTTGTTCTCTTCCTTGATGCGCTGCATCTCGGGGGCCACTTTGCGCATCTTGGCCATGGACCGGTAGCTGGTGGCGCTGAGCTTGAAGAACAGGGACTTGATCACCAGCGTCAGCAGGATGATCGCCACGCCCCAGTTGCCGACCCCGAAGCCGAGATCCATCTGCAGGCCGAAGATATCCAGCTCGCCGCTTTGCAGGAACACCAGCAGGTGGAAGATCGGCTGGGCCAGGAACCACAGCCAGCCGTAGTCCACGGTCATGTTAAAGCCGGGGCTGATCGCTTCCAGGCGATCCTGGATCTTGGGACCGGTGTAGAACTCCGCGTAGAACACCTTTTCCTCGCCGGGCTGAACTTCCGCCGAGGCGGACACGAAGCGCAGCAGGTATTCGTTGCGGTTCTCGCGGTACAGGGTGGAGTAGGTGTAGCGCCCCTGGGCATCGGGAATCCAGGCGGACACGAAATAGTGCTGGAGCATGGCGATCCAGCCGCCCTCCTGGGTGAGCCGCAGCGGCTCGTCCTGCATGTCGTCGAACGGCAACTTATTGTAGGGCTTGTCCTGGCTCCAGTACGCCGCGCCCAGGTAGGTGGGCATGGGAATAAAGCCCTGGGTGCTTTTGCCCGGGTCTTCGCTACCGTCCCGTTTGATCTGGCCGTAGAGCGCGCCCTGCCAGGCCTCGCCGCTGTTGTTGCGGACAATATGGCTGACCCGGACCAGGTAGCTGCCGCGCTCGAAGGTATAGCGTTTGATGATCTCCACCCCGCCGCTCTGGCTCAGGGTGAGATCCACGTTGAGTTCTTTCTCGCCGTCCTGCAGGCGGTAGCGGTCCTGCCCGGCCTGCCAGGTGGGGCGGCCTTCGGCGGTGTCGGTGCCGTTCTTGCCGACCAGCCCGCTTTGCGCCACATAGGTCCGGCCGGCGTCGTTCTGCAGCAGAACGAACGGCTGATCCGGAGTGTCCGCGTGGCGCGGGTATTCGGGCAGGGCCACCCGAACGATGTCGCCGCCCAGGGGATCGATCTCCAGGGCCAGCACATCGGTATTCACTTCAATGCGCTGCTCGGAATCACCGCTCTGGGAGTCCGGGGCCGGCGCCTCGGCCTGCTGCTCGCCGGCGGGTTCCGGCACGGTGCCCTCGGCGCTGTCCGGCTGCGGCAGCGGGTCGCTGTCATTGGCGGGGGCGGTGTCGTCGGCCAGGGTTTGTTCCTGGGCCACCGGCGTGGTCTGCGGGGACATATAGTCCCGTTGCCACGCCTGGATCATCAGGTAGGAAACAACGGCAATACCAGTGATCACTAACGCGCGAGGGATATCCATAATTCGATTGGGTTCTGGCGAGAAAAAGCGGACGGCAGTTTCTCAGTCTTGCCCACGCTTGGCAAGCAGCTTGTCCAGCAGCTCGGACAGGGCCGGTGTCAACGAACGCCCCCCTTCCTTGGGACAAGGGCCCCGCAGGAGCACGATCAGATCCAGGCCGGCCAGCTCATGCTGGCGCAAACGGAACTGTTCGCGGGCACGGCGCTTGATCGCGGCGCGGTCCACGGCGTGGCGTGCTTTACGACGGCCGATCACCAGACCCAGTCGTGCCTGGGGCAGGTCGTTACGGCGGGCAAGAATGAGAAAATAGCGGTCGGAGACCCGCCAGTCCGGGGCGTTGAACACGGCCTGGAACTGGGCGCCGTCAAGCAGGCGCTGTTCTCGGGTGAAGCGGAAGGACGGGGTATCGGGCGCTGACACTGGCACCATGGCGAAAACGGAAGACAGCGGTCAGCGCCGGCGGCTGACTCAGGCTGTCAGCCGTTTACGACCTTTGGCGCGACGTGCCGCGACGATTTTGCGGCCATTTTTGGTGGCCATGCGGGCACGGAAACCGTGGTTACGCTTACGCTTGATGTTGCTCGGCTGGAATGTCCGTTTCATGGCGTCATCCCCAAATAGGAAGTCATGGGCTTAAGAGGCCGCGGATAATAGTCGTGCGGGGGCTGGCTGTCAACCGGGCTTTCCGGAGCGGGTCGGGGTGTTACTAAAAGAATTAAATATTTATATGTTTTTAGTAGCAGTGGTAATAGTAAGGGAAGGCCGATTCTGTGGATAAGCGGGAAAAAGCCATATAAAGCAATGATTTAGCCTGTTGGCAACTGACGTATAACTGTGTGTAAGTCACGGGGACGAACGGGGGACAGTCGGTGGTCAATTGGGGACGGAATTGATCCACCTGGTTATCCCCAGAGTTGTGAGCCCGGGTGCGCACAGGGTTACCGCCGTAGTTATCCACAGGAAAAGTGAAAAGAAAAAGGTCCCGGGAGCTGTGGATAATTGGCCGGACGGGGGTATAGAATGCAACGTCTTATTCACCATCGACGGTAAAGGCGGGGATGTGTCCGAGGAGCTTTGGAATCGCTGTTTGACTCGGCTGGAAGACGAACTGCCGTCCCAGCAATTCAACATGTGGATCCGGCCGTTACAGGTGACGGCTTCCGAGGATGGCGGAGAATTGACGCTTTTCGCGCCTAATCGCTTCGTGGTCGACTGGGTTCGCGACAAATACGTGGAACGTATCAGCGAGGTGCTGGGCGAGCTGAAGAGCGGCCCCCTGCCCCAGTTACGGTTGGAAGTGGGCAGCTCCCGGGCCGCCCCGGCGCCCCGGCAACCGGAAGCCGGTGCCGCCCGTGGCCGCCCCGCCGACAGCCGCGCGGCGCCGGTGATCGAGCCCCGCGCCAAGGCGGTGTCGCCGGAGCTGGGCGGTGCCGCCAAACACCGCAGCAATCTGAATTCGGGCTTCACCTTTCTGACTTTCGTGGAAGGCAAGTCCAACCGCATGGCCTGCGCGGCGGCCCAGCAGGTGGCGGAGAACCCGGCCAGCCACGGCTATAACCCGCTGCTGCTGTACGGCGGTGTGGGGCTCGGTAAGACCCACCTGATGCATGCGGTGGGCAACGAGCTGATGCGCCGCAACCCCAACGCCAAGGTGGTCTATCTGCACAGTGAGCGGTTCGTGGCGGACATGATCTCGGCGTTGCGGAATAAGACTATCAACGAGTTCAAGCGCTTCTACCGTTCGGTGGACGCCCTGCTGATTGATGATATTCAGTTTTTTGCAGGTAAGGAGCAGTCCCAGGAGGAGTTTTTCCACACCTTTAATGCGTTGTTGGAAAACGGGCAGCAAATCATCCTGACATGCGATAAATTCCCTAAGGAAGTGGACGGCCTTGAGGAACGGCTGAAAAGCCGGTTCGGGTGGGGGCTGTCGCAACCGCTGGAGCCGCCGGAGTTGGAGACGCGGGTCGCGATCCTGAAGAAAAAGGCGGAAGAGGCGCGGGTCGAGCTGCCCAATGACGCGGCCTTCTTTATCGCCCAGCGGATCCGTTCCAATGTGCGGGAGCTGGAAGGCGCGTTGCGCCGTGTGATCGCCCATGTGCGCTTCACCGGGGCGCAGATCGATATCGGCCTGATCAAGGAAGCGCTCAAGGATCTGATCGCCCTGCAGGCCCGCCAGATCAGCATCGACAATATCCAGCGCACGGTGGCGGAGTACTACAAGATCAAGGTGCCGGACCTGCACTCACCGCGGCGTACCCGCTCGGTGGCCAGGCCGCGCCAGGTGGCGATGGCGTTGTCCAAGGAGTTGACCAGCCATAGCCTGCCCGAGATCGGGGAAAGCTTCGGCGGCCGGGACCACACCACGGTATTGCATGCCTGCCGGAAGGTGCTGGAGCTGCGCGAATCCAATCCGGAAATAGAAGAAGATTATCAAAACCTCCTGAGGACCCTGACGTCCTGACGGATCAACTGAAACGGGAAAGCGACATGAAATTCTCCATCAACCGTGAACAACTGCTCAAACCGCTACAGCAAGTTGCCGCGGTGGTCGAAAAACGCCAAACGCTGCCGGTTTTGTCCAATGTGCTCATGGAAGTGGGGGACGGCCAACTTTCCTTGACCGGCACCGACCTGGAACTGGAGCTGGTGGCGCGGTTGCCGCTGGAAGGTGAACACCAGGCCGGTGAAACCACGGTGCCGGCCCGCAAGCTGGTGGACATCGCCAAGAGCCTGCCGGCGGAGGCGGACATCCGCTTCGAGGTGGACGGCGAGAGAATGCTGGTGCGCTCCGGCCGCAGCCGTTTCTCCCTGGCCACTCTGCCCGCGTCCGAGTTTCCCAATCAGGAAGAGGACAACAGCGGTTCGGTGCTGGAGATCGCGCCCCATACCCTGCGTCAGTTGATCGACCATACCGCTTTCTCCATGGCCCAGCAGGACGTCCGCTACTACCTTAACGGCATGCTGTTCGAGCTGCGCTCCGGTATGCTGCGGGCGGTGTCCACCGACGGTCACCGCCTGGCGCTGTGCGACGCGGCCCTGGAAGGCCAGAGCGAGGAAGCCGGCGTGATCCTGCCCCGCAAGGGTGTCATGGAGCTGGCGCGGATCCTGTCCGACGCGGCGGAGAACGCACGCCTCACCCTGGGCCGTAACCACATTCGCATTGTAGCCGGATCGATTACCTTTACCTCCAAACTGGTGGACGGCAAGTTCCCGGAGTACGAACGCGTGATTCCCAAGGACGGCAGCCGGGTGGTGATGGCTGATCGGGAAACGCTGCGCCAGGCGCTGAGCCGGGTGGCGATTCTTTCCAACGAGAAGTATCGCGGTGTGCGGGTGCAGCTTTCCGAAGGCAGCCTGCGTATCGTCGCCAACAACCCGGAGCAGGAAGAAGCGGAAGAGGAAGTGTCCGTGGACTACCAGGGTGGCCCCCTGGAGATCGGCTTCAATGTCAGCTACCTGCTCGATGTCCTCAACACCATGGACGGCACCCAGGCCCGCCTGGAACTGGGCGACAGCAACAGCAGTGCTCTGATCACCGATCCGGAGCACGAGGCGGCCATTTATGTGGTTATGCCGATGCGCCTCTAGGGCGCGCCCCCTGCCAAGCACCGGCGCCTGCTTTCAGCGGGCGCCCACTCTTCCCCGCCTTCTTGCCCTTTCATGCTAGCTGATCTGCGACTCACGGATTTCCGTAACTATCAGCAGGCGGAGCTTTCGCCGGCGCCGGGACTGAATCTGATTGTCGGCGCCAACGGCAGCGGCAAAACCAGCCTGCTGGAAGCCATCTACTTTATCGGCAGTGGCGGCCGCTCCTTTCGCGGCGGCCGGTTGTCCCGGCTGGTCCGCGACGGCGCCGACGCCGCCACCCTGTTCGCCCGCGTGGAGATTGGTGAAAACCATCACCGGCTTGGCATTCGCCGCGCCCCCGGCGGCATCCAGTCGCTGAAGCTCAATGGCGCCACGCCAGGTGCCCTGAGCGATGTGGCCGCCCTGCTTCCTGTGCTGGCGTTGCACCCCCAGTCGGTGGAGTTGATCTTCGGGCCCTCCGCTCTGCGCCGGCGGTTTCTGGACTGGGGAATGTTCCACGTGGAACATTCCTTCCTGCCGGTGTGGAAGGAAGCCAGCGCCGCCCTGAAGCAGCGCAATGCCCTGCTGCGCAGCGGCCGGGTAACCCCCCGGGAGTTGGGCTATTGGGACCAGAAACTGGCGGCCAGTTCTGATAGTATTGAACGGTTACGTGATGGGTATCTGCAGCGGCTGAAAAGCCGCTGGCTGGAAGCGATGGCGTTGCTCGCTCCGGAGATCAAAGGCGGGCTGGTTTTGCAGACCGGGCGCCGGGAGGGCGAATCCTATCTGGACGCCCTGGCCCGCTCCCGCGATGAAGATTTGCGTCGCGGGTTTACCCACACCGGCTTTCACCGTGCCGAGCTCAAGATCACGGCGGGTGGCAGCCTTGCCCGGGACCGGGTGTCCCGAGGCCAGGCCAAGATCATGGCCTACGGCCTGGTGCTGGCCCAGCTTCCCCTGATCCAGGAGGCCGGGAAGGTCTGCACGCTGCTGGTGGATGATCTGGGCTCTGAACTGGATCAGACCCACCGGGCCACGTTGCTGGGGTTTCTGGCGGCGGGATCACACCAAACATTGATAACGGCGGTGGACAGGGAGCACCTGGACCCCGCTTTTGATGAGCATAAGGGCGCTGCGGCCCGAATGTTCCACGTGGAACATGGCCGTGTTCAGCGGATATCGGACGATCCATAAGGTAAAGACATGGCGGAACAAAACTACGATTCATCCAGCATTAAGGTGCTGAAGGGTCTGGACGCCGTTCGCAAACGTCCCGGCATGTACATCGGTGATACGGATGACGGCACCGGTTTGCATCACATGGTTTTCGAGGTGGTCGATAACTCCATCGACGAATCCCTGGCCGGGCACTGTTCCGAGATCCGGGTGGTCATCCATCCGGATGAATCCATCTCCGTATCGGACAACGGCCGCGGCATCCCCGTGGACATGCACACCGAAGAGGGTGTCAGCGCCGCTCAGGTGATCATGACCGTGCTGCACGCCGGCGGTAAGTTCGACGACAACTCCTACAAGGTCTCCGGGGGGCTGCACGGCGTGGGCGTTTCCGTGGTCAACGCCCTGTCCGAATCCCTGAAGCTGACCATCCGTCGCCACGGCAACGTGTATGAGCAGAGTTACCGCCACGGCGTGCCGGAAAAGCCGCTGGATACGGTGGGCACCACGGACAGCACCGGCACCGCGATTCACTTCCGGCCGTCGTCCGAGACCTTCACCAATATCGAATTCCACTACGACATCCTGGCGAAGCGGCTGCGCGAGCTGAGCTTCCTGAACTCCGGCGTGCGAATCCACCTGAAGGACGAGCGCACCGGCGACGAGGACATCTTTGAGTACGAAGGTGGTCTCAGTGCCTTCGTCACCTACCTCAACCGGAGCAAGACCGCGCTCAATGAGGTGTTCCACTTCCAGTTCGACCGGGAAGACGGCATCGCCGTGGAAGTGGCCATGCAGTGGAATGACTCCTACCAGGAGAATATTTTCTGCTTCACCAACAACATTCCCCAGCGCGACGGCGGTGCCCACCTGGCGGGCTTCCGTGCCGCGCTGACCCGTTCGCTGAATAACTACATGGACCGGGAAGGCTTCCTCAAGCGGGAAAAAGCCAACCCCACCGGCGACGACGCCCGCGAAGGCCTGACGGCGGTGATTTCGGTGAAGGTGCCGGATCCCAAGTTTTCCAGCCAGACCAAGGACAAGCTGGTCTCCTCCGAGGTGAAGACCGCCGTTGAGCAGACCATGTCCGAGAAATTTCAGGATTACCTGCTGGAGCATCCCCAGGAAGCCAAGCAAATCGTCCAGAAAATCATCGACGCGGCCCGGGCCCGGGACGCGGCCCGCAAGGCCCGCGACATGACCCGCCGCAAGGGCGCCCTGGATATCGCCGGCCTGCCCGGCAAGCTGGCGGACTGCCAGGAAAAAGACCCGGCGCTCTCCGAGCTCTACATCGTGGAGGGTGATTCCGCGGGCGGCTCCGCCAAGCAGGGCCGCGACCGCAAGTACCAGGCGATCCTGCCGTTGAAGGGTAAGATTCTTAACGTGGAGAAAGCCCGCTTCGACAAGATGCTCTCCTCGCAAGAGGTAGGCACTTTGATTACCGCACTGGGCTGCGGGATCGGCCGTGATGAATACAACGTGGAAAAGCTGCGCTACCACCGCATCATCATCATGACCGACGCGGACGTGGACGGCTCCCACATCCGCACCCTGCTGCTCACCTTCTTCTTCCGGCAGATGCCGGAGCTGATCGCCCGCGGCCATGTGTATATCGCCCAGCCGCCGCTCTACAAGGTCAAGAAGGGCAAGCAGGAAACCTACATCAAGGATGACCCGGCCCTGGAGGACTACCTCACCAACCTGGCGCTGGAGAAGGCCGCCCTCTACCCGGGCAACGACGCCCCGCCGGTGAGCGGCGAGCCCCTGGGCAACCTGATCGGCGAATACCGCCAGGTGATGCGCATCGTCGACCGCCAGTCCCGGGTGTTCCCGGCGCTGGTGCTCGAGCAGATGATCTACATGCCGTCCGTGGACGAGAGCAAGCTCACCGACGAAGCCTTCATGAAGCAGTGGTGCGCCGATCTGGGCGCCCGCGTGGACGCCCTCACCGACGGCAGCCAGACGTTCACGGTGAGCCCGGAGCTGGATACCGAGAGAGGCCTCTATCTGCCCCATGTGAAGGTGATCGCCCACGGGGTGCCCCGGGAGTACCGGGTGTCACTGGACTTCCTGCAATCGCCGGATTACGGGCGCATCAAGCACCTGGGCGAGACGCTCGAGGGGCTGCTGGCCAGTGACGCGGCCGTGGAGCGCGGTGAAACCCGCAAACCGATCCGCCACTTCGCCGAGGCCCTGGCCTGGCTGATGCAACAGGCCCGCCGCGGCACCAGCGTGCAGCGCTATAAGGGTCTGGGGGAGATGAACGCGGACCAGCTGTGGGAAACCACCATGGATCCGGAGTCCCGTCGGATGCTGCAGGTAACGGTGGAGGATGCGATTGCCGCGGATCAGATCTTCACCACCCTGATGGGCGACGACGTGGACCCGCGCCGCAAGTTCATTGAGTCCAATGCGCTGCAGGTGTCCAATCTGGATATCTAGAAAAAACGGAAGGGAGCAACCGGGCGGGCGCCCGGTTGCCTGGCTCTCAAACCGGCGGGGTTAAACCGCGAAATCTTCCAGCTTGGCGCCGTTTTCCAGGGCTTCGCGCAGCCACACCGGGCGCTTGCCACGGCCGGTCCAGGTTTGCGAGCTGTCGTTCGGGTTGCGGTATTTCACCTTGGCGGGCTTGCGAACGCCTGCTTTCTTCTTGCGGGCGGTGGTTTTGCGAGCCGCCTTCTTCTGCCGGCTGGCTTTTTCCTGCAGCAGGTCATCCACGGAAACGCCGAGATCCTTGGCGATCTTGGAAATTTCCGCCTGGGCGCTTTTCACCGCGTCGAGACGTTTCTTCTCGAGCTTTTTCTCAGCCTGCTTGATCAGTTTTTCCAGTTCCGCGACAGAAAGATCGTCAAGATTGATAGTCATTTTCGGTGGTCCTTAATAGATAGGGTCGGCCTTGTGCGGGAAACTGTAGTTATTATTAGAAAAAAACGCAATTACGCTTTCGGGGTTTTGGCCGGTTCACCGGGATAATGTTCAAAAATCCATTGTTCCGCCAGCCGGGTAACGGTTTTTGCGTCTTTATCCTCGGTATTAATGGGCGGGCTGATACGCAAAATAATTTCACCGGGCAAGCGCAGCCAGGAACGGGCCGGCCAGCAATCGCCGCTGTTATGACTGATCGCCACCACCGGCACCTTGTTACGGCAGGCGAGTAACGAACCGCCGTGATTAAAATGGCCCAAAGTACCGGGTTTCTGTCGGGAGCCTTCCGGATAAATCACCACCGGAATGCCGTCCTTAAGACGCTCGGCGCCCTGCTCCAAAACCGCTTTCAGTGCCGCCCTGCCCTTGCCGCGATCAATGCGAATCGGATTAAGCAGCGCCAGGCCCCAGCCGAAAAACGGCAGCCACAGCAGTTCCCGTTTCAGCACCGTGGCCTGGGGCGAGATCAATAATTGCAGATAAAAGGTTTCCCAACTGCTCTGGTGGTTGGCGATTATCACCATCGGCCCGTCCTGCAAATGCTCGCGGCCCTCCACCCGAATACGCACGCCGTTGAGACGACCTAGCAGCCACATGGCGAAGCGGGTCCAGATATTCACAAAACGGTAACGTTGATCGCGGGGGAGAAACCAGCCAATCAGCAGGCAGTTGAGACCATGGACAATGCCCACCGCGTTGTAGATAACGAAAAACAGCACACTGCGAATGCGGATGCCCCAACTGGGCGGGCCACCGGCGGGTTCTTTCATGAAGGGTCCTTGAGAAACTGATCGACGAACCCGGCCAGGGAATCGTAAACATCCACCGGGCCCAGGGTTTCCGGCAAGCCTTTGTCGAGGGTGCGCCGGCCCTTGCCGGTCAGCACCAGCACCGGGCGGCAGCCGCGCGCGACGCCGGCTTCCAGGTCCCTCAGACTATCACCAACCATGGGGACACCGGTGACATCGCCATACTCGGCAACAATTTGGTCGATCAGTCCCGGCAACGGTTTGCGGCAGGCGCAGCCGTCGTCCGGGCCGTGGGGACAGAAAAACACGCCGGAAAGCCGGGCCCCGGCGCCCTCCAGGTGGGCCGCCATGGTGCGGTGAATGGCGTCCAGGCCGGCCTGATCGAAATAGCCCCGTGCCAGCCCGGATTGGTTGGTGGCCACCACCACGCGGTACCCGGCGTGGTTAAGCCGGGCGATGGCGGCCGCGCTGCCGGGCAGCGGGCGCCACTCCTCGGGGGTTTTGATGTAGGCGTCGGAGTCTTCGTTAATCACCCCGTCGCGGTCGAGAATAACCAGTTTGGATGCGTTCATGGGCGGCAGTATATCAGGCCCGGGCACCGTATCAGGCCATGGTATCGACGATTCCGCCTTCCACCCGCAGGGCCGCCCCGGTGGTGGCGGACGCCTGGGGCGAGGCCGCGTACACCGACATATTGGCCACCTCTTCCACTTCGGCGACCCGCTGGATGATCGAGCTGGGGCGCGCTTCCTGGATAAACTGCTTCTCCATCTCCTGCTCGGACAGGCCGCGCTGCTCCGCCATGCTCTTCAGCATCTTGCGCACGCCCTCGGACCGGGTCGGCCCGGGCAGGATGGCGTTCACCGTGACACCGGTACCGGCCAGCACCTTGGCCAGGCCCCGGGAAATGGACTGCACGGCGGTCTTGGTCATGCCGTAGTGGACCATTTCGGTGGGAATATTCAGCGCCGATTCGCTGGACAGGAACTGAATGCGGCCCCAACCCCGGTCGCGCATGCCCCGGGCATAGTGGCGGGACAGCCGCACCGCGCTCATCACGTTGATCTGGAAGAACCGCTCCCAGTCGTCGTCGTCGATATCGAAGAAGCCCTTGGGCTCGAAGATGCCCACGTTATTGACCAGGATATCCGCGTCCGGATGGGCGTCGATCAGCGCCTGGCAGCCCTCGGCGCGCCCCAGATCGGCGGCGATGCCGGCGATGCCGTCGCTCTTGGTGTCCTGCTTGAGAGCGTCGATCGCCTGGTCCACCCGTTCCTGGGTGCGGCCGGTAATCACCACGTCCGCGCCGGCCAGGGCCAGGCCGCGGGCGATACCGAAACCAATACCGGCGGTGGAGCCGGAAACGATCGCTTTCTTACCGGTGAGATCAATGCGCATGGGGACTCCTTCGAGTTAAGCGGAATTACCCTATGCAGTGGCGCCGAGGTGAGAACTTCTCAAGGGCCAAGCCCCACAAATCTTGCTTCGTAGACGCCCATTGCGGTGTGCTCCCAATGGAGGTTCGATCTCGGTGCCGGTGTCCAGGACTGTGTGAGGCAGGGAGCCGAACACAAGCCTCCAGGGATGGATTCACGGCGGGTCCTGGACACCGGCACCGAGAGCGAACCGCGCTACGAAGCCGCTAAATGGGTAGAACGCTCCTATTCCTGCAGCAGACTGATGTCGGCCACGTCGAGGAACAGGTCACGCAGGAAGGTGAGCAGCGCCAGGCGGTTGTCGCGCACCGCCGGGTCCTCGGCCATCACCATCACCTGGTCGAAGAAGGCGTCCACCGGCTCGCGCAGTTCGGCGAGCAGTGCCAGCACCGCTTCGTAGTTGCCCTCTTCCAGCAACGGCTCGGAGCGGGCGTAGGCGTCCACCACCATGTCGGTGAGGGTCTGCTCCGCCTCTTCCTCGAGCAGGGCACCGTCGATCTCTTCCGGCGGCGCTTTGTCGAGCTTGGCGAGGATGTTGGAGACGCGCTTGTTGGCGGCCGCCAGGGCCTGGGCTTCGTCGCGGTTCTGGAACGCCGCCACCGCCCGCACCCGGCGGTCGAAATCCAGCGGCCGGCGGCAGGCTTCGTCGAGGGCCAGCACCGACAGGATCACCGGCGTGGCGAAGCCCTGCTCCTGGTACATGGCGCGGTAGCGGCCTTTGACGAAGTCGAAGGCCTCGTCCACCCGGTCGGCGTCGATGCGCTGGCCGAGGGCCACCGCCGCCTGGTCGAGCAGGTCGCGCAGGTCCAGCGGCAGCTGGTTGTCGATGATGATGCGCAGGATGCCCAGGGTGGCGCGGCGCAGTGCGTAGGGGTCCTTGGTGCCGGAGGGCTTCTGGCCGATGCCGAAGATGCCCACCAGGGTGTCGATCTTGTCCGCCAGGGACACCGCCTGGCCGGTTTTGGTACGAGGCAGTCCGTCGCCGGCGAAGCGCGGCAAATACTGCTCGTGCAGCGCCTGGGCCAGCTCTTCGGGCAGGCCCTCGTTGCGGGCCAGGTAATAGCCCATCACGCCCTGCATGGTGTCGAACTCGTACACCATCTCGCTGTTCAGGTCCGCCTTGCTGAGCGCGCCGGCGCGGCGCGCCAGGTTGGCGTCGCCGCCGATGCGGTCGGCGATTTCGCCGGCCAGCCAGCCGATGCGGTCGCACTTGTCCGCCAGGGTGCCCAGCTTCTGCTGGAACACCACCTGGGCCAGGCCCTGGGCGTGCTGTTCCAGGGGCTTGCGGCAGTCGTTGTCGTAGAAGAAGGCGGCGTCGGCCAGGCGCGGGCGGATCACCTTCTCGTTGCCGGCGATCACCTTCTGCGGATCGCGGGATTCGATATTACTGATGGTGATGAAATGCGGGGTCAGCTTGCCGTTGGCGTCGAGCACCGGGAAATACTTCTGGTGCTCTTCCATGGCGGTGATCAAGGCTTCCTGGGGCACGCGCAGGAAGTCGTCGTCGAACCGGCCGGCAAGTGCCACCGGCCACTCCACCAGAGCGGTGACCTCGTCGAGCAGATCCTCATCCAGATGGGCCTGGCCACCGGCGTCGCGGCCGGCCTGCTCGGCCTGCTGGCGAATCATTTCCCGGCGGCGCGGGAAGTCGGCGATTACCTTGCCGTCCTGCTCCAGGCGGGTGGCGTAGTCGCCCGCTTCGCTCAACTCGATGGCGTCCGGCGCGTGGAAGCGGTGGCCCCGGGAGGTGCGCCCGGCGCGCTGATCGAGCAATTCGAAATCGATCACGTCGCTGCCGTACAGCGCCACCAGCCAGTGCACCGGGCGCACGAACTGCACCTTGCGGCGCCCCCAGCGCATGCGTTTGGGAATCGGCAGCTTGTTGACCGCCTGGGCGAGAAAGTCCGGCACCAGCTCCACGGTGGGCCGGCCGGCTTCGGTGAGCTGGGCGAACAGCCGCTCGCCCTTGTCGGTGTCGCGGCGGTCCAGCTGGTCCACGCTCAGGCCCACGGAGGCGGCGAAGCCTTCGGCGGCCTTGGTGGGTTGGCCGTCGGCGTCGTAGGCGGCCTGCAGGGCCGGGCCCAGGCGCTCCACCTGGCGATCCGCCTGCTTGTCGGCCAGATCGCGCACCAGCACCGCCAGACGGCGCGGCGCGGCGAAGCTTTCCACCACCCCGTGCGCCAGGCCGGCGTCGTCCAGCTGGCGCACCAGTTCCTCGGTGAGGGCGGCGCTCAGATCCGGGAGAGCCTTGGGGGGCAGCTCTTCGGTACCCAGTTCAATCAACAAATCCCGCTTGGCCATATCGTTCGCCATGATTACTTGCCCCCTTTCTGTTTCTTGGCGGCTTTATCGTCCTGTTGCTGCAGCTGCGCCTCCACTTCCTGGCGGATGTCGTCGGCGGCCATCGGAAAGCCCAGCGCGCGGCGTGCGTCGAAATAGGCCTGGGCCACGGCCCGGGCCAGGGTGCGCACGCGCAGAATGAAGCGCTGCCGCTCGGTGACCGAAATCGCCTTGCGGGCATCCAGCAGATTGAAAGTGTGGGAGGCCTTGAGCACGTACTCGTAGGCGGGCAGCGGCAGCCCGGCCTCGATCAGCTTGCCGGATTCCGCCTCGAACAGGTCGAACTGGTTGAACAGCGCTTCCACGTTGGCGTGTTCGAAGTTGAAGGTGGACATCTCCACCTCGTTCTGCAGGAAGACGTCGCCGTAGGTGACCTTGCCGAAGGGGCCGTCGGACCACACCAGGTCGTACACCGAGTCCACGTTCTGCAGGTACATGGCGAGCCGTTCCAGGCCGTAGGTGATCTCGCCGGTGACCGGGTAGCAGTCGATGCCGCCGACCTGCTGGAAGTAGGTGAACTGGGTCACCTCCATGCCGTCCAGCCAGATTTCCCAGCCCAGGCCCCAGGCGCCCAGGGTGGGCGATTCCCAGTTGTCTTCCACGAAGCGGATGTCATGGGTGAGCGGATCGAAACCGAGGCGGCGCAGGGAATCCAGATACAGCTCCTGGATGTTGTCCGGCGACGGCTTGAGCACCACCTGGAACTGGTAGTAATGCTGCAGCCGGTTGGGGTTCTCGCCGTAGCGGCCGTCGGTGGGCCGCCGGGACGGCTGCACGTAGGCGCTGTTCCAGTTTTCCGGGCCGATCGCGCGCAGGAAGGTGCTGGGGTGGAAGGTGCCGGCCCCCACTTCCATATCCAGGGGCTGGACGATCACGCAGCCCTGCTCCGCCCAGTACTGTTGCAGGGCCAGAATCAGGCCCTGGAAGGTGCTTGTATCCGCTTGCGGTTGATCCGCCATGGTGGTTCCCGTTCTTCCAAGCTCTGTGAAAATAAAGGGGCAAGTATAGCGTCCCCCAGGGGCCGGTGATACCGTGCTACCCACCGATACGCCTGGAAACACGGGGGTTTGACCATGGAGCGTTGTCCCTGGTGCGGCACGGATCCGCTGTACGTGGCCTACCACGACCAAGAGTGGGGCGTGCCCGAGCACGACGACCGCCGTCTGTTTGAGTTCCTGATTCTCGAGGGCGCCCAGGCGGGTCTGAGCTGGATCACCGTGTTGCGAAAGCGGGAAAACTACCGCCAGGCGATGGACGGCTTCGACCCGGAGAAAATCGCCCGCTACGACGACGCCAAAATCGCCGCCCTGCTCCAGGACACCGGCCTGATCCGCAACCGCCTGAAAATGGGCGCCGCGGTGGGCAACGCCCGCGCCTATCTCGACCTGCGCGACGCCGGCACCAGCCTGGACAGTTTCGTCTGGGATTTCGTCGACGGCGAGCCGCGCATCAACCGCTTCCGCTCCCTCTCCGAGGTGCCGGCGGTGACCCCCGAAGCCGAGGCGCTCAGCAAGGCGCTCAAGAAACAGGGCTTCCGTTTCGTCGGCCCGACCATCATGTACGCCTTCATGCAGGCCGCCGGCCTGGTCAACGATCATCTGGTCAGCTGCCCCCGGCACCGCCAGCTGGCTTGACCCCGGTCACAGCCTCAACCCACTTTTACAAACGGCGCCCGAAGCTGGTACGGCACTTGCTTTGTCATAGAGGGCAGCGGAGGAACGGAGGCCCCATGAAACCACTATTGATTCTGCAAACCGGTAGCACCTACCCCGCCCTGCAACGGCATTACGGCGATTTCCCCGACTGGATCCGGCAGGGTCTCGGTGACCAGGCACCGGTGACCGTGGTGGACGCCCGTGACGGCCAGCCCCTGCCGGGCGCGGCGGGCTTCAGCGGCGTGGTGATCACCGGTTCCCATCACATGGTCACGGACGAAGCCGGCTGGATGCGACACCTGATGCACTGGCTGGAAGCCACCCTGCAACTGGCCGAGGCACCGCCGCTGCTGGGCATCTGCTTCGGGCACCAGCTTCTCGCCCACACCCTGGGCGGCGAAGTGGGCGACCACCCCCAGGGCATGGAAGTGGGGACCGTGGCGTTGCGCACCACCAGCGCGGCCCGCGGCGACCCCTTGCTGGCGGCGTTCTGCGATCAGCCCTGGGCGCAGATGATGCACCGCCAATCGGTGCTCACCGCGCCCGCCGGCGTCGAGGTGCTGGCCAGCAACGGGCACGGAAGCTGCCAGGCGTTCCGCTACGGTCACGGCGCCTGGGGCTGCCAGTTCCATCCGGAATTCAGCGCCGATGTGACGCGGGCCTATCTGCAGGCGATGCGCGGGCAGCAGCTCAGCGACCAACAGGTGGACGACCTGCTGCCCAGCGTCCGCGAGTGCCCCCAGGCCGGTGCGGTGCTGGCGCATTTCGCCAACCAGGCGGTGCCGGCGGCGGCGTAGCGGTTCAGGGGCGCCTTAGTCCTGGCCGCCGAACACCGCGCCGATCAGCGCGCTGCCCCGGCTCACCGGATCCTGCCGGATCAGGGCTTCCTGGGTGCCGATCTCCGTGTACAGCCGCTCCAGGCTGGTGTCGATCACGTAGTTTTCCAGATTCAGGTCCGGTTTGTCGGCCATCGGCAGGCGGTTATAGGCGTTCAGCAACGTCTGATACTGGTCGTAGAAGCCGGTTTCCCGAAGGCTGCTTTCGATGATCGGCCGGTACCGCTCGGTGAGGCTGGCTTCGGTGCGGCCGCGAAAGTAATCGGTGGCGGCGGTGTCGCCGCCGCGCACGATGCCCAGGGCGTCGGTCACCGTCATCTCCTGGATCGCGTTCTTGAACACCGGTGCGGCTTCCGCGGCGGCGTTCTCGGCGCCCCGGTTCATGGCGTCGCGGACCTGGTCCACGTAGCGCCCCAGGCCGATACGTTCGAGATTGCCGGCCACCGATTCCACCCTGGCGGGCAGCGGCAGGTCGAAGGCGCCGCTGCTGGAGAGTTTGCTGGTGGCCCGGTCCGAGCTGATCGACAGCGTCTCCTTGATGGCCCCGGCCAGGCGGCTGTCGGTGTCGTAGCCGGCGGCCTTGGCGACCTGATTGCCCTGCTCGATCCACGGCGCCAGGGCGTCCATGTTCTGGCAGGCGCTCAGGGTGAACAACGCCGCGCTGGCCAGTAGAACCCGTTTCATAGCTTTCCTTCCCTTCCGATGAATTGGTGTAGCATGCCCGCTGGACCGCGCCGCTAGAAGAACGAGCCCGTAATGAGCGATTTTTACCGTGAGCAGCACAAACTGCGGCTCGCTTACATGCCCTGGCTGTACCCGCGTCTCAAGCCCCGCCACCGCGATTGGGCCGTGCCCTGGCAGGCCGAGCTGCAGCGGCAATGGTCCATTCTGGAGACCGTGCACTTCGGCGTGCACTGTTTTGTGGCGCCCCAGGCACGGCTGTTCGCGGAACCCGGCCGGGATATCCACGTCGGCGACGGCAGCCACATCGCCGCGGACTGTGTACTGCACGGCCCGCTGCGCCTGGGCGCGTCGGTCAGCCTCAACCATCACGTGACCCTGGAGGGGGGCGCCGCCGGGATTGAGATCGGTGACCATACCCGCGTCGCCGCCTACTGTACCTTATACGCCTTCGACCACGGTATGGACGCGGCCGCGCTGGTACGTGAACAGTCGGTGCGCTCCCGGGGGATCCGCATCGGCCGCGACGTCTGGCTGGGCGCCCGGGTGGGCGTGGTCGACGGCGTCACCATCGGCGACCACGCGGTGGTGGGCATGGGGTCGGTGGTCACCCGCGATGTGCCCGCCTGGACCATCGTCGCCGGCAATCCCGCCCGTGTGATCGGCCACCGGCCGGGGGCACCCATAAACCGGGGCGGTGCCCCGCGACACGGAGAGACGCCATGAGTACCAGTGTTTTCTCACTGCTGGTAAAACGCCGCTTCGGGCCTTTTTTCTTTACCCAGTTTCTGGGTGCCTTCAACGACAACGTGTTCCGCCAGGCGCTGATTCTGCTGATCGCCTCCGGGGTGGTCGCCGGCACCGAGGTGAACACCCTGAACAACGTGGCCCTGGCGTTGTTCATCCTGCCGTTCTTCCTGTTCTCGGCGCTGGCCGGGCAGCTCGCCGACAAGTACGACCGGGCCATGCTGGTGCGGCGCATCAAGCTGGTGGAAATCTTCATCATGACGTTCGCGGCGGTGGGCTTTTTCTTCAACGCCGTCTATTTCCTTCTGGCGGTGCTGTTCTGCATGGGTCTGCAGTCCACCTTTTTCGGCCCCATTAAGTACTCGATCATTCCCCAGCATTTGCCGTCCCGGGAACTGGTGTCCGGCAACGCCCTGGTGGAAATGGGCACCTTTCTGGCGATTCTGCTCGGCTCGATTTCCGGGGTGCTGCTGAAAATGGACGCCGCCGACCCGCTGATCGTGTCCGCGGTGGTGGTGGGCCTGGCGGCGCTGGGGTATCTGGCCGCCCGTGGCATTCCCAAGGCGCCGGCCGCCGACCCGGGAATGAAGATCAACTGGAATCTGTGGCGGGAAACCTGGCATATCGTCGGCTACGCACGGGAGGTGAAATCGGTGTGGATGTGCGTGCTGGGCATTTGCTGGTTCTGGTTTCTCGGCGCCGCCTACACCACCCAGCTCAAGGTCTACGTGGACGACTATCTGCTCGGCACCGACGGCCTCTATGCCTTGCTGCTGGGCACCTTTTCCGTGGGCATCGGGCTGGGCTCCTACCTGTGCGAGAAAATGTCCGGCCACCGCGTGGAGCTGGGCCTGGTGCCGCTGGGTTCAATCGGGTTGAGCGCCTTCGGCATCGACCTGTTCTTCTCCTACGCCGGCCTGCCCAAGGATGTGTCGGTGGACATCGCCGCCTTCCTGCAACAGCCGGCCGGCTGGCGGGTGATGGTGGATCTGCTTGGCATCGGGGTGTTCGGCGGCTTCTATATCGTGCCGCTGTTCGCGCTGATCCAGCAGCGTTCCAACCCCAGCCATCTGGCGCGCATCATCGCCGCCAACAATATTCTCAATTCCCTGTTCATGGTCGGTTCGGCGGTGGCGGGTATCGTGCTGGTCGGCGTGCTCGACCTCACGGTACCGGAGTTCTTCCTGGTGCTGTCGCTGGCCAATGTGCTGGTGGCCGCCTACATCTACACCCGGGTGCCGGAGTTCCTGATCCGCCTGCTGGTGTGGATGCTCACCAATGTGCTGTACCGCATCAAGGAACAGGGCATGGAGAACATTCCGGACGAAGGCCCCTGCCTGCTGGTGTGCAACCACGTCAGCTATGTGGATGCGTTGCTGCTGGGCGGCGCCGTGCGCCGGCCGGTGCGGTTCGTGATGGCCAAGCCGATCTACGATTTGCCGTTGATGAACTATATCTTCCGGACCGGAAAGGCGATTCCGATCGATTCCAAGGAGCGTAATCCGGAGATTTACCAGCGGGCGTTCGAGCGCATCAACGAGGAACTGGCGGACGGCCAGGTGGTGTGCATCTTCCCGGAAGGCAAGCTGACCCGGGACGGTGAGCTGGCGGAATTCAAAACCGGGATGGAAAAAATTGTAAATGAAAATCGGGTTCCGGTAATTCCCATGGCACTCTCCGGTCTATGGGGTAGCTTCTTCAGCCACAAGGGCGGCCCGGCGTTGACCCGGCTGCCGAAGCGTTTCTGGTCCCGCGTGAAGCTCAACGTGGGCGAAGCGGTAACCGCCGACCAGGTGGCGTCGCAGGACATGCGGCGTCGGGTGCTCGGGTTACGGGAACGCCCGTGATCCGCCCGGGTCTCAGGATCCAAGAACCGATACGATTAAAGAGGATAACCATGCGACGTATTCTGATAGCTCTGAGTCTGCTTTTCACCTTCACGGCCAGCCACGCGAGCAATGTGGAAATTCAGCATGTGTTCGGTTGGATCGAAAACGCCACGCTGGAACCCTGGGGCGTGAAAGTGAAAAGCAAACTCGACACCGGTGCCCTCACCTCTTCCCTGCACGCCCGCAACATTGAACGTTTTGAAAAAGACGGCGAGGAGTGGGTGCGCTTTGAAGTGAACGTGGAAGACCAGGACGAAGACGAAAAAGTGTCGCGCAAGTTCGAGCGCCCGCTCTATCGCGATGTGATTATTCGCGGTGCCGGTGGTGAAGAGCGCCGTCCGGTGGTGCTGATGGAAATCTGTTTCGGCGATACCGTGCACGAAGAGCAGTTCAGCCTGGAAAACCGCAGCGACATGATCTATCCGGTGCTGATCGGCCGCCGCACCATCCAGCATCTGGGCGTGGTGGACGTGACCAACACCTTCATGCACGAACCGCAGTGCGATGAAGACAGCCCGGTGGAAAAATTCGACAAGGACAACACCGACGAAGACGTGGGTGTGTGAAGTTTTGAGATCGTCTGTGCTCACTGGTAGCTCGCCTGTAGGATAGCTTCAAACCGCCTTTTGACAGGGGGTTTTCTGGTAAATTTGTCTGTGTAGCATCTGAAGGAGTCTGATGAAATCTGCTGTAATCCAGTTCAAGAGTATAGGTTTTGGTATAGCTTTTGGTGTAGGGTTGTGGGCGCCTTAACAAAAAAGGCTGTTGATGATGAAAAGCTATACTTATGGCCAGAGCTTCATCAATGCCATCGATGGCTATCGTTCCAATCAGTTAATGGATCAAAGCATGCAGAATAACAAACACGGCAACAAGCCACTATCGGCGAGAGCCATCGAGACGATGCGGCCTGGCGATAAAGTCAAAGTGGACACTGGAGAGAATGCCGGTCTGCGTGTGACTTGCGGGGCTAGCGGTGGCAGGTCGTTCATCTATCGCTATCGGAGCCCCGAAACGGGCAAGCTAACTCAAGTCAAGATAGGGAATTACCCCTCGATGAGTCTGGCTGAGGCTCGCCTAGAGCTTGCTCGGATGAAGGCTTTACGACGAGATGGCGTATGCATTCGTGCCGAAATTCAGCGGGAGAAAGTACGTCAAAGTGCAAAAATTGAACAGGAAAAGGAAGCGGCAGAGGTGGCCGCGTTTACTGTTCGTGACTTGGTTGATCTGTACTTAACTGAAGTGATTGAGGATCGACTGGTTGTAAATCGTCGAACTGGGGCTCAGAAACGAGTTCCTGGTGCACGGAAACCTAAGGGGCAGGCCGAGACTAGGCGCACCCTGTACGGTGATGCTGTACGCACTCTGGGGGATCGATCTGCTGCAGAAGTTCGGCGTAAACATGTGGTAGAGATGGTGAAGGACATTCTTGACCGGGGAGCAAACGTTCAGGCTGGGAATGTGCTGCGTGAGCTCAGTGCCGCCTACGACTATGCGATTGGCCTTGGCAAGTTTGATGATGATTTTGCGAACCCGGCTTTGTTGGCAAAGTCGAGCCTGAAGCAGGCTAGAGTCCGACTTACGTCTGTTCGGGGCAAACGCGTATTGTCCGATGCGGAGTTGAAGGAAGTGTTAGCGTGGTTGCCAGGCTCTGGTTTCTCGGTAACACAAAAGAACGTCATTCGTTTGACTCTGTGGACAGGAGCTCGCACGGGTGAGGTTTGTAAGGCGCGTTGGTCTGATGTAGATCTCGATCGAGCAGTTTGGCATATGCGAGACTCCAAGAACGGAGCCGAGCGGTATGTGCAGTTGCCGAGCCAAGCTGTGGCTTTTCTCCGTCAGCTTCGTTTAACCACCAATACCTATCTGTTTCCTTCGAGTCGGACGGGATTGCCGATCCAGCAGAAATCGCTTACCGAAACAAAATGGTATTTGAGAAATTCTGCCAAGGCTCGAAGTGGCACCTACTTTAAGCCAGGCCAAGCTTGGCTGGATAGCATTCCTGACTGGTCTCCACATGATCTGCGTCGTACGGTTCGCACGGGGTTGTCTCGTTTAGGCTGTCGCAATGAAGTGGCTGAGGCAGTGATAGGGCATTCAAGAAAGGGTATTGAAGGGACTTATGATCTGCACGATTATGAACCCGAATGTCGCGAGTGGCTGCAAAAGTGGGCTGATCATCTGGAAACCCTTGACGGCGTGTGTTAGTTGGCATAACCCATCTTAATTTCACAAATTGCAGCAACCGGACAGAGAGAAATCTATTTCTCTCTGTCTCTCTTAGGCTCGCCAGTCCCTGACCTTGCTGGCCTACGGCCTCCACCGGACGCCTCGATCGGTCCGC
>Ga0208300_100656_pt1 | contig 21775 bp, 14 predicted proteins | sample 23_taG_FD_184096 | JGI IMG/M metagenome (GOLD analysis project Ga0208300, IMG submission 184096) | Marine viral communities from Cariaco Basin, Caribbean Sea - 23_WHOI_OMZ (SPAdes) (version 2) | ecosystem: Environmental > Aquatic > Marine > Oceanic | place: Caribbean Sea: Cariaco Basin... | reverse complement strand
AACCGCACCTGCTGTGATGGCAGGATTGTTCCAGTGGCTTAATTTTAACGAACTGGTAAATCATTATTCCCCTGACAAACTACGTCAATTCGCTGATGCGGCTAGTAAATTTGTGTAGATACCTATGCCCTGAAGTGGGTGGTTTTACGGCGGCCGGTGATAAATACAAGGTTAACTCCGACGATGTGTCGATGAGAGGAGGTTTGATTAACTCAATTATCACATGCTAAGGGTTTGCACTATCTATCCAAGAAAACGCTTCCAAAATTCGAGTCCATTGATCGTCAAAACCTGCTTCGAGCATCAACGGCTCACCAGTAACAGGATGAGTGAGCGATAAAGTCTGAGCATGTAACAGCATGCGCGTGCAATCATATTGAGTACGAAAAAATTTATTGTGGCGTCCGTCACCGTAGCTGGTGTCACCTATGATGTGATGGAACAAATGTCTCATGTGACGGCGTAGCTGATGTTTTCGCCCCGTCTCAGGTATTAAACGCATGAGACTATAGCGGCTAGTATCGTGCTTTTTTGATACTGCAAATGGCAGCTCAATCTGGGCTAAGCTCTGCCAGTGAGTGACCGCTTCTTGAGCAGGCTTGTCTAAGTTGGCAAACTTATCAGCGATGGCATCGGGCTTAAAGCTTAACGCATAATCAACGCTGCCCTGCTCTGTCATAAAGCCGCGCACCACCGCTAAATAGTGTTTAGTAACCTTGCGCTCAGTGAAAGCTTCGGTCAAGCTGCGTGCCACAGCAGCGCTCTTAGCAAACAACAATACGCCCGATGTTGGCCTGTCTAGCCTATGTACTGGAAAGACATGGCAACCTACGGCATCACGGGTTAGTTGCATTGCAAATCGTGTCTCACCCTTATCAAGCCAACTGCGATGCACCAATAGACCCGCTTCTTTATTAATTGCGACCAGATACTCATCTTCATAGATAATATCTATTTTATTGTCAATTTGGTTATCGGTGCCGCTTTCAATATCCATCTTTATCCGTCTTTTTTAGGCCTTAATTTTAGATAGGTCACCTTTAAGTCCTATCCTCATCTCAACTGTGTTTGCATAGCCTTTACTGTTCAGGCTCAGATTATAGTGCTTAGTTTCTGTAAAGCACTTTAACCACATGCCAACCAAATTTTGTTTTTACCAAATGCGGTGTCAACAGCTCGCCATTGAAGCAGACTTTATCAAATGCTGGTACCATTTGACCTTTTCTGAATTCACCTAAGTCGCCGCCCTTTTTACCTGATGGACAGGTTGAATGCTTCTTAGCCAGCACATCAAAATGTGCGCCCTTATTAAGCTTGGCAATAATCTCTTCAGCCAGCTCTTTGTCTTTTACTAAGATATGTAATGCGCTTGCCGTACGAGCCATAATGTACATCCTCCATAACTATCGATTATCGCGGCATTATAGCACTAGTGACTTTGGTTTCTAGTCCCACGGGTAGGTCGTTGTTATTTTATTTACAAAATAATCTGATGGTTTTTAACCAGTAAGATACACTGAGGCCTGCGGTTTATGTTTATCTATCAATGCCAAAAAAATGGGTAAAACGCTGGGTTTGTTATGATAAAATAGCTTTGTTTATGTGCCTATAGCTCAACAGGATAGAGCAGTTGCCTCCTAAGCGACCGATCGAGGTTCGAGTCCTCGTGGGCACACCAAACATTGTATTTCAAACTTACCTCGCATTACCTCAAGCCTAGCACCTTTAAAGCTTCTACACTTAAAAAATTACTTACCATTACCTGCCAGCACCTAAGCATCGTTAAACCATCTGCACCAGTTGGCATCTATAAATCCTTTAAACAAATTCTTGACTCTACATGTAAGCCCGAAGTATCGCTAAACGATATATTGGTGAAAAATCCAACACTTCTCTAATAAGCATGGTGTCTCGTTAAACACCACGCTCTCTTAACCATGCTATCTTAATGATGATAAGGATTAAAACGTATAGCTTAGTTTTCCAGAAAGTGTCAGCGGCTTACCATAGTTGATTTGACCAAAACCGAAACCCGTATTACTCAGGTACTCTTCATCAAATAGGTTTTCTACATTGATCTGTGCCTCTAAACTGTCTGTAATGTTGTAACGCGCCATAATGTCTACTAAAGTCACATTATTCTGCTCATACTTCTCCAGCGTCTGTGTTGCTGGATTAGTCATTAATGTGTGACGTTCATCAGACCAGTGAATACCCCCACCTACCGTTAAGCCTGGTATCCATAGAGACATGTCATAAGTCGTGAACAGTTTGAATACTCTGTCAGGAAAATGCGGATTAATTCTATCGTCATTATCATCCTTTACGATAAACTGGGTAAAACCAATACTGGTTTGCCAATCAGGATTAATACGCCCCGTCACCTCGATGTCTACCCCCTTACTGGTTGCGCCATCTGCTTCTATATAAGCTTGCTGCGGTGGATCTGTATTAATGATGGTTGTGCCCGCCACTGGCTGTGCTAAGTTATCTTGCTTAATACGAAACACACTAAATTGACCTTGTAGCGTGCCCTCAACGTTACTGCTTTTAATACCCAATTCATAGTTGCCGCCATCAACTGGGTCAAGCAAATTGTTATTAACATCCCGCTCTATTTGTGGATCAAAAATGCTGGTATAACTGGCAAATACGGTGTGGTTATCATTGATGTCATAGGTGGCGCCTACATAGGGCACCCATTTATCATCGTGTGACACATCAATATCCACGCCTGAATCAAAACCTTCACTGTCATAATCGGTTACGCGTGTACCCAGCACCAACGCTAACGGGTCTGTGAGCTGGAAACGACCCGAGGCAAATAGACTCTTTTCTTTGGTATCAACATCAGCGGTAGTTCTTTTATCACTCCAAACGGGTTCTGGATAATCGCCATTCCAAGTATAAAAGTTTATCGGCTCATAATTAGGCGTAGCCGTATGCGCGTAACTCTTTAGCTCATTTTTGTTATAGCTGCCGCCAAATTGTACTGTATGGGTTTGACCAAAGGCATCAAAAACACCATTTACAGTGGCTTTCCAGTTGTCTTGATCACGGTCGCCACCAGAGTAACTATTGTAAGTAGCTGCACCCATGCCTGTTTCTCTGTCGATCGTATTGCTTAGCAAATACAACAGTTTGTCATCTGCTTCATTTTTACTACGACTGCCTTGCAACATAAACTGCCAATCAGGGGTAATATCGTAATTTAATGTACCAAAATACGTGCGATTTTTATTGTCCCATTCTACCCAGTCCACACTGCTATTACGGTCTACATCCCAAGACGTTTTTCCGCCATCTGAGTAGTATGCAGGCAATCCGCCCCACATGCCCGAATCTATCTTGGTATCTTGTTGCGATGCACCTATACTAAGTGTAACTTTGTCGCCTATATCAGCATCGACCACACCATATAATAAGCCAAGCTGTTTTTCTTCACGGTCAATAAAGGTGTCGCCATCTTTATATTGCGCGATAAAACGCCCTCTTATATCGCCCCCTTTTATTAATGGCGTACTGGCATCGAGTGTTGCGCCATATTGACCATGATGATCACCTTCAACACGAATCATGGCTTCAGGGTTACGGCTATTGGCACGTTTACGAATCAGATTAATAGACGCTGAAGGCTCACCTGAGCCACTGGTTAATCCTGTTGCGCCGCGCACCACTTCGACACGGTCAAAAATAGCAGTACTGGTAAAGTCTTCGCCCTTTGTCCAAATACCATTAAAATTAACATCTTGACCGTCAATTTGATATTGGGTGATATCAAAACCACGTGCAGACGACATGGTACGCCCACCGTCAAAGGTTAGCAGGCTAACCCCTGGCGTGTGCCGTAATACATCAGCAACATCTTCTAGATCTTGGTCTTCAATCTGCTGATGGGTAATGGTCGTGACCGATTGCGGAGTATATTGGGGAGACAAAGCCAAACCCGTTGCAGTTGATGCATTCTCAAAAACGTAACTATCACTGTTTTCACTGATATCGTTATTAGAGGCTACCACTCGTATCGTATCTAGCGTGACAGTGGGTGCGGCCGCCTCATCTATTCGTTCATCAGCCTGCGATTCAGGTGTCGGTGTTGTCGTAACATTTTCTACTGTATTGTCTGTTTCTGTATTATTTATTTCTACTGCTTTAGCTATTGATGGCAGTGTACCTAGCATCGCTGCCCCCACACAAACGGATAAGAAACGGGGTGATGTCAATGTTATGGGGCGTGCAATTTGACTCATTACGTGTATAACGTTACTCAACCTGTTGTACTCCATGACATTGATTGCGCTGCTGGCTTGCTTAAATAACTTGATAAATTTCTCCATAAAATAAGACTGATAATTGTCTAAAATGCTATTCATTATTATTTAGTTACTATAATGTATTGATTATGATACTAAATATTAACTAACAATAACACAAATGATAATTGTTTTCATTTAAAGCATGATTTATTTGTTAGAAATATTTATATTAAAGAAGAATCGTTATTTGAGCCCATCCTAGACTCTGTGTCATACAATAGAATCGCTTATACTATAACGGATTTACTCTCTTGATAGACTCCTCCTGGGTAAACCATCTTAAGTGCTGTTATTCTCTCTCAATACTTGATAATTTCTAATAAATACCTATATAACCATAAACCTATGTGATAAAAACACAACAAGAGAGAATTAAATTATGCCAAACAAAACAAGAACAATTACCGAAGTTTTATCAGCACACAAAGCCATCGATGACGGGGACATGCTGTTATGGCGTGCCCTGCCTCAGCGTGACCGATTTTCTATTGGTCCCTATGTGTTCGTTGATCATTACAAACACCAAAGCATGCGTGGTATTGGGGATAAACCGCACCCACACGCTGGGATTGAAGTGATTAGCTACCTATTTGAAGGCGGTGTTGCCCACCGTGACAGCAAAGGCTTAAAAGGCGAGTTGAACGCACTTAATGCCCAATATATTAATGCAGGACGCGGTATGATCCATGCCGAACAGCCAACCAGTGGTCGTCACGGACTACAGTTATGGACAAGCCTACCCGCTGACAAAAAACTAATGGAACCCAGCTATCAAGAGTACCATAGCGACAAAATCCCTGAGTTTAATAAAGATCAAGCTACCGTCCGCATTATTGCAGGCCATCTTGAAGGTCATAACGGCCCCATTCAGACCCAAACCACCAACCTATTAGCGCATGTTCGCCTGCCTGCCAATCAAAGCGTTACTTTGGATGTGGATGAAAAAAGTGCTGAAGAGCTTGGGATTTATGTGGTGATTGGTCAATTGGCCTTACCTGACGGACGCAAACTTGGTTCAGAATCTATTGCCGTTTTATCTACGGGCAATAGTGTTACGTTGACAGCCAGTGATGCCGATGTCGAGTTGGTGCTACTAGGTGGCGATACCATCAAAGACAACATTATTTTTGATGGTCCATTTGTGATGGATACCGAAGAGCGTATCGTACAAGCTTATGAGGATTATCACAGCGGTAAAATGGGTCAGCTCGTGTAACCGGTTTATGATCGTCTGTCGTTATGGCATACCTGCCGTATCGACAGACTTAGACTAAAAGATAGACTATTATAAGTGTCTGATTATAATGGTCTATTTTAGATTTTATGGACTGATTTTAGGTGGTTTCTCTAAGGTATGCTACATGCCTTTTTTTGAATATTACCGAAATATTCATAAGTGTTTGAGGCAGTATAACTATGAAAAAAGTCAACGTGTTAGGGACATCGGGTTCAGGGAAATCTACGTTTGCCAAAGCTCTAGCAGATAAGCTTGACTGTGCATACGTTGAAATGGACGGATTATTTTGGCTCGATAATTGGCAGCATGTTGATGATCAAACCTTTATCAAAAATATTGAAAAAGCGCTAGATAAGCCAGCATTTGTATTAGATGGTAATTATAGTCGGACAATACCTATCAAATGGAAAGATATCGACACCGTCATTTGGCTGAACTATTCGTTCCCATTAGTGTTATCTCGTGCTTTTAGGCGTGCCATATTTAGGACTATTAGTAGAAAGAAGCTGTGGGATACCAATAATGTAGAGAGCTTAACAAGACTGTTTTCCAAAAAATCTATTATTTGGTGGACGATCACAACGCATCATAAAAATCGTAAAAAGGTTCGTCAATTAATAAACAAACCTGAACACCAGCATATTAAATTTATTGAACTGACCAAACCCATTGAGGCCAAAACGCTTTTAAAAAGTTTATAACATTGGGAGCGATATGACTTATGGTATCTTTCTAAATAGGCTATAGACGAGTAGCTGCTTTATTGGCTATTATGGTTTATTTCATTTAGAGTTAAACACACCAAAGTTAAGTCACTCAGGCAACAGGGAAATATATCATGACAGACCTTGCCAACCTTACGCCTCAAAGCGCTCGGACCCTCATTAAAGAAGGCAAGCTCAATCAGCCCACATCTGGGTTGTGTAAAGGTCATGTTCAGGCCAATCTGGTTATCGTCCCTAAAGCCCTTGCCTATGACTTCTTATTATTTGCTCAGCGCAACCCAAAACCCTGCCCCATCTTAGATGTAACCGACATCGGTAGCCCAGAGCCCAAGTTTATGGCAAAAGGTGCCGACCTTCGCTACGACTTAGCAAGATATCGTATTTACAAACAGGGTGAGCTGGTCGATGAGGTGTCAAATTTAGAGAGTTATTGGCAGGATGATTTGGTCGGCTTCTTGTTGGGCTGTAGCTTCTCATTTGAATCAGCGTTAATCAATGCGTCTATCCCCATCCGTCATATCGAAGACAATCACAATGTACCGATGTACATTACCAATATAGATACCGTACCAGCCGGCGCTTTTAGCGGCAAAATGGTGGTCAGTATGCGCCCCATTCCCTATCATCAAGTTACTCGGGCGGTGCAAGCGACGTCACGCTTTCCGCAAGTTCACGGTGCGCCGGTACATATTGGTGATCCAAGCCTAATCGGTATTGATGATATTAACACCCCTGACTTTGGTGACGCCTCTCGCATTGGAAAAGGCGAAGTGCCTGTGTTCTGGGCGTGTGGTGTCACTCCACAAAACATTGCAATGACATCAAAGCCTGAGCTGATGATCACCCATGCACCAGGTTATATGTTTATTTGTGATCCAAAAGATGAAGATTTGGCGGTATTGTAAAATTGAGTGCTGAAACTGATATCCCAATCGTCGCAAATTATGTCAATGTAACCACATATTTAGCTTAACCTTTTGAGCCACTTGAGTCACTACAGTATAGCGACTTAAAACACCAAAACATCATAAAAAATGCCAGTCAGTTGTAACTGACTGGCATAACTTAAAGTGAAAACGTTTTTTACAGTGAGGTTGTTTGGGGTTAGATTACGTTGATACCTTGTTCGATATAAACTGTATAGGTACCACCTTGATCATTGGTCCATACATCATAGCTAACACCATCTTGTACAACGTCACCTTGATCAGACCATCTGCCATTGGCAGAAGGCGATAGTTCTGAAGTATTGGTTCCTGTTTGTCTACCAATATTCACTGTGTTATCCCCATCACCTCTTATATAAATATCATTCGTTAGGTCACCACGATTAACATCAGCCAAACTAATCGTTGTACCATGCAAATCAATGGCTTCGATATTGGTTACATCTGACAATGAAATCTCATTACTACCAGTTTGAATATCTAAGGTATCAAATCCTGCGCCACCGTTAATCTTACCCCCTGTGTAGCTCGCTACAGTAATAGTGTCGTCAGAGCCTGAAAAGCTAATGTTACCACCAGAAAGCTTTCCAGTTATTTCAAGAGTATCATTATTACCTAGGTGAACATTACCGCCACTCATATTTTTAATGGTGACATTGTCTACCGCATTATCTTCATTAGCGGCTGCATTACCGGTATAAATAGCAGCACTACCTCCTTCTAATGAATCAAGCGTAAGGATATCTTCACCTTCACCTAAATATACTTTGCCTTGTGCTTTGATCGTACTAATCTTAACAATATCATTACCAGCACCGGTATCAACTTTAGCACTTTGTCCTGATACAGTAGTAATGATAATCTCATCAGCACCGCTACCAGAAGTAACGTAGGCTTGCTGTCCAGACTCAGTAGCTCTAAGCTCGCCGGCGATAGTTACTTTATTATCACCCTCACCAAGAGTAATATTTGCAACTATTACATCACCATTAACAACAACATTGTCTTGACCTAAACCACCTATAATACGGGCCTGTGCAGACATATCACCAGTAATTGTTATGGTGTTAATATCATCTGCAGTATCACCAATAGTATCTGAACCTAAGTTATTATCTAAATAATACTGATACCCAGCTAAAACATTACCATTTTGAGAAGTTGGTGGTGTGACTGCAACATTGCTACCAAGGTTGATTGTCGACTCTCCACGTAGGTCACCGCCAATAATCACTCGGTCAGAACCGCTACCTGTCATAATGTTGCTAGCATACATATCCTCGGAAGTAACAACTAAATCATCACCTTCTTCGGTAAAGAAGAAAGGAGCATTATCTGCGTTTGCATCTAGGCCATTAATATCATTAATTAAAATTGTATCATCTCCAGTGCCAGAGAATATTTTACTACTAATGAAAGCTTCGTTAAACGATATGAAATCTGCACCACCGCCAGATAATATAATCGGATCTTCACGATATCCATCACCCCCAACACCATTATACATATTGCCATTTCCATTAATGTTGGGAGTACCATCTTCATTCTTGCCAACATAAATCTTATCTGCAAAATCTGATGGTTGCAGTGCATTGGGTGCATTCACATCCCTCACACCAAAACCGCTTTGGTCTAGAGCCTGATCCGTCGTATTCATCGTATCGCGAATAGCACCAATACCGATGGTATTACCAAGAACAAAGGTAATCGTTTCGATAGATTCATTACCGGCTACGTCAATTGCCTTAACATTAAGCTGTACTGATTTTATACCAGTCTCATAGTCATTCATGGTACTAGCTACACCAGCTGCTGTTAATGACACCGTGCCATCAGGATTTAAGTTGTACCAAGACTGCTGCGTAGTATCATTTGTATCTGCCCATTCATAACGATATATACCTGAATCAATATCTCGCGCGTCTTCAGCTACAATTTGACCTATAATCTGACCTGTTTGAGCACCTTCATAATAGCCAATAGTATCTATATCTTCTACTTTAAATGATATACCTGCTGCAATTGAGTCTAAGATATCTACAGTAGAGTCTCCGTCAAAATCAGGCGCTACTTGGTCAATTTGAACATTTTCAAGCATCGCGGTAGCAGTACCATCTTCATCCTTACTAGTAACCGTAATGCTTACATACTTTCCTTCTCCCAAGACGTATTCCCCCTCTGCATTTGCGGTAATACTACCGGTAGATCCATCATCTTTGACATAATCAACAGATGTAATGGTTGCTGTCGGATCATTTTGGGTATCGGCAACCAGTGCTAATGTGCCATTACTAGATACAAGATCAGAACCGCTTTCACCTAATGTATCAGTTTCTAATGAAATAGTAGGTGTAGGAGCGTTACCGTCAGAGGTCACCGGTGGCACGATAATGCCATCAATTGGTTCTAAACGCTCATTAAACGCGGTTTGTGCCTCGGTATCACTTAGGCCGTTAACCGCTGTCGTTGCGTTATTTTTAGCAGTGGATAACGCCTCATTTAATGCCGTTAAGTTGTCCGCTTCATCTTGCGAGATGATGCCATCTTCGTTGGCAGCTGCCAGCGCATCCTCTGCTGCTTGCTCAGCCGCTTCTGCTTGTGAGATGATGCCATCGGCATTAGCGTCTGTCAGTAGCTGCTCAGCTTGCGCCTCTAACGCTTCAGCTTCAGCTTCTGCTACTAAATCTTCAGCAGCCGCATACTCTTCACTGTCTAAAGTGCCATCGTTATCGGCATCAGTAACCGCAGGCACAGCAACTTCGTTCACCTCATTAACACGGGCTTGGAAGCCCTCTTTTTGATTGCCTGCTGGTAGGTCTGTTACCGCTGTTTGTGCCGCTTGTTTGGCTTCAACCACTTCCGCGTTGGCCGCTACAATCGCATCTGCTTCTTCTTGTGAGATAATGCCATCTTCATTGGCAGCTGCCAATAACCCTTCTGCTTTAGCTTCAGCCGCTTCGGCTTTAGCAATAAGATCACGAGCAATCATGACATCATCAGGCTCTGTCACTGGAGGGACACTTGATCCGCCACTACCACCATTATTGGATAAGGCAGCACCGACAATACCGATACCTGCCAAACCAACAAGCCAAGGCATGGCATTAAAACCTTCTACATCACCCGCACTTACCCACCAAGGCGTAACTTGATGTTCACCACCTAATGCCTAGCCCTCGATATTTCCAGATTCTAATTCAGTAACGTAATCTGCCACTTCACCAGAATCTGGAATGTAGTAATAATAGCCCCCATCTTCTGCTAAGCCGATTAACGCACTTTGAGGATAGTCATAAAAGCCCTCAATGATTAAGTCACTACTTTCACCGTCATCCTCCATAGAAACATGAAGATCATCACCCACACGTTTGGTCACAATGTGATTAGGGGCACGGCCCATTGCTTTATCAAATAATTCATAATTGGCATTTTGTACAGCACGAATGACTGTGGGCTTACCATCTTGAGTGATGATGTTATGTTCAGCGATAGTTTGTGTAGCATTGTTTACTTTTACGATAATATTTTTCATGCTTTTCCTAATAGGTATTAAATAGTTCTTCTAGATGTTAAATTGTTTTAAATTAAGACGGTCAATAAAGTAAGTGGTTAATAAACTACTGACTAATGATGGCAACAACCCGGCGATTCTCTTGGCGACCTTGCTCTGTATCATTAGTTGCAACAGGACGTGACTCACCATAGCCTTGAGCCATCAAGCGCTGACTACTGATCCCATATTGATTAACCATTTTGTCTTTGACCGCTTGAGCACGCTGCTCAGACAGTCTCTGATTATAAGCGGCATTGCCTTTACTATCCGTGTGCCCTTCTAACACAGCAGTAACCTCAGGATGTTGTCTCATAAAGTCAACAACTGCTTCTATTTTTTGAGAATAAGAGGATCGAATATTGGCGCTGTCAAAATCAAACAGGACATCAAGCTTAATGGGTTGATTGACAACAATGGGTTCCGGCGAGATATCTGTAGGTGTTGGTGCAGGCTGAGCAACTGGCTGACAATGGTTTTGTACCACGCGGCTAATTTGGTGAGTTTGTTCCGGTAGGTTTTGTAGAATAGAGATTGCGGTTGCATCATCTATTGGTTGAGCGATAGGTAGGCTGGTCTGTTGATCAATAATGACTTGATAATAATAAGTTTTCTTGGGCTGTAAGGTTTCAACTGAAGCGGTATTATTTAAATAATTGGTTTTGCTACGAGTTATTTCTGTACTCAAATTATGACGCCCAGTGCACACAATAGACTGTGAGTATTGACCAGGCTGCAAGCTTGTCTGAAAACGATCATCAATACCGATATTAATGCTGCCTTGGTAATCTTCTCTTAGATTTACTACGTCATCAGCCTGACGAAAAACCACAATTCGGCTTTGATAACGGCTTAAGTCTGAGTTATTAGGCACACTAAAAAGATCGCCCTTTTTCTCCCAATGCACATTATTAATATAGCGACTACTACTATTATTAGCACTATTCACTGCCGACGTTGTGTCGTGTGAATTGAAGTTAGGGAAGGTTTGACAGCCACTTAACGTAATCGCTGCGAATAAAGAAGACAGTACGAGGGGGTTTAGATTCATTTATTTTTCTCTATGAATGGAGTAATCAAAAGGTGATGTTGATGATATTAGAGTTATATTGACAGTCGCTTAATCAGCTGTTTGTTTAGCGGCTAGAAAGATGAGTTAACAAGCTCGGTTGAATTTATTATAGAAAATACGCGGTTATTCAAAATGAATGACACAATATAAAATCTGTCAAAAACAAGAGGTATTGAAAAAAATCAGAATCCACTGGCTTACTTAAGCCTTCTAGCAAACGTATTAAAGTTGAAGGTAACCTAAATATTGGCTCTACTTTTAGTTATATAATTGTATAATACTAAAATAATCTATGATTACAATATTTTATTAGCATTAATAAGAAAAATTAAACATATATCTTATGCTTTAAAAGAATTGAAACTATTTAGAAAAATAACATTACTTAAAAAAACATTATAAAAACTATATAGAATTAATTAAACAAGCATTGTAGATAATAAAACTACAGAAAATTATAAGAAGAATTACATGGCGCTATTGCCTGAATTAAGAGATATAGGCAAGGTGATGCGTCTTTAATTTGGTTGACATAGAGTTTTGAACGCCCTCTTCAAAATTCTGTGTCATTCCCATGAAATATTCAAAACAGCAGGACTTTATAGCAATTTACGATAAAAAAAGCCTTCCAAGCTCGTATAATAAGCTTGGAAGGCTCTTGTACCTATCTTATACCTATTAAACCATGCCGCTGACTAACGCAGCTCATCCACCACAGCAAGCATAGCAACTAATGACGCCTCACCCAGTTTAATTGAGCGCTCAGGCGACCAGCCAACCCGCTCATCTGGTGAATTGGCATTGTCTTTAAACGGCATCTCAAGCGTATTGGCTAAGCAATCAAAACGCTCAGCGACTGCATTGGTCGCTACCGTCATATTAGCTTCACCCGGTGCATCAATCTCATAGCCAAACTCAGTTTGGAAGTCAGCACTAGCAAGGGTCAACACCTCAGAGAACTTATCACGAAGATTTGCCAATCGCTCACTATAGCTTGGCGTCCCTTGCGAGCCTGCTAAGAAAACGTAAGGCAATGCTTCATCGCCATGCACATCATAAAACAGGTCGACACCTGTCTTATCCATTTTGTTAAGTACATGGTACACCTCAGGGCTTTTCTCCAGACTTGGGCTTTCCCACTCACGGTTTAAATTCGTGCCTACCGCATTGGTACGCAAGTGTCCGCGCACACTGCCATCTGGGTTCATATTTGGTACGATATAGAAGTTGGCCTTTTCAAGCAAACGTCTGCCAGTGGTGTTGTCACTGTCTAATAAGCTATAAAGCAGACCTTCCATCAGCCACTCAGCCATGGTCTCACCCGGATGCTGGCGAGCAATAATCCATATGTTACGCTTCTCTTCTGAGCCATCCTCATCACTACTGACTTTGACCAAGGTTAAATCCCGTTTATCAAGGGTTTCACCCAGATACTCTAGAGTGACCAGTGGATGAGTCTGAACCGCTGCCAATAAGTCTTGATGACGCTCATAGCTATAGGGGGCAAAATAGGCAATTTGGATGCTTTCACACTCAAGCTCAACATCAATGGTCAGTTTGCCCTCTTTATAAGACGTCGGTAGGCGGAACCAATATTGACGGTCATAAGAAGCGACGGCTTGATAATCCTCCCAACCTTCGACATACGAGGACTCGCCAGCATTGACAATATTGAGCACATATTGCTTACCGATGTCACCGGTCAGACGAAAATTAAACCACTGAAAAAACTCATCGCCAACATCTGGACGAATAGCCAGTTCAATATTTTTAGGATTGTCGGCATTTAAAACCTCAATATTACCGGCATCGAAATTGGCAGAAATATGCATAATAGGGTCCTTGATTGGAGGGTATACAATAAATGGTCATCATAAAAACAGCAAAATCTGTTAGTAATATAAGAGTGTAACACTGCGCCTAGCTATGGCTCAATATGCTTAAAAATGCTATAGTTATCCTCTTGTTTATTGATTTACTTGGTATAAACAAGCCACTTCTTTTGAGCGCTATACGCTATATAACGTAGCTTCGCCACATCCTCTCTATTTTAATCAGCTAATCAGGTCATTTATGGCGTTTGTACATCTTGGTATTCACAGCGAATTTTCTATTACGGACTCTATTATCCGTATCAAACCTATGGTCAAAGCGGCCGCTGCTGATGGACAGATGGCACTGGCATTGACAGATTTATCGAATTTGTATGCCACTGTTAAATTCTATTGTGCCTGCCTAGATGCGGCGATAAAGCCCATTATTGGTGCTGAGATTATTCTTGATGATGAACATACTCGTTTAACCTTGCTTGCCATGAATAACGAGGGTTATCAAAGCATTACCCGTATTGTCTCGCTAGGCTTTACTGATGGCCGCATGAATCCTGATAACCGAGGAACACCTATTGTCAATAAAGCGCATTTGCTAGATAACAGCGCTGGGGTTATTGTACTATTCACCGAAAAATCTGATGTGGGCCAAGCTTTATTAGGCGCAAACCCAGAGCGCGGACATCAATTAATTAGCGAGTATCAAGCAGTATTTGGTGATCGCCTGTATTTTGCGATAAAGCGCACCAAACGGGCTTTGGAAGATACTTTTATTGAACAGGCCATTTTGGCAGGTCAGCGTCATGGTATTGCCACAGTGGCCCATAATGACGTGCGCTTTTTGGAAGAAGAGGATTTTGATGCTCACGAAGCTCGAGTGTGTATTGCCTCCTCCCATGTATTGGCTGATCCCAATAGGCCACACGACTACTCAAGTGAACAGTATCTAAAGACTCAAGCCCAGATGACTGAGCTATTTTCCGATATCCCTCAGGTGGTTCAAAACACGGTCATTCTAGCGCAGCGCTGTAACGTTACTTTGACACTGGGCATAAACGTATTGCCTGAATTTCCAGTACCAGAAGGTGAGACCATTGAGTCTTTCTTCAGAGCTGAGTCGCAGCGCGGACTGGAGGCACGTTTGGATAAGTTATATCCAGTAAGCGAGCGTGATGAGACGTGGCATGAGATTCGCAGACCCTATGATGAGCGCTTGGAGCATGAGCTTAATATTATCTTGGAGATGGGATTTCCGGGCTACTTCTTAATCGTTATGGACTTTATTCGCTGGGCCAAGGCCAATGGCGTGCCTGTCGGTCCAGGGCGTGGTTCGGGCGCCGGCTCGTTAGTGGCCTACGCCTTGAACATCACCGACCTTGATCCGCTGCATTATGATCTGCTGTTTGAGCGCTTCTTAAACCCCGAGCGTGTGTCCATGCCTGACTTCGATATCGACTTTTGTATTGAAGGGCGTGACCGCGTCATTGAATACGTGGCCAGTCAGTATGGCCGTGAAGCGGTATCGCAGATTATCACCTTTGGTACCATGGCGGCTAAAGCTGTGGTGCGAGACGTGGCTCGTGTCCAAAGTAAATCTTATGGCTTGGCTGATAAAATCTCCAAGCTTATTCCAAAGACGCCCGGTATCTCTTTAAAAGACGCCCTACTCGAGGAGCCTCAGCTTAAGGATTTGCTGTCTAATCCGGACAACATGGACTATGAAGATGCCAATGAAATCTGGGAGATGGCTATTAAGCTTGAGGGCATCACTCGTAACGTCGGTAAGCATGCCGGTGGGGTACTAATCGCCCCAAACAAAATCACCGACTTTAGTGCGATTTATTGTGATGAAGAAGGTCACCGGGTTAGCCAATTCGACAAAGATGACGTAGAGTCTGTCGGCCTAGTTAAGTTCGACTTCTTAGGTCTACGCAACCTAACGGTTATCAATGCCGCTGTCAAAAACATCAACGAGCGCCGTGCCCGCGAAAACAAACCCGCTTTAGAGCTTGAAGACTTACCGCTTGATGATACAAATGCCTATAAGCTGCTACAAGACGCCAAAACCACAGCGGTGTTCCAGCTAGAGAGCTCGGGGATGAAAAAATACCTGGCCAAGCTGCAACCTACCAACATCGAAGACGTTATCGCCATGTGTGCATTATACCGCCCCGGCCCATTAGACGCTGGCATGGTAGAGATGTACATTGACCGCAAACATGGGCGTGAAGAGGTGGTGTATGATCACCCAAATCTTGAGCCCATTTTAGAAAACACCAATGGGGTTATTGTCTACCAAGAGCAAGTAATGCAAATCTCACAGGTCATGGCTGGCTATAGCTTAGGCGGCGCTGACATGCTGCGCCGTGCCATGGGTAAAAAGAAACCTGAAGAGATGGCCAAACAGCGTGACATTTTTGTGACCGGTGCCACAGCACAAGGTATTGACCCTGTCATCTCTGGCGGTGTGTTTGATTTGATGGAAAAATTCGCCGGTTACGGCTTTAACAAGTCGCACTCAGCCGCTTACGGGGTACTTGCCTATCAAACGGCTTATCTCAAATATTACTACCCAGCTGAGTTTATGGCAGCAGTCCTTACCTCAGATATGAACAACACCGATAACGTGGTGTTCTTCATTAACGATTGCCGTGAAAACTTCGATCTTAGCGTCGATAACCCCTCAGTAAATCGAAGTGAATGGCACTTTGTGGCCGATACTCCCACCAACATCATCTATGGTTTAGGTGCCATTAAAGGCGTCGGTGAAGGTGCGGTAGATTCTATCGTGCAAGCACGTCGTCAAGGGGGCAAGTTTACAGATCTTTATGATTTTTGCCGCCGAGTAGATATCAAAAAGGTAAACAAGCGCACCTTAGAGGCGTTAATTAAATCTGGCTGCTTTGATGACTTTGCCATTACCCAGCGCCCAGATTTAGCAGCAGATGAGCGCCATCAGATTCGCGGTGCGTTAATGGCACAGCTGCCAAGTGCAGTACAAGCGGCTGAGCAAGAGCGTCAAAATAACGAAATGGGCATGATGGACTTATTCAGTGAAGTCGATAATGCCACCACCGCACCACCACTGCCTACAGATAGCGGTCTGATTTGGGGAGACAAGCACCGTCTCAAAGCTGAAAAAGACACCCTAGGGCTTTATTTAACCGGTCATCCCCTAGATCAATACCGCAAAGAGGTGGCTGTTTATACCTCAAATGCCCGTTTAGATAGCTTGGCAGATACTGGCTATAACGGCAGTACTTTTTTTGCCGGTTTGATTATGGACATCGCAAACTTTGGTAACCGCTGCGTCATTACACTTGATGATGGCACAGCCCGTCTTGAGGTTAGCTGCTATGCTGAGCGTTTTAACCGCATTAAAGACAAGCTCAAGGTCGATGAGGTAATTGTTATCAAAGGCGGTATTCGAGACCGTGATGGCCGGTTATTCGCCCGTTTAGACAATGCTTATACCCTGCTTGAATGCCGTCAACGTTGGGTAAAAAAGATAAGTATCAAGATTCACAGCCAAAACACCTTGTTGCTTGACTCATTACAGCCCTTACTAAAGCCTGCTCAGAGTCATCTCATTCCAAATCATCAAAGCCCCGCCTTCGATGAAGACAGTGATAACGGCAATTCAATGGAAGCTTACTATAACGGCAACTCGGATATGACAGCGGCTCCGGTAGCACAAAACGATGGCTGTATTCCTATCGCTCTAAACATTTATACCGACTTTGCCATTGCCAATGTCAGTTTAAATGACAACTGGCGTCTGTACCCCACAGATGACAATTTAATACAGCTGGGCACCTTAGTACCCCAGGACAACTTGTATTTCCATTACCAGTAGCCTTTAAACCAGTAACCTCTAACACGCTTAATATTTGGCGTTTTAATCGAAAAATGCTTAAGCTTTGTTTGAAAGCTTAAGCATTTTTTTGTGTGTCGAACAAATTTAAGCACCTCTTGTTCCTATTAAGTAAGACTCTCTCATCTTATCGCCAATGAGCTCTAAAAAGGTTGCAAAATAACCTATCATAAAGACGACTCAAATGGGCTGATCGAGATTAATCGTGCTACTTCGCCACTTCTTCGTAATTTGCTGATTATATTTTGGGATTTTATTGGCAGATCAGCCAATTTAGACCTAGATTTGTTATCCAAATTGGCTTCTTAATAAATAAATTCGAGCTCTATTTAACGCATAAAATCTCGAAAATTAATTATTTTATACCTCATTTTTACTTAATTTAGCCTGATATTGGTTCATTAAATTATAAACAAACTAAATTTAAAATCTAAATAATACAAGATCACTATGTACTCACAAATAAAACCAATTTTTATTTAAAGCCATTAAAACTTCGATGTTTTAAAAGAAAATTATTTATTAAAACTAAATAAAATATTGGGGCATATTTTAATCTAAATGACAACCAATACCCAAAAAAATAGCCTAAAAATCACAAAAAACCCCTAAACATCGTCGGTAATTAAATCAAAAAAATAGCCTGCAAACCCTTTTATAACAGTGTATAACAACTGTAACACGGGACTTATCAGTATTTAATTCTACTAATATAATGACCCTCGACGGCACTTAGCACGCAGAGAAATACTGATTGTATAAATCCGTTATAAGACCTGCTTTTAGTTAAGCTATATTATTAAATAGAATACTAGCCTAACCCAGGATGCCCAGCCACGTTAATTGCTAAAGCATTTATCTAGCAGCTCTGTAATTAACTCATTTAAATTCTAATTAATCATATAAATAGGAATAAAAACTATGTCCACTTCATCTAAAGCATTATTAGAACTTTTAACGCCAGAAAATTGCCAAGTAATCTTTATTGACCAACAACCACAAATGGCATTTGGCGTACAGTCTATCGACCGTCAAACTCTTAAAAACAATGTTGTTGGTTTAGCCAAAGCTGCTAAAGTTTTCAATATTCCTACTACTATTACTACTGTTGAGACAGCCAGCTTCTCTGGTAACACCTTACCAGAACTATTAGAAGTGTTCCCAGATAACGATCTTCTTGAGCGTAGCTCAATGAACTCTTGGGATGACCAAAATGTTCGTGATGCTTTAGCCGAAAATGCTAAAAATGGCCGTAAGAAGATTGTTGTGTCAGGCCTATGGACTGAAGTATGTAACCTATCTTTCGCTCTTTCTTGCTTACAAGATACTGATTATGAAATCTATATGGTAGCTGACGCTTCTGGTGGTACTACTGTAGAAGCACATCAGTGGGCTATGGAGCGTATGCTTCAAGTAGGCGTTGTTCCTGTAACTTGGCAGCAAGTGCTTCTTGAGTGGCAACGTGACTGGGCTAACAAAGCAACTTATGATGCTGTAATGGACATCGTACGTGAGCACTCTGGTGCGTATGGTATGGGTGTTGACTATGCCTACACTATGGTTCATAAAGCGCCTGCGCGTGTTGCAGCTAAAGGTAGCATCGGTCCTAACCCTGCTCCAAAAAAATAATTAACGATTAAACGTTACCTTTATTTTTAAATAAAAAAGGGCGAACTTAGCTTGTGAACTAACTTAATCCTAGTTATATCAAGCTCAGTTAGTCCTTTTTTGCATTCACCCACCCGAGTATATCCCTCATGAAAATCTATTTAGCTTCTTTAATTGTCGGTATTGTTGTTGGTGTTATCTATAGTGTTGTCAATGTTCGCTCTCCTGCACCGCCTACTTGGGCATTGGTCGGGCTGTTGGGAATGCTGATTGGCGAGCAGCTCATTCCTTTTGTTAAGCAGCACGTATTTCACACGCCACCGTCTGCTGAGCAAGTAGTACAACAAGATAGCTCTCAAAATAATATGCAGTAATCTCTGCTTGCTATTCATAGCATACAGACAAGTAAATAAAGCCTAGTCTCTATGGCTCAATAACTTTTATTTTATTATTTGTATTTGTGAGTTTAACCAAGCATTATTATAGATTAGCTAAACTATTTGGGTTGTCTAAATTGCAAATCATAGGGATTAACCTTTAGTGCATGAAATGTCACATAGGTAATCTATGACTGCGCTCACATTAAGCGATATAAGATGTAGCCAGTCATTTTGTAGATTACGAAAAAAAATATTGTATGGCTTTAGTGTTGTTGTGTATTGAATAAATACTTAATAGTTGCGACTCACTGATATCTTATATACGATAATAAAGCGATGACGATAAGATCTAATAAGTAATCATCCATGGAAGTCGACAAGTCTGTGAAATTGCACTGTAATCAATCATACCTTGTTGAATAATGTTTTACTTCATTATAATTAGGATAATAATATGACAACTCCAGACATTATCTATCATAACGGGAAAATAACCACCTTAAATCGCTCACAGCCTACGGCGGAAGCGGTCGCTATTAAAGATGGTAAATTTTTGGCTGTAGGTAGTGATTCAGAAATTCTTTCAATGGCAGGCAGCAATACTAAGTCGATTAACCTAAAAGGACGTAGTGTACTACCAGGCTTATTTGATAATCATACTCACGTCATCCGCGGTGGCCTCAATTACAACATGGAACTGCGCTGGGATGGTGTACGCACGCTTGCAGATGCTATGGCGATGTTGAAGCAGCAAGTGGCAAATACCCCTTCTCCTCAGTGGGTACGTGTGGTTGGTGGCTTTACTGAAAATCAGTTTGCTGAAAAGCGCCTTCCTACCATTGATGAAATCAACGCCGTTGCTCCAGATACGCCCGTATTTATCTTACACCTATATGATCGCGCTTTACTGAATGCGGCTGCTTTACGTGCAGTAGGTTATACAAAAGAGACGCCAGAACCACCTGGTGGCGAGATTCAACGTGATGCCAATGGCAATCCAACAGGCCTACTGTTAGCCAAGCCAAATGCTTCAATTCTTTATGCTACTTTGGCCAAAGGTCCAAAGCTACCCTTTGAATACCAATTAAATTCTACGCGTCATTTTATGCGTGAGCTGAACCGCTTAGGTGTGACTGGTATTATTGATGCTGGTGGTGGCTCGCAGAACTATCCTGATGATTATGAAGTGGTTCAAAAGCTTCATGATGAAGGTCAGCTGACTGTTCGTATGGCCTACAACCTATTTACTCAAAAGCCAAAAGAAGAAAAAGAAGACTTCTTAAACTGGACGTCCTCGGTCACTTATAAGCAAGGTGATGACTACTTCCGCCATAATGGCGCAGGTGAAATGCTGGTGTACTCGGCTGCTGACTTTGAAGATTTCCGTCAGCCACGTCCTGAAATGCCAGCTGATATGGAGCATGACCTTGAAGAAGTGATTCGTATTTTGGCTCAAAACAAATGGCCATGGCGCTTACATGCTACTTACGATGAGACCATTGAGCGTGCCCTTAATGTTTATGAGAAGGTGAACGAAGAGATTCCTTTTGAAGGTCTAAACTGGTTCTTTGATCATGCTGAAACCATCTCTCAAAGAAACATTGACCGTATTGCCGCTCTAGGTGGTGGTATTGCCGTACAGCACCGTATGGCTTATCAAGGTGAGTACTTCGCTGAGCGCTATGGCACAGCAGCCGCTTCTAACACCCCACCTATTAAGCAAATGCTAGACAGTGGTGTTAAAGTTTCTGCCGGTACTGATGCGACACGTGTTGCCTCTTATAACCCTTGGGTATCGCTATCTTGGTTGATCAGTGGTCAAACCGTTGGCGGTATGCAGCTTTATGATCAAGACAACCTATTAGACCGTGAAACAGCGCTACGTATGTGGACTGAAAAAGTCGCTTGGTTCACCAATGAAGAAGGCAAACGTGGTCGCATTGAAGAAGGTCATTTAGCAGACTTCATCGTACCAAACAAAGACTTTTTCGCCATTCCAGAAAATGAAATTCCTTATCTTACCTCAGATTTAACAGTCGTGGGCGGTAAGACGGTATATGGTGCGGGTGAATTCTCAGACTTCGACTCACCAATCCCCCCTGCTATGCCAGCATAGGTATCTACACAATTTATCAGTGAGCATAAATTTGATAAAATAGCGCAGTATGGTATAGAGAAAATGACCCTAGATACGAGACTTATTAAACGTTATCAGCAACTCGTACGCAATCACACTC
>Ga0208300_100655_pt1 | contig 21810 bp, 20 predicted proteins | sample 23_taG_FD_184096 | JGI IMG/M metagenome (GOLD analysis project Ga0208300, IMG submission 184096) | Marine viral communities from Cariaco Basin, Caribbean Sea - 23_WHOI_OMZ (SPAdes) (version 2) | ecosystem: Environmental > Aquatic > Marine > Oceanic | place: Caribbean Sea: Cariaco Basin... | reverse complement strand
GGGGAAAACCACTCTGCCGGCGGAAATCGTTCAGCACGAACAGCAGTTGTCCGTCGAAGAGTTCGACATTTTCAGAACTTATGTTCAGCGTGGCGTTGAAATTCTTCAGCCATCTGGTATTTCCAAAGCGGTCCTGAGTGTTGTGCAGGGACATAGAGAGCGTCACAACGGGTCCGGCTTTCCGTCTGGCGTTGGTGGCGAGAGGATTCCCTTGTTGGCGAAAGTGGCGGGCATTGCGGAGTTTTTCGAATCTCTGATTGCGCCGCGTGAGGGGCACGAGCCGATGACACCGGCCAAAGCGGTGGGCTTGCTCTATGAAATGAGAAATATCGAGTTTCAAAAGGATTTGGTAGAGGCATTCATTCAGGCGGTTGGTGTTTATCCTGCGGGAACCTTGGTTGAGTTGTCCGACGGTTGTCGCGGTGTGGTGGTTTCGCACAGCCCGGAACGCCGGCTGTTCCCAAGCGTTATGATCATGCAGTCGAGTGAGCGCAGTTCGCTAAAGAGCGGTAAGGTGGTTGATTTGGCTCGCTACAATGAGGGCAAAGCGCAGGGGGCAGTCCTTGCGGTTCGGGAGTGCTTGCCGCACGGTACCGATGGCCTCGATTTAAAGTCACTGGATGCGACCAACGAGCCGCGTTGGTCGCTCGGTAAGATTTTTACTCGGTAATCACTACCCGAAGTGATTTTCGAATCCAGCGGTAGTCATTTTCAGGTTTTAAATTGATCAGAATCTCAGCCTCTCCGCCGGCTTCCCCGCCCACGAAATAGTCAACATCGGCTTCTTGCCAGCTCCAGCTATGAACCGTAATGTCTTGGGGGCGAGTGCTGACGGCCTCAATGCCGTTCTTGGTTAAGGCTATATCTCCATCCACCTTTCTAATCGCGATGGTTTTTAAAGCGGTATCGCTTGCCGGATGTGAGGCGACATGGTCAGAAAGATAATATTGCCTACCGATGGCATTGGTGATGCCGGCCAGTTCTTTTATCAGGTATTCTTTGGCGCCTTGGGCATCGATGTCCTCCAGGCTTCGAACGGCCTGTAGGATGCGTTCTCTTAACGATTTAAGGTCTTGCTTGTAAGTTTCGTCCGGGTCGATGTCATCGTCGTTTCCGGGGCGCTCCGGTGCATTCTCGATTTCCTCCGGCGTTGGGGGTTCCCCGCACAGCTGGTCCCCTTTTTCATGGAAACAAATACTGGCCAGTAACTGGTTGGCGGCCGAGTCTTCGGCTTCGAACTCGGCGGAGGGTATTGAGAAATCGACGCTTACGGGAAGGGCAGGATCGTCGAGCGCGGCATTGAGTTGTTCAATCACTCGGGGGCGAATATCAATGCCCTCATCGTCTTGGATAACTTCGGTCCAATTAAGGGCCATGATGAATCGGGTGCGATTGAGCAGTTCTTGGTTATTCAATAGTGTGGATTCGGTCAACGCGTGGTCTTTGAGATTTTGGCTATCGACTTTTGAGGTTTCCAGAGCTTCGCGCAGTTCCGGTTGGAAGTCGAGAAAACTCACAAACTCTTTAGCCGGGACGCCGTCGGCTATCGGCAGGGTGCCGACTTTAAACGTTAACGTTTCACCGGGGTAATATCGGAACTTGCCCTGTGCATCCGTTGTGCTTTCGCGGGAATTGGTTCTGTAGGTTAGCCCACTTACGCCTTGGCTTTGGATTTGCCCGGTCAAGGTGTCGTCGGAGCTTGATCCCCCGCCGTCAAAGCATGCGGACAGCACAAGGGCGGTCGAAAGTGGCAGTAATAAACGGCGCAGATGAACGAGTTCCATAGTGTGTCGTACAATCCCTTCGCGATCACCTGATTTGCCAAAGGCAGTTACAGGCTTTGTAAGTTGTTGTAACGGCATTATAGGGAGGGTGGTTTGTCTATATCGGGAAACCTGTCGCAGTTTGGGTGTTTCGGGTGCAGCGGATGAATATCTGGCACCGCCTTGAATTTTGACGAATTGCCTCAATCACATAGCGCACTACCTATTTGCCGTGAGTGCGGTGTATTCAATAACAGCGGTTCTACTTATGACCTATGCATTGGAAATTGAAGAACTTGAGAAACGCTATGGCGATGGTTTCTTCGCCCTGAAAGGAATTGATCTTCAGGTCGCTGAGGGTGATTTCTTTGCTTTGCTGGGCCCCAATGGTGCCGGTAAATCGACCACGCTGGGAATAGTGTCCTCACTGGTGAATAAATCCGGCGGCAAGATCCGGGTTTTTGGTAAGGACATCGATACCGAACTTTCGGATGCCAAACTGAATCTTGGGGTGGTGCCTCAGGAGTTCAATTTCAATCAGTTTGAAAAAGTGTTCGACATCGTTACTACCCAAGCGGGTTACTACGGTATTCCTTTAAAAAAAGCCCGCCTGTCGGCTGAAAAGTATCTGAAAAAACTGGGTTTGTGGGATAAGCGCAACACCCCGGCCCGTATGCTGTCCGGGGGCATGAAGCGGCGACTTATGATTGCGCGGGCGTTGGTGCACGAGCCCCGGTTGCTGATTCTCGACGAGCCCACAGCCGGTGTGGATATAGAGTTGCGACGCTCGATGTGGCAGTTCCTGGAAGAGATTAACCGCCAAGGCACCACCATTATTCTTACGACTCATTATCTGGAAGAGGCGGAAGCCCTGTGCCGGAATATCGCCATCATTGATCATGGCGAGATCATCCGGCACACCAGCAAGCGGGAATTGCTCCAGCAACTAAGTGTCGAGGCGTTTATTCTTGATACCGAAAAATCGCTGAGCGCGGCACCCGAGCTGGAAGGCTTCAAGTGCCTGATCAACGGCGACGGTGCTTTGGAAGTTGAGGTGGCGAAAGGGCAGGGGTTGAACGCGCTGTTCAAAGAGCTGGAACGACAAAGCATCAAGGTGAGTAGCATGCGCACCAAGGCAAATCGCCTTGAAGAGCTGTTTGTTCGGATGGTGGAAGAAAATGCCGCGGAAGCCGAAAGCGCGAAGGAGGGCACAGCATGACACCTCTGGCTCTTTGGACGGCGTTTCAAACCATTGTTCTGCGTGAGATTCGCCGGTTTACGCGGATTTGGCCGCAAACCTTGTTGCCACCTGCGGTCACTATGACCCTGTACTTCATTATTTTCGGTAACCTGATCGGCTCCCGCATTGGGGATATGGGCGGTTTCGACTACATGCAGTTCATTGTTCCCGGGTTGATCATGATGTCGGTCATTACGAGCTCCTACGCGAACGTGGTGTCGTCGTTCTTTTCGATGAAGTTTCAGCGCAGTATTGAAGAGTTGTTGGTGTCGCCGGTACCGAACTGGACCATTCTCGCTGGCTACGTGGTGGGCGGTATGTCCCGAGGCCTGATTATCGGGCTGATCGTTACCCTGTTATCGCTGGCCTTTACGCAACTGGCCATCCATAACTTGCCGATGGTGATCATTACGGTGTTTCTGACCTCCGCATTGTTTTCGTTGGGGGGATTTATCAACGCTATGCTGGCGACCAAGTTTGATGATATTTCCATCGTGCCAACGTTTGTGCTCACACCGTTGACCTATCTGGGTGGCGTGTTTTACAGCATCGATTTATTGCCAGAGTTTTGGCAGAACGTGTCCTTAGCCAATCCCATTCTGTATATGGTGAACGGTTTCCGGTACGGCATACTGGGTGTTTCGGATGTTAATCCGTTCGTTTCGCTTGGTATGATTCTGGTCTTTATTGTTTTGCTTTCGGCCATTGCACTGCGCATGTTGGCGCGTGGCAAAGGCATTCGACACTAAAAGGGTTCCGGTAACTGATATGGCACTTGATAACGCTCCGCTGGGCAAATCCAGCGATTACCCGGATCAGTACGATCCTTCGCTGTTGTTTCCGGTGGCCCGGGAAGAAAACCGACGTCGTATCGGGCTTGAGGATGGGCGCTGGCCCTGGTTTGGGGAAGACATGTGGCAGGCGTGGGAGCTGTCCTGGTTACGTCCGGGCGGTGTCCCGGTGGTGGCTTGGGCGGAGATTCGCTTTCCCGCTGCATCGCCTTCAATTGTTGAAAGTAAATCGTTAAAACTGTACCTCAACTCGCTGAATCAGCATGTTTTTTCGTCGGAAGAGCAAGTCACCGAGACAATTACTCGAGACTTGTCTAAGGTATGTGGTGGTGCGGTTCACGTGCAGATGCGCAGTGTTGACGAAACCGCCGAAGCAGTGGGGCGGCCTGAAGGCTGCGAGCTGATTGATAACGAAACGGTGGACGAAGTTGTCTACGACTACGCGCCGGATTCGTTGTCAGCCAATGGCCCTGAAGTGACGGAGGGGCTGTGCTCTCATTTGTTGAAGAGTAATTGCCCGGTAACGGGGCAACCGGATTGGGCAACAATCTTTATACGCTACACGGGCGCCGCGATTGATCGAGCCGGACTGCTTCGCTACATCATCAGTTTTAGGCAGAAGCAGGACTTCCATGAGCACTGCGTAGAAACCGTTTTCACCGATTTGATGCAGCGGTGTAAACCTTCGGAGTTGATGGTGTGCGCGCGCTACACTCGCCGGGGCGGGTTGGATATCAACCCCTGGAGAAGTACCAGTCCACAAGATGGATTAGGGCCCAGATTGGTGCGGCAGTAAAGCGAGAGTTATTCTGTTTCGTCTTCCTGGCGAAGGCGATCAGCCGCATCTTCGAGCGCCGTGAGAATGGCAGTGCGCTCACGATCCGTGATTTTGTCTGAATCCAGATACATGGCAAAGCCACTGTGTTCGTGTTCCAGGAAGCTGCGGTTCGGCCCCATGTCACGGCGGAAATCGACCACTTCGTAAATAGGTACCGGTTTGCCGAAGCCTTTTACCGTAATTTCGCCTTTGTCCCGGCACATGATGCGGTCTTTGATCAGTGAAAACGTCTCGTATGAAATCAGAATCTCGCCAGCCTCAGCCAAGGACTCGAGCCGGCTGGCCAGATTCACTTCTTTACCGATAATGGTGTAATCCATGCGGTTCTCGGCACCGAAGTTACCCACCGTGGTGTAGCCAGTGCTGATGCCCATGCGAATTTCCAGAGGGGTTTTGATGCCCTGACTACGCCATTTTTGCCGCATGATTTTCATGTGTTTGCGCATGTCGATGGCCATAGATACACACGCAAACGCATCTTCGCGCTGGCCGCGACTGGTTGGGTCCCCGAAGAACACCATGATGGAATCGCCAACGAATTTGTCGATGGTGCCGCCATAGCGCAGTGCCACTTGCGACATTTCGTTAAAATAGTGATTCAGAAGTTCGGTAAGCGCCTCGGGCTCCATTTCTTCAGACAGTTCCGTGAAGCCTTTGATATCAGAAAAGAATACCGCCAGCTTCTTGCGCTGAGTTTCAAGCCGAACATCGCGTTCGCCGGTAAAAATGGATTGCCAGACCTGCGGAGACAGGTATTTAGACAGTTTGTGGGAGAGCGCAATGGATTGCTCCCGCTGGTTCTGAATCTGGGTTTTGGCGTAGAGCAGAGCTCTTGCCTGAACGTGAGAGTAGTAGGCTGTCACACAAATATATACACCGGTTGCCAGTACGGCGATCACGCTTGTCAGAAGCGGGGCCTGCAGATTATCCGCGGTACCCAGAGCCGCAACGGTAGCGGCCAGCGAAGCACCGGTCAGGGCGGTACCAAAAAGCCATTGGCGTACGCCGCCGACAATCAGGCAACTGAACATCAGCATGAGCACTATTGCGGTGGTGGGAATAGCAACCAGGCCCATAGCCCCGATTAAAGAGCCGCCGAAAACGCAGTCCAGAAGTAGCATTTTCTGACGAATGCGCGGCGAGTTTTTCAGGAACGTGCGGCGCGTAATGTAGTGGGCAACGTGGGGCCAAACCATTCCCGTAGCTACGAGCCATAAAAGCCAGTGCGCGAAACAGTCCTGAAAAACGCCTGTGGCGATTACAAGGGAGGTGGCTGTGTAGGCCAGAATGCGCCCACTGTAGTCTGGCATCGGCGGAATCACGACCGTGTTATCGTAGGGGTCGTTTAACGAAACCTTGCCTGAATTGGCGGAAACGTTGCGAAGCTCAGCCGGAGCACTCATCATCTTACTGGCGCACCCATACGGCCACGCTGAACGTAGACACGTCCTGTTTGTCAGCGCTGTAGTTTAGTTGAGTGTGGCTCATGGTGAGTGCCGAAAGTTTTTTATTGGTAGTATCTGCGACTAAAGGTTAACAGTATTACGTATTAGCCACAATTAACCCACGTCAACAGACGCAACGATTTTGCACACACTAGTATAAATAGCGAGAGTATATGAGTTCTATTACCCAGTTTCTTATGGAGCGTTCGTCAGAGCCGCGGTTAGAGGCACCGGCTCCGCCCCGGGATGTGGTTGATCTGGCGCTCCAGTGCGCAGCTCGTGCGCCGGATCATGCACTGCTGCGCCCATGGAGATATCTCGTTATTGAAGGCGAAGCTTTGGCTGCGCTCGGGGAGCTGTTTGCGCAATCGTGCGGGGTGGATGCCACCGAGAAGGCCCGTGAAAATGCCAGAAAGGCACCGTTCCGTGCGCCAATGGTTATCGTGGGTATTGCTTCGCCCAAGCCCCATAAAAAGGTTCCGGATGTCGAGCAGGTCATGTCTGCGGCCTCGGGGATGTCCTTTTTGTCATTGGCATTGTCAGATGCGGGTTATGGCATTATGTGGCGCTCGGGTGCATTCGCCTACGATCCCGCCGTGCGCGAGGGGCTTGGCTTGTCAGAGGATGAGATTATCACCGGCTTCCTTTATACAGGAACGATTTCATCCCACAAGCCTCCTGTTCCACGGCCATCGAGTGGCGAATTCGTTGAGGAGTGGTTAGGGCCCGATCAATCCCGCCCCTGGAGCGAGTGATCGCGGGGCGGCAGAGTGAGGAAACAGCTTGCCGCCTTTGCGTAACCTGAATCCGTCTTGCCGGTTCAAACAATTTCAGGATTACCTCCAATACCCCATGAAGCCTGCATTTCTGCAGGCTTTTTTGTTTTTGGCACCCCGCTTGCTTTATCCCTTTCAGAACGCAAAACCGGCAATCACCGAGTGATCAAAAGCCGGAGCAGAATTCTGGAGGCAGTGATGGCAATTTCATTCGATAGTGCATTGGGTATTCATGAGCAGGCGCTTCAAGGCCGCGTCAAGCGTGCAGAAGTGTTGGCAAACAACCTGGCAAATGCGGATACCCCGGGCTATAAAGCGCGGGACATCGACTTCCGCGCGATGATGCAAAAAGCGCAGAATGAAATGAGTGGTGTGCAGATGGCCACTACCCATAGCTCACACATAGACGCTTCCGGCACAGGTGGTGCCGATGGTGAGTTGCTGTACCGCAATCCTCACCAACCCTCGGTTGATGGTAATACCGTGGATGCGCAGCAGGAACAAACCCGTTTCATGCGTAACGCCATGGATTATCAAGCCAGCTTCCAGTTTCTCAGCAGCAAGTTTTCAGGGCTCACCAAAGCCCTGAAAGGTGAATAAGCCGCAGCCATTTTTGATTGAAGGAGACAGTCATGTCACTGGGTAATATTTTCGACATTGCGGGTTCAGGCATGACCGCACAGTCCCTGCGGCTGAACACTACCGCCTCGAACATCGCCAATGCTGAAACCGCCAGTTCCAGCACGGAAGGTACCTATCGTGCTCGCAAACCGGTATTCGCGGCGATTCAGCAATCCATGTTGAACCCGGACCAACAGACCTTTGGCACCACCGCGCAAGACGGAGCTGGTGCTGGAGTGCGGGTTGAAGGAATTGTTGAGAGTGACGCTGAGCTGCAGATGCGTTATGAGCCTAACCACCCGGCCGCGAATGAAGACGGTTACGTGTTCTACCCGAACGTAAACGTGGTTGAAGAAATGGCCGACATGATGTCGTCATCGCGCAGCTTTCAGATGAACGTTGACGTGATGAACACCGCAAAATCCATGATGCAGCGTATCTTGACGCTGGGTCAGCAGTAATAGGGCGAGGAGAGAGTGATGAGTGCAGTAAATTCAGCGTCTGCCGCCGATGTGCTGGGCCAGTATCGAGTTCAGCAGGATAGTAAGGCCCAGGGTGGTAGCGAGCTCGGTAAAGATGCCTTCATGGAGCTAATGCTGGCGCAGATGAAAAACCAGAACCCGTTGGAGCCACAAGACAACGGCGATTTTATCTCCCAGTTGGCCCAGTTCAGCTCTTTGGAAGAAATGCAGAACCTCACCGGTACGGTGGATGAGGTGGCAGGGCAGTTCCGCTCAAGCCAGGCGCTGCAAGCCTCGGCCATGGTCGGCAAAACGGTTTTGGCACCTTCCAGCGTGGGCATTCTCGGCGCAGAGGGTGAAGTGACCGGCACTATCGACGTTCCAGCCTCTACCGGTGGCTTGCGATTGTCTGTAATGAATCAGTCGGGAGAGCTTGTACGACAGATCGATATGGGGGCCAGTCAGGCCGGCGTGGTGTCCTTCCGTTGGGACGGCCAAGACGGCAACGGCAATGCTTTGCCGCAAGGCCCTTACCAAATTGTTGCACAGGGTAGTTACCCATCCGGGCCGCAGCAGTTGGGTACCATGGTCAGCGCGAACGTAGACAGTGTGTCTCTGAACAACGGTGGCTCTATCACATTGAATCTCGCCGGCATGGGCTCCATTGCCCTGTCGGATGTAAAACAAATTAACTGAACCGGTGTCGGACCAGGAGGTATAAGTCATGGCATTTAATACAGGATTAAGTGGTCTGCGGGCCGCATCGGTGGATCTCGACGTAACCGGCAATAATATTGCAAACGCCAGTACTGTCGGCTTTAAAGGCAGCAAAGTGCAGTTCGGCGACTTGTACGCGAACGGCTTTTTGAGTGGCGGAACGAACCCGATTGGTGATGGTGTTCGGGTACAGGATGTTAAGCAGTCATTTGGCCAAGGCAATATCAGCTTTACCGATAGCGGGCTGGACATGGCCATCAGCGGCGATGGCTTTTTTATCCTGAGTAATAACGGTGAAACCCGTTACTCACGGGCTGGCCAGTTCGGAATTGATAAAGACGGATTCGTGGTTAATAACCAGAACATGAAGGTTCAGGGTTACGTTGCCGATGATGATGGCAATCTGTCTGGCGTGCGTGGGGATCTCGCGATTGAGACCGGCAACCTTGCGCCGCGTAGGACGACGAATTTGGTCACGGATTTGAATTTGGATTCTCGGCAGTCAGTGTTGGAGCAACAGGTTTCAGTGATGGGTGAGTTCGGTGCCACATCCTACACTAGTGAATATAACTTGGACTCAACTCAGGGGCCTGTTACGGCATTTCCAGCAGGAACGTTCACCGTTGATTACGATGACGGAACTCCGAGCCAAACCGTTGATGTTTCCTCGGGGGCGTCCGCAAAAGACGTAGCTGAAAAAATTAGCGAACTAGGCGGGATCAGTGCGTCAGCCGATACCAAGATAAATCTTGCGGCCATCGATGAGGCATTTGTACAGAATAGCGATTTTAGTTTGAAGATTCAGCTCAATGGCGATACCTCTTTCACGTTTGAGGATGTCGCGTCCCGCGATGAGCTGATTGGTGAGATTAATGGTAATACGGCTCTAAATAGTTTGCTCGCCAGAGTAAATGCGGATGATGAGCTTGAGATTTATGACAACAGCGGTAACACGCTAACATTCGAGTATAGTGGCGGAGGCACTACCAATGGGCCTGAAACGACGCTTGGGACAGTAAGGCCTCGTGCTGATCGAAACGTTGCAAACGTTACGACAGCGGCAAACGGAGTTTACGCGGACACTTGGGCGAACCGAAATGTAGAAACCACCAATTCATTCAACCCAATCGACCAGCGCACATACAATCACGCTACTTCTACGACGATATACGACAGTTTGGGGAACTCCCACGAGATGACCCAATTCTTTGTAAAAGAGCCATCGTCCGGCAACGGCGTGGGGGAAAGCCAGTGGTCGATATATCTGCAGGTGGATGGAGAGTTTGTCGGTGGAACCGGAAACAGTCCGTATACCGCAACGTTTAACCAAGATGGCCAGCTGGAGTCGATCAGTGCAGGTAATGGTGCCGGACGAGTCGGGAATACTGGCGAAATTATTGTCACGGACTGGGTGCCCAAAGACCCTAACGGTGAGCCCAATGGGGCGGCGGGAGTGCCGCTTAATCCGGACGATGTTGTGAGTCCGATACCTGAACCCTTGCAAAGCTCAGCGTTCGTCATCGATTTAAGTTCAGCTACTCAGTACGGCGCATCTTTTGGTGTAAATGACCAACAGCAAAACGGCTACACAACCGGGCGTTTGTCAGGGCTGGACGTGTCCGGTGAAGGGGTTATCTTTGCCCGCTACACCAATGGCCAATCCAAAGCGCTGGGGCAGGTTGCGCTGGCAGCCTTTAACAATACCAACGGTTTGTCGCCGGTAGGCGATACCACCTGGGTTGAATCTTTTGAATCCGGCCAGCCTGTCATCGGCGCTCCGGATACCGGAACCTTGGGGTCAATCAAGGCCAGTTCGGTTGAAGAATCCAACGTTGATCTTTCAGCAGAGCTCGTCAACCTGATCATTGCTCAGCGCAACTATCAGGCGAACGCCAAGACCATTGAAACCTCTGACGCGGTCACCCAAACCGTCATCAACCTCCGTTAACTCTTCTAAGTAAACATGGCATGACTCCTGCAGGAAGACTGGAAACAGTCAAAATTCCGGCAGGAGTTTGCCCATGGACAAAGCCCTCTATATTGGAATGTCTGGCGCCAAGCAGAACATGCTGGCCCAGCGTGCCCACGCTAATAACCTCGCCAACGTGAACACCACGGGGTTCAAGAAGGATTTTGCTCAGGCCCGCAGTATGCCGGTTTTTGGTGAGCATCATCCCACCCGCGCCTATGCCATGACGGAGCGCCCGGGTACCGATCTTTCCGCTGGCGCTTTAATGGATACCGGCCGAAAACTCGACGTTGCGGTTGAAGGCGACGGTTGGCTGGCGGTTCAGAACAATCAAGGCGAAGAAGTATTCACTCGTAGTGGTAGCTTGCAGGTCGATGTGAACGGCTTGGTTCGCATGCCCAGTGGCGAGTTGGTGCTGGGTAATGGTGGCCCAGTTGCCTTGCCCCCGTTCGATGACCTGTTGATCGGGGCTGACGGCACGGTTTCCGTTGTTCCCGTGGGTGGGCCCACGGATCAGCTGGTGGAAGTTGATCGTCTGAAATTGGTGAGCCCCCCCGCCGATGCTTTGGAAAAGGGTTTGGACGGTTTTATCCGTCGAAAGCCGGATCAGGCCATTGGCGGGGTTGAGCCTGCCGACGCAAATATGCGCGTGGCCACCGGATTTCTGGAAAGTTCCAACGTCAATGCCGTGGAAGAGATGATCTCCAACTTGCAGTTATCTCGCCAATACGAGATGCAAGTGAAGGTTATGTCCACCGCTAACGAGAATTCCGAGGCAACGGCACGGCTGTTGCAGAACCTCTGATAACGCTGAATTAAGCATCACCGGCCGGCACTAAGCGGCAAACAATGGCCGCTTCGGCAGCCGGCAAGGTAAGGAGTAGAAACATGCATCCAGCACTATGGGTCAGTAAAACCGGGTTAAGCGCACAGGATACCAACCTGTCCACCATCTCCAACAACCTGGCGAACGTGAACACCACCGGTTTCAAGCGGGATCGTGCGGTGTTTCAGGATCTGCTGTATCAGATCAACCGGCAGCCCGGTGGCATGAGCACCGAGAATACTGAACTGCCGTCCGGCCTGCAGCTGGGTACTGGTGTACGAGTGGTCGGTACGGCAAAACAGTTCAGCCAAGGCAATCTGCAGATTACCGAGCAACCCCTGGATATGGCGGTGAACGGTCGCGGTTTCTTCCAGATAGCCATGCCTGATGGCCAGATTGCTTACACCCGGGACGGCCAGTTCCAGTTGAATTCCGATGGCGATGTGGTAACGCCAGATGGTTATCCGCTGGAGCCAAACATCAACGTGCCGGAAGACACCACCAATGTAACTATCGGTCGTGATGGCACGGTTACCGCGGTGACGGACGACCAAGCCGCACCGGTCAATCTTGGTCAGATTACGTTGGTGAACTTTATCAACCCGCAAGGGTTGCAGGCGATTGGTAACAACCTGTTCAAGGAAACCAATGCCAGTGGCGATCCTCAGGAAGGGGAGCCTGGTTTAGCGGGAATTGGCACCATCGAACAGGGCACCGTTGAGTCGTCGAATGTGGAAGTGGTGGAAGAGTTGGTCAACATGATCACCACTCAGCGTGCTTACGAAATGAACTCTAAGGTGGTGTCCACCACAGACCAAATGCTTCAGTTCATTACCAACAATATCGGGTAAGTTATGAAACGCAATCATCAAACCTGGACAGCAAAGCGTGTGGCCACACTGGTATTGGTAGGAGGCCTGATGATCCTACAGGGCTGCACCGCCATGACCCGCCCTCGTGCTGTGCCCGACGATCCGGCCTATGCGCCGGTGCGCGCCCAGGCGATGATGCAGCGTGACCCGGATTCCGGCTCTATCTATCAGGTGTCCCGTAACTACAATATTTACGGGGATACCAAAGCCCTGAACGTTGGCGACGTGCTGACGGTCTTGTTGGAAGAGTCCACTCGTGCCAGCAAAAATGCCGAAACCAAGATCACTAAAGATCAGGAGCTAAGCCTGCCGGAGCCGAATCTCTTCGGTAAGAACAACATTGGCCTAAATGCTTCAGCCAATCTTGAGCGGGACTTTCAGGGCGCCGCCGAGGCGGATCAAAGCAATAGTTTGGCGGGCAGCATTACGGTGACGGTAACCGAAGTGTTGCCGAACGGCGTGCTGCGTATCCGTGGTGAGAAATGGCTCTCCCTGACTAATGGCGATGAATATATCCGCCTGACCGGCATGGTTCGTCCGCAGGATATTGCGCCGGACAACACGGTGGCATCCAATCGAATTGCCGATGCACGTTTTGCCTATGGCGGCACCGGTGATTTTGATCAGGCCAATCAAATGGGCTGGCTGGCCCGCTTCTTTAACAGTGAGTGGTGGCCGCTATGATCCGCAAACTTTGTGTGCTCGTTACGATGCTGGCGGTGATGGCGTCGCCGGTTGCCGCGGATCGTCTGAAAGATCTGGCGAAAGTGAAAGGAGTTCGAAACAACCAGCTGATTGGTTATGGCTTGGTGGTAGGGCTGGACGGTACGGGTGATAAAGCTCCGTTCACCAACCAGACCTTCCGCAACATGATGAATCAGTTCGGTATTACTCTGCCGGACGGCGTTAACCCAAAGCTTGCAAACGTTGCGGCCGTCACGGTGAGTGCGACCTTGCCTGCCTTCGCCAAGTCCGGTCAGGAATTGGATATCACCGTTTCGTCGATCGGGAATGCTGACAGCCTGCGTGGTGGCACCTTGTTAATGACCCCGCTCAAAGGCGCAGACGGTCAGGTGTATGCCATGGCTCAAGGCAGTTTGGTTGTGGGTGGTTTCGGTGCGCAGGGATTAGATGGTTCACGCATCACCGTGAACGTGCCCAGTGTGGGGCGCATTCCTAACGGAGCGACCATTGAGCGCGAAGTGGCGTCACCGTTTAACCGTGGAGATACCATCACTTTCAATTTGCTTCGCTCGGATTTCACAACCGCTCGCCGGGTTGTCGAGGCGATCAATAGCCGTTTGGGGCCGGATATGGCCTACGCGCACGACCCTACATCGATCTCGGTGAGAGCGCCTCGGGATCCTTCCCAGCGAGTGAGCTTTTTGTCGATCGTCGAAAATATCGAGGTTGAGCCTGCGGAGGAATCCGCCAAAGTGGTCATCAACAGCCGCACCGGCACGATTGTGGTCGGACAGAATGTGAAAGTAAGCCCGGCAGCAATTACTCATGGCAACTTAACCGTGACCATTCAGGAAAACCCGGAAGTTGTGCAGCCTGATCCCTTTGCTGGCGGCGATACAGAGATACAGCCCAACACCCAAATTGCAATCACCGAAGACCCCGCCCGAATGTTCCAGTTTGGCCCTGCCACAACGCTGAACGAGATCGTTCAGGCGGTTAATCAGGTCGGTGCGGCGCCAGGCGATGTGATGGCGGTGCTGGAAGCTCTCAAGCAGGCTGGCGCGTTGCGAGCCGAGCTGATTGTGATCTAGGGGGCGTCATGCAGGATCATCGCGTTCAACAAGCTCAGGTATACACCGATTTCAGTGGCCTTAATGCGCTGAAAACCCAGGCGCGCAGCGATAAAAAAGCCGCCCTTGAACAGGTGGCTAAACAGTTTGAAAGCCTGTTCCTGTCGGAAATGCTGAAGTCCATGCGCAAAGCCGGCGAAGTGTTCGCTGAAGGCAATTACCTGAACAGTAATGAGAGCGAATTCTATCGGGATATGTTTGATAGTCAGATCAGTCTGAGCATGGCCAGCGGTTCAGGAACCGGTTTGGCGGAGGCGCTGGTTCGGCAGTTGGGTGAGAGCATTCCCGGTGTTGCGCCGAACGGCGAAAAACTGACCGGACACAAGGCCACGCTGGCGGATTACGACCGTACTTTGCCTGCAATTTCTCCGGCCTTGCCGGAACGGATGAAAGCGGTAGAAGAGGTGGTGCGGGCCTTACCCGAGGATGTTGCTGAATTGAACCCTAATGCTCAATTGCCGGCCACCTTTGAGAGCCCAGAGCATTTCGTCAGTGAATTGATGCCCTTTGCCCAGCGCATTGGCCGAGAGAGTGGTATTGACCCTCGCTTGATGGTTGCGCAAGCCGCGCTGGAAACAGGGTGGGGCAAGCACATGATTGAAGGTGATGGAAACGAACCTAGTTTCAACCTGTTCGGCATCAAAGCGGACAGCCGCTGGAATGGAGATGCCGTCACCATTACAACTACCGAGTTTCGTGGCGGTGTTGCGATGAAAGAGCGTGCCGACTTCCGGGCGTATCCGGATTACGAGGCCAGTTTCCGTGACTATGTGGCGTTCCTTCAAAGCAATCCTCGTTATAACGATGTGCTTTCTTCAGCAGGCGAGCCTGAAATCTTTGCAGAAAAACTGCAGCAAGCTGGTTACGCCACCGACCCGGAATACGGTTCCAAGATTCGCCGGATTATGAATCGTGATTCCCTGATGACGTTGTCTATGGGCAACGGTGGGATAAAGGAGTAACAGGTCATGGCAGGATTAATCGGGATAGGCTTGTCGGGTGTGCTCAGCCACCAGAGTGCACTCAATACCACGGCCAATAATATTACCAACGCCAACACCCCGGGCTACAGTCGTCAGGAAGTTCAGTTTGCCACGCAAGAAGGCAATCGAACCGGAGCTGGTACCGTTGGTACCGGCGTATCGATTGAGAACATTCGCCGCCTGGCGAATGAATATCTAACGCAGCAGTTAAGGGAAGACAGTACCCTGTTTGGAGAGCAGAACGCCCTCAACGCTGAGCTTACGCAGCTGGATAACTTGCTTGGCGGCGAAAGCACTGGTTTGAGTAATGCGCTGAACAACTTCTTTGCCTCCCTCCAAAATGCCGCGGAAGACCCAACGTCTTTGCCGCAACGGCAGTTAGTGCTGAGTGAAGCGCAACAAGTGGTTAATCGCTTTCAGGCCCTGAACGAACAGTTCATACAGCAACGGGAATCTGTCAAAACGCAAATGCAGCAGGGCGTAAAAGATGCCAACACGCTGATTAAAAATATTGCCGACTTGAATCTGGCGATTTCCGAATCGCCCGGTATTGCTCAGGGTAAAATGCCGCTCGAGTTAATGGATCAACGAGATGAGAACCTTCGGGAGCTGTCGGCGCTGGTCGGTATCCGGGTGACCCACACGGATGGCAGTCAGGTGAACGTGTCGCTGGCAAACGGGCAGTCGCTCGTAACTGGGTCCGATGCCGCGCAATTGGGAACCAGAACCAGTGCACAAGACCCAACCCAGTTGGAGTTCACGCTGACCAGCGGTGGGCGTCTGTTGCAGGTCGATGACCAGATTCAAGGTGGATCATTAGGCGGCTTGCGCCGCTTCGAGCGAGAAGCTTTGCGCCCGGCGTTTGATGAGCTTGGGCGTTTGGCGATCGGGATTTCATCCGCTATTAACCACCAGCATGAAATCGGTATGGATCTGGAAGGTGATTTAGGCGGCAACTTCTTCACCGATATAAACAGCGTTGAGTTCCAGCGCAGCCGAGTGATTGCGAATGGCAATAACGCCGAGCCACAAAACGCTCAGCTGGCCGTCGAGATAACCGACAGCAGTTTGTTGGCAGCGGGTACCTGGTCATTGAAGTTTAGTGGCGACGGCAAAAGCTATCAGTTGGTCGATGCCTCAACAGGCGAGGTGGCACGCCAAGGTCGATTGCCTGACCCGGTTCAATCTGAAATTAGCATGCCGGGCTTTAACGTGCGGATTGAAGGCGGCGATTTTAATCCTGGAGACGAGTTTCTGATTCAGCCCAGCCGAAACGCAGCGGCTAATATTGCTCTTAATGTTCGCCGGGAGGAGGATCTTGCGTTTGCTAGTCCGATTCGGGCCAGTGCGGGTGTTATCGATTCCGTAACCGGGAAGGTAAAAGATAGCAATCTGGGCACCGGTCAAATAAATCAGGGCAAGATGCTCAATGTCCGTAACCCGAATACAAACGCACTTTTGGACGGATTCCAAAGCCAGGGTGAGTTGGCAAACGGCCCGATGAGAATCGCTTTTGAGAATGACGGAACAGACATTGTTTATCGGATTTTCGATGGTTCTGGAGTGGAGATTTCGGCTTCGGATTATCCAAGTGGTGTGCCATATGATGCAAAGGGCGTAAACGTTGCGTTTAGTGGTGATCCTTCGGCAGGCGATCTTTATCAAGGATACCAGTTTGAGATAACAGGTGAGCCTGCAGATGGCGATGAATTTGTCATCGACTTCAACAATAACGGCGTTTCCGATAACCGAAACGCCGAATTGCTGGCGGCTTTAGGCACGGCGAATACATTGAATGGCGGCAGCCAGAACTTTGCCGAAGGGTACGCCGGCTTGGTGGAAGACGTGGGCGTAAAAACTCGCCAGAGCCAGCTTGATAAGGCCGCCGGCCAAACGCTGCTGGAGCAGTCCAATAACCAGCGTGAGTCGGTATCCGGGGTCAATTTGGATGAAGAGGCAGGTAAGCTGATTCAGTATCAAGCGGCCTACAACGCTTCGGCGCAAGTTATGTCGGTGGCGCAGGACTTGTTCAACACGTTGCTGCAAAGCTTCCGGTAAGGTGGGGTAAGGTAAAATGGTCCGTATTTCATCACAGCAAATCTTCTCCGGTGGTATTAACCGGATGCAGGATATCAATAGTGATCTGGTCAAAACGCAGCAACAGATCTCCACCGGCAAGAAGGTCAATAAACCCTCTGATGACCCGGTAGCAGCAGCGCGTATTCTGAAGCTCGATCAGAATCTGAGCCGCGTTGAAACCTATCAGCGTAACGCCGATCTGGCGAACAATCGGCTGAAGCAGGAAGAGAGTGCGCTGAGCAGTGCCATCGACATTATTCAGCGGGTAAGGGAGCTGACGGTACAAGCCGGTAACGGCTCGCTGTCTGCCAATGATCGCAAATCAATTTCGTCTGAACTTAAAGAGCGGCTAGGGCAGTTAGCTGATGTCGCCAACACGCGTGATGCTTCGGGTGAGTATATTTTTAGTGGGTTCCAGGGTGGATCGCCGGCTTTCGTTAAAGAAGATGGTGCCTGGACTTATAACGGAGATGAAGGGCAGCGGGTTCTTGAAATAGATGATGGCGTGACAGTGCCGATCAGTGATCACGGGAAGGGGGTTTTTGGCGACGTTCCCGCCACAGTTTCGGTGAAGGAACCGAAACCTGCCAACGGATTTATTTCCGGCCTATCGCTGAAGAATGAAAGTGCGCTTCAGGCGGCTTTTGATTCAGCGACTCCGAATGTACCTAATGACCTAACGGTATCTGTGGTGAATGCGTCGGGTGAGTTGTCTATCACAGCAAACACAGCAAATGGCAGCGCCTTGGATTTGACACCAGTGCCGGCTCCCAGCCTAGGTGATACGTTTCAAGTGGCCGGGATCGAAATGACCGTCAATGATGCGGTCGCCGGTGATCAGTTCACAATCGGCATCAACGACAAACAGTCCATCTTCGGCACCATTGAAAATCTCATAACCGGTCTGGACAACATCTCGAAGGATTCTCCAAAGGGCAATGCGGAATACGATGCCCTGATATCGGAATCCTTAGCCAACCTCGACAACGGCCAGGAATCCATACTTCAGAAACAAACCGAATTGGGTGGCCGCATGAACGCAGTGGAATCAACCAGTGCGTTTTTGGAAGATTCCGCCCTCTACACCAAAGAGATTCGGTCGCAGCTCCAAGATGTTGATTATGCCGAGGCAATCAGTAATCTGAGCTTCCAAAGCTTTGTGTTGCAGGCCGCTCAGCAATCGTTTGCACAGATCTCGCGGCTGTCATTATTTGATCGATTGTAATCGTTTGAGGCAGTGGGAAATTTTTTTACTTTGCGTGTTGCTTTCAGACTCAGGCTCAGTATAATTCCCACCACTTCCTGATGGCGGCGTGGTGAAATTGGTAGACACGACGGATTCAAAATCCGTTTCCTTAACGGGAGTGGCGGTTCGAGTCCGCCCGCCGCTACCACTTATTGGCCGTATCCTACGGCATCTCAAATAGCCGGCCCATGAACGTCTCCGATTTTCATTTTGACTTGCCGGACGAGTTGATCGCTCGTTATCCGCTTAAACAACGCAGTGCCTCTCGTTTGCTGACCCTTGATGGGGGTTCCGGCCACACGCAGCATCTCCAGTTTACGAATCTTCCGGATTTACTCGAACCCGGTGACCTTCTCGTTTTTAACAACACCCGTGTTATTCCAGCGCGCCTGTTCGGTCAAAAAGAAACCGGTGGCCGTGTTGAAGTTCTTGTTGAACGGTTGGTGGGTGAGCGGGAGATTCTTGCCCATGCACGAGCCTCCAAGGCTCTGAAAGAAGGGCAAAAGGTTATCCTTGAAGACGGGTCCTCGTTGACCATGATTGGTCGTGAAGATGCCTTATTCCGGTTTGTGAATGAAGGTGATGAGCCGATTCTCGATCTGTTGGAGCGTATCGGTCACATGCCGCTTCCTCCTTATATGGAGCGTGACGACGACCTGTCTGATCGCGAGCGTTATCAGACCGTTTACGCCCAAGAAGCCGGAGCGGTGGCCGCACCCACGGCTGGATTGCACTTTGATGACGTGCTGCTCGAAACGCTGAAGGCCAAAGGCGTAGACTTCGCCTACGTAACCTTGCACGTTGGTGCGGGCACTTTCCAGCCGGTACGCGTCGACAAGATCGAAGAGCACGTGATGCACAGTGAAGTCGCTCATGTGCCGGAAGAGACGGTTGAGGCGGTTCGCCAAGCCCGAGAAAGGGGTGGTCGAGTCGTGGCGGTAGGTACCACGTCCGTGCGTTCGCTGGAATCTGCCAGCCAGTCTGGGCAATTGAGCACCTTCCGGGGAGAAACGGATATATTCATTTTCCCGGGTTATCGGTTTAATACCGTCGATGCCATGGTGACCAACTTTCACCTGCCCGAATCGACCTTGATCATGTTGGTCAGCGCGTTTGCCGGGTACGACAACATTATGAGGGCCTACCGTGAAGCGGTAGATCAGAAGTATCGATTTTTCAGCTACGGTGACGCTATGTTCCTGACGGCCAAGGAGCCGAGCCGTGGTAGGTTGGCAAGCTCAGATCAAACTGATGTGTCCAGCGCCGATTCCAGTGGAGAAATTTTGTGAGTGAATCCTGTTTTATGTCTTTCGAAAAGCTCGGTGAAGATGGCAAAGCCCGTCGCGGTCGCCTGACTTTTCCTCGTGGCACCGTGGAAACCCCGGCCTTCATGCCAGTGGGTACCTACGGCACCGTTAAAGGCATGTTGCCCCGCGATATCGAAGAGATTGGCGCAGAGATCATTCTTGGGAATACATTCCATCTGATGCTGCGTCCCGGTACCGAAGTGGTAAAAGCCCACGGCGACCTGCACGATTTCACTCAATGGCACGGCCCGATTCTCACGGATTCCGGCGGATTCCAGGTCTTCAGTCTGGGTGAGATGCGTAAGATCACCGAGCAGGGTGTGACCTTCCGCTCGCCGGTCGATGGTGCCAAGGTCGAACTTAATCCTGAAATTGCAATGCAGGTGCAGCGCGATCTGGGTTCAGACATCGTGATGATTTTCGACGAGTGTACTCCGTACCCGGCTACTGAAAAGCAGGCGAAGGACTCCATGGAGCTTTCGTTGCGCTGGGCAGCTCGTAGCAAAAAAGCCCATGAAGGCAATCCGTCCGCGCTGTTTGGTATTGTTCAGGGCGGTATGTATGAATCCCTGCGTGACCAGTCTCTAGAGGGTTTGACGAACATCGGGTTCGATGGCTACGCCATTGGAGGCTTGTCTGTTGGTGAGCCCAAAGAAGACATGATCCGGATTCTGGATCATCTGCCGCCAAAAATGCCGGAAGACAAACCTCGGTATTTGATGGGAGTGGGGCGTCCTGAAGACATCGTAGAAGCCGTTCGTCGTGGCGTGGATATGTTCGACTGCGTGATGCCAACTCGTAATGCACGCAATGGGTATTTGTTTACCTCAACCGGCATCGTAAAAATCCGAAACGCAAAGAACCGCCATGATGCCGGTCCGCTGGACGAGCGTTGCGATTGTTATACCTGCAAAAACTTTTCGAAAAGCTATCTGCACCATTTGGATAAATGCGGGGAGATGCTTGGTTCCCAGCTAAACACCATCCACAATCTGCGGTTCTATCAGAACCTGATGAGCGGATTGCGTGGTGCCATTGAAGCAGGTACATTGTCCGACTTTGTAAGCGAATTCTACGCCTTACGCGGCGAAACTGTACCGCCGCTGGGTGATGAGTAATCAAATTTGACTAAAGAACAGTCTATAAACGGAGAAACTGAATGAAATCTATCAAACTGCTAATCGCTGGCCTGCTGTCTCTTCTGCCGACCCTGGCCATGGCCCAAGGCGCTGAAGGCCAGACCATGGGTGTTATGGGTCAGGTCATCTTTTTCGCAGGCTTCATTCTGATTTTCTACTTCTTGATCTGGCGTCCGCAGTCCAAGCGCGCAAAAGAGCACAAGAACCTGATGTCCAGCCTGAACAAAGGCGACGAAGTGGTTACGTCTGGCGGTATGGTTGGCCGTATTACCAAGGTTTCTGACGATTTCATCGTGCTGGAAGTTGCTGACAACATCGAAATCAAGATTCAGAAAGTTGCTGTTGCCGGTGCTCTGCCCAAGGGCACGCTCAAGGATATCTGAGCCGATTCCCGGCCGGTGCGCAGCACCGGCCGAATCATTTTGGCTGAAACACCACGGCTGGCGGCTTAGCCAGCTCAAAGGGATCCCATGCTAAACAAGTATCCTCTCTGGAAAAATCTGGTGATCGTGTTCGCTCTGGTCATCGGATTCATATACGCCTTACCGAACTTCTTCCCCGACGATTACGCCATCCAAATTACTGGCTCCCGCGGCAGCACTGAGGTTGATCAGCGCATACTGGATCGTGCTTTAGGTGCCTTGGAAAGTCAGGGTATTGAAGTAAAGTCCAGTACCGTTGAAGAGCGCGATGCTCTGATTCGCCTGAACAGTTCAGACGCTCAGTTGCGTGCGCGCCCCGCGGTGCAAGCTGCACTGGGAAAAGATTATCTGGTGGCGCTGAACATGGCGCCCTCGACGCCGGACTGGCTGCGCAGTTTAGGGGCCGGCCCTATGAAGTTGGGGCTGGATCTGCGCGGTGGTGTTCACTTTCTGCTGGAAGTGGATATGGACACTGCTGTAACCCAACGGTTAGAAGCGTTG
>Ga0208300_100654_pt1 | contig 21826 bp, 13 predicted proteins | sample 23_taG_FD_184096 | JGI IMG/M metagenome (GOLD analysis project Ga0208300, IMG submission 184096) | Marine viral communities from Cariaco Basin, Caribbean Sea - 23_WHOI_OMZ (SPAdes) (version 2) | ecosystem: Environmental > Aquatic > Marine > Oceanic | place: Caribbean Sea: Cariaco Basin... | reverse complement strand
TGATCTAAACCCTATCGAGAAAAAATGGGCACAGGCTAAGTTTCTACGCCAAGGATGGATGGAGAATAATCTACCTAAACTGTTTCATGATATGGGCTGTATCGATTTTATAAAGACTTAACTATACTTTTTTTATTAATCCTGAGACCATCTGTGATAATTGATTCTTAGGAATTGTTTGCCCACTGGCGTCAGCAATCAAGGTTTGTCCTTTTTCCTCAACACGTCTATGGTATAAGGCAGTTAAAACTCTTAGTTCTTCTGGTGATAGCAACAGATCTATAGGTAAACTACGCAAAGCAGAGGATGTTTTATTATCACCATAAATATTATTACGAACCTCAAGGTCTTCAACTGTTCCTGATATTTCTGTGAGCTTAAGCTTGGCTATCTCTCCTATTCTCATGCCAAATCGTTGGCCAAGAATTAAAGCAGTATAAATAGCATCTTTTTTCTCTTTATTAATATTTAGGTTTTTGCATGCATAGAGAATTGCTTGAAACATAGTTTCTGATATATATCCTGCTTTTACATGAGCTACGGTTCCAGCTGACAATGGTTCAACTGGCTCTGCCCCATAAACATTGACTAAATGCTCATGAAAATCGTCTAGCAATTTAGCAGTTTCATTTTTTGCTGATGTAGTACGACTCAATCCTATAATTTCGGCATAAAGAGATTCAAAATCAGCTTCATCAAAATCGTCTATGTTCTGTCCATAAGTTAACGCTAGCCATCTATTCGTAATGTTGTTGCTATAGGTTTGAATACTACTTGGTTGATTGGATATTCGCTTATGAACAAACCAGGTAAGCAGTGCGATTTCATTAATAGGAGCTTTTTCTTGCTTTAATAGTACTAAATTCGCTTTCAACCTTTTATCAAATACGCTTCCTAATATTTTTTTATCCTTCTTGTCATTCTCAGGTTTGAACAGTCTAGAAATCTGTAATGCCAACTGTTTATGTTCATTATGTAAAGAATTCGTTTTATGCTGTTGATGGGTATCGAACTCTTCTAAGATGTCTATATCAGATGGTTTTGGTCGTTCATATAATATACATTGCCAATTATCAACCGGTAAGGAATACGTCTTTTTATCGCCTAATAATAAGTACAAATGATATTCTGGCAAGTTGAAATTTTTGTGATTTTCACAGACATAAACGCTAGCTCTCAAAAAGTCTTCTAAGTTATTAGGTAATATTTGATACAGTTTTTGATGATCAATTAATTTTTGATAGAACACCTTGATGTCTATAGAACCGTCAGGTTTTAAGAAATTATTTATTAGTGAAATATCGTCTAGTCTATACGATCGCAATAAAGTGGCTGAAACGGGCGACAGAAATACATTTTGTGAAGTGTACTTTTCATCTCTTATCTTATTGCTCCTGAGATTAGTGCTATAGCCTCCTTTATTAAAATTAGCTCTAACAAAGGGTAGGCTATAAATGCTTTGAATCGTTAGATCTCCAGCAACTAATTTTTCAATAATGAATTCAAGCAAAGGAGCTTGTAATACGGCATTGTGAAACACTAGAGATAGAAAAATGTCGTAAAGATTAATTTTTTTATTATTCTCAAAACTACTCATCCACACCTGATAGAAAGCTCTCACCTTTTTTGCTTCTTGAAACCAGTTGCTATTTCTAAAAAGTTTTGGACGCTGTTCAAAGACAATATACTTAGGGAAACTGATATCTAAATCGTGACCTTCAAGTTTTTTTTGAATCTCTTGAAGAGCGTAATTATAGCTCTTACCATAGAACATATGATTGTGAAAGTTTTTTGTTGACTTGAGCGATTGATCAAATTTGTTCCACTTTTTGGTGAACTCTACTTGTGGATTAGGCTTATTAGCGATCTCATCAACTCTAATATGACTCAAAGCTATTTTAAGAGCTTTGTTTTTTGCTCTTACTAGTTTTTTTTCCCGCTCTTCTTTTCGTTTATCAATACCTGAAAGACTATTCTTTGACACTTCTCACCTCACTTAGTTCAATGATTTCAAATCCATAGTCTCCTAATTTCTTTTCGATCAGTTCAGCAAGCTCCACTTGTTGCGAACGTTTTAATCCACTGAATATATCGTAATAATCGAAACCAAGTTGATCTGTATGCCCCATCCAACTGCTAATTACTTCGTCATTTAGTTGAGCTAAATTGCTGCTAAACATACTATGATCAAAGTCTTTCAACGATCGAATATGATGACGATACCAGTTTAATGGTAGATGGGCATACAATCTGAATCTATCAGAAATAAAGGTATTATTTTGGTTTTTAATAAAACTAAATTCGTCATAATCATCGACTTCTAAATAACTAATAATGCCAACTCTACTTTCATAAACTGCCTGTAGTAATAACCCCATTTGATGATGTTTAGTGTTAAAGAGCTTCATATTTTCATAAAGATAATTTTGATAATGTTGTAGTTGAAGTCTTGCTATCTTAGGAAGAGTAATGAAACGTCCTTGTGCATCCGTTCTATTTTCTTTATCTGAAATGAAATACATACCTGTATCAAGATCAATATCTTTTAGACGTCCAAAGGTTTCAACAACAGGACGGTAACCAGATGATAGTCCGAGAATAAGGTAAAGATAATCCATAAGCTTGTTATGAAAACCAATAAAATTATTGACACTTAGACTTATATGAGGTTTTAAGGCTTTGAGTTCATTAATAATTGGAGTGACTAATTTCGATTTAATTTGAGAGCTTTGCAGAGCCAGCTTTGTTCCCATTTGCTGCTCTCCTTCGTAAACGTATCTATCATCTGGAAAATCTAGCAAATCAAACTTCAATAGCTTATTATTTTCTCTTAATTCGTTTTTTACCATACTGGCGGGTTCTGAAAAAATTATATCCTTAAGATGATCATAGTAGTGGTACTGCGCATAATGTATATCGGCTTTAGTAAGGCTAAAATAGGGTAATGCGGATAGATGGTGTATTGGAGAAAGAGTTATGACATCAACGACAGCTGTATCAGTACCTGAATGAAAGAGTACATGTTTTAAGTAGCTTCTTAACTTATTTAAAGTTAATCGCGTACCATTTTTATTATTGATTCTACTAATTCTGTTTTTTGCTAATTTTTCAAGGTTATTGAAGAAAGTCAACTTTTCCTGCTTTGTACCTACTAGAGAGTTTTGAATATTTTCTACTAAAACTCCTACTGCAAATGGTAACGTTAATTCTAGTTTATCTTTATTGGCTATTGAGAGATCACTACTGTACTCACTTCCTAATATTGCTCTTTTCGGTGAAAAGTTAAATTCAATATGATATCGATCGTAACGCTCAATTAAATTATCGTGTTGAATGAATTCTGAACTCCCTGTGAGTAAAGTTATCATTATATATACTGCTTCTATTTCGTCATTATTTAGCTCAATAGTTTTCTCGCTATCGACTGTGTAATCAACATTACTACTCTTTAAAATTGTAAACAACTCATTAAATAAGATCTTTATTTCGGAATGCTTAGCGACTTGAACATCTGTATTCAACAACATCGACCGCTTACGGCGCATATTTACTTGTTGTTGAGCGTTCACAATATCCAAATGATAAGATATTGGTCTATTAATTGAAACTTCAAATACAGCTTCATCAATATTGTCTTGCCGTTCATCAGTTTCAAAGGTTTCTAACGTCTGATTATCGTTTGTTATGTTATTCAAACTATAAACAGTTGAGGTGCTATCTCCTGTTATTTCATCAGTAAAACTATTATACGATATGACAGCAGGCTTTCCCGACCGAGAAACGTTCCGAGTAATGCCTGATTTTTCAAGTAGTATATTTTCGAGTGGTAAAACAAATTCATAAATATGCTTAGATAATCGATAATTAACGAGCTCATCATCAGCCCATTCTTGATCCTTTTCATCTTTGTGTAGTTTCCTACGAATTTTTTCTACAAATCCTTCTAGTTCCTTTTTTTCTGATTTTAACCATTCTTCATATAAATTTTCTGACTGAATCGACTCAAATACGCTTAATAAGTCCTGTATAGAGCTGTATTCATTTACATCCGGTAAAAACTGAATTAAAAATTCGCGTGTTTTGTTGGTTAAAAATCGACATTCATCAAGGGTAGTTTCAATTCGACTATCATAGTCGGTCAATTCGACCATTTTGAGACATAGAAAAAAGTAAAGAGCACGAATAGTGTTTACCTTAGATGAGTCTGCTCGATGGACTAAAAAGGTAATAAGATAAAGCTTTTTCAAATAAGGCTGATGCTCTTTAATATTTTTTAAAAACACTTTATTATTAATGCCATTTTCATATATTTGTGAATTTTTTGATTCCATTAGAGAGTCATCAATCTCAGCTTTTTTTATCCATTCAGTTAATGCGTTATACTCACTGTTAAAAAGAGATTTAAATTGTACAGGCAAAGTGTTTTTCAAGAACCTTAGCTCAATTAGTAAGGATGAAGCTTCATCACTATTAGGATCAGAAAAATCAATAATGTTTTTTTGTAGCCATTCTTCGATATCTTTAGAGCGATTATCTTCATCAGCCATTATTCTGTAACCATTACAAACTATTTCCTTAACTGTAGCTCCATTTATATAAAGCATCCAGCGATAAAACAAAAAAAAGACATCTATTCGGATGTCTTTTTGTTAAATATAGGCTCTTTCATATGTTTTGTAATATTCCTCGTGCTACCAATAATTTATCTAAAGCACTTCCGTCTTGACGAGTTAGGTTTGGCACATATCGAGAATACACTGTGAATAGCATTTTTGTGTTGCTATGACCCATTTGCGCAGCAATCCATTCAGGCGACTCACCAGCAGCAAGCCAAAGAGTTGCAGCGGTATGTCTACTTTGGTAAGGATTTCGCTTATCAAGCTCTAAATATCGTAGTAACGGATACCAAACTCTCTTTGTCACATTACGATGATTTAAAGGGGTACCCGCTTTTGTACAGAACACAAACTCACTTTGATGTTTAGTTAGTTTCTGCTGACCAACTAATGCATCATAAACCAGTTGGTTCATCTGAATGATACGATTCGAACCTGAGGTTTTAGTTTCGCCTATTACACCATTAACGACTGCTTGATCAACGATGATTTGTCGGCGCTCAAAATCTATATTTTTCCAAGGCAAGCCATCAATCTCACCTGTACGCATACCTGTAAAAAATCGTACGATATAGTAAGGCTTATAATCTGCTCTCACGTTATTGATAATCAGCATGACCTCTTCTAGAGTAAAAGGACTGACATTACTTTTAGGCTCACTGAGTGGTTTTATATTCTTCCAAGGGCTGTCAAAATCAAAACGCTCAGAGGCTTCGGTCAGCACCATACGTAATGGCGTCATGATATGATTAATGCGAGACGCTGATAAAGTTCGTCCGTTATTACCATCTTTGACTAACTTGCCTCGAAAAGTCATGATTTTGGCTTTGCTAATGGTATTTAGCGGTAAATTGCTAAAATGAGGAATTAGGTAAATTCTAAATATATCTTCCACATTACTTATTTGAGAGTCCCGCCATTCCGGCTTTTTTTCCTCTAACCAAACTTTGCTAAAACTATCAAAGCCTGAGCTTGAGTCCTTATGACTATTCGTTGACCTCATAAGCTCTAAGCTTTGAAACTGCTCAAGCTTTTTACTTTGCGGAAAATAGTTTTCATATCGAAAACTACCTAATTGAATGTCTGCTTCCATTTTGCTAACGAAATTTTCTAGACGCTTTCGATTAGGCTTAGTGTCTGCCAGTAAGGTTTGCTCTCTACAACGTTGACCTATGTATCGAAAATCTACATACAGGTTGCCATTACGGCTATTGATACTCGCCATGATTACGCTCCCGCTGCAAATGGAATGGTATCGTCGTAGCCTGTTAGCATCAACTCTTCAATCTTTTGCCATATAAAAAGGATTTTTCTACCTCCAAATGGTTTGATGTAATGAACGCCTTCAATGAATACCGCATCTTTAAGCTGGTTGCGTATGGTCTTGCTGTCATATTTAATACGTTGTGACAGCTCTTCGGTTGTTAAATAGGTATAACTCATAGTAAAATCCTTACTAAAGATTAAAGTGTTATTATCTGATAGCTTTATGACCTGCTATAGAACATAATTTACACTAAAAATAATCTTTTGCAAGACATTTTTATCTACAGTAGGTTATTTTATTATGGAGGAGGTTATGGTGAAGTGTAATTTATCTAGAATTATGGGTGAGAAAAGGCTAAAGATTGCTGATGTATCTAGAGATACTGATGTGAACAGAGGCACAATCACACGTATGTATAACGAAGAAGCCACTAGAGTGGATCTAGAAGTTGTAGAAAAGCTATGTTTATATTTGGATATTGAAGTGGGCGATCTTTATGAGATAGTTAAGGAAGAAGAATAAACCTATCTTCTTTTAGAACCCAAGATAACGCTGCGCTTATCAGTTATTACACCAAATAATATGCAGCAAACTATAGTTTCTCAAATAGGCTGAATGTTCTATTAAGTAATAAAAAGTTCTATAGAAGATTATTTTAATTTGCAATAGCTCAAAATGTATGTATAATTTCAACTGTAGGAAGTCATTACGACCAGCAGAAAGAAATATTAATCTACAGGAGATTATACATGAACACATTTATTAAACCGCCGCATGCTTCAATCTGGTTAAGCGCCGAAGCAATATCGATATCTACCAAGCTTATGGTAAACCTGCAAATACAACAGGGTTCACAGTTAGCAAAGATGCTAGGCGTCAATCCGATATTTTATAATGATGAGGCAATTAGGATATGGGTGCAACGAGAGCTAAATGAAGGATTAGCGCTGAATCGTTATACCTTAACGAATCTTGAGACCAAATTTTTGGACATTATGAATCATTACGAGATTACTTATTCGTTGTGATTAACGTTAATTATTTGGTTTGGAGATAACCATGAGCTTAAAACTTATTTTTAGCGCTAATGCAGATCAGTCTAACATACAACTATGTGAAGACTATTGGGCATACGGCCATGATGGGCGGTATGTAGAGCATATAGAAATACTCTGCAAACAATACCATATCGATTATCATATTTTGTTTGGGATATTAGCGGAGTGTCAGGCTTACTTAGATGATGTGCACTGTGAGTACTGTGGACGGCCGTATCAACTTGATGTGCCAGCGGATATACCTTATATCAGAAAACAATCATCTTGGTTCTGTGAATCATGTATTAGCTTTTCTGGCGGGCAGCTTACAGTTGGTAGATAATAATTTAATTATACTCAAAAGCCAGATAGTTCAACTATCTGGCTTTTTGTTTTTATATCGTTTATTAAAATAAGAATTAATAATATCAAAGATATTTACAGACTAGGCATAATACGAAGCACAGAGATTGCCTTTCGTTTAATCAATCAAATTAAGTATCTGCTGTCGCACGTCTTGACCTTTATCGTCTTTTTTAACTGCCATTAAGAATAAGCATTGACCCTGGCTATGACTTGCCCAAAGTTCGCCTACCATACGTTTCTCTGCTGAATCATCATTGGTTTCGTAAGGCTTACCTTTATACTCCACTACCAAGATACGGCCATCCTGCAATTCAATGATAAAGTCAGGATAAAAGTTGGTATGTGCCAGTGGTAAACTAAACGACGCTTCCCCACGTCTAACTAGATTTCTTACCCAATGCTTCACTTGAGGTAATAAATCGATAGTCTGAGCACAATCAAACTCTTCACCTGAAGATTTCATGTCTTCGATTTGCGGATAATAATGTTTGGCAAACGCATAACTACCTGAATAGTAAGGTGGTCGTGTTGGATAATTATCTGCTTTAAATTCGTAACTAAAATCGTAAGTCGTAAGCACGTCAGCATCATTTGCGAATAAAGTTTGCTGATATCCTTTAGTCATTGCTTGCTGTCTATATGCAGATACTAGCTCCTGTATAGAACGAGCAAGTGGATACTTATTACGTATGAGAGTAGTGAGTGTCAGTGACGGTATTTGCAATAATTGGTTGATTACCTTAGTTAAGAAACTCGTCATTTCACGCTGAGTGACATCACTTTGACGGCATTCATGGTCTAGCCAGCCTATAAGCTCATCCTGGGTCACATCGGTATTAGCCAGGTTTAGATTTAAAGTTTGTGACTCATGAGCAAGGTTGTATTTAACTTTTTTGCCTTCTACATCGACTAGAAAGCTTGTCGTTTCCTCGTGAGGCTGGTAGTCGAGCTTAGCTGGATAATCTAATAGATGCCAACCTGATATATCTAAGAATACTTCTTTCTCAACCAGTTCAAGCTCACCCTGAACCATGACACACAATCTTGGTAGCGGAGCAAATTTCACTCCGTTCTCTGCTGGTGACAAAGCGGCATGTACACTGAGGTTATGCCTATCAACTGAAGTCTCAATCTCTTTTTTATCTTCAACGGCCACTTTGGTAATGGCTTTTTTCAACGGCTCTGAGACTTTACCCGTAACCGTGACCACTTGGCGACCATCTACCTCAGATATTTTAATGCTACTGCGTTCTTCTTCTGATAACTCTGTAGTATCTATCGTATCCTGCACCTCAACCATCAGAGAAGGTGGTGTCAACTTAGGTTTCGAGTTTACAGCGTCATCTTTATCTACCTGACCAAATAAATCACCTTGATTGGCATCTTGCTGTCGAAGGAACGTAGCTACCTCCAATTCCTCGAAACCCATTGAGATAAGTTTATCTGTTAGCTCCTTTGCTGCCTGTGCCAAACTTGTGGTGGCCAAATGGGCATAAGCTCTATTTAAGTCTTCTATCACGCGGCGTTTTGCATAAGGCATTCGCAATACTCGCCCCAATAACTGCTCAGCATCTTTGCTAGAAGACACCTGTTTTACTGAACAGAATACGTAGGCAAATGAGCAATCCCAGCCTTCTTTCAAAGCTTCTATGGTAATGATGTACTCGATAGGACAGTTAGGGTCAAAAAGATCGATACCATCTAGCTCTCGCTGTGTTCCCGTAGCTACTGCTATTTTATCTTCAGTAATATTATGATCTTCCATTAGACACTTTTTGAGCACCTCAACCGTTACCTTGCCGTTCTTATTCTCTGCCTGCAGTAGGACGATAGGACGTATATAGTCGATATCTTTTTGTGCTTTAAGCGCTAATCTATCGCGGGTTAAAACCGCATCACGTACCGCTTCTTCCCAACCATTAATATGCTCGGTCAAAATGATGGGTAGCTTGATCATTTCTTCAGCTTTTAGTTGCGCCGCTGAGACATGATATAAGATATTACTACCATTAGTCGTTGATGTATTAGGAGTAGCAGTAAACTCGATAATAGCCGCAGGATGCACACGCTTAAGAGTATCAAAGGTTAATGACGTCCTAGCGTTATGGGCTTCATCGACGATTACTAAAGGGTTGTACAGCGCTAATAGGTTGGCAAAAGAGTACTTTATCTTACCAATATCATTGATGGTCAAACCGTTTTCAGAGACATCATCTTCACTGACGGTCTCAAGCTTGTCATAAAAAGGATGCTGACGACTTAGTTTGGCAAAATGCGGTTCAAAATCTTCATGATACTGATAGACCTTGCGATCAGACGTCTTAGCTACTCGCAAATTGGCAATCGTAGAGACGACTATGATTGTTTTGTTGCCAATATCCTGTGCACGGATTTGATTGACATCAGCGATATCGTAGACACTGACTTGATTGGCAAAAGCGCGGTTTAAATGATCAGTATAGTCTGGGTTGCTCTTGAGAGCTGAGACGGTCTGCTGCTGAATGGTAGTAGTCGGTACTAGCCATAATACAATGGGGAAATCTTGCGATAGATAATGGGTCGCTGCTGTAGAGACCGCATAAGCGCCTAGCACAGTCTTGCCGCCTCCTGTCGGAATACGAATACAGACATAAGGCGTATCAGCAAAAGAGTAAGCACGGTAAGGGGTTTCTACAAAATTGTTGTCTTGTAGTGTCTGCTGAAATGCTGTGTCAATATCGCCATCCATACGGCAACGCTGAAAAAAACTGGTAAGAGTATTAAGCGCTTCTTGCTGGTATTCTTTTAGTTCAAACATCGCCTATCTTCCTTTCACATCGTATGGTATTTGCTTAAATATAATATTTTCACTTTTGAGACGGGCTTCTCCCATTCGGCTCGTCTCACCATAGATGACTTTTTTACCTTTTTCGGGGTCTTCAGGGTGTGGTGGTAGTATTGACAGCACTTTTGATGTGAGTACATTACCACCATTAGGACGCTTATCACCTAAAATACCATTATAAAGGAGGTAGTAAGCAATACCATTATGCACACCAAGTAACGGTGACTTGGTAGACTGCTGTAGCGATTGCCTAGTATCGCCATACCAAATATGCGAAGCCAGCGCATCAAAGCTGATACCCTCTCTTAACGAACCGTTCTCATTAAAGATGACTTCACCTAATCGATAAAACTTGAAGCCACTACCACCTGCCCAGTTGACGTCTTCTGAAATACCACCTTGCTCACCATCGACTACTTTTTTTAGCCTTGGTTGGCAATGAGTGACTGCATGATCCCCAAGCTCAATACCAATGAACTTACGGTTCATTTTCATAGCAACAGCGGCAGTTGTGCCAGATCCTAAGAATGAATCTAAAATAAGATCGTTAGGCTTTGTGGCGAGATCTAAAACTCTTTTTATCAATCTTTCAGGTTTTGGAGTTGTAAAAGCATCCTCCTTATCAAACACTTTCACCTCTTCTCGCGCTTCATGATTATGACCTGCATCGCTATGTAACCAAATGGTAGATGAGGGTGTACCTGAACTTTTAAGTTCGCTCAAGAAAGTTTTTCTGGATGGAGCTGCATCACCTTTTACTCCAAACCATATTTCATCGTTTTCGTCCATTTTTTTCAGAGTCGATTCTGGAAACCTCGGTGATGTCCCAGCTGGTGGAGTCCATATGTATCCGTTTTTAAAAGTATATGAAAACGCTGCTTCTTTTTCAGATCCTTTTCTTTTTGCATATAAAGGAGTTGATTTCCAAACGCCTTTAGGATGATTATCAGGATTTTTATATCTATTATTCATAGCCTCAGTTCTTTCTAAGGGATAAGGCCTCCATTCTTCTTTGTTTTTGGCATAGATTAATAAATGATCATGACTATCTGATAACCACTTGGCATCATTAGCGATTGTATATTTTTTCTGCCAAACACTATTAGCGACAAAGTTTTTCCTTCCAAAAATTTCATCACACATCACTTTTAAATAGTGTGATTCAGAATCGTCGAGTGTAATCCAAATAGAACCTTCTTCAGATAGTAGCTGATGCAATAGCTCTAAGCGTGGATAGATCATCGAGAGCCATTTGCTGTGCTCTAAATTGTCGTCATAGTGTTCAAAGGCACTTTTAGTATTATAAGGCGGGTCAATAAAGATGCACTTTACCTTTCCTGAATGCGTAGGAATGAGTGCTTTCAATGCATCAAGGTTATCGCCTTGAATAAGCATATTGTCAGTATCTGACTCGCCATATGATAATTCCGGCACTAGCTCCACCAAACGATATGGACAGTCACGCGCTGTAGTCAATGCTTGCTCTTTATTCAACCAATTCAATATAGGCATATCGCCTCACTTCCTTCTTTATTTCCGGCCGTAAATGGCTGGCATGTTTAGTGCTTAATAATCTGAGTGGTAATTTATCATATAACCCGCTTGCTCTCACCAGATATCGACCTGTAATACGATATCTTAGGCTTTTGCATTGGTAGAAATACTTTAAGCTATTGTTGGATATTTTTCAGGGTTGATTTGGCTGGATGCGACATCTAATGACGTTTAGTATGGTTTTTACCTATCAATTTTTGTGGGGTGTTGGTATATTTGAATTCAAATAGTAATTTGCAAGTCATGAAATGTTTCCTAGCTTTTTTCAACTATTATATTGGACGAATCATTTTCTATGAATCAGAATGCAACATCCATTAATTTTTCAAGAGCTGGTGATATTTTTCACTATCGCTGGGCTGTCAAAAGATGCTTAAAGTTATTAGATTTCGATACTGATTTGACTCATATTACGATAGAAGGCTCTGACGATTTTAATCAAGGTGGTGAAAATGTAGTTGATCTAGCTGAATACAGGCAGTCAATTGATGGAGAAAAGTCAGTAGAATACTTTCAGCTAAAACACTCTACTGTTAGAGCCGATGAAGACTTTAAGATATCCGACCTCAAAGATACTATTGTTGGATTTTCTCAAAGGTTTGTAGATACAAAAGATAGTAAAGACTATGCAGACTTTGAATTTACTATAATAACCAATAGAAAAATATGCCCTAAATTTAAAATAACTGTCAATAACCTTGCTAAAGGGCTTACTGCAGATACTCGTTCTGTCAATACATTAAAAAAATATACAAAGCTTAGTGAAACAAAGTTAAGAGATTTTTGTTCACATCTTAATTTGTATGATATCGAAGGCAATCTTAACGTACAAAAGCAAGATATTCATAAAGAACTATCTAGAATTTGGATATCAAAGAACGTTACCGATATGGAGCATTTATTGGTAGCAACTGTTTGGGAACGCTTAGAACCGAATAAGAGTAACACGATAAAAAAAGAGGACATTCTTGAAGCGTTTAATATTACTGATATTAATGACTTTTTCCCTGCACCACCAAAATTTGAAGCCCTTCCAAACAACTATGTTCCTCGCCAACAGCAAGACACCATAATCAATAGTATTCAATCTACTAACACTCACACTATCATCACGGCATCAGGCGGTATAGGCAAGTCAATCCTAAGCAGTAATTTAGTTAATATTTTACCTATGCCTAACATAGTGATTGCTTATGACTGCTTTGGTAACGGTGGTTATCGTAAAACTAGCGAGAAGCGGCATACTGTCAAAGATGCAATGACGCAGGTTATTAATGAATTAGCCAAAGATGGATATTGTCTACAAATTATCCCTACTAGAAATGAGCCTGATGAACATTGGATTCGCCAGTTTCTAGACAGGATAGATGAAGTTTGTAGTAACTTAACAGCCGATCATCCCCAAGCACTACTGGTCATCGTATTTGATGCTGTAGACAACGCCATGATGGCGGCAGATGAGTTCAATGAAAGTTGCTTTGCTAATCAGCTTTTAAAGGAGGATGTGCCCGATAACTGTCGGTTGGTTTTTACCTGTAGGCCTGAAAGGCTGGAGCTACTTGATCCACCAAGCTCTATCGTACCACTAGTGCTATCACCCTTTACCATTAAAGAAACGCTAAAAAATCTTCAACAATATTATGCTGATGTAAATATAGCGCAAGCAGAAGAGTTTAATAGTTTGACGGGCGGTAACCCTCGAGTGCAAGCCAACGCATTAGCTTTAAATTATAAGTCATTAAATTATAAGTCATTAAATTATAAGTCATTAAATGAGTTACTATTGTCCTTTAACTCAACAATCATAACTGTCGAGGATTTGATAGAAAGACAGTTAGAAGAAGCTATTAACAATTTGAAAGACGATTTCCCATCAGCTTTCAGACAGGACATCGATAGCATTTGTATAGGGTTGGCAACCTTGCCACCCTTTATTCCTTTATACGTATTAGCTACTATTGCAAGTGTTCCAGTAGATTTAGTAAAAAGTTTTGTAGCAGATTTAGGACGTCCTTTATGGCTGACAGACCACGCTGTTCAGTTTCGGGACGAACCTACTGAAAAATGGTTTCAAGACAACTTTAGTGCAACTAAAGAACAAATATCAAACTATATTGATACTATCAAACGCCTTGATATCGTTAGTCCATATATTGCTGAAGCTCTACCCATATTACTTCATAAGTCTGAAAAGTATGATGAATTAGTAGCATTGGCACTGTCTGATGAATACTTACCTGAAGGCAGTCCATACGATAAGAGCCTAATTAAAATCACACGTTTACAGTATGCTTTCAAAGCCTCACTAAAAGTTAATCGTATTCATGACGCTACTAAACTTGCATTACTAGCGGGTGAAGAAATTGCTAGTAACGAGCGCCAAAATGAAGTATTCAAAAACAATATAGATTTAGTCAGTCAAAATCTATCAGAAGGCAGAATAACGGAACTAGCCCACAAAAAGGTCATAAGAGGGAAATGGCAGGGTTCTGAGTTAGTGTATTCGGCGTCATTACTCGCAAGCTTACCTGATTCAAAAGGACAGGCTACAGTTTATCTGCGTTCTGCTGAACACTTTTTACGCCGCTATTTTGAAAAAAGAGCTAAGCGCAATGAAGATACAGATGGGCATTTCTATGAACAGATTGAAGACATTGATATCGTAGAGCTTACCTCAGCACGTTTCAATATTTATGGTTATGTATATTGTGTGGACCGCATTTTGCGTTTTAGACCGCTACAAAGTATCTACCGTATCACTTTACCATTTGTAAAGAGGCTAATTAACAAAGGTGATATAAATACTGTTTATAAAATGGCGGCTCATGGTAAGAGTGATCCTAATTTTATACTTGCAGTAACCGAAGCACTTATGCAAGTAGGTATAACACCGCCACGAGAATGCTTGACAAGATGTCTTAACATCATTATTAACCCCAAAACACGACTTAACAAGCCCGATAAACATAGTTTTGAGAAAACTTCTTATTCTAACAATACTTTCTTATCTTTTTTCGAAGCATGTTTGGTAGAGAAGCTACCGATCAAAAATATTAGAAGAGGTTTAAACTATTACTATAGTCTACCCAATTTATACGCTCTTTCAGAAATAAGAACTCATGGGGACGAAGTAGAGAGTTTCTTACGTTTTTTATCCTTACAAGCAAGTTTTCAAGATAACTTTAAGGTAGATCTTGAGGCATTTATCAAAAAATGTTTTCAAAGAGATGATAAAAAAGACTACGAGTCAGAAAAGGAGTTTAAAGATAGCTGTGCTCTAATCAATGAGTTTTTACCACTGTATACTTTAAGGATAAAAGCTCTTAGCGGTGTTAATGTCGTAAGTTCAGATAACTTGAATAATAATAGAGAGGTTTTCACCAAGCCGCATTCTAGTTATTATCAAGATTACGATCCTAAAGCTTATTTAGCAACTAAAGCAAAATTTGAGATCATACTTTTTGGACAATCCGACTTCTTTATAAATATATTTATCGAACAACTGAAGACAGATGCAATCAAACGTAACTTTCAGGATAATTTTTATTTTCTAAGTGCTAGTTGTCAACATCCGGAGCTTGAAGAATTAGTTGATTTTTTTGAGTCTGATTTAAACAAAATTTTAAACAAGTTTGATATCGAAGAGCCACCAGAGACCTATTCTGATAGTTATATAAGTTTTGCTAGAGCAATATTAGTTATCGATACAGATGCCGCATCAGTCTATTTCGATACGGGCTTAAAAAAAGCCACAAATTTTGGCAATGAAGTAGCCCATAGATGGGAAGCAATATCTGCTATAGCTCAGCGTAGCGTTGAAGACAAACTATATAGTCCAAAGCTTGCCCATCGTTATATGCGTGTGGCAGAGCTAATTGGTGACTCTGATACAGGGCAAAACTATTGGGATGAGAGACAAATTTTTTCTACTTGCTTAAAAATATCGCCTTTAACAACGTTGGCAATAGCAAATAGATGGAAAGAGCGTGATGTTGGATGGCGTGGTATTTCAAACCTTGCTAATGGCATTCTAGATATTAAAGAGGTTAATCCGATTATTTTATGGGCATTCACAGCATTCAGTTTTGATAGTCGCTTGGTAGGTTTTTTCGCTAAGATCGTTGCTATGACACCTGATAGGCAGAGTCAGCAGACTATGCTTGATCATGTGATTAGGGAATTAAGAGTTAAAGGCCGTACTGGTAAAGATTGGAAGACCATCGAAAATATAGCGAGTCAGTACAATTTAAGCAATAATGAATTAAATAATTTAGAAGGATTAATCAGGACTGATGAAAAAGATGATTCTAATATAGTCCCTACTGTTAAGCTTTCTAAAAAGAAAGATAATAGCGAAAAAACTCAGAACTGGCTAAAACGCTACGGTCATATAGATATTCTAACAAAAAATGGCTTTAGAGAAGCTTTTACTACTTTTAAAGACAATAGAAGGTCTAGACAGTATGATGATTATTTTTGGCAAGGCTGCTTTGAGCAGGTAAGTTCTAGAAAGTCATTAGTTGTTTTAGACATAGTTGTTAACTCAGAAGAATTGAGCTTTCATGATATTAAAGACGCTTTCGAAGCAATCCCAGAACAATGGAAAACTCGACCCGCTTTATTGAATCACTGGTCTGTCTTGATAAGTCACCTAGCTTCTAGATTTCCTATCAATTTCACACATAATAATCGTTACGAGAAAAATTTCTTGGGTTCCTTTATTATTAACGAAGCTTCTAGAGAAGCGATTCGTGTGGGAGCAACCAAAGGATTATCTGAAACTGGCTTAGTTGAAGATGCAGGTTCGCTCTTTCAGTTTGCGCGTTATTATGCATCGCAACTAACTGTTGCAGAAGCTAAAGACTTAGTAGACTTCGGCCTCTCGCGTTTTGAAAAGTATATCGATTCAGAATATGCAGACGGCTTATGGAATGATGAGTTTTTATTACCTACCAGTATAGAGCATGCAATAGTTAATTATATCTATGCAAATCTAGGATCCCCTTTTGTAGAGGAGCGCTGGCGAGCTGTATATGCAGTAATACGGTTATATCAATTGGAATGTTATGGGCAAATAGACTTACTGATGGATTGTCTATCTAATGGAGTATTAGATATTTTTATTCCACCAGCTTATGATTTCTACGAGCTACATGCCAAATTGTATCTGTTAGTTGCATTGACGCGTTGTGTTCAAATAGAAGTAGATCCGTTAGTTAAATATATGACAACTTTCACCTCTATAACGTTAGATAAAAAGCAAGGTATCTTACTCCAATATTACGCTAAACAAATATGCTCGCAAATATACAAGAAGTGCCCTGATAGTCTCAATGAGTCAGCCTTAAGTGCTATCGGGCAGAAATGCGTATCTCAACTACCCAATATTGACGATGACAAATACACCTACAGTACAGATTCACCATGGCATAAGGATGGTGAGTTTAACGTCACCTTACCTGAATTCCATTTTGGATATGATTTTGATAAATCTTGGCTTCCACCTCTCGGAAGCGTATTTGGTATTTCAACAAAACAAGTAGAAGATATAGCAAAGGATATTCTATTTAATGAATGGGAGATGGTACTTGATGGTAAATGGACGAATGACAGTAGAAAAAATCTTTGGAAAAAACTAAATAGCCATTCACGTCAGTACGATATGCATGGTAGAGGCGGGGACTACCCCGATATTGATAGTTATAGTTTTTATATCTCTTATCACTTGATGTTTGCAGTAGCTTCAAAATTGATTGAAGCCATGCCAGTTGTTCAGGTCAGCTATCACGAAAAATCATCTTGGTTAGAATGGTTGGACGGACATTTATTACTAGATGACAATCTTAAGTTGTTATCAGAAAGCAGAGACTATATACCTATCGAGAGAAGAGATTGGGTACTTGAAGATGATAGTGAAGAATGGCAATGGCAAATACAAGAGAATGATTTTATTGATTTGCTAGTTAGCACTCAAGACACTGGTACCTGGTTAAATGTAGAAGGCGAATGGGAAGAGGTTGAACATAGTAGAATCGAACGGGTTTCATTTAAAAGCATACTAGTATCCGAAAATTTTAGTCAGTCCTTACTACATACTACTATCAATCACGAGAACTATATCCATAGATGTTTTCTGTATGACTTTTGCTTGATCGATGATGGACATGACGACAAAGTATTTACAGCAGTAAAATTACTTGAGTCAGACGAGCAAAGATACGGTGTTGGCTCCAAGGATTAATTTCTTGGTGGCGTCAGAAGGATACAGCCATTTAAACTACACTCTGCTATTACAGAGGTAATAAATTGCACTCATAGCAATGATATGAAAGACTGGCAACTTGATGCTAAGCCATGCTTACAAAGCAGATATTGGAGCGAGGATAACCCCAGTCATAATGACGACTATATAAGAAATGGTAATCAAGCGTTAGCATCTTTAGATTTATTGACTTTCATATGCAAGCAAATGAATGTAGAAGTTGCCATACAAGTTGACATTAAAAGAAGATATAAAGACTCATTCAGTAGATGGAGTAATGACGATGACCTCGGATACATCCCGCCATACAGCAAAACCTTCCTCTTATCTGCAGATGGAAAGCTTAGAGACACAACAAAGCGTTATCAACTTAGGTGAGCGTTTAATTGATAATTTTAAAGACGATGAAGTTGACGAAATAACAGCATGGATGTGTAACTATATCTCTGAAAAAATATTATTAGCTGAACAAACTGGTAATGAGGATGCTAAGCAAGAATGCTTTGACACTATACTTAAGCTTTGGGAAAGACATTCTTCATTTCCTGATGGCAAACGCCCATTTGAAAATCTCGAGCCCGTTTTGGAAACATTGAATTCGCTAGATCCTAACAATCAAAATAATAGATACCTATCCAATCCATTTGCTCAGCTTTCTTCAGGTAAGGATGAAACAGATTTAAATAGTTGGCTTAAAATGTCAAGGGTTTTAGATAAAACTGCCCGTATCCTTATCTGTTTTTGTATTGACCAAGCCATTAAAGAAACTGTAGATGAAGATACCAAGAGCTGGCTTAATGAAATAGCTCAGCTTTTAGAAGACCCTGTTATCAATATTAGACTTTTTTATCCAGATGAAGATGAGTCTAAAGCGAACCGAGATAAAATAGAGTCTTTAAGAGGTAAGCTCGCAATTATGGAAGAATTCAGATCATTAAGTGAGAATATTATGGAGGCTATTGAGGATGAAATAGCTGATTTAGAAGAAGATCAACCAGCTCCGAACCTTTAAGGTACCAAGAACTTTGTTCATGGTATCTTGTGCAAACTCCACATAGATGAATTTAACTCACTTCATCACTACTAGCTAAAGTTAAATGCCTGTCTATAACATCCAGTACATAGTCAGCCTTGAAGTGTTTACAAATTCTCTCATAGCCGATAGCTTGACCATTTCTACGATCTCTATATACCGTATTGATCATGTCATCTTTTGAGTAATCAGTAGCGTTATCTAGCATATGAGAGACCAGTTCAGCTTCATTTAGCTCGCAGGATAGTAAGAATGGAGTGTACCCGTGGATGCCATGCCAGTCATATTTAGAGCTAGGGTTTGCACCTTTATTAATTAGTAGCTTTGCTATTTTTCGCATTTCTATTAGATCAAATGACTCGTAATTTGCATGAGCTTGTTCTTTGAAGACTTCAGATAGCTCTTTAAAAATCTCCATTGCGTTTGAGTTTTTCATACTTTGAGCAAGATGGTTAGTCACCTGTTGTCTATTAACACCAAAACTACCTTGTGTGTCTCTGATGAAGGTCGAAAACTCAAAGTCGTTCATTCTTTCTATTACGACTTTTGGGTCTTTAGCCATCTTAGCCATCATGTCAAACTGATTAAGTGGTAGTTTTGAGTTCTTAATTGTTCCAATTAGAGATATACACATGGTTAGGGCGTCTAGATGGCTGCCACCACCTTTTTGATTGACATCTGCCCCTAAGTTTACAATATGTTCAACGATCTCAAGTCGCCCCGTTTGCACTGCACTTAATAGTGGAAAAAGATGCTTTTTAGCAGTTACTGCGTTGATTGTCTTTGGCGCATACTCCAGATTTTTAAGCATTTGATAAAAGCTATCGTCTGGTTCATCAAATTGAGTTAAATTCATGTGCTGCAGAGCGATTAATAAAGCCGATTCGTTGTTATCAGACAGGATGTTGATGTCAGCACCAGCTTGCAAGAGTTGATTAACGGCATCTAGGTCTTCTAACAATGTATTCCAAATGAGCTGTGTCGTTACTTGCTTCTTCTTATTCTTATCTCTATGAAGCTTGTTATTGTCATTTAGCTTGAATTTCTTATTCGGTTTTTTGAGGTCAAGCTTCAGTTCTTTTGCATCTAAATATACAGGTAAGATAGCTGAACTCACCTGGTATTTTTTTGGTAGTTCAACCTTAAAGTTATTGAACACCCTCTGGGCATTGCTTCGCCACATATTGATTTCCCAGTCTTCAACTAGGTTTTCTTTCTTGCGTTTGGTATCCTCAGTCACTATCGTAGGTAGTGTGTAGCCATATAGGTTTTGAACGCTTTTCAGCTTTGATATTAAACTCATATCAGGTGACTCTTGCCAGCTAGCAATGACAAAACCAACCTCAATAACCTTTTCACACATATCACCACACCGGTATAAGCTTAAATCAAATGCTTTAACGAAAGTTTCTTTAGATTGCTTTAAATTACCATCTGCAAACTCTCTCAATATTTTTACTAGATACATTGAGATTATACTAGACATTTGATGTACTGGTTTTTCAGTTTGATTTGAATAAGCGGCATACTGCGCATTTCTATCCAGCAGGTCGCAAATTTTATATTTAAAATAGTCAATGAAATCTTCTAATAACTCAGGTTCGTCGACATATTGCATTAATGTGTTAGATTTATACGTTATCTTAAAGTATTCAATCGCTCTGGCCGCTATTAGGAATAAAAGTACGTTTTTGGAATTATCTTTATTATAGGAATTACAAAGGTTATAAAGACTATAGAAACTAGGTAGGCTTTCACCACGACGCCATGAGGTTATTTTATCTTTTTCAGTTTTAGCCAGTTTTCTATAGAATTCCTGCCAGCCTTCGGCTCTTTGCTCTATAATATTTAAAGCAATGTCTATACCTGAAGACTCAGCTACTATTAGTTCCATATAATCTGATTTCTGAAACGGCTTTGTTCTCTTTCCCAATAAATGAATGGCATTCATCATATACGGGCAGAAGAATACCTCAATAATCCAAGCTCCTGTATCATCTCTAGTCCATTCTGCTAAGCTATAGTTTGCAACAATTTGCAAGTAGTTATCGAACACTTGAGCTACTAAAGCTTTTATTTCATTTTCAATTGACTTTTTAAGTTTTATTTTCGCAATTGGTTTATAAATATGTTCCTCGATAAGTACATCAAGCTCACTTCTACTCAAATATGAATCTTTACATTTATTGTCCAATGAGGCGTTATCATTTTTAGTGTCAATCGCTCTAGCAATTGCTCTTACTATCTCCGCAGGTAGAAAGTAAGGAGTCGAAGGGTAGTATGTATTAGTCATTCTAAATATCCTCTCTGTATGTTCTTAATGTCATTTAAGAAGTTCTGGTAAGCTCGATAATCACTTGGAGAGTTTGAAAAAATCATGCTTTTTTTATTAGGTGCTATCAATTGGCAATGTTTATGACGGCGCTGAAACTCCCATCCTTGCTTAATTAAATTTCGAACTTGTTTGTTAAAATCCTTATTACTTGAATATCTCATATTATTCCAAGTAGATGTAGGAAAACCTACACCTATCTTCCTCGTATTGATATGATTAAGTTTATTTGGGTTTAGCATTTCCGCGATTTGACCCTGATGGATTGCTTGAACCGTTCTTAGTTGGCCAGTTTCCGCCGTTGCCTTGGTTCGAGGCTGGCTTTGTCTGTGTAGACTTACTCATGGTGTCGCTCCTATTGTGTGTATGCCATTAGCGGCATCTATATATTCTCAAAAACTTGAGCAATCTCCCACTGGGTTAATGCCGTAAAAATTTTTATTTTTGATTAAATGCTTTGTAAGCTGGTTTTTAGTTATATTTTTTGAGCTTTTTAGAGGAACTAACAGTATGGATACAACAAAAATAGATAGTC
>Ga0208300_100653_pt1 | contig 21861 bp, 20 predicted proteins | sample 23_taG_FD_184096 | JGI IMG/M metagenome (GOLD analysis project Ga0208300, IMG submission 184096) | Marine viral communities from Cariaco Basin, Caribbean Sea - 23_WHOI_OMZ (SPAdes) (version 2) | ecosystem: Environmental > Aquatic > Marine > Oceanic | place: Caribbean Sea: Cariaco Basin... | reverse complement strand
CTCGACAGACTCGAGCTTACCGTCTTTCCTGCGCCGACTGAAAGTTGCCGATGTAATATGCAGAAGCTTTAGCATCTCATTCTGACGGATGTTGAGGTACTCAACGAGCCGAGATACTGCGGCCGCGGGAAACCCTTCCATGATGGAATGAACGATGTCCGAATTTCCCTTTCGGTAAGTAGAATTTCTGTTAAAGATGATCTTCACAACCAGCTCTTTTTGGGCGCGTAGCTCATCATCGGTAAGCGTCCGCTTTTCAAGCTGAGGCTTAAACACCTTCATGGCTTCGCTGCGGGATTTGTCTTTTCCGCCGGACTCAATAGTTATCATTTGATAACCTCCAAAATTCCATATGATAATAGTATAGAGCCGAACATGGTCGGAAACAACAACCCTCCCTTGTCTCTCCAACGAAGGTGGCCCCATTTAATCCCTTTATCTCCTAGCATTTTGCCAATGAAATCTGGGCGCCGAGTGCATTGTATTTTCCGGCCGTTACGGGGACCACGCTGCAGCGGTGCTAAACTCCTCTAAATCGTGAATACATCCAAATCCAGCATGCACTTCGTGATAGCTGGAAAACGGTCGTTTTCTGGACGTCCTCCGCAATCCCCTGAAAAACTCTAATTTTCATTGTTTTCCGTCCAAAAATCACGTACAAAAAACTATGATTATAAAAGGTGCGTTTAATGATCATAGGTTATGCACGTGTCAGCACTCAGGATCAAAAGCCGGAACTCCAGGTGGATGCGTTGGAAAATGCAGGGTGCGAGCAGATCTTCCAGGAAAATTATACTGGCAAGCTCCGAGAGCGGCCTGAGCTGTTGCAGTGTCTGCGCACCCTTCGTAAGGGAGATGTTCTAGTCGTTTGGAAACTGGATCGGCTAGCCCGTTCGCTGAAAGATCTGGTTGAAATCGTTCATGATCTGAATGAGCGGGAGATTGGCTTCAAATCGCTTACGGAAGCGATCGATACCACCAGTTCCGGTGGCCGCTTAGTCTTTCACATTTTTGGTGCGCTAGCTGAGTTTGAGCACGACCTGATTCGTGAGCGCACGATGGCAGGTCTCCAGGCTGCTAGAGCGAGAGGGCGAAAGGGTGGCCGAAGACCCGCTATGTCTGATTCCGATATTCGCAAAGCGGCCGCTATGCTGTCAGACCCCCAGATCACGAAAACAGAGGTTGCCTCCCACTTCGGAGTAACCCGAACAACATTGAATGCATCTCTTAAGAGAATAGGGTTAGCAGCCTGAGTTAGACGCTTTGCAACAAAATGCTGTAATGGAGAACGACCGATGACAGGCGATCAAACCAACCACTATCAGTCTGCATTTCCCATCTGTTGGTTGTTTATGACATCTAGCTATAATCGGCCCAGCTACGCAGAACAGAAGCCGCGTGGCTACCTGACTATATGCGAGTTGCTCAAAAAACTTAGAGAGGATGGCCTTTTGCCGCGGTTGTCCAAATCTTCTCAACTAATAATCGGCAAGGAGGCGTCCTGATGTTAAAAACCGTCAAGCAAGCGTGTGAGTTCGATCCTCAAGTCATGGACTACCAGATGTCTCAGGGGGTTGAACACCTATCGGACGTGATAACGGACGAAGGTGATGGGACGGCCTTTTTCGATCGCAACTTCGTTACACAGGGGATGGAGCAGCTCTTCAATGAAGGGCTTTTGCGTTTGTCTGGCAAGTCCGATCAGGCCGTCTTCGAGTTAAGCCAAGCGATGGGTGGTGGTAAGACTCACCTGATGATTGCCTTGGGTTTGATGGCTAAGCATAAGCAGCTGCGCCAGACGTATCTGCCTGAATCTTTGCAATCCCAGGTCGAGATCCCTGCGGTTAAATTGGCCGCGTTTAATGGTCGTAATAACCCCGATCACTATGTCTGGGGCGAGATTGCTACCCAGCTTGGCAAGGCAGCTGAAATCCGCGATTACTGGGCTAATGGTCCTCGCGCCGTTGATGAAAGCACATGGATGGAGCTGATCGGTGATGAGCCAACACTCATCATGCTCGATGAGCTTCCACCGTATCTAAGCATGGCGGCCACCCAAAAAGTGGGCGACGGTACGTTAGCTAGCCTTACTACCTATACTCTTGGCTGCCTTATGAGCGCTGCACTCAAGTTACCGCGTTGCGCCGTGGTGATCGCGAACCTGTCAGGCTCCTACGAAAAACAGACCGAAGCAATCCGTGAGGCCATCACAGACCTTCAGAATGAAGCCAGCCGCCAGGCGAAAAGTATCACGCCCGTTTCCCTGGAGGGCAGCGAGATTTACCAGATTCTTCGCAAGCGTTTGATCAGTGAAATGCCTGATGAAGACGTAATCAGCGAAGTAGCGAATGCCTATGCAAGTCGGGTAAAAGCCGCAAAAGATGGGGGCCACATTGACGCAACGTATATCGGAAACGTGGTGGAAGAAGTTGAGGAAACGTACCCGTTCCATCCCTCATTCAAGCACATCGTGGCGCTCTTCAAGGACAATGAGACATTTCGCCAGACACGCGGGTTGATGCAGTTTGCAGCTCGTTTGGCAAAAAGCGTACTTACACGTGAGCAGGACGATGTATATCTGATCGGTGCTCAGCACTTCAATCTAAACGACCCGGCAGTACGGTCTGAGTTCACCCGCATTGCTAATCAGCTTAATCCGGCGCTGACACGGGATATTGCCGACGGGGGTAATGCGATAGCCGAGGAAATCGATGCAGAGATTGATCCTGACGCGGCTAGCGCTCAGCAGGTCAGCACCTTGTTGCTGGCGACTTCCCTCTCCCGAACGGGGGGGCGCATTGGCTTGACCGAAAGCGAAATTATTGAGTTCTTGGCGGCTCCTAATCGTAAGCCGAGCGAGTACAAGACCGCGCTTGGAAAGCTTCAGGAGAGGGCTTGGTATCTCCATCGCGAAGAGGAGCGCTATTACTTTAAAGAAACCGAGAACCTTACGCGCCAGATTGAGAGAATGGCGAAGGACGTAGCGCCTAATCGAGTGGATAAGGAGCTGATTCGACGTATCACCTCGATTTTGACGCCCTCGGAGAAAAGGGCGTATCAAAGTGTCCTTGTGATGCCCGAGCTGGATAACATCAAGCTAGGAGGCGGGCGAGTATTGATCGTAGTGCGCCCAGATGGTCGCACGCCACCTGAAAAGTTGAACTGGTTTTTCGAATACATTGAAGAAAAGAACAGCCTCATGTTCCTAACTGGCATGGATAGCCACTTAGCTGATGCGGTTGAGAATAGGCAGCGAGAGGCCTATGCCATAGAGCAAGTCTGCTCAAAGCTGGGAACAGGAGACACGCTGTATCAAGAAGCACAAGAGCGTCGCGAAGATATTCAGATGCGCCTCGACCAAGCTATTTCGGCCGCTTACAACCGTTTATATTTCCCTTCTGCGGGGTTTGACGGCTCTGGTGAATTGGGCCGGGCTACCATTCAGAACAACCTCAGTATTAAGAATGCCGAAAAGCAACTTGAGACTTTGCTCGCGAGTGCAAGTTGTGAAGAAAAGCTCGCGCTGGATATGCGGGACAACATAGAAGCCTTCTGGTCGGAGCTGGAAGAGTACGTATGGCCGAGTAATAGCCGTCGTGTGCGCTGGCCGGATGTAGTGAGCAAAATGAAGACCGATCCAACCTTGCCGTGGTTACCGGGCAACAACGGTCTAGACACGCTCAAACAAGAAGCGTTGCGGCAACGTCGCTGGCGCGATAACGATGACGGTTATATCGAGAAAGGGCCGTTCCCCACTGAAAAAACGACGGCCAGTATTACCGTTAACAAAACATCAGCTGATAACGGCACAACTGAACTCACCATTACTCCTCGGCATGCCGGGCCGAATCCGGTAATTCATTATGCGGACCATTCGGGAGTCAGTAAGTCGGATCCGCTGGTGGAAACCCCCGATGAGTTCACCACTGATAAGGCGACGCTTTATTTCCTCGTGGTAGATAGCGACGGGAAGCACGAAACGGGCGAACCTGTGTGTTGGAATGCAACACTGAAAATCCGTCATCAGATTCATAAGCAAGGGGATAAGCGCACAGTTGAATTGCAGTGTACGCCCCAGGCTGAGATGACATACACCTTGGACGGTTCGAACGCGAAAGAAGGCGACAAATACCAGGACCCATTTAACGTTGGCCCTGAGAAACAGGTGCTACTGGTATACGCCGAATCCGGTGAGGCCAATGCCAGCGAACAGTTCACGATTCCGGCTAAGGGTGATAACCGGGTTCAGCTTGACGACAAAAAGCCGACCAGGCTCATGTCAAAGACGACTCTGGACGCCACTAACAAAAGCTATGCCGTGCTGAATCACTTCAAAGAGGATGAGCAAACCCGCTTTCGTGGAGTGCGTATCGAAGTGGGTGAAGGCGAGCACACGGTCTCTGTGCGTTTCCAAGAGCGGGCTGTCACAGCGTCTGAAATGGAGATTGCCCTCAACGCCATTCGGCAAATTGTTAACGATGATAACGCTAACGTGACCATTCGCATCGCTAGCGGCGCAGATTTTATCAATGGTTTTGAAGCCAAGGAATTTGCGCGCCTGGCTGGTGTTGAGCTGAAGCCAGAAAGCGTTGTGCAAGGAAGTGAATAATCATGGGATTGGCACAACGAAACACTGGAAACACTGAGGGTAGCGGCATGAAGCAGCCAACAAAGACGCCCGATACCAGGCCGCGTCCGACCGAAGGATTTGGCGTCCCAATGACGGAAACCAACCCGCACTGCTTTATCGTGCGAGTGCCCAAGAGCAATAGCCGGGCCGTAGAAATTGTGGAAAATCTCGGCGTGAAATCTAAAGACGACAGCGGTGAGGAAATTGTGCGCGTTATCTTGGATCGACCTCGCTGGACGGCCATCCGCCAAGAAGTGCAGCGTATTTTCAACAACCGCCTAAAAGAGCACAAGTTGACGACAAGCCGCTGGAAGGTGGGAGAGAATCCCGTGGATCGGCTCCTCGGTAAAGAGTTGTGCGTATTAGCTTGGGCTGTCGAAAAGATGGATGAAGAGAATATTCCCGTGGCAGTACGCAATTGGATGGCCTTTCGTCCTGAGGAACGTTGGTGGCTCTTCAGCATGACGGCCATGAGTACTGGCCTTTCCTACGAAGGCGACAAGGGATGGCGCGTGGCGCTCAGGCATGCCTTAGGCGATGTGCCACAACATGAGCTATTCAAGCCTCGCGGAGTAAAAAAACGCCCTGCCGATCACGCGGAACTGCCGCTTGATCTCTTTAGCCAAGACACGAACAAAGAGTGATTTCTATGGATGCTATGACGCAATCAAAGACGGCAGAGTTGGTGCCCTTTGCATTAAAAGATGCCCCAGCCTTAATTGAAAAGGCGTTCCCGGCTACCAAAGTGTCGTTTGAGGCGCAAAAAGAGAGAAAGGCAGTTCAAAGCCAAACACTAACAGGCCTAGGTTCATACTGGAAAGGGCGTAAACCTCTTATCCTGGTGCGTGCGATTGTGCTGGGTAGTCTTCTGCCGCAAACAGAGGATGTTGAGGCCGACTTAGCGATTTTTGAGGCGCTGATGGGGTTTGATGTTGGCGGCTTGGCCCGTCGGGCGGTTGCTCAGAACTCTTTAAAGCCGAGAGATCTTGTTAAGATGGTACGTCTGCACAATCCATGGGACTACTTCAAAGTTACGGTCAAAAAAGGTGCTTATATCACCGAGGAAGAGGTAAAAGCACACCACTTTCCGATAGATGCTGATGAGCTAGGCGCCTCAGTGCAATGGCATCGTAACCTAGGAGCCGACAGCAAAGCTTTTGTGATGGCCAAAGCACTTGAAACGCTGCCCAGTTATGAGGAGCGAGCTAGCCTGTGCAAACGTCCCGAGGAAGTTGATCAGAGATGGCTATACGCCCCCGTATGGCAAAAAGTTAATGCCCATTATGCCAATCTTGGCATCGATGCACATTCGTTTCCTGAACTAGTCGAACAGCTCGGTCAGCTTCGTTACGGTAAGAATCCGCGTGTGGGCGACACGTTTAGCGGTGGAGGTTCAATTCCATTTGAAGCTGCGCGTCTAGGGTGCGACGTTTACGCTTCTGACCTTAACCCTGTTGCCTGTATGCTGACGTGGGGTGCACTAAATATCATCGGTGCTAGTGCCGAAAAACGTTCCGAGATCAAAATCGCACAACAAAGCTTGGCCAAAGCGGTAGATGAGGAAATCACTGCTTTAGAAATCGAGCATGATGCCAAGGGCAATCGAGCCAAAGCATACCTGTATTGTCTTGAGACGCGGTGTCCAGAGACTGGCTGGATGGTACCGATGTCGCCTACGTGGGTAATTTCTAAAACCCGAAACGTCGTTGCTAAGCTTATACCTGACCACGCCAAAAAGCGGTTCGATATTAATATTGAGACAGGCGTATCCAAGACAGAAATGGCCCAAGCTGAAAAAGGCACTGTGCAGAATGGGGCTCTTGTCTATGAGCTAGACGGTAAGACTTATCGGACCGCAATTAAAACTATTCGCGGCGATCACAAAGATGTCAAAGGAAGAAGTCGCAATGAATTAAGGTATTGGGAAATGAGCGACTTTAAACCAAATGAGGACGATGTCTTTCAAGAACGTCTTTATGCGATTCAGTGGATTGATGTAAAGACGCTAGATACAACTAGACCTCGGACATTTTTTGCATCCGTCACTGAGGGTGACGAAGCGCGAGAGAGAAAGGTCGAGGATTTTGTTGCCAAAAATTTAGCAAATTGGCAGCAAAAGGGCTTGGTGCCGGAAATGGCGATTGAGCATGGGTACAATACCACGCAACCTATACGAGAAAGGGGCTGGACTCATTGGCATCATCTATTCGATCCTAGAAGCATAATTTTTCTGTCATTATTGAAAAAAAATATATTAAAGTCATCTTATTCTTCAGAATTATATTTAAGCTTGGCAAAGCAGCTCGATTGGCTCAATAAAGGCTGTTATTACGGGACGGGAGCAGCGAGAGAATCTATTAGCCACATGTTCTCCAATCAAGCGCTAAATGTACTGGTTAATTATGGTACGCGTAGCGCAGAGTCCTGTTATAAGTCCTGGGATTTATTTAATTCGGATGCTGAAACTGCTGTCACCTCTAGGGCTCTTGTTGAAAATCAAGCTTCTTCAGAAACAAACTCAGACAGTGAAATCTGGATTACCGATCCTCCGTACGCTGACGCAGTGAATTACCATGAAATCACTGAATTCTTTATTGCATGGTTACGTAAAAATCCGCCTGCGCCTTTTGACCAGTGGACTTGGGATTCACGTCGGAACTTAGCAATCAAAGGCTCCGACGATGATTTTCGTCGTGGCATGGTGGATGCTTATAAGGCGATGGCTGACCACATGCCGGATAATGGCATGCAATGTGTGATGTTCACCCATCAAGATACGGGCGTTTGGTCAGATATGGTCGGTATCTTCTGGGCAGCTGGCTTGCAGGTCATAGGTGCCTGGTACATAGCTACCGAAACTACCTCCGAGTTGAAGAAAGGTGGCTATGTTCAGGGCACGGTCATTCTAATGCTGCGGAAGCGCCCTGAAGGTGACCGTAAAGGCTTCACGCGCCGGATATATCCGGCCGTTCATAAAGAAGTCGAAAACCAGATTGAGGAAATGCTCCACCTAAACCAGCGGGTTGAAGATCACACGGGCGAGCCGGTGTTCAACGATGCCGACTTGCAAATGGCCGGTTATGCTGCCGCCCTTAAGGTGCTGACAGCTTACACAGAGATCGGCGGTGAAGATGTGACGACTTTTGCGCTGCGTCCTCGCCAGAGGGGCGAGAAAACGGTCGTTGATGACATTGTGCAGCAGGCTTCTGAGACCGCCAACAGTCTGTTGGTACCGGATGGACTGAAACGTGATACATGGCATTCGATCAATGGTATTCAGCGTTTTTACCTGCGTATGCTCGACATCGAAACGACCGGCGCCAGCAAACTCGACAACTACCAGAACTTTGCTAAAGCCTTCCGCGTAGAGGAATACACTCGTGTGATGGCTAGTACAGCAGCGAATGGTGCCAAGCTCAAGCAAGTCGAAGAAATGGCCTCACGTGATCTGATGGATACCACGGAACTAGGGGCGACTCACCTGGGGCATTTGATGGTAGCCATTCAGCAATTGCTAAACGATGTGGATATCAAAGTAGTCGTAAACCAGTTAGTTGACGATCTGCCAGATTACTACGAGAAACGAGGTGAGTTGATTGACATGGCACGCTTCCTGGCGCTCAAGGCAACCCATGAAGATGTGCGACATTGGTCGGACGTTCTTGGCGACCGTATCTCTAACGAGCAATTGGCATAGGTGGTGTCTAAGTGTCTCTTTTCCCTATGTCGATGACAGCAGGAACACAGTCCGCTGGTATCACTCGGCTGTCTTCTCGCACGCACGCGCTAGATGAGTCCTTTCTGACCAAGTATTTGGAAGGGGCTACGCGCTACCGCCGTATCGCCGGATATTTTACCTCCTCGATGTTTGAGGTGGCCGGCGAAGCGATTATGAACATTCCGCGCGTAGAGATTGTGTGTAATGCGGATGTTCAGCCAGAAGATTTACGAGTGGCCAAGGTCGCCCAGGCCAAGCTGATGGGTAAATGGAACGAGCACTCTGATCTCGAAACAGATGCCCTGTTTAACCGAAAACGCTATCAGCAGTTGGCAGATTTCCTGACGCGAGGCCATACCATCAAAGTGGCGCCGTCGAGTAACTGCGGTTTTGTTCATGGCAAGGCCGGTATTATCGATTTAGCAGACGGTCGCAAGATCGGTTTTATCGGTTCCATGAATGAGACGTCCTCAGGCTGGCGCCATCATTATGAAATCCTCTGGGCGGACGAAAGCCCGGAAGGAGTCGCGTGGATAGAGGCCGAGTTCGACTACCTCTGGCGAAACTCCGCTTTTCTACCCGACGCCGTGAGTAATGAGATCCGTCGACGCACAAAACGACATGAAGTTACGCTACCCGAAATAGAAAATCCTGAGCAGGTGGCTCCGGCTGCATTGGTGGAATCGCCGATGTACCGCGAAGGGTTTACGCTACAGCCTTGGCAGCAAGGCTTTGTGACGGAAACGCTGAAACACTATCGCGCCTATGGGGTAGTGCGCCTATTGCTGGCCGATGAGGTTGGGTTGGGTAAAACGTTGTCCATGGCCACAGCTGCACTGACGTTATCCCTTTTGGAAGAGCAGGAAGGCAGGGCCCGACCCACGGTTATTTTTGCGCCAGCCACACTCTGCGAGCAGTGGCAAACGGAGCTTATTGATAAGCTCGGTATTCCCACCGCTCGATGGAATACTTTTCAAAAAGGGTGGCTGAACCCGCAAGGTATGCTTATTTCCGGCACCGGGACCCATAACATCACGGAGTGTCCTTTACGCATTGGGATTATTTCGACAGGCCTCATGGTGCGGGACTCCGACGAAAAGCAGCGCCTTCTCGACCGCCGGGGAGACTATGGTCTGGTCGTGCTGGATGAGGCTCATAAAGCACGTACGATGGTTACGCCAGGCTCCGGTCCAGATAAGGACAACAAACTTCTCGCCTTCATGAAGAAGATTGCCGGGCAAGCGAGACACGTCATCTTAGGTACAGCGACACCGATCCAAACCCGCCGAGAGGATTTGTGGGACGCGATGCGAATATTGCATCAGGGTAAGGGCCAGTTTGTTCTCGGCGAAGGTTTGTCGCGCTGGCATCACCCATCCGACGTGGTCGATTTGCTATCTGGTGTTGCTCATATCGGTCAAGCCGAAAAGGCATGGGCATTCGTGAAGACACCACTACCGCCGGTTGAAGCAACCAACGACCGGAAGGCCCGGCAGCTCTATAACCTGATTCGAAGCGAATTAAGTTTAAGTAAAGATACCTTTTACTGTGATCCGCCACTGGTAACGTTGGATGAAGATATCCAGGACGTGCTTCAGGACGCTCTGGACGAAGAGGTGAATGGCGCCAGCTTTTTCCAACGCGAGAACCCCTTCGTCCGGCATATTGTTTTGCGTAAACGCTCAAGCCTCGAAAATGCAGGGCTATTGCCGCGTATCGCCGTGGATATTCATCCGGATATCGCCCGTGTCGGCGACGAGCATGGCTTTAGAGGACTTTTTGACGGCATTGGCCTGCGTGTTGATGACGACTACCGTGTGGCTTACGAGGCCGCTCAGGACTTCGGCAGAGCGTTGGCATCACGAGGTCGGGGGAGCGGCTTCATGAAGAACCTCATGGAGCAGCGCATCTGTAGCAGCATACATGCCGGCATCAGTACAGCGCGTAAGCTACTGGAAGGTGATGTCATTGCGGACGAAGAGGATGAACAAGAGGCTTTTGCTCAGATCGATACCGGTTCTGGTGCGGAAATTGAGGCACTAGAAACCCTGATCGCTCGACTGGGTGAAGTCCGCGAAGATCCGAAACTCAATGCGATTCAGTTTTATCTCGACAGTGAAGGCTGGCTGGCGCTTGGCTGCATTGTCTTTAGTCAATACTACGACACGGCCGCATGGGTAGCCCGCTCTCTGGCAGCACGTTATCCAGATGAGCCGATAGGTCTTTATGCTGGGTCAGGCAAGAGTCGCCTGTTCTTTGATGGCAGTAGCGTATCTGCAGAGCGGGAAAATCTTAAGCTCATGGTCGCAGAACGCAAAATAAGATTGATGATTGCAACCGATGCTGCCTGCGAGGGATTGAACCTTCAAACCCTTGGCACCTTGATTAATGTTGATTTGCCATGGAACCCTACGAAGCTGGAACAGCGAATCGGGCGTATCAAGCGATTTGGTCAGACCCGAGATCGCGTCGATATGCTTAACCTGGTAAATCACGGGACAGTGGACGAGCGTGTCTATGAGCGACTATCCGAGCGGATGCGGGATCGCTTCGATTTGTTTGGCGCGTTACCTGATACGATCAAGGATGAATGGATCGACAACATCGAAGATCTGGGCGAAGAAATGGACAAGTATATTGACGCTCAGAAACGCGAAACGGGGTTCGATATCCGTTATAACGCAACATTGAAACCGGATGATGATACGTGGAGCGAGTGTTCTAAAGTGCTATCTCGCCGTGACTTCCAGGATTTAATGGCTCGTAGTTGGAATGGCAAAATTGCGCCTAAGGATCAGTCCCAATCTAATCTCTTTTAAGGCCTTTACTGTGAAAGTGATGTATAGCCATCGACCGAAATTTCAGGAAATCTGTCAACTCGCTGAAGAACTGAAACAGTGATTCGAGGCTGTTTGAATCCAGCAACCCATTTTCAAGAGGCATTTTCTATTGGTATAAGATTTATGCTTACAATCCCTAGGTCAAGATCGCTATTCCGAACATATCTTAACTGATCGGTGTGTGCCCTGTTGCTTCTTAAGAAATGACTCCATTGAAGGTGAAAGCGGTGCTTCAACTGCAAAATCACCAAATGTTTCTAAAAAATAGTATTTCCAGCATTTTTTTAGCAACCCCTTATTTCGATCAAATGGATGGATCCAAACCCAGCAAAGTACCCAGGTGTCCCTAGTTTTTCGGAAGCAACAACCACCCATACACCTGGTTGGCATACTTTTGTGGTCATCCGTGCACATGTCTAACGCGCTGGACGTAAACAGGAAGGTAAGCGTCCGGTAATCCCATCTTGAGCCTGGCTCTGCTCGCGTCAGGATAGTGTCCACTTATTTTCTAGTGGACACTTAACATGAACGAATTAAGCGTAACCAAGCCCTACCAACGCCGTCGCCGGTTTTCCCGCGAGTTCAAAGCCGAGATCGTCGCCCAATGCCTGGAACCTGGTGCCTCCGTTTCCCGGATCTCACTGGATAACGGTCTCAACGCCAACATGGTCCGGCGCTGGATGAGTGAGGCGCAGCGAGCGGATAAAACACCAGCAACACCCGGATTTGTTCCGGTTAGTCTGCCAGCGGCAACCTCTGCGAGCCACCAATCGGTCTCGGGCAAGAGTAGCACCATCCGCATCGAGATTCCCCGCGCCGGCGGTGCGGTCGTGGTGGAGTGGCCTGCGGAGCAGGCTCACCAGTGTGCTGCCCTGTTGCGGGACCTGTTGGGATGATACGCATCGACGAGATCTGGCTGGCCACCGAACCGCTGGATATGCGGGCGGGGCCGGACAAGGCCCTGGCACGAGTGGTTCAGGTCTTCGGTTCTGCCAGGCCCCATTGCGCCTATCTGTTCGCCAACAAACGGGGCAACCGGATGAAGGTGCTGATCCACGATGGCCTCGGCATCTGGTTGTGTGCCCGACGGTTGAACCGGGGCAAGTTCCACTGGGGCGAAACCTGGCGCGGTGACCAGCTGCGCCTGACCGAGGAACAGCTATCAGCGTTGGTTCAGGGCCTGCCCTGGCAACGCCTTGGGGCCGACGGCGTCATCTCCATCCTGTAACCACAAGCTGAGTGATATCGCCATAGCCAGAACTGCGAATCGCTTGCGGCACAAGGGCTTGGCATACTATGGGGCATGACTCAGCGCCCCGACATAAACCAACTCTCTGCCGATCAGCTCCGTGCCCTGGCCACAGAACTGATGGACTCCTTGGACGCCCGGGATCAAGTCCTGAGCAAGAAGGATCGTGAGTTGGTGCGCAGCAACGCTATCATCGAGAAGCTGACCCACGAAGTAGCCATCCTCAAGCGTCACAAGTACGCCCGTCGCAGTGAACAACTGGATGCCGTTCAGGGCAAGCTGCTGGACGAACTGATCGACAGCGACCTGGCCGCCATTGAAGCTGAGCTGGACCAGGCGATGACCGAGGAGCAGAAAGCGGCTCGCCCCAAGCAAACGCCCAAGCGTACACCGCTGCCACCGGAACTGCCCCGCACTCTGATCCACCATGAACCGGACAATACCAAGTGCCAGTGCGGCTGCCAGCTCAAGCGTATTGGCGAGGACGTCAGTGAGAAGCTCGACTTCGTCCCGGGTGAGTTCACGGTGGAACGCCACATCCGGGGCAAGTGGGCCTGCAACCAGTGCGAGACCTTGGTCCAGGCACCGGTACCACCGCAGGTGATCGACAAGGGTATCCCCACCGCCGGCCTGCTGGCTCAGGTGTTGGTGGCCAAGTACGCTGACCATCTGCCGCTGTACCGTCAGGAACGCATCTTCGGCCGTGCCGGATTAGAAATCCCTCGCTCCACCCTGGCCGAATGGGTGGGTGCCTGCGGTGTGCAGTTGCAACCTCTGGCGGATGCGCTGAGAAACACCTTGCTGGAACACAACGTTCTGCATGCCGATGAAACACCGGTCAGCATGCTGGCCCCGGGTAAGAAAAAGACTCATAAGGCTTACGTCTGGGCTTACTGCACCACACCGTTCTCGGACCTGAAAGCCACCGTTTATGACTTCGCTCCCAGCCGTGCAGGCGAACACGCCCGCACCTTCCTGGGTGACTGGCAGGGCAAGCTGGTCTGTGATGATTACGCTGGCTACAAGGCCGGGTTCGGCAACGGCATCACCGAGATCGGTTGCATGGCTCACGCCCGGCGCAAGTTCTACGACCTGCATGAAGCCAATAAGAGCGAACTGGCGGCCAAGGCCCTGGAATACATCGGCGGACTGTACGAGATCGAACGGGAAACCAAAGACCTGCCACCGGATAAGCGCGGGGAAATCCGACAAACCAGAGCCAAACCACTTGCTGACGCACTGCATCAGTGGATGCTGGCGCATCGACAGAAGGTGCCGGATGGCTCCGGCACGGCCAAAGCGTTGGATTACAGCCTCAAACGTTGGGCAGCGCTGACGCGCTACCTGGACGATGGTGCAGTGCCCATCGATAACAACTGGGTGGAAAACCAGATCCGGCCCTGGGCGCTGGGACGCAGCAACTGGCTGTTCGCGGGATCACTGCGCAGTGGCCAACGTGCTGCGGCTGTGATGACACTGATCCAGTCGGCGAAGCTGAATGGACATGATCCGTATGCCTACCTCAACGATGTGCTGACCCGCCTGCCGGCGCAGAAGAACAACGCCATCGACGAGCTATTGCCTCACAACTGGAAGCCGGCTATACCTGACAAGGTGTGATGACCGGACGCTTACGGACAAACAGGTCGAACAAGGAAAGTACCGATCGTTACGAACACTGCAGAGGTCTTAGCGTACGATTTTTTCCGTTTCGTGAGCTGACCCCAACTACTGCGCGATGCTGTCAGAGAAATTGTCAAATCTGGTGGATAGCCAATCTGACGCGAGCGATGGGGACTGGTTCGTGCGGAATGGTGCAGGCAAATACACAAATTTATTTACAGGCTCTATTTCAGCGCTTTGTGGCTATTTTCGGACTTTTTTTCACGTTTGTCTGCCAACCCTCTATCTCGGCAGTAACCGCCTGGTAAGCAGTATGAGCGCAGTCGGTCATTGTGGCGACAATGCTGCCTGCGAGGGATTCTTCGGGATGCTCAAACGGGAGCGAGTTCACCATCGGCGTTATCGCACTCAGAACGAGGCGCGAGCTGACGTATTTGATTACATCGAACGGTTCCATAATCCCAGGATGCGACGTAGAGTTGCCGTTCAGGATCAGAAACTGTCCTCCGTTTTAAAACCGTCCGTGGAAACGGGGTAGAACCCCTGCGCATAAGAAATCCTTTATGGTGAACCCGCCCACGGCGGACAGCGCGCGGCATCAGCCGCAATCGATGGATCTAAAGCCATTTTGTGTAGGCATCTACGTCGATCATAGGGACAGTGCCACTAAATTGGAGAATTGAGATTAGTCTCAACAAGAAGGCTGTCGATGCTTTCTGACTGATAAGAAATTCAAAGTCCTCACTTTCCTTATCGAAAATGAAATAACCATGGTTTGCAATGCACCCGATATTGATTAATCCATCGTTCCTATTTGCAAAAAGTTTATTTCTAAGGGATTCACCCATCGCTGGATTCCATTCACTTTCCAGGGAAAGAACGCCCCCGATGATAGGAATGAGGGGCTTAGGGTCGTATGTGCCGCCTGCATGTGGTATCGGCAGACTGGTTCTGTGTAGTCTTCTGACGCTTTCAATTTTATCTTGAGCGTACTTGATTACACCTGCATCAACAGATTGCTTTGCTTCAAAGACGGCATAGACACTCTCCGCTGGAACAAATAGCTGCTTTTCGTAAACAAAAACGAATGGCGAATATTGGCGATCGTAAACGACTACGTCGATTTGATCGCTAAATTCACCCTTGCTGTCTACGACATGAGCTTTACTGACTTGATACCTCTTGGGTAGGTACGTCTCCAGTATTTCAAGCCAGATATTTTCGGTTCCATCACCTTTGGTTCCAGGGTGGGCAAAAGCGGAACGAACAATGGAAAGTCTCGTCTCCACATCATGATGGATATTGGCCAACAAATCGGGTAGGGACCATTTGGTCATTGTTCACTCATCTCTGAAGGGGGAAGTGGGGATGGTCAGTCTGGCGACTTCAAGAGCGCGACTCGGCGAAACGGCAGAGTTGGGATAGGCATCCAAGACTATTGAGGGTATGAGGCGCTGGGTCAGGTCCGAAAAAGTATAGCCAAAATCGCGCCCTTCACATGGACCCGTAATTTGAACAAGTTTCTGGATATCTCCAGCTTGAAACCCCAACTCGGATAAAGGACCTTTCAGTGCGCTAAAGCGTTGGTTCTCGTCTGGTCGAGAGAACGAAAGGATCTCTGCGCAACGACGCTTTATGGCTGGATCTAGTGCACCTAAACGGTTTGTACACATCACTACCGCTACAGGCAAACGTCCTGTGGCGACCCTGTCAATCCCTCGAATAAAGGCGTTTACACCCGCCTTATCCTCATGGTGCATTTGTGAGTTTTCTCGCGACTGGGCAAGAGCATCAGCCTCATCAACTAATAATATAATTCCACCTCTTGCGCGACCTGACTCAGACTTCAGCCGTCGCCCTTCTTCGACTACATACTCAAACGCGCTAGATATTAGTTGGGTCATTTCTCCAACTCGTCCTTGACCTCTTGTAGACAGGCTAAGCGGAAAGAGTTGAATGTCGATGTCCTCTTGGCGAGCGACAGTATCGCCAATCGTCTCAGCTAACTCCGTCTTTCCTGATCCGACATCACCTGCCAGGACTACCAATGGCGGGCGGCGGAGAACTACATCCAAAACCTGGTCGGCTTCTTTGTGGAACTTGTCTGCCCAACGCGACAAAGCTGACTCATTGACTAGCAGCCCCAATGTCTTTGACAGACGATCCTTCTGATGATCGAGCCCGATGAGCCTTTGAAGTCGGTCACGTGCTTCAAAGTCGGGGAAGGAAACACTCCGCTCAAAAAGCTCAGCTCGATCAGTAGTGCCGTTCATATCAAACTCCTTACGCTCGCACGTGACAGGGATTTACCCCCGGATGTGTATCCGAGATCGTTTTCTAGATAACCCGAAATCCCCGGGGAGATTCCCGAAGTTCTCTCGAATGGAAGCCCTTTTTCAAACTCACTCTGCTCAGCTTCAGAAAGTTGAAGCCAGGCCTGTGAGTACTCCAAAAAGGAACAGAATGTAAGACCGGTAACATCTCTTCCGGGTCTCACTCGTCCGGGATCATCGTTGTTGCTCAGGGCCATGTCGCTCGCTGTGTAAACGAGCGTTGGCTCAACCCAGTTTCCGCTGTCCTGGAAGCCGTATGTAACCTTGCTTATAAACCCACGTTTTAGTAGTTCGACTATCTCCCTCTCAAAGCGATCAATTTTCAGGTCACTAGGGCGACCATAAAACCTTTGGATGCGCTTTAGGTCCGTAGCCACTTTGGCCGCAATATGCTTCGCGTGAGTGACCGTAAAACTTGAAGACTCAGTAATCGTAAAGCTTGAGCTCATGATCGAACCTCACATTTGGAAAGAAGAACCAAAAACTTTTTGCCAGTAGTACATCGTGTCTTGTTTGGTAGTCGCCGCGAGCGCAGCGTCAATAGCATCGCCGGCTTCAAGAGCTGCATCAACGATCAGGTCAGCTTGATGTTCGTTGTAAAGCCTTGCGACATTGTTTTCTGGATTGACCGGATCAATGATTTTTATCGGTGACTGGATTTTTCCGACATCGCTTTTCGGATAGTAGTCACTGAAGATGATCTCTTTGCGCATACCAGTCATCGCAATGTAGGTAAAAAAACTCTGCAACGCTTCTGGATAATTGGAGAGATCCGTGCCCTCATCGACGAGCTTGGCCAGGATCATTTCGATCATGAAAGACTTGAACCGGAACCCATTGCGCTCCCGCTTCTCTTTCTTTGCCCAGAACTTAATCAATCTGACAACTTGAGTGAAATGCTGGGGCTGAGCATTTTTGCGCTTTTGAGCAAACTCCAGATGCCTAGGAATACTGGTTTTCAAGAATGACCCGTCATCTTGACTAATGAGATCGCCATACCAATTCTCATCCCCAAAGTAGAGTATGGGGACTATGTCGACATCGAGGCCGGAACCTCGAAACGAAATTGTGATGCTGTATGTCTGCGGCTTCACTTGGTCAGGTGAAAAGTTGGGGAAGGCTTTTCGCAGTTTCTCAGCGAGGTACTCAAGAAGCTTGGGAATGTCCGATGGAGCATTAGCGCCACTCACGTAACAGGCGACGTCAATATCATTGAGAGACCTCAAAGCTGTTCCCTTTGCCAAACTACCGGAAATCAGCATTTTTCTTAGCGTGAAGTCAGGGTGTTCCCCCAAGTAACCATTGAGTTTATCTCTGAGCCGTCGGGCCTGCGCTCTGTATTCATCGGCTTTAGCTTTGGGGAGATTGACTTTCTCTTGAGCAAACCGAGCCAAATCTTTGTGATCCACGTGGTTTCGAGACATGATGTACCTCAATGGAGAAACTTTCTGTTCGGTATTCTGAACTAATTTCATCATGGCAATTTCCGGTTGTCAAGGCTAAAATATACCGGAACTCCGAACTTCTGGTTCCAACTACAATTAGAGGTGGCTGCACATGCCGACCACGCTTGGCACGAAAATCAAAGAATTGAGAGAAGAGAAGGGCTATACGCTCGATAAGCTTGCAGAACTTACAGGCTCTAGTAAGAGCTACATTTGGGAGCTCGAAAACAAAGCCCCGCCACGTCCATCCGCCGAAAAAATTTCGAAAATTGCAGAGAGGCTGGGCGTGACCATTGAGTACTTGATGGATCCAGAGGCCAGTATTACTGTAGAAGATGCTTCAGATGCTCGCTTTTATCGCAAGTATCAGCAAATGGATGAGAAAACCAAGGCGAAAATACGATCCTTCGTTGATCTCTGGGATGATGATGGCCAGTGAAAATTTAACACCGCAAAAATGGGCATTTCGATTAACCCATATACTAAATACTGTTCAGTCAGTGGAAGCTCGATTCCCAGTTGATGTAAAAACTCTCGCCAAGGATTTTTCTCACGACCTTTATCCTGATGATCCAATCACGCTGGTAAAAGGCGGTGACCTACCCAAGTTTGAGGGCGGACTGTTTGCAGCTCCGCCCGGGAAAAAAGGATGGGGCATCATTTACAACAACTCGATGGACTCACCAGGGCGTATCAATTTCACACTTGCGCACGAATTTGGTCACTACCTTCTGCACAGAAATGATTATCCGGAGGGCATCCAATGCGGTGAACAGGATATGGTCAAGTGGGATTCGGAGTATGGAATAATAGAACAACAAGCTAATGTATTTGCTGCCAATCTTTTAATGCCACTCGATGATTTCAGAGCGCAAATCGCAGCGAAGGCTAAGGTCTCTTTTGATGAAATCAGTCATTGCGCCGATCGATACTCGGTTTCGCTGATCGCTGCAACGCTTCGATGGATTCAGTATACGGAGCGTCAAGCGTTGCTGGTTGTTGCACGCGAGGGTCTTATTTTGTGGGCGCGATCCAGCCCATCGGCCTATAAAGCCGGCATTTTCTATAAAACCTCAGGCAGGCCCCCAATACCGGTACCAACTGGATCACTGGCGAGTGGATCGTTTTCGGGAGTCGATCGAAGAGCTCCGTTCGCCATTGGCGAGGGTGTTTGGCACACTGATCCATGTGAGGAAATGGTGATTTTTTCAGATAGTTATGACTTCACCATATCAGTAGTCCAGTTTTAACAAGCTCTGCAATGTTAGGATTCCGAATTTAGATCTCTGTACCCCAATCAACCTTCGGTATCCTTCGGGTCGTTCCCATAACTATGTTTTGCTCGGATTTTTTTATTGTCTCCCCGATGTATAGCGACTTCAGACTTGGCCTTTTTCGCCAACTCTCGGGTTGCTTCAAAGGCTTCCTTTTGTGTCTCAGCAGTCACACTGGCTCTAGACGCACTTTGACGCTTCCCGCGCCACTTTCCGTCATCGCCTTGATACACATTGTAATCATCCTCGGACATGGTCTCAGGCTCCTGTTGGGGGGATTAGCATTCTGCTTCATTGGGCTTTCAGGATGCACAAAAAATATACAACGAATTCGCCGAAACCTACAAATATGAATGTCCTCCCAATTCGTGACCTCCCCTAAAATCGGCGAGGCGACTTAAATCGGGATGTTTACGGTCGACTGCGCATAATCTGAGGTTATGGAAAATCGAACGCTGCCAAGGCTTCAACGGCTGGACCCGATTACTCTCAAATCTCTGTCGACCCCACCCATGTATCTCCAAGATAAGCATCCAGCTCAGGCAAAGTGAGATGTGCTGTCACAGATTCCAGCATCCGTTGTGACCAACCGGATTCAGGCGCCGGCATTTCAAAAACAAGATTCCGGTCTGCGTCCAGGACAGACAGAGTATGGTGGGTAACAGGAGTGAGAATGTCGGGCTCATAGGAGGCCTCTCGCCCGACAATAAAGCAAATTGCCATATCAGCTCCCGAGAATCTGCTGAAGGGCCTGGGTCAGCTGCTCTGGCGTTTTATAGCCTTTGATGAGGTAATCACGACCGGTTTTGTGATCAAGAATCCTCAGAGCCGGTGTTCCGGTAATACCCAGCTTGGATCCCTCACGATAATCCCCGGAGATTCGGTCTTCGTGGGCATCAGAGTCCAGGCAGAGCTCTATCGCTTTGCCACTCAAGCCCATCAATCTGGCAAACGTCGGCAGATCACCCACCCCCTGACCATTGCTTCGTGTCTTCTCAAAAAATTGGTCAAGGGCTGCCCAGGCAACCTGATTGCCATAGGACTCTCGCACACACTCGACGGCTTTGGCTTGCATGGCGGCCGCCGGGTTATGACCGCTTAAAGGGAAATGCTTGAATTCCCAGTTTACGACGCCGCTGGAGTTATCAACGACCGATTTCAATCCACCATGCATTTTGCGGCAAAACGGACACTCAATGTCGCTAAATTCCTGCATGGTGAGCCGAGCGTTCAGGTTGCCGTATACGAGCCGGTCATCCGGTGTTCGAGGGGAGGCCAATTCATATTCTCCGATGAGAGTTTGAAAGGCGTTCTTTGCCAACCTTTGTTCGGCTAGATCCAACCTCTGATCCACGATGGACACGACTTCATTGCTTGTAAGCGTCTGCGTGACCTGTGATTGCCCTTGTTTGAGTGCTTTTATCTCTGAAAACTGGTGGGCGTTGCTCAGCGAGAGAACGCCAAGAGTCGCGAAGACAGCTACTTGCGAGAGTTTGGGCATGACAAGAGGTCCGGAATAAATTTTCACTATCCTATCGGCTCCGGACCGATTAATAAGGTTCAAACGGTCAGGTAGGCATGACCTTTTGTTTTCTGCCAGCGATTGTTCCTACCAATAGAATTCCAGCACTTATTTCTAAACAGAAATGGCTGGTGATTTGACTGGCCCACTAAGAGGCAGACCCTGACTTTGAAGACCCAAAGTAGTGGAACCGTGATCGCACAGGTCGCCGATCAAATTGGCGGCGAGGCGGCAACCAGTTACCTGCCCGCCGGGTACACAGGTCACTGTGCCATTGTTGCGGAATCTAACTCGGATGTGATTGCCGTTCTATCTTCAGGAATCGAGGCATTCAGAGTCGCGGCCTACGCAATCACTCCCCACGGTGGCTACGGATCGGTGAGCATCCACCCAACTCAGTTGGATGAAACGCATGAGTCACTCTTAGAATGGATTGATGTCGGCTCAAAGATCAGCAGTTCCGTTGAAGATTGAATTGCTGTTTCTGACTTTTGCCACCTACGTCGTTCTCCAGCTCGTCAGCGTGAGAGTCCCTCGTGGCTATTCGAAGTCAGCTGAAGTCGTTTCTGCGGTCATTGGCGCCCTCATCACCGCGTACACAATCATCGCATTCCTTCTGGCTAGCAACCTGTGGCCACTGACGCTTTTGTTGCCGGCTCCTTGGATGTTGCTTTTTTTCGTCTTGCTACTGATCCTGAATGCCCTGGTTAACGCAACATCATTCGGTAATCGACATCGTTGGTCGCAATCAAAGCCATGAAGAAAACTGTGCTGAAAGTTCTGGGGTGGGCTGAGTTTCGGGCTCGAATGAAACATCGCTTTAATCCTGAGCCCGTTGATACAAGTCAGTATGCGGACCAGCTTGCCAGCAAAGTCTCATGGTCTCCAATGGTCACGCAAAGCGTGCTGTTACGCCGAAGACTCGTTTCCCTCGGGCCTCTCGCTCTGTCATTTGCGTTGCCATCGTCGCTGAAGATCCTGATGGCTGTAATGCCTGTTTTGATTACCCTTCCGATGATTCCGGTCGTCGACACTTGGCACAAGTTTCAGTTTATCGCACCGTTCATCCTGATTCCCGGGTACCTCACAATTGGCTACGTCTTCTATCGCTCGGCGGGTCGGCCCGTGTTTGACCGCAAATCTGGGACCTTCTGGAAAAGCTCAAGCGAATCCCGGCACACGGGGGCAGTCGAGCTGGCCGACATTCATTCTCTCCAGTTGATCTCA
>Ga0208300_100652_pt1 | contig 21887 bp, 18 predicted proteins | sample 23_taG_FD_184096 | JGI IMG/M metagenome (GOLD analysis project Ga0208300, IMG submission 184096) | Marine viral communities from Cariaco Basin, Caribbean Sea - 23_WHOI_OMZ (SPAdes) (version 2) | ecosystem: Environmental > Aquatic > Marine > Oceanic | place: Caribbean Sea: Cariaco Basin... | reverse complement strand
ATGGATTATGTGGACCGGTGCACTTGAGTTTGGTTAATGTGCAAATAGATCGAAAGCAAATGGTTTTGTCACGAGAAAGGGGAGTTTAGCCAAAATGGATTCGCTGGAAGAGTTGCGCCTGAAATTGAAGCAATTTGCTGAAGAACGCGATTGGCGCCAGTTCCACTCACCGAAAAACCTGACCATGGCCCTCTGTGGTGAGGCGGGTGAGTTGTCGGAGCAATTCCAGTGGCTTAGCGAAGACGACTCGAAAAACCTCAGTGAAAAACGTTTGGCAGCAGTCAAAGACGAAATTGCGGACATCCAGCTGTATCTTGTTCTCCTGGCAGATTCTTTGGGCGTCGATATTGCTGAAGAATCCGCCCGGAAAATAGAGGCAAATGCCCTCAAATATCCTGTTGCCAAAGCTAAAGGCAGGTCCAATAAATATAACGAGTTGTAGGGGTTATTCGTGATCGTCTATTCGGCTTCCAAGGCGAAATTTGTTGAGCATGTGAAGTTCAATCAGATCGAGAAGGTTATTGAGGAAGAGGTCTGGAGAAAGCTCAAGCGAAGAACCCCGAAATCCGAAATTGAGTCATGGAAGAATTCGCTTCAGTACATGTTTAACGCGTTGCTGGATCAAGGTATACCTCCGTCAGCTGGTGTTGCAATTGAGTATACGATTCCACTCACCAGTCGCCGAGTTGATTTTATCCTTACGGGGAAAGATGCTTCGCGCAATGACACCGCAATCATCGTCGAACTGAAGCAGTGGTCCGAAGCAGAGGTTACCGATAAAGACGCAATTGTCCGAACGTTTCTGAACGGGTCTATCCGAGAAGTTAACCATCCGTCCTACCAAGCGTGGTCGTATTCAGCCCTGATTGAGGATTACAACGAAACGGTCCGAGAGGAGCGCATCAGCCTTCAACCCTGCGCCTATCTGCACAATATGAATAGTGGCGAGGCTACTAACGACGCCCGCTATGCTGAGCACACTGAAAGAGCGCCGGTTTATATTTCGAGCGATGCGAAAAAACTGTCGGAGTTCCTCAGGCGCAATATCCGGTATGGCGACAGCGATAACATCCTGTACCGGATCGAACATGGTGTAATTAAACCGTCGAAAGGACTTGCTGACTGCCTTGCTTCGATGCTTCGCGGCAACAGGGAATTCATTTTGCTTGATGAGCAGAAACTGGTTTACGAGACTGCGCTGGATCTTGCCGAAAAAGGCCGCAAAAACCCAAAACAGACCTTTATTGTGAAGGGTGGACCGGGCACAGGGAAATCGGTTGTTGCAATTAACCTTATCGTTGAAGCAACCAATAGAGAGATGCTGACCCAGTTTGTCAGCAAGAATGCAGCCCCCCGGGAAGTCTTCAAGGCTCGCCTGACAGGCACCATGCGCAAAACCCACATAGATAATCTGTTCAGAGGTTCAGGTGGTTACATAGATACTGAGAACAACTTTTTTGATTTGCTGGTCGTTGATGAGGCTCACCGGCTGAACGAAAAGTCTGGGCTCTACGGAAATCTTGGTGAGAACCAGATAAAAGAACTGATTAATAGCGCCCGGACATCGGTCTTTTTTATTGATGAAGACCAGCGCGTCACTCTTTCGGATATTGGCACGGTGGAAGAGATCCGGCATTTTGCCAGGCAAATGGGTTCAGAGGTCACTGTCTTGGAGTTGAGCTCACAATTCAGGTGCAACGGCTCAGATGGCTATCTGGCGTGGGTTGATCATGTTCTTCAGATCAGGGAAACCGCCAACACAACACTGGATGGCATCGATTACGATTTTAGGGTCTTTGACGATCCGAATGAGCTCCGGAATTTTATTGAAAAGAAAAATCGCCGGGCCAACAAAGCGCGGTTGGTGGCCGGTTATTGCTGGGACTGGAACAGCAAGAAGGATCCAGCAAGGTTTGACATTGAGTTCCCTGAATATGATTTCAGAGCAAGGTGGAATCTCGACAAGCACGGCTCAAAATGGCTGATTGCCGAGGATTCTATCAGTGAGATTGGCTGTATCCATACATGCCAGGGTTTAGAGCTCGACTATGTAGGCGTGATTATCGGAGATGATTTCGTAATCCGGGATGGCATTGCTGTTACAAACGCCAGCGCTCGCTCAAAGTCTGATCGTTCTGTGCGTGGCTACAAAAAGAGGTTGAAAGAGGATCGGGAGAGCGCCCTCGCAATTGCTGACATGATCATCAAGAACACCTATCGCACCCTGATGACTCGGGGTATGAAAGGATGTTACGTCTACTCTGCAGATGCAGAAACCAGAGAGCACTTTCGCAGCTTTGCCGAAACCCAGATCACTGAACAGACGGATGAAGTTTCTGCCCAGCCAGTTCCGTATGAGGTGGTTGATTACGAATCAGCAACCCCTTATGACGGTTTTGTGCCTCTATACGACCTGCAGGCAGCAGCTGGCGAATTTAGTGAATTCCAGTTGCCCACCGAAGAGGTTCAGTGGGTAAATCTGCCTGAACATTTTGCCACCAGGCCAGGTCAGTTTGTTGCGCAGGTTGTTGGCGAATCGATGAATAAGCGCATACCCAATGGCGCTTGGTGCCTCTTTAACGCGAACCCAGGAGGAACGCGAAATGGCAAGATAGTCTTGGTGCAACATCGGGCTATTGAAGACCCTGATAACGGCAGTTGCCTCACCGTTAAACTGTATCGCAGTGAAAAAACGATGTCCGGCGATGAACTCGTTAACGAAAAAGTCATCTTGATGCCGGTCACTAGCGCTCATGGTTATCAAGATATCGTGATTGAAGACGATGATCTTCACGATTTGAGAGTCGTTGGAGAGTTTGTTGCGGTATTGGCCTGAGACCCGTTATTCAAAAAAACACTCCTGCATCTTGAAGGGAAGTTCTAGAGTAGATCTCCCAAGTTTGTTGGCGACGACCTGTCCGCCTGGTAGCCTGGTCTAGATCGACTTCAGGCTAATTAGTCGCAAGGGAACTATTTAATGCAGGATACGCTGAGTTACTACGACAGCAATGCCGATGACTTTGTGGAGTCTACGTTTGAGGTCAGCATGGAAGACCTATACCGAGAGTTCTTGCCACAAGTTCCTGAAGGTGGACACATTCTCGATGCCGGCTGTGGTTCGGGTCGAGATGCTTTGTTTTTCAAAAAGAATGGCTACCGCGTTTCTGCTTTCGATGGCTCAAAAGCCATTACCTCTCTTGCCCGCCAAAAGACCGGGTTGCCAATTCAGCACAGGTCCTTCTCAGACGTTCAAGAATCCATTACGTATGACGGAATTTGGGCCTGCGCCAGCCTTTTGCATTTGCCTCTCGTTGAAGTGCCAAGAGCTATTGAACGGTTATGGCATGCCCTGAAACCGGATGGCGTTTTCTATATGAGTTTCAAGATTGGCCAGGGGGAACGTGACCACAATGGCCGGCACTTTACTGATGCTGACGAGTCGATTGCCCAGCAGTGGATTCAGGACCTGACAGACTTTGAATCTTGCCAGATGTGGCGCACTGATGATCAGCGTCCTGATAGGGATGAGCAGTGGTTGAACATTCTTCTGACCAAGGCGCCGGCTTACCACAAAAAGCTGACGACGGGCGGGAAAGAACATCATTTCCTACCCAAGCTTTGCCAGGCAATTAAAGCTGCTGATCAGGTAGATATGGCGGTAGCTTTTGTTAAAACCACCGGTTTAAATCTCTTGTTCCCGGATTTGGTGAGCGCGCTGCAACGAACTCCTGATCCGACTCGCATCCGCATTCTCACCAGTGATTATTTGGACATTACCGACACAGAGGCCCTTCGAAAGCTTGTTCTGTTGCATGACCATGGCGCTCAGGTTCGTGTCTATCAGAGCAAAGGGAGTAGCTTTCATTTGAAAGCTTACCTGTTCGCTGGCCATGTTGAGAATCAGCAAATGTGGGGCAGGGCGTTCATCGGCTCTAGCAATATCAGCCGACAAGCGCTGCAGGACGGCTTGGAATGGAATTATCAGGTGGATTTCCCGCCCGACTCTGGGTACCTCGAGGCTGCCAGCAGGTTCGATGAACTGTTTCAGCACCCAAATGTTGTGCCGCTCACTGACAACTGGATTGATGAGTACGAGAAACGGAGGAAGCCACCAGAACAGTCACTGGAACCGGGCAGTGATGAGAAGCAGGAGGTTCCAAAACCTAATGAAGTGCAACAGGAAGCGCTAGAGGCACTGGATCTGACCCGCGTAGAAGGCTACCGACGGGGTTTGATCGTGTTGGCAACGGGTTTAGGTAAAACCTGGCTATCAGCCTTCGATGCCGTTCGAATGGGCGCCCGTCGGATTCTTTTTGTCGCCCACCGCGAAGAAATTCTTTATCAAGCGGCCGAGACCTATCTGCGGATCAAGCCTAATAGCCGCGTTGGCTTTTACATGGGTAAGCAGCGCGATCGAACAGTGGACATCCTTTGTGCATCGGTGCAAACGCTCGGTAAAGAAACGCATCTCGATCGATTTGACCCCCGGCATTTTGATTATATTGTTGTCGATGAATTCCACCATGCGGCAGCGCCCGTCTATCATCGGCTTTTGAGTTACTTTGCGCCGCAATTTCTCCTGGGATTAACGGCAACCCCAGACCGGACAGACCGCTCGGATATCCTGTCGCTGTGTGACGACAACTTGGTTTTCGAATACCCGCTGTTTGAGGGCGTCAGGGGCCAATTCCTGGTGCCGTTTCATTACTACGGCATCTATGACGAGACGGTCGATTACACCGAGATCCCCTGGCGTAACGGAAAGTTCGATCCCAATCTGCTCGCGAATAAACTGGCTACATACGGACGTGCCAAACACGTGCACAGGGTATGGGGCGAGCAGAAGCAAAGCCGGACTTTGGCGTTTTGTGTTTCGCGGGTTCATGCCGATTTCATGGCAGACCAATTTTCTAGAAAGGGCGTAAGGTCTGCAGCCGTCCACGGTGAATCAGAGATGTCCCGTGGCGAGGCCTTGGAGAAGTTGGAGTACGGTCAGCTCGATGTGATTTTTTCCGTTGACCTGTTCAACGAGGGTGTCGATCTGCCCGCTATTGATACGGTGATGCTCTTGCGCCCAACGGAATCCAAGATCCTTTTCCTCCAGCAGATCGGTCGGGGCCTACGGAAAAGCGCGGCCACTGGCAAAGACAAGCTTGTAATTCTGGATTTTGTTGGTAACCACCAGAGTTTCCTGCACAAACCTCAGGCGCTTATTGGCCAGGCGATGAATCACCGACAGTTAGCGGAGTTCGCCAGGAACGCTGAAAAGAATCAGTTGGACCTGCCAGACGGATGCTTTATCAATTACGATCTGCAGATAATCGACTTCCTGAAAGGTCTTGATCACCAGGGCGCTGAAAAAGACTACCAAGTATTGAAAGATACATTGGGTCGTCGTCCAACACTCACCGAGTACTATCATTTCGGTGCCAGTATCGCTAAAACTCACAAGTTGCACGGAAGCTGGTTTGGATTGGTTCGGGACATGGAAGATCTCACCGAGATTGAGGCAGAACTATTGTCCCGCTACGAAACGTTTCTGCTGGAAGTTGAAACGACGGCCATGACTAAGTCGTTCAAAATGATATTGCTAGATGCGTTTCAGCAGTTAGGCGGATGGCGTAGTCCACCAAAGCTCTCAAAGCTGGCCCAAACATCCTGGGAGACACTGAAACGCCGTCCCAGGCTTTATCAGGAAATTGCTACTTCAGTGAAGGACGCGGATGGTTCCTCGGCTCAATGGCAGCAATACTGGAAGAAGAACCCAGTCGATCATTGGACCAATAAGTCGCCAGCTGTTTTTGAAATCGAGAACGATCAATTTAAGCCTGTTATTGGGTTGGAAGGTGAGCAGATACCGCCTTTCGAGGAGATGGTGCAAGAGTTAATTGATTATCGCCTGGCTTCCTACGAAGCACGGCAATCTTCCAAGCAAGAGCTGCCATCTAGTGAAAATGTCGTCCCGATCACTTCTTCTGGAACGGAGTTGCCTTATTTCCCGTCCTTGAAGATCGCGTGTGGCCACTTTAGAAGCAGTAACGCCGAAGAACCGCAGTACAGGTCCATCGGATTGGGACACGGGCGAATAGAGCCAAATCGTCATTTCATTGCCAGAGCGTCAGGTAACTCAATGAATGGCGGAAAACAGCCGATTCATGATGGTGATTATCTGTTGCTTGAGCAGATAAACCCCGACCAAGCCGGATCGATCACTGGGAAAACGCTCGCGATTGAACGAATGGATGAGGCAGGCGACACGCAATATCTCCTTCGGACGGTTCGCAAATCCCCCGTAGGCGAATATCGGCTCGAAGCTGCTAACCCAGAGTATGAAGACATTATTGTCACTCCAGAGCTTCTCGAACAGTTTCGAACGTTCGCCCGCTTTTGCGAGATTATAGATCCATTGGAAATGGCTGTCGGACAGGAAATCCCGAGAGAGGAGATTCCGGAGTTATTTGGGGCGACTTTTAATCCTGGCAATTGGCAAAGCGGTCACGTCTTTCTGAAAGATGCCAATGCGCATGTTTTGCTTGTGACGTTAAACAAACAGGGCAAAGGCGTTCAGCACCGCTATGTTGATCATTGGATTGATGAGCAAACATTTCATTGGCAGAGCCAGAACTCAACCACGCCTCAAAGCAAGCGCGGTCGGGAACTGATAGACCACCAAAAGCTTGGACTCTCAGTACACCTGTTTGTCCGCGAGAATAAGCTGCGTAATGGCAAAGGTGCTCCCTTCACGTATTTTGGTCCAGTTGAATACCAGAGCCACGAAGGTAGCAATCCAATGAGTGTGATATTCAAGCTCAGGAGTTAGGCGTTCAATTTCAATCGTTACGGTACCGTGCCGCGCTGAAGCATTTCATTATCGCGAGAACAGCTCCAGGCTCAAAGACCGCCTTTGTCTAAACCACGGTTAGAACGGAGCGTTGCCAAAGCATCACGATTATCACGGGAAATTAATTCATGCAAAACGCTCGCATCGCCATTATTGGCGCCGGCCTGGCGGGTTTATACGCCGCTTATTCACTTGAGAAGAAGGGCATCGAAGACTATGTCATTCTCGAGGCCCGGGAGATTCTTGGTGGGCGTATTGCTTCTACGATCCACTCTGATGGTAAACCGGATGTGCCAGGCGTTGTGGGCTTCGATCTCGGGCCCTCCTGGTTCTGGCCCGCATTCCAGACCGATATGGCGCGACTGGTAGATGAACTCGAACTGGAGACCTTCCAACAATTTGAAACCGGCGACATGCTTCTGGAGCGTTCATCGAACCAGCCGCCTGAGAGAACACGTGGGTACGTCAATTCTCCGCCGTCCATGCGAATCGCCGGCGGCATGTATTCGTTGATTGATGCGTTATACCGGCGGATTGATTCAGCGCGGGTTGTGAGAGGCCAGGCAGTCCGCCACCTGCGCATGTCAGAACCGAATGTCGAGTTGGTGAGCGAAAATGCGAACGGAGAAACCTTAAGCCACTTTGCAGAACATGTGCTGTTGGCCATGCCGCCTCGATTAGTTGAGTCGCAGCTTAGGTTTTCGCCCGCCTTGCCGAATGAGCTTGCAAGGCAGTGGCGAGAGACAGATACCTGGATGGCCCCTCATGCAAAATACATTGCCGTGTTCGACCGGCCTTTCTGGCGGGAGCAAGGGTTATCCGGGGAGGCTCGAAGTGCAGTTGGGCCAATGGTTGAGATCCATGATGCTTCTACTCCGGGCGGGAAGGCGGCCTTGTTTGGTTTCCTGGGTGTGCCTGCTGACGTGCGCAGTCGTGTTTCTGAGGAAGAGCTTATTACCGCTTGCCGCACACAGTTCGTGCGACTGTTTGGTTCGCAAGCGGAGAATCCAGAGGCAGAATTTATCAAGGACTGGGCTAGAGAGATTTACACCGCCACCGACACGGATCAAAGATCCTCTGGCGATCACCCTATGCCTGCCTTGTCGCCGAGCTCAGGGGCATGGGCTAACCGGGTAACCGGCATTGGCAGTGAGTGGTCACGTGAGTTTACGGGGTATCTGGCCGGCGCTATTGACGCGGTAAATCGCGGTTTAGATTCTTTTTAGGAATGTTCGCGGAAAGGGGCAGAGCCCCGGCGCGAGCTGAGCTTCCGCCCGAGCCCGGGGAAACGTTGCCGGGTTACTTCTATTTCTCAGGCGCGGATTCGTACTCTCGAATCATGCCAGAAAGCTGGTCTTTCAGATTGAGGCGCTGTTTCTTGAGATCCTCCAGATGCTCGTCAGAGGTGTTCTCTGCACCACCTTCGAAATGGTGAACTGCATGATCTACCTCATGGTACTCTTCAAACAGTTTCGCGAAATGATTGTTGGTGGTTTTCAGTTGATGAATAGCTTCTTTTGAGTCTGGGAATTCATGAATCAGGTCGTGTTTTTCCAGTGACATAAAGACAATCCCTTTGATTGCGGAGTGTGTTCAAATTTGCGCTGTCAGTGGCAAACCGTACGGCAAGGTGATGACCAGTGACAAGCCGCGCAGCCGTAGGCAATTTCACTCATGATTGGCTTGAGTTTTTAACCCGGAAGTTCCCACATTCAAAACCATCAGGATGAAGCTATGCCCCAATCGCCCCTCGCTGAACCCCTGAAACTCCCTTGCGGAGCCGTCCTACCCAACCGCATTGCCAAGGCTGCCATGACCGAGGGGCTGGCAGACGATCGGCTACACGCCACCCGCCGTCAGCACGGCGGGGCCTGAGGAATTTTACAGTGAGACAACGGCGCCGTTTGACTCCGCCGACTCAAAAAGCGCCGCCATCACTCGGTAACAGGCCAGGCTTCGCTTCGGCCAGTCGTCCTCTAGCTCACCTGTCAGAATAATGTCCGAGAATTTCTCGACGAGCTTCACCACGTGGTCACACGGCTCCACTTCTTGCTCGGTGTCTTTGCCATCGACATCACCCAGGATGTACCTCGAGCTACCCGTGAATCGCTCTCCATAGGCGGCGAAATTGCCGCTTCTGCCTTGTCCGCCGACCAGATCGTCAATCCGTATGAGGCCGGCGTCGCCAACGGTTTCCAGCTGCGATCGGTGCGCCAGTTCGCACCCCGCATCAAAGGTTGCCATCCGACCGTTGGCGAACCACAGGGTGCCACCACAGGCGACGATGGTATCGATCGAGTTTTTTGAGACGAAGTTCATCTGGACTCTTTCAGGCAGTTCGTAACCGAAGCTCCACATGGTGGCGCTGATCGGATACCACCCCTGGTCTCCAAAGCAGCCCATGGGTTCCCGAGATTTGTCGGTTCGGCCATTGCCGCCTTCGTACCATTCCGTGGAAGGGGCTTTGAAGGTGAAGGCACTGGTCACTCGCCGCACATCGCCGATATCACCGTTGGCAATTCGCTTCTCAATGTCTTGGGTGCGCGTGCTGTGCAGCCACATGGTTCCATCCATGAACTGGACGCCGTTTTCTTTGCAGACGTCGATGGCCTCTTCAATGCCGTCGGCAAGAGGTTTCTCGGCGTATACGTGCTTCCCGGCGCGGGCGGCCTTTTTGATCCATTCGTTGCGAAGGGCGGTGGGGACCGGGATGTAAACGGCGTCGATACTGTCATCCGCCAGAAGCTCATCGTAGGAGCCGAAAGCCTGCGGTACATCGTGCTCGTCTGCCCAGGCTTGGGCCCGGTCGAGAGAGCGGCTCGCGACGGCGACAACCTCAGCATTTTTCGCGTCGTGCATTCCCGCCACCACCTTGGTGGCAATTTCGGCGGTACCAATGATACCCCAGCGTACTTTGCGATCTTCCATGGTGGGTCTCCTTCAACAGGATTGGCTTTGACTATGTGGTAACACTAGCTGAAGAGCATGCGCTGGATCGAGCGGGGAATAAACCGGGTGACAAATTCGGCAGCATAGGTCTGGGGTGTAACCAGATATCGAGGCTTGGGACGTCCTGCTTCTGCAGCCTTGACAATCTTTTTCGCGACGTCTGACGCACTGGCTGTAAAGGGCTTGATTCTGGCGCCCGGCGCGAGCGCAGCTTCCATTGCTTCGTACTTTTCCCGGTGCACGGCGCTGGCCCGGCCAAGCACGGGCTGCAACGCGGCCAGGGCATGCTCTCTGAACCGGGTCACCACGGGGCCCGGGAGCACAAGCGAGACACTTTCCAGGCTGTTGCTGCCCTGTTCATCAAACCAGAAGCTTTCATGGGCCGTGTTCATCGCGGATTTGGCGGCACAGTAGGCGCCTTTCATTTTCTGGGGCGCGATGGAGAGAACGGAGCTAACCGCGATGACCCGCAAGGGTATGCCGTGTTGTTCGCAGAGTCTCAGGCAGACGGCGGCCAGTTTGATGGGCCCGAAGACGTGGGTGCTGAACTGCTTTTGCCACATGGATTCGGACAGGTCGCGAAGCGCTCCGAATTGCCCGTAACCGGAGTTGTTGACCAGAATAACCCGCTCGGCTGCTGCAATTTCCGTGTCCAGCGCGCCGGCAAGCCCTTCGATCTGGTCAAAGGACTCCAGATCCAGCGCCAGCTCCAGGTCGGCAGACTCGACGCCGGTTGGTTGTCGGGACAGGGCGATCACCCTGTAGCCTTTCCGGGCAAAGAGGGCGCAGGCTTCACGACCAATGCCGGCGCTGGCACCGGTTACCAGGGCTAGTTTTGTCATTGTAAACTCCGCATGGTCATTTTGTGCCGGGAATCCCAATCCTTTTGAGCATCGTAATGCTCTCATACCGAGGGATTCAGGCATACGCTGAACAAAAGGAAACTGATGGTGTTTCAAACTAAACGAAAGCAGGAACTGCAGGCCGCTCTGGAAAAGCTGGAGGCCGCCGAGAACCGGGTGTCTGAGCTGGAGGCCGATTGGCAGGCAATTCAGCGGTCGGTGGCGCTTGCGGTAATGAGCGGCGATGGACTGTTTGAGTCGGTCAGCGATGTCTTTCTGGATATGCTTGGCTACCAGGAGCAACAGCTGATTGGTGAGCATCACCGGGTGCTCTGCAAGCCTGAGGATGCGCGTGGTGAGGAGTACATCAGGTTCTGGCGTGAACTCGTTACAGGCCACGCGCAACAGGGCCGATTCCTGAATCTTGGCGCAGACGGGCAGCCGATCTGGCTGGAAGCTCGCTATTTACCGGTTCTGTCCGATAAGGGCATCGTAAAGCGCATTATTATGATGGCCAGCAGCACTACTGAAGCCTTGCCAGCTTAGCTCCTGAAAAGCCGCCAGTCCTGCATGACTAGCCGGAACTCCCCAGCCTGTCGCCCGGAGACAAACAGGCTCGCGGAAGCCAAATGGCCGGTGTTCAGTGGCTCTGCATCAGAGACCGTCCGGCCGCGCCAGGTCGGTATGAAATCGCTGAAGGGAAGCTGTAGGCGGCTCCAGTCTTCAGTAGCCGGTGTGAACGCATGCTGGTACACAATGCTGCGCCGGTCGGTACTGTTGCGAAGCCCGATCTTGTAGGTTTTGCCGTCGCCGCGGGCAAGAAGCTCGATACCGGTGTAGAGAGCTGCATCGAAAGGTTCCGGCAGGTCAGCCTTCCCAGACGAAAATCCGCCGCCGTTATCCAGTCGCACAGTGCCATGAAAGATCCCAACGCCACCTTCAGCGCGATCAACGGTGCCGTCAGACTGCCCGCCCATCACGCGATCACCAAGGGGCTGCCAGGATAACTGGCTTGCCTCTGAATGGAACGAGACAAGTATCGGATGTTGCGGGTCGGTTCCTGAGATATCACCACGTTTCATATAGGTACCGTCAATAGTTTATAAATTTATTAAGTTCTGCTTTCCCCAATAAGAGGCTCGTGATCGAGTGTGTCCGCTGTCAACGGATGGCCACTTGGAAAGCCATCATGCCCAGAAAGGCCAGCACAATCACAACACCAACGGAGGCCGGCTCCAGCTTTTTAGTGGCATCCGGCAGAAGCTCGGCAAACACCATCCAGATCATGGCGCCCGCGGCCAAACCAAGGCCGAAGGGAAGCATGGGCTTGAAGGTGCGATTGGTGACTACCGAAGAATCTTTGGTTATTGCCGCTTTTCCCAATAATCTGGCTCGCGATGAAGATTCATAACAGCAAGAATGAAAATGCTGTTCTTCTTTTCAACGTAAAGAACGCCGTAGGGAAATCGTTTGACGAGAGAGCGACGAACAGGCTTTCGAATGAAGCTCCAGGCCTGGGGGAATTTGACAGCTCTGGCTACTGCTTGCTCGACTTGCTCGGCGAGATCTACTCCGAGGCCTGTTTGAATTGATTCGTAGTAATCGATTGCATCATTCAATTCCGCTTCCGCTGCGGGGTGAAAGGAATAATCCATTATTTCTGCAGCCTGCTCCGAATCTTTCTGAAAACCTCATCGCCGGGCACTGGGTTTACACTGCCGGAATCCAGTTCGTCCAGGCGGCTCTTGGCAACTTCTACCCATTTTTCGTCAATACTGGCTTCGATTGGGTTTAGGCTTTTCAATAATGACTCTACAACCAGCGCTCGTTCGTCGACGGGGAGAGCGCTAGCCTCGTCAATTAAATCCTGAAGGCGCATAGTGTTTGCTCCAAGAGTGGTGAGGGGCCGTGTATGGTATCCATATTAACGTTTTATGAGTTATTTTGCTTCCCAGCCCATAAGCAACTCCAAGAATAACCGTGGTACCCCCTTGAACGACTATCTCGAGAAAATCCTCCGTGGCCAGCCCATTAACTATGAAGCCTTCCTGAAGAAACTGCCGGAGGCGTTTCGGCGCCGCCATAGGGAGGTCTTTGCGACGGAAAAGGTGCAAACCAATCGGTGGATTGTCAGGGTGCTGGATGAAACCGCGTTCGCAGAGCTGCAAAACGTTGCGGAGGCTCCTGTAAGCAGGATCGACGCCGCCAAAAAGGGTGACTCCCATCGCCACGGTACTGAGGTAAGCTTTTTTCTGGTTTACCATGAGGGGCTGGAATCCAGCCGGCCGGATGTGGTGGTCATCGAGGATGATTGCGTGGATATCGGTTTTCAGCGCGCACGCTCCGTAATGGTCGTAGAGAACGAGCGTAACTTCTACCAATATCGACAGATGCTGCACTTCGCCGGTGAGGCGCTGGGCAAGCGTTTTCATCTTGCGGAGTGTGATGTGGTATTAGGCGGTGGCAACCGGGTCACCCGTGGCGCGATTCTTGACTGGTTGCAGGGCTATGAAGAAGTATTCTGCGCATTCGATTATGATGCGGGTGGTCTGCAAATGTTCTCGACGATCGCAGCCTCTCTTTGTGACAAAGTCACGTTTGTTCAGCCGCCCGACTGGCAACCATGGCTGGGCCGGTTCCGAAAACTACCGGACACCACCGAACGGTTCACAAGGGCGATATCGTTGGCAGAGGGGCTTGGTTTTGTGGCCCTGGCAGAGGCGTTTCGATCTACCGGCAAATTCATGGAACAGGAGATGATTCTGGATGACTGATTCCCAGGGCAGCCCAGGCAATTTCAACTTTGGTATCCGCCGGCTGGTGTTGGTGGATTCCGCCGGCTTCTGTTACGTGGAAATTCCGGTGGACAACCACGGCCTGATTCTGGGCCCCGGCAACCTGGGCAAATCCAGCCTTCTGAACAGTCTGCGCCTGTTCCTGCTGCCGGAAAATAACTTCAAGAACAGCCGCAAGAAATTCGCGTTCCGCAATGCCAGCGCCGGCAGCTTCTATTCCAACGAGGAAAGCTACCAGCATTACTTTCCCAGCCAGTTCAGCTTCCTGATCATGGAGGCCGAGAATCCGGCCGGCGTACATTGCCAGATTCTGTACCGGGACAGTGCCAGTCAGCTCAGCTATGGCCGCGCTTTCGTGCCGGTGGGTTACGACCAGCTGCGGCCCCTCTTCTGGGATGGCGATGATGAAGACGGAATCGGCCAGGCGGTGCCGGAGCTGTCGTTCAGCCGTTTGTCCGAGGCGCTGAAAAAGTTCTCCAAAGATACCCGGCTGGTGAATGACCCGGCCAAACTCAAACAGATGCTGTACAGCAGCGAGCTGATGAACGCCGATGCCGTACGCTATTCGGTGCTGCCGTTGGGGGAGTCCGACGAGCGCCGGGTGCAGTCTCTGCGCACGCTGATCCTGCTGCTGTTTGAGATGAAGGCAGACGATCAGGCCATGTCCAATGCGGTGGCCAGCATCATCGAGGCGGACAAGAAGTTTGCCGATGACGCCTTCGATTTCAACATTGATGAGTTTCTCAACCGGCATGATCAACTGAAGCAACAGCAAATTCAGCTGAACCAGATTGAAAAAGAGCGTTCACGGTTCGAGAAGCTGCAAAGGGATTATCAGGCCTACCAAACCCTGCTTCGCAGCCAGCACGATTTTGCCGCTTTCCGGGATGGCGTCAGCCATGCCTTGCAGGACATTGGTTCCCAGCGGAAAGCCGCAGTGGAGGCGTTCAATGAACAGAACGAGACCCTGCGCCATGTGCTCCAGGCTTTGAAAAAACTGGAGCAGGAATCCAGCGGCCTGAAGGGCGAGATCCGTTCCGCCGATCGGCGCATCAAGCAGGCCGAGCAGAACCAGAAAGATGGCGATCTGCTGGTATCCCAGTACGGTGAGATGACCCTTCAGGAAATCGAGGACATCCAGAAAGAGGAACTTGATAGCAAGAAAGGGCACCTGGCTGCCCTCAAGAGTGCCGCCCACGCGGAGATCCGGCTGGAGCAGATCCAGAACAAGAAGCAGGCGCTCGAGCGCAAGCTGGAATCCCTGAAGAATCGGGAAAGCAAGCAGCATTGGCAGTTGCAGAACCAGTTGGATGAAGCCACCGCCGCACCGCTGCGGGCCGTGGACCCCCGGTTAGTGATGGCCAGCCCGGGACAGGATCTGGACGCCGACAGCAAGGCGGCCATCGAAGCGTTTGCCCGGCTGTTTGCGCCCAATGACAAAGGCTTTGACTGGTTCGACGCCGAATACGCAGGCCAGCCGGCCCGGCAAACTGACTTTGCAGAGCAGCGCCGGCATATTGAGGGTGAGCTTCATGGCCTGGAAAAGGAGCGGGCGGAGCTGGCGGACACCGCCAACCAGGAACATGACCGGCCACGGTTGATCGAGCGCACGGAAAAAGAGATCCGCGCCATCGAAAAGGATCTGGATACCCTGAGCCGTTACCCGGCAGCGGCAACCTCACTGAGGGACGCTACGGAGGAGAAGCAGGCGGCGGAGGAACAGCTGGCCAAGCTGGAAGAACAGGCCCGTCTGGAGCAGGAGAAGCAGGATGCGGTGCAGCAGAAGGCCGCCAAAGCCAGGGCCGAAAAAGAGCGTATCGAGGAGCGGGAGCGGGAACTGGCGGGTCTCAGCCGCAGCGTTGGCACCGTGGAACATCGATTCCCGCATCTGAAAGCGGTGGAAGCCGAGCAGCCGCTGGCTATTGAGCAGGTGTCTGTTGCCGCGTTCGACGACCTGCAAACCCAGCTGGACGACCTGGAAGAGCGCCGGCGCAGTATTCTCGATCATCTTCGACAGTTCGTGTATTTGGGCATTCATGACGATGCCGAAGGTGAGCTGCAGAAAGACAGCCCGGCGTCATCGGTTATCCGGGAAACGTTCAAAAGCCTGTCGGATCTGTTTGCCGGCATGGCCGAGCGCTGGAATGTGCTGGAGCAGCAAGTCGGCATCCACAATGAAACCGTGGCGAGTTACCGGCAGGCCCTGAAATCCAATCATGAACACATTGCCCGCTTCGAAGCGCAGCTGAACCGCGAGCTGGAAGGCGTGCGGATCAACGATCTGGTGGAGATCCGCGTGGATATCCACACCGATCCGAAATTCCGCAATCTGGTGGAAGAAGCCAACAACATCGATCCCTATGGCAACCAGCTGCAGTCGGATGCGTTCTATGACCGTTTGCGGGTGTTTGTAGCGGACTTTTTCGGGGAAGGCGGCAGCAAGCGCCTGACCATGGACAAGGTGATCACCGGCATTTCCTACCGAACCCGGAAGGAGAATGCCACGAGCCTGGACAAGAAAGGCCAGTCCACCTCCACCACGGCCCTGATCAATCTGGAACTGGTGTACCGGCTGCTCAAACGGGTGCTGTATCCCGGCGTGCAGCTGTCGTTCCCCATGGTGCTGGACGAGCTGGCCAGCGTGGACATCAGCCAGATGCCCTCGCTGCTGGAACGGTTGCGCAAACAGGGCTTTAATCTGTTCTCTGCGGCCACTCACAGTGCCAGTGCGGAAGTGATCTATCTGATCGGCCGGCACCTGGAAGTGGGGCAGATGCGCACGGCACGGCCCTACAGCCCGCAGCGCACCCTGGTGTTCTGGGGCGGGGCCGAGGGTTTTACCAACGGCGAGCCCCTGAGCCACTGGGCGGACCAGACCCAGAACAATCTGCTGGAGCCGGCGGATGAGTAAACGCTTCAGCACCCTGGACACCACCCGGCTGCTGTTCGAGCACCCGAAGATCCTGTTCCGGATGATCGAGCGGATGGACCGGAACGAAGCCCGGTATATTCGCGAGAGTGATCTGGTGGCCGAGGTGATGGACTATACCCGCACCCTTGGCAATGCCGACCGGGACCGGGTGCGGCTGGCCTTGAATACCGACAACCTGTTCCGCAGCGGCCTGGTCATCGACATCATCAAGGCCGAGGGCGAGCGGCGCCTGGTGTTCCAGGATGCCCTGATCAACCTGATGCGGGCCTGTAATGCCTCGCTCTATCAGGAACTGACCGATGCCCGCCTGCGTGGCCATCTGGTGACCCTGCGGGATGTGCGCAATCGGCTGGAAACCAGCAGCTTCAGCGACGCGGACCCGGACTACACTGAACTGAGGGATGATCTGAACGAGCGGGTCAGCCAGCTCATTGGCTTGCTGCGCCAGAACGTCCTGCGCATGCAGACCATCAGTGCCCAGCTCGCGGACCTGTCCGGCGACGCCAGCCGGGCGCCGGAGAAATTCCTGGAGTTCCGCCAGAACCTGTTTGAGCAGATCGTTACCCTGTATGAGCGCCATATCAAACCGACCCTGGTGTTTCTGAACCCGGACACACGCCTGCCTGATGGCAGCAACCTGTTTGAGACCCTGGAAGCCATGGTCCGGTTGCTGGAAGAACATGGCGATCATAACCTGGCCGACCAGTTGTTCCGTTCCTCCATCAGCCTGAACGCCTTGTACAAACCCATTCAGGCGGTGGCCCAGGAGGTGGAGCACTTCCTGCGGAAGACCCGGCAGGGCATGGTCCAGTACAACGCCATGGAGCATTTCTACGGCAAGCTGCAGGAACTCAAGAGCGAAACCGAGACTCTCAGCCTCAAGAGAAAGTGGCTGGAAGGCGGGGATTTTGCCCGCAGTACCGGCTTTTTGGTGGGCTTGCGGGCCCAGCAACGCCCGAAACACTACGCCTTCGGTGAATCGTCCAGCTACTACCAGCTGTTGTTCAGCGAACTGGAGCTGCGCCTGAACGATCTCCGCCGCAAAGCCGAGGTGCCCGTTCTGCAGGAGGTTGATGGCAGCGGACGCCATACCCGGATTGATGTCCAGCGCATCAATCAGCTCTACCAATGGCTGGAAACCCTGGAGCTACGGCCCACTTCCGATCTGGTGCGGGAGCTGCACGGCCGCCTGGACGGCTTTATCCCCGGCTATCGCTTTCCGGATTTGCTGGCGGCGCTGAACCGACTGGTAAACTCGCCGCCGGAAGGGCTGCAGGTGGTCACGACCAACCGTTTCCGGATTCTGGACCAGTCATCGGACAGCGAGCAGTTTGTCTACCGCAAGCGCCGTCTGGAAAATCTTGAAACTACTGAAAGCAAACCCCCGGTCAATCAAGAAGAGCAACAGCATGCCTGATTTCTCCGACGCAATGGATACCACCGAATCCGCTGATCATTCACAAACGTCGAGCAGCTTCGAGCAGATCCTCCCGGCCCAGAGCGCCGCGATCTACCGGGAATTCCAGGCCGGCCGGGTGATCGTGCGTGATGTGTGGGACAGCAACCGTTCCGAGCTGCGAGCCAATCCGCTCTACAACCTGCTGTACAACCATCTGTCCCATTTCCGGACCTTCTACGAACACCTGGGCAGCGAGCTGGTATTTAACGAAACCGGTGCGTTTTTCTTTCTCAAGGAAAGCAGTGACGACGAGAACGAGGAACACGACGAAAACGCCTTCCGGGTGCAGGTGATACTGCTGTTGATCGGACGGTATTTCGCACGCAGCGGCCGGGATCTGGAATACCTTGGGCGGCCCGATGCCGGATTGAACGAACAGGATCTCGAAGCTCTGGCGGGCGACGAGGAATATCAGGAAATCCTCCGGGCGGCCCGTTTTGAAAAGGGCCTGCCCGAAGCGCTGGATTACCTGGACAAACGAAATCTGCTGTTTCGCTCCGGAGCCGGTCGCTGCTTTCTGAGTTCCGCCGGGCTTTATTTTTTGCAGGAGTTGGTCCGGGAGTACGAGCAGGGATAGCAGCGCAGCCGGTTCAGTGGTCTGGCTCCTGGCCGCCTTCTTTCTCCAGTTCCTTTTCCAGCTGTCTGATGCAACGGTCAAACGCCCGACTGATCCTGGTCTGATCCTTGATCATCGCAAGCCGTGGCCAGGTGGCCTGTTCCCCGAGGTTGATAAACATTTCCAGGTCCTCCGGGCTGGGGTTGGCCAGCACCTTTCGGTAGAGGGAGGGTTTCGGCGGGAAATGGATGTTGATGTCCCCGAGGTATTCCTGGCTGGTCATGGCGTTGGCCTGCTCGATCAGCGGCCGGATGATGCCAGGGTGCGGGCTCTGCCGGGTTAGTTTCAGTGCCGTGGCGATCTGGCCATGGGCCACGGATACGGCTGCCCGCTTGGCCCAGGCCGTCAGGCCGGTCTGGCCATGAGGGCTGATAAACGGCACCACGTGGGGGTTGGCCTGGCTCACGATGGTTTTGTTCACATTGTGCAGGCGGGCCATTCGCATTAGGGGCAGGTCGCCATGCACGCTGCCATCTATCCAGCTTTCGGTGGGCATGTAAGGCACACTGCTTTCGCTGCTACCGTTCAATTCCCGGGCCTGAAGGGTCACTGGCGGGAAGATGCCCGGCACCGCACAGGAGGCCATCACCGCTGAGTCCACCAGCACAGCCGGCGAAGACAGCCAGTTAAGCAGCCTTGGCTTTTGCTGGGTTCGGGTGGGGGAAACCGAGATGTTCAGTGTCCGGCCGCTGTGTTCATAAGCCTCTTTGAAACTGACGCTGCCGAGGTTGTAGCGCAGGTGTTCCTGCAGTTGGCCCGGATCCATGGCGTGGCCCGCCCGCAGGGCTTCGGTGACGCCCAGCCAGCGGAAGGCATTGAGGTGGATACGCTCTGGGTGATTGAAGAAGTCTGCCAGTTCCTTCTCATCCCGGGTGCAGATGGCACCGGCCACGATGGCCCCCATACTGGAGCCGGCCATTACGTCCGGCAGCAGGTCCTGGCGCCATAGCGCCCGGGTAACACCGATATGGTAAATGCCGAAAGCCGCGCCACCGCTGAGCATCAGGGCTGGCCGGCCATAGACCCGTTCGGCGTCCCGAAACATTTTCAGCTTTCGGGCGGTGGTGACCTCTGGAATGGGGTGGGCGCAGATGAATGCCATGGAGGTCTCCACCGCGTCCAGGAATTCACCCACCAATCGATTGGTGCCGCTGCGTGCCACCGTATAGAGATCCGGGTTGGATAATTCGCCAAGATGACGGTAGAGGCTCTCCTGGAGTATCCGGATCAGACGACGCGTGTCACCTTTCTGCTGGCAGTGCTCCATGAGGCCCATATGTTTGCGCATCAGGTCTTCATGCAGCATTCCGGTTTCTTTCTGCTCGCGCCAGGCCAGCAGGCCGTCCAGGTCGTCCAGAGCCGTGGCAGCGTCGCACCACTGCTCGTAATCACGGGCCTGTTCCAGCTGCCGCTGGAGTTGTCTGCGGGTTTTCGAAGCGTGCATCATGCCTGTTACCTTAACTGATCCGGCGGGGACTGTGCAGCGCCTGGTTTCCTGGCTCCGGGTTATTTGCTATGTTTACGACCGTGGATTGGCGTCTATTACCAATCAGACATGTCTGCGGGAGAGACTGAATCGCTTGCGATCAGCGCCGAAGGAGCAACTGCCCCGGAAACTCTCAGGCAAAAGGACCGCTGACATGAATACTTTCCGAAGAGCTGCCGACAATCGCGTCAGTCGGCACACCGAAGGAGCAAGCGGCCGGTTTCGCTGAAACCGCCTGTGAATCTCTCAGGTCCCGTGACGGAAGGGGTGCTTTCTGCCATTTCGAGCAGAGAGGAAACCCTGGGCGCTCACGGAGATTGGAATGAAGCGAATCGCAGTCATCGGCGGTGGTATCACCGGTATTACCACAGCCTACACCCTCGCCAAGCGCGGGCTTGACGTCACGGTCTACGAGAAACACCGCTATGCGGCGATGGAAACCTCCTTCGCTAACGGTGGCCAGCTCTCGGCCTCTAACGCCGAAGTCTGGAACAACTGGCAGACCGTCATGAAAGGCATCAAGTGGATGGCCCGCCGGGATGCGCCCTTGCTGGTCAATCCCAAGCCTTCCTGGCACAAGCTCAGCTGGTTCGCCGAGTTCATCGCCGCGATTCCCCAGTACGAGAAAAACACCACGGAAACCGCCCGTCTGGCCATTGCTGCCCGTGAGCACCTGTTTGCCTGGGCACAGGAAGAGGGCATTGATTTTGATCTCAAGAAGCAGGGCATTCTGCATATCTATCGGGATAAAGCCGGGTTTGACCACGCGGCCAAAGTGTCTCGTCTGCTGTCCGCTGGCGGCCTGGAGCGCCGGTCGGTTACCCCGGAGGAAATGAAATCCATCGAGCCGACCCTTGCCGGTACCTACTACGGGGGCTTTTTCACCGAGAGCGACTCCACCGGTGACATTCACAAATTCACCAACGGGCTGGCCGATGCCATCCAGCGTCTTGGCGTTAGAACCTGCTATGGCCACACGGTGACCGAACTGAGCGCCGACGAGCGTAACGCCTGGGTTACCGTTCACGATGGCACCGAGCAATCCCGGGATACCTTCGATGGCGTCGTGATCTGTGCCGGTGTTGGTAGTCGCGGACTCGCCAAAAAACTGGGTGACCGGGTGAATATCTATCCTGTGAAAGGATACTCCATCACCGTGGAGCTGGACGATGAAGCCTCGCAAAAGGCCGCACCGACGGTGAGCCTGCTGGATGATGCCACCAAGATCGTAACCAGTCGCCTGGGCGATGGTCGTTTCCGGGTGGCCGGTACCGCCGAGTTCAGCGGATACAACCGCGATATCAAGGATGACCGGATCCGCCCGCTGACCCGTTGGGTGGAGCAGTGCTTTCCTGGCGTCTGTACCCGCCGTGTGGTTCCGTGGGCCGGTTTACGCCCGATGTTGCCGAACATGATGCCAAGAGTTGGGCCTGGGCGCCTGCCAACCGTGTTCTACAACACCGGTCACGGGCATCTTGGCTGGACGCTCTCGGCAATTACCGCCGAAATGGTCGCTCAAAGCGTCACCGGGGATAGCCGGTAATCTCCCGGATTTTCCGGTACAGGGGTTGAAGCTGGGGGTACATCTTCAGGTAAACCTCGGAGTAAAGCCGTTGGTACAGGACCCGGGTTTCTGCGTTGGGATGAAAAACGTCGCCCACCCGGGTCATGTTTGCCACGGCGGTGTCGAAATCCGGATGCAGTCCCAATCCCACGGCCGCATCTATGGCGGCGCCGAGCCCCGAGGTCTCAAAGGTATGAGGCCTTTCGGCCGGTAATCCGAACACATCGGCGGTCAACTGCATGGCGGCATCACTCTGGGAGCCACCGCCGGCGACTCGCAATTTCGTGATCTTCACGCCGCTGCGCTTTTCGATTTTTTCCTTTCCTTCCCGCAGCGCGTAGGCAAGGCCTTCCAGGATGGCGCGATAAATATGGGAGCGGGTGTGAACGTCTCCGAACCCGAT
>Ga0208300_100651_pt1 | contig 21903 bp, 22 predicted proteins | sample 23_taG_FD_184096 | JGI IMG/M metagenome (GOLD analysis project Ga0208300, IMG submission 184096) | Marine viral communities from Cariaco Basin, Caribbean Sea - 23_WHOI_OMZ (SPAdes) (version 2) | ecosystem: Environmental > Aquatic > Marine > Oceanic | place: Caribbean Sea: Cariaco Basin... | reverse complement strand
TATCAAAAAGATAGCTAAATCTTCTAAATGTTGTATATCCTTTTATTCCATTGAATAAATAATCTGTTTGCATTTCTCACTTCTTAGTCCTCCTCTAAAAAGTGCCATATGTTTCTGAACTTATACATACATTCAAAATAAAAAAATCAACTTAAGTGTTGAGAATAAAATACTGCTTGTTAAAATGATAGGCATAATCTCTTGTGTCTGATGAAGTAGCTAACTGTGAGGCTCATTCTAGTTATATAGTATCTCACAATAACGTCATTTAGTGAACAAATAAAAAAGAGACCGTACATCGGTTGTAGCGAAATAGGAAACTATTGAAGCTGATAAGTTGGACTACATGCAGATATGGCGTAGTGTTTGATACTAGATACTCAACCAAACTTAAGGTAACTTTTTCTAAGTCTAGTTATATAACTTTACATTGACCTACAAACCATTGATATAACTTACAACTATAATGATATGAAAAATATATGGTATCGCATTACCCACCATTAAGCCTTACTAGTATGAGCATGTAAAAATACTAGTTAAAGTGATAGGGACTCATTCCAAGGGTATTACTTGAAAAGTTTGTGCAGATTATATGCCAAACTTTTGTCTGCTCTTAAGATCTAAATCCAGGGTATTATCATTTTATAGGACATGATGGAAAATATTTTATGCTTCTTACTCTGTCAGTAGAGCTTGGGGATTTGAGTCAAAAGAATGAGGCATGATTATGTAATATTATAGCACCTGTTCCTACTCATATATGCTATAATAAAGTGGCCTTACTATGTAATACATTTAGCGTTATAGCACCTGTTCCCACTCATATATGCTATAATAACACCAAATTGCATACTTATTTAAAATAAGTTATAGCACCTGTTCCCACTCATATATGCTATAATTGAATTAAAAAGCGAGTCAACAAGTGAGCAGTTATAGCACCTGTTCCCACTCATATATGCTATAATTTTGTTTAGAATTAATAAGACTTGAATACCGTTATAGCACCTGTTCCCACTCATATATGCTATAATAAAAAGTTATAATTTATATCATTGCTATAGGTTATAGCACCTGTTCCCACACATATATGCTATAATATCTGTTCCAAAGATAACATCAGCTTTTAAGTTATAGCACCTGTTCCCACTCATATATGCTATAATATATGTCTCAAAATATGGCAAGCACTTATCGTTATAGCACCTGTTCCCACTCATATATGCTATAATCCCATTGCAAAAACTTGGCTATTCCCTACTGTTATAGCACCTGTTCCCACTCATATATGCTATAATAGATATTGCAGTTCTGTTAATATCATTATCGTTATAGCACCTGTTCCCACTCATATATGCTATAATTTTAGCTGGAGTAGATACTGTGTTGTTGTTTGTTATAGCACCTGTTCCCACTCATATATGCTATAATACTTATTATATCTTTTACAGGCTCATTCTTGTTATAGCACCTGTTCCCACTCATATATGCTATAATTGAATTAAAAAGCGAGTCAACAAGTGAGCAGTTATAGCACCTGTTCCCACTCATATATGCTATAATATTATGCTGCTAAATTAGATGCAAATCCAAGTTATAGCACCTGTTCCCACTCATATATGCTATAATAAACTCATTTAAAGCAACACCTGCAAACATGTTATAGCACCTGTTCCCACTCATATATGCTATAATAACTTGAAGTATCAATATTGATATCTTCAACGTTATAGCACCTGTTCCCACTCATATATGCTATAATAAAGTTTAGACTCATTTAAAGCAGAAACAGGTTATAGCACCTGTTCCCACTCATATATGCTATAATTTAAATGCAGAAATGGACCAACCAACTACGTTATAGCACCTGTTCCCACTCATATATGCTATAATTAAGTTTTTGTGTCCTGAAGTAAATAAAGCGTTATAGCACCTGTTCCCACTCATATATGCTATAATCTTGCTATTTAATTGTTGTTCTTTATTCGTGTTATAGCACCTGTTCCCACTCATATATGCTATAATACTTATTAGAAAAATGACTGATTATGGTGTGTTATAGCACCTGTTCCCACTCATATATGCTATAATTAGCTTATGATGTACTTATTAATCTAATTGGTTATAGCACCTGTTCCCACTCATATATGCTATAATACCTTTTAAAATGTTGTTACTTGTCATTTAGTTATAGCACCTGTTCCCACTCATATATGCTATAATTTAATGCTTATTCTATTTGGGATGACAATCAGTTATAGCACCTGTTCCCACTCATATATGCTATAATAATTGTACAACATGCTATAAATAATATACTGTTATAGCACCTGTTCCCACTCATATATGCTATAATACTTTTATCAGTGTTATTTGTTTTGATAATGTTATAGCACCTGTTCCCACTCATATATGCTATAATTTTTGGTGATGCAATAGATGGTAATTATCTGTTATAGCACCTGTTCCCACTCATATATGCTATAATAAATAATGGTAGTGGACTGAAATACTTTCCGTTATAGCACCTGTTCCCACTCATATATGCTATAATAAAAAATGGTACTTCTTGTTTGATAAAGAGGTTATAGCACCTGTTCCCACTCATATATGCTATAATAAAAGAGCTTCTAATGCCTTTGAGAAGTCTGTTATAGCACCTGTTCCCACTCATATATGCTATAATATATCTCTCCTTATGAAAACCAAGAAGAGAGTTATAGCACCTGTTCCCACTCATATATGCTATAATTGATGGTCCCGCAAATGATAAGAAAAATTTTGTTATAGCACCTGTTCCCACTCATATATGCTATAATAAATTTATTCACCATAGAAAAATGAAGTCGGTTATAGCACCTGTTCCCACTCATATATGCTATAATACCTTTAATTGAAGCCCTTTATATAAGGGCTTTGGTGATAGTTTTATTTATTTAAAAATAGACTTTTTTTATCTTTTTGGATTAAAAGAATCCATTTTTTTTTCAAATTTTTATTTTTTTGAAAGAAAAATCAAAAAAGGAGAAGTTGTTTCATTCCAACACTTTTTTCTTCAGGAGTTTCATCTCCAATGAGGATTTTCATTCTTTCATATTGTTTGTCTGTTACTTGCATAACCCTTATATTTCCCTCTTTAGGAAGATTGTCTTCTAGTTTTGCAATATATTTATTTACTATTTCTTGGCCTTTACAAACTCTTACATAAACAGAGAATTGAATCATAGTAAAAGCTTCTTTTAAAAGCATATTTCTAAATTTAGTAGCAGACCTTCTTTGTTTCTTTGTATTTGTAGGTAAATCAAAAAAAACAAAAAGTCTCATAAATCTTTGCTCAGGCTCTTGCATTGTCAAACCTTGGAAGTAGTAGTTTTGTAAAGTCACTATCTTTAGTACAAGCAACAAGTGAGTTTACCATGACAGAACAAGCGTTTAAAAGTGTTGTATATTCCCCTTTTATAAAAACACTTCTTTGAAGTAGTTCTACTAGTTCCACTTTATGATTAAATTCAAGTTCATATAATTTTGGAAGTTCATTATCTAAAAAAATATCATTTACTCTATTATCAACAAAAGGTCTAAAGGGTTCTATTAAATCATCAGCTAGGTTAAAAGCGTTAAGTTGATTTTTATGGTGTAATCCTAGGGCTGGAATTAATCCACTTGCACTTAAGTCTCTAGAAATAACCCCTCTTATAATACTATAACCATAGTTAAGAGCAGAGTTTCTCCAATCACTTATATTTCTTCTTTGGAAATCTTTAAATAGATAGTTAAAATAGAGTCTTGCACTATAACTTTCACTGTTTGTACTATCTCCTGATTTAACATTATTTGCAATAACTTTTAACTCTTTTGCCTCTTTCTTTTTATCAAATATTTGAAGAACATCGGCTTGATTTTTTATTTTTTGTGTAATAATTTGTTGCCAAACTCTTTTTTTAAAAGGCTCACTCCATTGGGTTTGAAGATGTATCATTAGTGAAAATCTACTGTGTTGATGAAAAGGTGTAAAAATTCCACTGGGAATATGTTTTTTATCGCATGTAAAGACTAAAATATTCTCTTCTGCCATGCGATTTAATAGGGCACTGGTAATTGTCACTTGATGAGTTTCAAGTATAATTACAGATATGTCAATAATAGGTACAGTTATCTCTTCTTCCTCTATTGGGGAGTAAAGAAAATTATTGTTTTTTAATGAAATCTTTGAAGGTTTACTAATAATTACTGTACGCCATCCCATTTTATCTCCTTTTAGATTGTTTTCTGGTTTCTTTTCTTTGCTCTTTCTTTATTTCATTTTTATTTCCAAGAGGGTCAACTTGATATTTTTTTATATATTCAAGTGAGCCTGTTGAAAACCTATTATTTGTAGGGTTAAACTTTGCATCTAAATGATTACATATAGCAAAACGACCATCTGAGAGGCAAAATTTAAAATATCCAGATACTAAATTTTTATTTTTTTGTTTAATTTCAATAAATTCATCTTTAAATAGTGAAAATAAGAATTTATATGTATTATCAACTATTATATTTTTAATAGTTATATCAGGTAGTTCTTTTTTTAAAAAATCAGATGGATATAAAAATATAAAATGATATTTTCCATCTTTTTTAAATATATCCACTCTTTTTACTTCGCCATTTTCTGCTAAGCCACCATTTACTTTAAAATTACCTTTTTGTTTTTCTATATTTTTAGAGTATATAGTTTCTTTATGTGCAGCACCTGTTACACCTCTTCTTGGAGCAAAGGATACGAAAATCTCATCTATAGAATTTTGTACTTCATCGCTAAAGTTTTCTATTGGAGCAGTAAATTTTAGTTTGCCAGCTTTTTCTTCTCCTTTTGTATAGGTAAAGCCATCGATTTTAGCACTTAAAGTTGATAACCTTTGAATTTCACTTTGTGTTGCAAAAGCAATAATAATAGCATCAACAGCATGGTGTAAGTGATTATCTCTACTTTTATTTCCCACTTGCCAATTATACCTTAGCATGTTGGTTAAAGAACCATTGATAGATATAACTTTTTTCTTGTCACTACTGTTTAATTGAAGATTTTCTTCTATAAATGTTTTAATAAATCGCGATATAAATGCAGTATCATTTGCATTTCTTTTTCTAAACTCTTTTTCAGAATTTTCATCAAAGTTTTTCTTTAAAAGTCTGTCTCTTTTTGGTTTTTTGATTCCTTTTAGTGATTTAATCCAAGTTTCATATTTATTCCAATCTCTATTTTTATCAGTAAAATACTCATAAGGGGTTCTATTTTTTTTATCTTGATTCTCTTTTGCTAAACATAAAACTTTATTGTACATACCATCTTCTAAACTTCTACTAAATGGTAAAATATGATCTATCTCTACATATCCTTGTTCTAAAAGTCTTTCTGGTTTAATATATCCACTTTGTTCATTAAAACCACTATATGCACATCTATAGTCTTGTTCATGGAGTAATCTAAATTTGAGAAGTTCATTTCCTTTTGGTTCTCTTCCATAATCCTCTATAAACTTCTTAAAAAGTATTTTTTTATGTTCTTTATAATCATTTTGGCCTTTTTTTATTTTGTTTCTATCACTATGAGATTTTTTTATTTCTCTTGTTAACTCAATATGAATTTTATCAAATTGCCCATATTTTCTTATTAATGCATTGATGACTTTTCTCGTTTGTGCAATTGCTCTTTTTACTACTGGATTTGTAAGTTCTAACTGTTCATCCTCATTTAATGCTCTTAAAAACTTATCTTTTGTTCCCTCAAGTTTTTTGTAACTGCACTTTTCAAGTGCTTCATCATATCTAAGCCCAGTTAGCATATAGACTAAAAGATTATCAATAGCTTTTATACTTAGATTCAAAAATTTATCAAAAGAGATATTTTCAATAAGTGAATTAATCAAAATTTTTACTTCATCTTGTGTTAGTGATTTATACTCTAAAATTTTTAGTTCATTTTCAATTTTTTCATCACTTTTATGATAAGAAAATATCATAGATATTTCATTTAAAAGATTTTTATCTTGTGAAATATTCTGCCAATGTGTTTTACTTAATGCTTTTTCTATGAGCTGTCTCAATTTATGAAAACCTTTAAAACCACTAATAAATTTTGTAGTTTTTTTTGTTGTTTCACCAGTCTTTTTATCTATTTCATAAAAATCAATACCTTTAAAGTATTCATTTTTTTTAAGTTTAATAGTTTCTTTAAGTTTTATATATGTCGGTTGTTCACTTTGAGTACAAAGTTCAAGAGCTTTTTCTAATTCTTCTTTAGTAAAAACTCTTTCTTCACCATTCTCATCAATAATTTTAGTATTGATTAGTTTTGTAACTGTTATAAATATTTCTGCACTATAGGAAGTTTTAGGCGCTCTTTTTTCACCTTTACCTTCTAAAGTACAATATCCAACCATATTATCTACACTTGTAAAATCTTTTTGTTTTAGAAATAGTTCTAAATACTTATCTTTAAATTCATTTGTAGAAAATTTATTGTTAAATTTTTGTTGTTTCTCAAATATAATATTAATCTCTTCTTCTAACATTTTCCTAGAAATAGAGTGGTTATAATTATCTTTTTTATTTCTTCTTGTATGATTATTTTTAGTTGACTGATATATTGCTTGTCCAATAGTTAGATAAGTATTTAAAAGTTTTTTATTTTTGTCTATAGCATTTAATACTTTTTTCCCTTCACTATTTCCAAGTTCATCAACTTTTCTATTTGATTTATAACCTCTTCTTTTTGCAATATGTATTAAAATTCTTGCAAACTCTTTATTTGTAAGTTTTCTTTTTAGAGCTTTATCCCTTAATTGCCATATATCTACTCTTTTTTTAGCACTAAAAATAGAATCTTCTTTTGAAAACAAATCATCTTTTGATAAATCAAGGGAATTTATACATAAATATTTTATTGCATTAAGTCGTTGAGCTTTTCTTTTAATAGTTTTTCTAGCACTTCTAGCTAGTCGTCTAGGTAGGGCTAAAGATTCTCCTGTTTTAGGGTTTTCTGCAATAGTGAAAATCCTTACGCCACTTTTTAAAATTTTGTTATTTGAATAATTCTCTTTTTTTGTTAGTTCTTTGTCATAATTAATAATTGCCCAACCAATAGAACTAATACCTATATCCAATCCTAAAATTTTTTCAGTCATCTAATTTCCTTTAAAGCCAAAACTTATTAAAATTTCCCCATAGTATATTTGTGTGGGAACAGTATGACTATAATAATCGGTTTGAAGTTATCCGAGTAAAGCTCTAACCCTTATGGGTTATCTTCTAAAAACTTCTTCAACTATCAATTATAATATTTTTACAATTAAATAACTACAAAAGATATACTTTTAAAGTGCATTATATTTTAAATAATTATATAAAAACAACCTATTTTTTACTAAATATTAGTTCTAAAATTTGTTTAAAGTGCCTATACCATTGAACTAGTAATACCATTTAGGCTTTTTTATCAATACTTAAGTTAATGGTGGAATACCATTTTTTTAATTTTGGACATAAACTAAAAAAGAGTTTTAACCTTTTCTTACCTAATTAAACTATTAATAATTTGCTCATCAGTTGGTTTAATATATCCCATAGTAGTACTAACATTTTTATGACCTATAAATTGAGATATGATTTTTATATTAATTTTCTTACTACTCATTTCAGTTATTAAACCTTGTCTAAAACTATGACTGGAAAAACCAACTCCAAGTATCTCTTTTATTATTGAATTTACTTGTTGTATAAATACTATATTGTTTATACCTGTTCTTTTGTTTTTATCACTTCCTTTTGTGATAATTTTATAATCACCTTCTTCTTTTGTAAAATCAAATAAATTTAATAACTCTTTTTTAAACGAATCAGTTAAATATATTTTTCTTTCTGTTGATGTTTTTTTAATCTCTATTTTTATGCAGCCTTCTTCTAAAAGTTTTTTTATATCTTTTATTTTTAATTCTTGAACTTCATTTATTCTAAGACCTGAATAAAATAAAATTGTGAAAGTTCTAAGTAGATTAATTTTTGTATTTTTTCTAAGTCTTTCATCTCCTCTTACAAATCTCATTAATTTTTTATACTCAGTTTGTGAAATGTTCTCTTTTATTCTTTTTATCTCTTTTTTTGTAATTTTAGTACTCATTTTTAAAACCTTATAATTTGTTGGATATTTGTACTTTTTATAATGTTTTGTTTTTCTTAATTTAAAAAAAACATCTAAAGTTACCTAAACTATGGGAAACCTAATAAAATATAGTATTTTATAATGTTTACTTCGAATTCAAACTATAAACAGGTCTAACCTGAGAAGCAAATGTCATAGCAACTAATAAAATAAAAAATCCTAATGTTGCAATAGGAATATATAAAACTGTTTGTAATAAAGTAAATAATAAGCCCATAAAAAATGAAGATTCTTTTATATTTATAATTAAATTTAGTATAAATAAAATAAATCCTATTATCATCAATATTAAACCATTTAATATATCCCCATTAACTTTTAAAGCATCACTATACCAATCCCATCCAAAGTAAAATAAACCGTAGATTATAAAATAAAGAAAAAAACTCTCTACTTTAAAAAACTCATAATTGTATATATTTAATGTATATATATTTATCCTTTCTAATACATAATATAAAACAATAAAAAATACAATCACTCCAATTATTGATAATACAGTCATAATAAATCCTTTTTTAAAAAGTCAAAGTTTTAATCTTCTAATATACTCTCTTCTAAACCAACAGATATATCATTATATATCTTGTTTGTAAAATCACTTTCATATGCATACTTTTTAGCTTCATATACCTTTAGTTCTTTATCTGATATATCAAACTCTTTTTGCATCAAAGATAAAAATTTACTAATATCCTCTTGTCTAAACTCTTTACTTAGTTCTACTATCGTATTTACTTGCATACTAAACTCTTTTATTTAATTTTTTAAACTCTTCTTCTAAACTAATGTTTATAAGACCCATCTCAACAAAGTAATAAGTAACTATTAATGGTATAGAAAATATCAATAACAGTTTTAATAGTTTCATATATGCTGCTTCCATGTTTAATCCTTTAAATATTATCTAATATAGATAACTATAATAAAATTATAACCTATATAAGTAAAATTGTCAAATAGCTAATATCTATATTAGATATTAATATGTTATAATAAATCTATTATAGATATAAAAGGTACTTTTAGTGACAAAAAATCAATTCAAAGAAAGATTAAAAAGATTAAATATAACAATAAGAGAATTTTCAAATATAAGTAATACTTCATACTCAACAATTAATAATTGGGGATTTAAACAAGATGAAAAAATAATACCACTACCAGGATGGGTAGAACCTTTTTTAGAACATTATGAAAAGTCTAGGAAATATGATTATTTAAAAGATGAGATATTTGATATTATAAAAGATTTAGAGAAATAGTTTAAAGTTGAAATCACTGCTTAGAAATAGCCTAATATAGAGACTTTTAACTACTATTTTTACATACACTTAATAGTTTCATATCAGACTGAATGTTTTATTTATTTTTTTTAAAATCCTAATTAATGGGCTTTTAAATTATTTATAGTAGATATTTTTAATTACATGGTTTTTTTCAAAAGTTTCATACCTTTGAAAATAATGTAATATATATTTAAAATTAAAATTATCACAAATTAATTCAATTCATCATAGAAAGCTTCTATCATACATCTATTTATAGGATTAAAATTCTTTTTATATTTAAAGTAGTTGAATAAATCAATATTAATATATTTAATCTATGTTGATTTTTTAATTGTCTTATAAATATATTAATTAATAAAAATAATAATTATCTTTTTAAATCAAAATTTATTTTATAATATCTCATTAGTGGCTAAAATTACTGAATTATAATATTTAATAAACTTAATTTTTGTTAAATAATTAAAAAATAATCTAAAATACTTGAAATTTATAACTTTATTTTGTATTATTATATATTTAAAAAAAATATTAAATAAAAAGGTTTAAATATGGGGATGTGTAGGGGGTGTAAAATAGTTTTTAATGCAAATGATATGATTGGTGGTTATTGTAAAGATTGTGTAACAGAAGAAATAACAGAAGAAATAACAGAAGAAATAACAGAAGAAATAACAGAAGAAATAACAGAAGAAATAAGTAGAACACCTGTTTCTATAGATGATGTCAGTTTTTGGAAACATGCTTTTAATTGGAAATATTATATTGTACCTCTAATTGTTGGATTGATTGCTGCATATCTTTTTTCTAAAACTGGTAAAGAAATAATTACTATGACTAAACTCATAAATACAATAATAGGGATTACTGCAGCTGTTCAATTGAAAAAACATTATGGCTACAAGTTTGGAATGTTTTTAATAGTAGGACTATTATCTAGTATTGTTATGGTGGCTACATACATAAGTGGTAGTTTTATATTAGAAAAAATTGATGGAGATAATGGAAAAAGACAAAAAGTTATAACGGATATGTTAAATAGTAATAGTAAAATGCCAATAATGATAGATGATGAGTTTGAAATATTAAAATATTCTAGTCCAAATAATAAAATTATTACAACACATATTAGGTTTGTCAATTATACAAAAAATGAGATCTTAGCTAATTATTCTAATAGTATTTCTCAATTCGAATCAGAAATATTTAAAAATGAACAAAAAAACTCTTGCACAGAGGCAATTGTAAAAAAATTATTTTCTATTGGCATGGAAATGAACATTGAATATTTAGGTAAAAACAATAATATAATCGGTAAAGTAAATCTAAATGACGAAAAATGTAAGCCATATTATAAATAAAAACATTAGCAGGAGTCAAAGTCATGAAAAATTATGAAATTTATATGAATCAAGATTATGATATTAAGGCTGTAAAAGTTGGCTGGACGTGGTTTGGTGCATTATTTAATATATTTTGGGCTTTATACAATAAAATGTGGACATATGCAGGAGGTATTTTAATTGGTTCTATATTACTTTCTTTGACATATATACCTTTTGTTGAGGATAATATTGCTCATATATTGACTAATATAATTGAATTAACAATAGTTGTTTTATTTGGAGTATTAGGTAATAGATGGAAAGGTAAAACTTTAATATCTCAAGGTTATATATTGCAAAATATTATTGAAGCAGAAAATGAAAAAAGTGCTATTCAGAGTTTTCATAAATTATAAAAGTAAGTAAAATATGAATACATTTTTAACCATTATTACATTGGTATTTATTATTACAATTGTGACTTATTTTAAAGGTAAAGATGGAGATAGATCAATTGTAGTATATGAATATTGGAATGATGTAGGGTTGAGCTTTTTTGCAATAATATTTCCAATGTCTGTAACTATTATAATGATAAACAGTGAATCTTTTTCTCAGTATGCACCAAAAGTTGGTTTGGTTCTTATGATTTATTTGCTTGGTAAGTTAGCAATACATACTTATAAATCTAATAATGGGAATATATTATTTTTTATAATGGCATATATAACTAAAATATTTTTAGGTATGACTTTATTTATACAAATCATGAATGTCATAAGTCCAGATAAGGATGAAAATGGAAATAGCAATTTTTGGTCTGCATTATTAATTCTTTTGATTGTTATACCTATGGTAAACAATTTAGTTGTGAATAAAAACCAAGGATCAAAAATAAATCCATTTGCATGGATAAGAAAAAGAACTAAATTTACAAGACTTACATAGTTTTGTTTTTTATATTAAATTTTAGGAGTTTTAAAGTGATTAATAAATTTTCAGGTGTAATTATAGGTATATTATTAGTTGTCATTGGGTATCAAGGTGGCTATTTCGATGAACTTTTTTCAAAAAAAAGTGTTGATTGTGATTCAAAAGAAGCAATAAGTTTAGGAAGTAAAATAATTGAAGAAAAACTATTTCCTCCAATTTTTAAAAACTTCAAATATAATGTAGATGAAATTCAATTTGATACAATTTTAACAAAAAATATAAATAAAGATACCGGAGCACAAGAATGTAGTGCTAGCACTAAAATTTTAGCTGAATTTCAAATTAATAAAAACTCATTACAAGAAGAATATAGTTTTTTTAATTTATTACTTGGTTCAGATAATGTTGTTAGCTTAGGCAATAATAAATTTTTAATTTCTTCTCAAGTATGGTATACAACTGAAGTAACAAGTGATGGGGAACAATATTTAGTAAACATAAAATTTGATGGAGATAGAACAAAAGCATTATATTCAAAGAATATAGCTGCAAGTAATGAAGATACTTTTAGATTAATCTTACCATTTGCAAAACAAGGAAATGCTGATTTACAAAATAAATTAGGTGTGATGTATACAGGTGGTAAAGGTGTTAAACAAGATTTTAAAGAAGCTTTTAAATGGTACGAAAAATCAGCTAATCAAAATCATTCATGGGGATTATATAATCTAGCAGATATGTATTATTCAGGAATTACTGTTGAAAAAGACTATAAAAAGGCATTTGAATTATTTAAAAAGTCTGCTGACTTGGGTAACTATGATGCTCAAAATAGATTAGCCAATATGTATTATGGAGGATATGGTGTACAGCAAGATTATAAACAAGCAATGTATTGGTATGAAAAATCTGCAAATCAAGGTTATGATTGGGCATTGTATAATTTAGGGAATATGTATTATAGCGGAACAGGAATAGATAAAAACTATAAAATAGCATATGATTATATTTTAAAAGCTGCTAACTATGGAAATATTAAAGCAGAAAATGAAATTGGAATAATGTACTATAATGGTTTATATGTTAAACAAGATTACAAAAAAGCATACGAGTGGTTTAATAAATCTGCCAATAATGGCTATAGTTGGGCACAACATAACTTAGCAAAAATGTATTATAACGGTGAATATGTCACTAAAGATTACAATAAAGCATTTAAATGGTTTAAAGAAGCAGCTCTTCAAGAAAATTCTGATTCTCAAAATAGACTAGGTAATATGTATTACTCTGGTTACGGAACAAACCAGGATTATAAACAAGCAATGTATTGGTATGAAAAATCTGCTAATAATGGTTTTCATTGGGGACAATATAATCTAGCGGATATGCACTATAGAGGCGAAGGTGTAAGTCAAAACTATAAACAAGCTTTTAAGTTCTTTAATCTGGCAGCAAAAAGTAATAATTATGAAGCTCAAAATATGCTAGGAATTATGTATGATAATGGTTATGGAACTAATAAAGATCATAAGAAAGCATTTGAGTTGTTTGAACAATCTGCTAATAATGGTTTACATTGGGCTCAGAATAATTTAGCAGGTATGTACTACAATGGTAGAGGCATAGAAAAGAACTATACTAAAGCATTTGAACTATATAGTAAAGCCTTAAATCAAAATAATTATGTTTCTGCAATAAAACTTGCTGAAATGTATATCAATGGTCAAGGCACAAACAAAAATATAGAGAAAGCGAAAAGTTTATTGAAATTTGCTTATCAAAATAATTATAAAGATGAAGCTACTAAAATATGGACTAAATATAATTTATATAAAATGCAATAATCAAAAAAGTTATATGAAAAATAATTTAATGAAAAAAGTGAAAAATAACTATGTATTTGATTAACTAATAGAGGAGTTATTTTATAAATATAATTTCAATTGCACTTAAAAATAGTTTTTCATTAATTCTTTTGCTTTTATTTATAATTTAGGGATTAATTTTATTTGATTAGTGGCAGATTTAATTTCAGTAGATTTATTTTTCCAAAAAAGTAAATTTTTATTAACACATGTAAACTCATTTGTAAATAATTGTAAATCCTAGTGTAAATTATAAATTTTTTAATTTGTAAACTTTTTTTCTATAGATATTTAAAATAGGTATATTTTAAAAAAGATACTAAAAAAAGGAAACGGTAGAAAATTAGTGTAAAAGTAAAAAAATGTAGTTAGTTTACAAATTAGATGTTATCATTTTTCTTTTTATTTGAAGTTTTTAAAACTTCACATTGTTTTACCCAATGTTTAAAGGTAGCATTATTTTTAAGTTAACTAGATTCTTAAAAATATTGTATCAAAAAATCTGTGAAGTGCTTATGCATCAAGTTATCAGAACTTTGTAAAACTGAAAAGTATAGCTAAAACTGTAATTGCTAGGGGTTATTAGCTCTTAATTCTAATAATATTTGTTTTCGCTTTCAAAGAAAAATAAAAAGAAGATTGACTTAACACATACCTGTATGATTAGAGGCAGGATTTAAATATTAAATTAAGGAATTAAATGAGAGGGAGTGTATATTATCAAAGTGCAGAATTAACAAAAGTAATCTTTATTGAAAAAGCAAAAAAAATTGATAGGATTAATCCTAATCATTTACATTATAACTGTGTAAGTAGTTATACAACAATGGAAAGTTATAGATCTGTTTGGAATAATCTTTTAATTTATTTACGAGAACACTTTCAATTGAAAAATTGTGAACTAATTACAAGCGAACATATAGAGGCTTACTTTAATTATAAAATAGAATATCACTCATCAAAACAATATGCTGAAAAAATATCATCTGCTCTGGGAAAGCTTGAATTTGCACTTAATAAATATTCTAAATTAAAGTATGAAAATAGTGATAAAAAAGTTATATCATATGATTTTAAAATTAGACAAAATATATTAAGTGATGCAAAGAAGTTTAATAGATTAGAAGATAACAAACATAATAGAGCATATCAAAATCCATTTCTAATAATTGATAATCTAAATGATATAAATCATAAAATTGTAGCAATGATACAATTAAAAGGTGGGGCTAGGGTTGAAGGAGTATTAATAATTAAATATGAACAATTAAAGGGTATAAAAATTGATAATATTTCACAAAAAGAAGTAGGAGTTATTGAAACTCGTGAAAAAGGTGGAAAGGTAGGTGATGTATTAATTGACTTAGATGTTTTCGAACAATTAAATACATATTTTTTAAATAATAATAAATTTAAAATTTCATATCAAAATTATTTAAATGATTTGAAAAGAGCTTGCAAAGTCACTAATCAAAAATATCATGGAACACATGGATTAAGATGGACTTTTGCACAAAATAGAGTAAGGGAATATCAACAAAAAGCAGGCTATAGTTATTACGAAGCTATTCAAGCTGTAAGTTGGGAAATGAAGCACTTTCGTGCGTCAATAACCCAACATTATCTAAATTAAAACTAACTAGCTATCAAGCTTACAATACTTCTTCAAAGCATCAAAATATATAATATGAGAAATCTCATCTGATAGATTAATTAAGCTTTCAGGAGCATTACTTTCAAGTAAAAAATTTTTAGTTTGAGTATAAACATATAATTTTACATCTTCAAATTCTTCATTTCTTTTTAATTTTGCAATAGCATAATAGTATATCTCTTTTTGTATGCCATTTAGTTCAATATCAAAATGAATTGATATAAATGCTCTTTCTTCAGTATTTACATTTGTTCCACATACCGCTTCAAACTTGTCAATAATTGACTTTATTAGAAAATTTGATTTAAACATTTTTATTTTTCCTTTCAATAATTTTCTTCATTTTAATTAGTTCTTTTTCAAACATTCTTTCATCTTTAATTAGAAGTTTTATCTCTTGAATTATATCAAGCAGTTTTATATGAGAATTAAGTAATTCGTTTACTGCATCAATAAGTTGCTTATTTAAACTATATATATCTTTTTGTTCTTCCTTAATTTTTTTAAACTCATTAATAATTACTGAGAAATTATTATTAATTTCTTCAAATTTAGTGTCAGTATTCTTATGAAGAAAATCTTGAAAATTTTTAAATCTGATTCTATTTTGATAGTATAGAAATATTAAAAAAATAAGAATACAAAAAAACATTACATAAATATAAGTCAAATTAATTTCAAAAATCATCATCTCCTTCTTTCATTGAAAATATTAGGATGTTTTTCGATTACTCTCTTTATATAAGTATGTGAAACTTTAAACCTAAATATCTTAAAAAAATATTTCTCAATCAATCTATAACTTTTTTGTTCATTTAATAGGTCATTGATTATCGAGGACTTATCTAATAGAAATTGTTCTTTTCTATTAATTTTTACTTTTTCATCTTGCTTTAACAAATACTGACTAAGTTCATTTTGAGTCTTGAGTGACATTTGAGTATTTTTAGTTAAGCAGTTTTTTACTAAATTCTTATAATATTGACATGAAATATAATATGCACAAGATTCTAGTATTGAATTCGCTTCATTTTTATTTTCTTGCACTAGCTTGAAATAGATATCTCTTTTTTTTAAAAAAATATCATTGATAATTATGTCATTTTGTTTATAAAACCAGTTTCTTAGCTTTTTTCTTTCATCTAATGGAATATTACTAATTTGCAATATTTTTAGATTTAAATTTTCTATGTTTTGTTGCAGTTTCATTGAGTTAACCTTTATGTACATTTATTTCAAACGTCATTTTTTCTTTCATTTAGCATGTGCCAGTAATAGTTTCGATCCGTCTTAAAAATAGCAATATCATATAGACTATATTGATAAGTAAAATAAGGTTTGCCACTACGTTTATATTCATTTGAATAAGTTGGAAGAGGTATATCATACTTAACATTTGACATAGCTCTTCTGCTTGCTGTACTAGAACTCCTTTCAATCTCTAATAATGTTTGTGACTTATTTAAATAATTTTTACCATTGTATTTTTGCTTAAGCTCATCATATAGAAGCTTAAATTTGAATTGATTTAATTCCATTTTTTTCCTTTTCACATTATTGTGGAGTATTAATAATTTATAATTTGCAACTTATAAACAACTCAATAATATTATTTCTTTTTACATGATAAAAGTATATCAATCTTTAGTAATTCTCAAAGTCCCTTTTTCTAGGGCTTTGAGATTTTATAATAGGTCTGAAAAGGTGATGATTATAGTATTGTCAGAGTTTAAACCGAAGTAACTTTAAAATTATTTAAATTTTTAAGAATAATGATTTTCTCTAAATTTTTTCCATGTATTATAAATTAAAAATTTTTCTTTTTCACTTTCATGTATCTCATTTAAAAAACTGTAAAACTCTTCAATTTGATTTTTATTATCATATTTAAATAAATTTAATTCAGACTTTATAAAATAATTAATATCATTATTATATTTATTCTCTAAAATTGGTTCATATAATGATTTCCAATTTCTAAAGTTTTTGCTTTCATTTTGTAAACTCATGTTATATAGAATATTCATGATAAAAAATATTTTTCCAAATTCTTGATATAAAAACTCTTGTACCAGTGAGTTTTTTAAGATTTCAATACCTTCATCTTTTTTATTATACTGTTCAAATGTAAGCAATAATAACTCTTTATAATAACTATCTACAATTAACTTTTTGTTTTTATTACGATTTAATTTTAAAAGTAATGATTTAATTAGACCTATTATCATCTCTTGATAAATCTTTTCTTCTTTAATAAATGATGTAAAATATTTTAATGTGTATTCATTAATAATAGGGTCTTGTTTTACCTCAATTTTCTTATAAACTACGTTAATATACGAGCTATTATTAATCGCAATTGAGATTAATTGATTTAGAATAAATTTTCTATTTTTTAGAGAAATCTTATTATATATTCTATCTTGCTCTTTTGTAAAAAATGATGATTTTGATTTATAGGTATTAGACAGTTGTTTTAGTGTATAATTTCGATATTTATCAATTATATTTAATAATATCTTTTCGGTATTTTCTCCTATTTCCCATTCAATTGCTAAAATAAATTGTATTGTGCTTTTTAAAATAGTTCTAAAATCAATATTTTTTTCTTTTAGTAATTCAACAATTGTTGTGTCAATATGAAATTTTTTATCTATAGTCATAAGTTATCCTTTGTGAAATAATTTTATAACATTAGCTAAATACTTTTCTTATTGTTAAAACAATTGCAATTTGTAATTTTTTTGTTAAAACCCAACTTTTAATGTTGCTTCATGTCTTTTATTATCAATTAAGTGTGCATATCTCATTGTTGTCTCAATTTTTTTATGTCCAAGTTGCTCTTTAATATGAAGTATATCCACTCCATTTTGGGCTAGCCATGATGCATGTGTATGTCTAAGACTATGAGTAGTAATTCTATTTCTGCCAAGATTAACATTATTTTCAATAATTTCATCAACTTTTTTTTGCCATTTTTTAGGCATTTGTTTATATTTTGTTCCTATTGATGTTGGTATTATTAAAGAATTATCATTCTTTTCTCTTTGTAAGCCTTTAATTATATCTAGAACTCTTGGTACCATTGTAATATATCTATCATTTCCATTTTTTGTTTTTTTTAGGTAAATTAAGTTTGTATGAAAATTTATATCTGACCATGTCAAAGATGCAATTTCAATAAATCTTGCTCCTGTAAATAACATAAGTACAGTTAATTGGTATAATCTTTTATTTTCATATTGTTCAAATGTTTCTAGGAGTAGCTTGGCTTGCTCTTGAGTCAAAAAACCAAGCATTTTATTATCAATATCTGGCATTTTAACTTTTCCATTTGCTAAAGGGTTAGTATAGTTTTTTACTAATTCATTTTTTATTGCATAGTTTATTATATGTCTTGCAGTAGCTAGAATATTTTGAACAGTTCTTGGTTTAAATTCTTTTAATTTTTCTTGCTTTAGTTTCTCAAAATCAATTGGTTTTAAGGATTTGATATCTTTGTTTTTAAATTGAACAAGATGATTGTTATATACTCCTGTATCTTCAGCATGACTTTTTTTATTAACTTTTGCCCATTTTTTATATTCTTCAAAAATATCTTCAAATGTAATCTTCTTTTTTGATTGAAGTGTTTTTGGAAGTTCTTCATTTGTACGAATTAAATGTTTTGCTTCTATTAATCTATCATAAGCATCTTTTATTGTAAAAGTTGATTGTTTTGTTTTAACTCCAACTTTTTTTAATGTTGGTTTGCCATCATCACTTCTATAATTAATATAATATGCAGTATCGCCATTTTTTAATATATTTGTATATACACCAGGATATTTTGAACTAGCTTTTTTTATAGCCATCTATTTATTGCCTTTATATAAGATCTTATATTTAACATATTTATTTAATATGTTAAAATTTCTTTACTTTTTTAACATATTAAATAAATATGTTAAATTAATGCCCCTTTTTTAACAAATTATATAATTGAGTATTGATAAAAAATTTACTTCTGCCAACTTTTGTACTACTTAAAATACCAATTTTTTCAAGCTCTTTTAAATAAGTTGATGCACTTTGCCTTGTTGTAACAATATTATTGTTTACTAAAAATTCTATTTTTGTGTAAGGATGTAAAAATAATACTTCTACTAAATCTTTTGAGTAAATTTTAGGAAGTTGTTCTTTTATTAGATCTTTAGTTTCTTCTATTAATAAATTTATATTATTGATAAGTTCAATTGTCTCAAATGATACTTGTTCAATACCATCAAGCATATATAAAATCCAATCTTCCCAGTTATTGTTATCTCTTACATCTTGAAGCAATCTATAATAATCTATTTTATGTTTAGTGATATATCCACTTAGGTATAAAATAGGTATATCTAAAAGATTATTTAGAACAAGATATAAAATATTCAGTATTCTTCCTGTTCTACCATTACCATCATAAAAAGGATGAATGGATTCAAATTGATGATGAATTATAGCCATTTTTATTAGGGGATCAATATCATCATTCGTATTTATATATTGTTCTAGATTAGATAATAGTTCTCTTATTTCATTTTCATCTTGTGGCGGTGTAAATATAATTTCACCCGTTGTTTCATTTTTGAGTGTTGTTCCACTTTGTTTTCTGATACCTGCATCATTGTTTTCTAATATTGCTTGTATTTGCACAATGTGTTTTATTAAAATTAATTCATGCTCTTTTACAAGGGAAAAACCTTTTTTTAATGCTTGAGCATAAAAGTTTACTTCTTTAGTTGCTTTTGAAATATTTTGTGTATCGATTGTAGATTTATATAGTTCATCATGGGTTGTTATAATATTTTCAATCTCACTACTATCTTTAGCTTCTTGAAGTACTAAAGAGTTAATAATAATATTTTGATTTGGTATAGTGTAGGCAACTCCATTTAGTTTAGATAATGCACGTGAAGCACTAATAGATTTTTTTAGAATACTTTTTGTCTCTACATCTATACTCAGAGGTAGTTTTTTTACCATAAGTGTTTCCTTAAGACTTTATCTTTCTCAAATTGGATAGTTACTTTATTAATAATGAAATACTACAATAAATTGTAAAACTTATTCTTTATGTTTACTTTTTAAAATGCTTTTAACATTATAAAACTTAAACATATAAATTATGTAATATTTTATGAATTACATAATAACATAAAAATCTTATTATATAGTTTTGATACTTTTATTTATAGCTATTTTTTTAATACATTTTTAATACAAAATTGATAAATGTATATAAAAAATGATAAATCTTAGTTAATGTGTTGCTTGTATTGAAAGCCTATTTTATGGTATCTAGAAAGATTAAAATTGATAATTATAAATCTTGATTAATCTTATAAAATATGACTGTTAATCATTTGGTCCCTGGTTCGAATCCAGGTGCCGGAGCCACTTTCTTGCGATAGCAAAAAATCAAATCACTAAATATACTTTTTCTCAAAGAGAGTGCAAGCACAAAAAAGATTTCTACTTCAAATCAAAAAAATATCATAGTCATTATCAGACGTTAACTCCCATAATATTTTTTCAAATTTCATTGAACTATTCAAAAATTCTATTCATTGATTTGATTTTAATAAATACAGAATAAATATTACAATTAAAGTTATGTTATAATGATTTAGAGTCAAAGGAGTAAAGAATGGGTGTAAATGATATCTTAAAAGAAACAGCCAACTTAAAACCTGAAGAGAAATATCTTATTGTAGAAAACCTTATTCAAGAACTTAATCCAATCGATAAAGATATAGAAAAAGCTTGGATAGAAGAGAGTGAAAAAAGATTAGAACTTTATGAAAAAGGGGAGTTAGAAACTATCTCTTATGAGGAAGCTTTTAATAAATGAAACTAATAATTTCACGTAAAGCTTGGAGTGAAATATTAGATGCAAAAGAGTATTATAATCTACAACAAGAAAATTTAGGTGAAAGATTTTACTATGATATTAAGAAAACAATTGATACTATAAAGTCTGTTCCTTTTATTCCTTTTTAGTTTATATGGGATTAGATTGTATGCATCCTCTTGAAGAACAAAGTTCTTTGCTTTCTCACTTTTTAGTTGTAAAAAGTAAGACAAAAAGCAACCAGACGCGTTGTTGAAGCTAAAGTCCCCTCCCACTTCACTTTTTAAAGCTAGCCTGCAAAACTCAGAAAAAAAGTGAGTTAGTCACTTTTCTTTCTTCAAACAGTTTCGGCTTTTTCCGCTTTAAAAAGCAAAGCACTCGGCTTCAACAAAGTCTGGACTAAATACACTAGCCACAAATTTTCCTATGTAAATTGAGTATCACACGAATTCAAACAAAATGGTACTAAAAAATGCAAAGGTCAATTTCCCCTTTTCCCGTATTTGAGAAGCCGAGTGTTTATTTTACTTTTCGGAAAAGTTTTTCAACTGTCTGAGCGTAAAAAACGTAACTAACTTACGTTTTAGCGAGTTTTGAAAAACAGAAAAGTGAAATAATAAGCAAGGGAAGTTGCCACCTTAAAAAAAAGTAAAAAATAGACTCTTTATTCTAATATATTTAAATTTTATTAGGATTGTATTTTTCATTATTTTTATATATGCTATGTGCAATTATTATTAGTTTTCTCAT
>Ga0208300_100650_pt1 | contig 21962 bp, 16 predicted proteins | sample 23_taG_FD_184096 | JGI IMG/M metagenome (GOLD analysis project Ga0208300, IMG submission 184096) | Marine viral communities from Cariaco Basin, Caribbean Sea - 23_WHOI_OMZ (SPAdes) (version 2) | ecosystem: Environmental > Aquatic > Marine > Oceanic | place: Caribbean Sea: Cariaco Basin... | reverse complement strand
AACGTCATTCAAGCGAGGCATGCATGCAATATCCAAAAAATTACGACGTGGTAGTGATCGGTGGTGGTCATGCTGGTACAGAAGCTGCTTTGGCTGCCGCACGTATGGGCGCGCAGACCTTGCTGTTAACACACAATATTGAGACCCTAGGACAGATGAGCTGTAATCCAGCGATTGGGGGAATTGGTAAGTCACATCTAGTACGTGAAATAGATGCGCTGGGCGGAGCGATGGCGCTTGCGACGGACAAAGCGGGTATTCAATTTCGCGTGTTGAACAGTCGTAAAGGGGCGGCTGTCCGGGCCACTCGTGCACAAGCGGATCGTATTTTGTATAAAGCCGCGATTCGTCATACGTTAGAGAACCAGCCAAATCTAGACTTATTTCAGCAAGCCGCTGATGATATCTTGGTAGAGAATGGTCGTGCTACCGCAGTTGTGACTTCTACAGGCATTATTTTTAAGACCGAAACGGTGGTGTTGACCTCAGGGACTTTCTTAGGCGGGGTTATTCATATTGGGCTTGAGAACTCAAATGGTGGCCGTGCAGGTGATCAGCCTTCTATCAAGCTTGCCGATCGTTTGCGTGAGCTGAAACTGCCAGTTGGACGTCTAAAGACGGGTACGCCAGCTCGTATTGATGCGCGCAGCGTTGATTTTAGTGTCATGACGGTACAACCAGGTGATACACCGCTACCAGTAATGAGCTATATGGGTGATGTTGCTATGCATCCTGAACAGGTTAACTGTTATATCACGCATACCAATACTCGTACTCACGACATCATTCGTGAGAATCTTGATCGTTCGCCCATGTTTTCTGGCAAAATTGAAGGTGTCGGACCCCGTTATTGTCCTTCTATTGAAGATAAAATCCATCGTTTTGCTGATAAAGACAGTCATCAGATATTTATCGAGCCGGAAGGGTTGACCACGCATGAGCTGTATCCAAATGGTATTTCGACCAGTTTGCCATTTGATGTGCAGCTAGACTTTATTCATAGTATGAAAGGGTTAGAGAAGGCGCATATTACTCGTCCAGGCTACGCGATCGAGTATGATTACTTTGATCCGCAGAGCTTGAAACCAACGCTTGAAACCAAATCTATTGATCGTTTGTACTTTGCAGGTCAAATCAATGGTACGACAGGCTACGAAGAAGCGGGTGTGCAGGGTTTGCTGGCAGGGACGAATGCGGCGTTGGTGACTACCAACAACAGTGAGTTTGAGACGTGGACACCGCGCCGTGATGAAGCCTATCTTGGTGTCTTAGTGGATGATTTGATTACCCATGGCACCACGGAACCATATCGTATGTTTACCAGTCGCGCTGAGTATCGTTTGCTGCTACGCGAAGACAACGCTGATCAACGCCTAACTGAAACGGGTCGTAAGCTTGGTTTGGTTGATGATGTGCGCTGGCAAGCCTACCAAGAAAAAATGGAGGCGATCGCCACAGAGTCCTCACGCCTAAAAGATATGTGGGCCACGCCTACCAATGCCTTGGGGCAGCAAGTGACTGAGCAAACAGGGGAGGTGCTATCAAAAGAAGCGACGGCCTTTGATTTGCTAAAGCGTCCGCAGATTCACTTTGCTGACATTGCTGCTATCACTGACTCAAAAGTCGATACACAGGTGGGTGAGCAGATAGAAATCTCTGTCAAATACGCAGGCTACATAGATCGTCAGTCTGATGAGATTAATCAGATGAAGCGTCTGGAAAATACCGTGCTGCCGGTGGATTTTGATTACACGGTGGTCTCTGGGTTATCAAATGAAATTGTACAAAAGCTCACGCAAGTGCGCCCTGCAACGCTTGCCCAAGCGGGAAGGATAAGTGGTGTCACACCTGCTGCTGTACAGTTACTAGCAATGACGGTCAAAAAGCAAAAAAAGGCAGCAACGGCATTAAATTTATCGTAAGCAATCAGTAAAAGAATCCTAAAAGAGCTCATAATGAGATAACGTTATGAGCTTTTTTTATGTCTAAACGGTAACAATGTCAAAACAACTTAGGCCGTCTTTATGCTGTTTTGAGAAGAAATAATGGGTAGAATGGAAGTTTACAGTCAATGATGCTAGTTTCTTACGGAAAAGGAGCGCTTTTATGCCTTATGATACATTGTCAGACTTGCCAGATGAGGTAAAAGACAACTTACCCAAACATGCTCAAGAGATATTCAAAGCGGCTTTTAATAGTGCGAGCGAACAGTACGATGATGAGTCACGCTGGTTTGCTACCGCATGGGCAGCCGTTGAAAATGTTTATAAGAAAAATTCTGATGGTAAATGGGTAAAAAAACCAGATCACAAATAAATACTGAATCAGTGACGATTCCATCTACCTAATTACTTACACTGACCTATATCACACATGCTCTCATGGCTCAATAACATGGCTTTGAGTACGTGGTTGATTTGAGCTTATCTATGATTGAAGCTATTATATTTGCGATTACTATCGTACTGCCCAACCTTGCTTTGATGGGGTTGGGTTTTTTTATGCAAAGACACGGACAAGCCAGCAAAACCTTTATCGACCAGTCGTCAAGCTTTGTTTTTAACTACTGTTTGCCATGTCTGTTGTTTTTTAGCGTGGTCGATAGCGACGTTGATTATGGTAAGCAAATCACGTTGATCGTTGCTGGCATTCTTGTGACCTTTATTCTATTTATTGGGGCAGAGTTTTACGCCAAGCGTTTTGTTAGTAAACCTGCCGATCAAGGCGTGTTTGTCCAAGGCGTGTTTCGCAGCAATATGGCCATTATCGGACTAGCAACCGTTGCAAATGCCTATGGGGAGCGAGGATTAAGTATCGGTGCTGTATATATGGGGGTGGTCACGATACTGTTTAATATTTTAGCCGTCATTACCCTGAGCCGTGTCTCTAAAAAGGTGGATGATACGTTACGCAGTCGTAGTTTGATGATTGTCAAAAAACTGTTTACCAATCCATTAATACTGGCGCTGGTGGCTGCATTTGCGTATAAGGCGTTCATGTTACCACCGCTTACCGGTGTCATTCATACGACGGGCGACTTACTAGCAGCAGTTGCATTGCCGTTAGCATTGATTTGCGCTGGCGCCAGTATTGATTTGAAGTCGATGCTACACCCGTCAGGATTATCCATGCAGGCTAGTATTGGGCGTATTGTTATTGCTCCATTAATAGCCATCGCGATTGGATTGGGATTTGGTTTATCCGGTGTACATATGGGCGTACTTTTTTTGATGGTGGCATCGCCAACTGCAGCAGCCAGCTATGTGATGGCAAAGGCTATGGGTGGCAATGACGTGCTTGCGGCGAATATTTTAGCGTTTACCACGGTCGTAGGGATGTTTGGCATGGCGATTGGGGCAGCAATCTTACGTGTGTTAGGTCTAATGTAAGATTATTTTTAGCCTCATACAATATTAGCGTCATACCATACAAGTAAGCCCAATAAGGAGAGGTACATTGGCGCATTCACACTGGCGTTGTTAAACCAAACCGTTCTCCCATGTGCGGAGTGAGCGTTAACGTGCTGCAAGCGTGTGACATATGACTGTGTTACTCATGCGTATAGAAAAAGCCCTCTTTTTCAATCAGAAAAGAGGGCTTGTCTTATTTTAAATTGTCTCGATTGCGCTTATCTTCTCGGCGCTGTTTGCGCTTTGGGCTGACTCGGTAGGTAAAATAAACCCCTACTACCGTCACGACGAACAACGCTGCAATGTAAAAAAATATCGATGAACCAATAAAAGTAGAAAATTCCATGACCTTTTTCTCGTTATAGTTTATCAATAATTATGCAAGTGCTATTTACGATTGTAAAGTAAACAACTTTAGCTGAGATGTAAGTTCAAGTGAACGCAAGCGTGCTGCCTGATCATAGACATTGGCCGTAACGATCAGTTCATCAGGCTGATGCGTGGCTATAAACGCCTCAAGTTTTGGTTTGACGGTTTGTACAGAACCAATAAAGGACACTGACAACGCATTATCTACCATCATTTTCTCAGCAGAACTCCAAATACTGTCCATATCATGAGTCGGCTTTGGCATTTGACCGCGTTCACCTCGACGCAAACGTACGAAACTTTGCTGAGCTGAGGTAAAATGGTAATGGGCGGTCGCATCGTCATCCGCCAGTAGCAAGTTTGCTGCCAACATCACATAAGGTTTGTCCAAGTACGCTGATGGTTTGAATTGTTCACGATAAGTACTAATCGCTTGAGCGAGCATTTGCGGTGCAAAATGAGAGGCGAACACATAAGGCAGCCCAAAGTGTGCGGCTAAGGTGGCGCCAAACAGAGAAGAACCTAGAATCCAGATAGGAATGTTGGAGTTCGCCCCAGGGAAGGCTTGTACAGGACTGTCTTCTGTATCATTGCCTAAAAAATACATCAACTCTTGTACATCTTGAGGAAAGCGTTCGGCGTCTTTCATTTGCCGACGTAATGCTTGAAAAGTGGCGCCATCCGTACCAGGGGCGCGGCCTAAACCCAAATCGATGCGGTCTCCGTACAGTGCCTGTAATGTACCGAACTGCTCGGCAATCACGAGAGGCGCGTGGTTTGGCAGCATAACGCCGCCTGCACCGATACGTATGCGCTTGGTTTGACTACCGATATGCGAGAGTAGTACTGAGGTTGCCGCACTAGCGATACCTGGCATATTGTGGTGCTCTGCCATCCAAAATCGGTTTAGACCGAATTTTTCTGCTTGCTGCGCTGTCTCGACAGTTTGAGCGATGCCTTCAGCGATGGTTTTACCTTCAGGAACAGGTGCGAGATCTAAAAAGGATAAGGGAATTGTATGACTCATAAATCATCCAGTAAAATAGTTAATTATTTTCTATTGATATGCTTGTGGTCAGTGCTAGTTTCAAGTAGATCTAGCAAGTATTAATAAATCATAACAAACCGTGCAACGCGACTTTGCATGGCGCTTAATCGGAAGTACGCTTAATCGTTAATAATTTTATTGATAAGTAGGCGTACGCCACAAAAAAAGCAGGTGACCGAGTCACCTGCTTTTTTGGTTTATCCAGTCTAAAACAAAAAACTGGACGATTACTAGAACGGTCTGATCAATAACACATAATGTTATTCGGCTTGATCGGCAAGTTTATAGGCCATGACATAGTCACCAATAGTTGTGCCAACTGAACCATGTCCACCAGCAACCAACACTACCATTTGCTCACCTTTAGAGTTCAAGTAAGTCATTGGCGTGGCCTGACCGCCTGCGGGGATGCGCACATTCCACAACACGTCGCCATTTTTTAAATCATAGGCGCGGAAATTGTTTTCAGTAGCAGCTGACAAGAATGCCACGCCCCCTTGGGTAATAATGGGTCCACCAATACCAGGAACACCCAGCTCAAGTTTTAGTGGAATAGGCGATAAATCCTGTACAGTACCATTTTTACGCTGATAGGCAATCTCGCCGGTCGCTAGGTTAGCCCCTGCTATGGTGCCCCATGGTGGCTGCTGACATGGTACGCCTAACGGTGATAAGAAGGGTCCCATTTCTACCGCATAGTCTGCGCCTTTATTGGCATTAACCCCTTGTTCACCTTTATTGGTTTCTGCATCACCAAGATTGTCTCTAGGAATGAGTTTTGACTTAAATGCCAGATAAGTTGGCATACCAAACATTACGCCATTTTTAGGATCGACAGCAATACCGCCCCAGTTAAAGGTACCGAAATTGCCAGGATAGACTAGGGTGCCTTCAACCGATGGTGGCGTATAACGACCATCATAATTGAGCTGGTTAAATTCAATACGGCACATCATCTGATCAATTAAGCTTGCACCCCACATGTCTTTTTCAGTGAGTGGCTCAGGCTCAAAGCTCAAAGCAGAATAAGGCTGCGTGGGAGCGGCGTGTTCACCCGCTACCAGATAACCTTGTGGTGCTGGACGCTCTTTGATCGGTACAATGGGTTCACCTGTAGCACGATTTAGGACATAGACATCGCCTTGTTTAGTAGGAACAACAAGGGCAGGCTGCACGCCATCGGCGGTGTCTAGATCCAGCAACGTGGGCTGGGCAGGTGTATCCATATCCCAAAGATCGTGATGAACAAACTGCTGAACCCAGCGTGCTTCACCTGTTTTGAGATCTAAAGCAACAACGGACGTCGCGTATTTTTCTTCAGCGGCGTTTCGATAGCTACCTAGTTGGTCGGGCGTACGATTACCCATTGGGAAATACGCCAATCCAAGCGCTTCATCGGCACTGGCTGTCGACCATGAATTTGGCGAGCTGGTGCGATAAACTTGGGTTGGATCATTGACGTCAAAAGGTGCTGTGTTGTCAGGATCGCCTGAATCCCAGTTCCACATGAGCTCGCCAGTATTGACATCATAAGCACGGATAACACCAGAGGGAGAGTTGACATCATAGTTGTCATTGACTGCACCCGCCACAATAATAACACCGCCTGCGACGATCGGTGGAGAGGTCGAATAATAATAACCGGCTTGTTTAAAGGGCATGTTATGCATCAAATCTAACGCACCATCGTCACCAAAATCTTGACAGCGTTGTCCAGTGTTTGGGTCAAGTGCGTATAATTTGGCATCAGAGGTAGGAATAAAGATTTTGGCATCGCATTGAATCGATGCGTTATCAAAAGTGTTGCCCGCAATTTTTTGTACCATCACATTGCTGGTGGTCGCTTTACTAGTAGCAGTGTTGATGACACTACTATTGCCACTTGCTGCCGTATTGGTGTCTGCAACGACGTTATCAGCACCCGCTTGACCAGCATAATAGGACACGCCTCGACACGTTTGGTGTTGACGTTGTAGGTTTTTTTCTACTTTAGGATCAAACTTCCACAAGGTCTCACCGGAGTCTGCATCCAATGCCAGTACCCAGTTGTGCGGAGTACACATGAATAAAGCATTGCCGATTTTTAGGGGCGTGGCTTGATAGGTAGTCTCACCGACATCATTAGGACCTTTTACATCGCCTGTTTGGATTTGCCAAGCAAGCTCTAAGTCTTTAACGTTACTGGTGTTGATTTGAGTCAGAGGAGAGTAGCGTTGCCCATAGTCAGTACGACCATATGCACTCCATTCACCCTCTGACGTTTGCTCACCATTTGATAGTGGGTCACCAAGACTGGCAGACGTATCAGTTGAAGTGGCGGTTAAATCAAGTTCGCCTAATTTGTCTGTGGCGTTGTTTGCTAAGCTGCCAAAAGAAAGCAGGGCACCAACACCAACGCTGGCTAACAGACCCCAATAATAAAGAGGGTTTTTCTTAAAATTGTCTTTATTTAGCGCGCTGTTAGTAGTATCTGCCGATACTCGGGTTTTCTTGCCGTGCATCTTATTAGCTACCCAAGGCAACAACATCAACAGGCCAAATATGAGTGGAAAGCCGACTCGAGGCGCTAGTGCCCACCAATAAAAGCCGGACTCCCAAAGTGCCCACGCGACAGTGGCAATAATAAAGACAGTGTAGAGCCCGTAAGCACTCCAATGTCTTTTAAACAATAAAAATGCTGTGACGAGCATCGTGATGCCAGCAATAACATAATAGGGACTGCCCCCTAAAGAGAGCAGATAAGCGCCGCCGATCAGCAAAGGGGCGGCAAAAACTGCCATAATGATCGCTACGAGTTTTTCCATGAGCGGTATCACCTGTTTACATAAGAGCAAATGGACATGCAGTGATCGACACCCAGGCACAATTAAATGTCTAGGCGTCCAGCAATACATGCAGAAATAAAAAACAAATCAAACGTTGAATAACATTCTAGACTCTATTTTATCACTTATACATAAGCTCGGTAAAGGTAGGGTAAGGTGACACCAGCGGTTTAGCCGCCTTGTTTTAGTTGTCAAATTGTTTCTGACACAGCTCCATAAAGGCACGACCGTATTGGCGAATCTCTGCGTCATCACGTACGGCCATCCAACTGGTGAAGCGGCCAAAATGATCCACTGGAATGGCCGTTAAGTTTTGATAGTGGCTCGGCTCAAATGCCATTTCTGCGATAATACCAATGCCTAAACCAAGACCCACGTAGGTGCTGATCACATCAGCATCGAGCGCTGCTATGACGATATCTGGCTCTAAGCCGGCTTCCTCAAAAGTCTTGTCAATCGCCCCGCGTCCCGTAAAGCCGCCGTGATAGGTGACAATGGGGTAGCTGGCAAGAGTTGGTAAGTCAATAGACGCTTGGTTGGCAAGTTCATGATCGCTTGGTACGATGACGCGATGCGTCCAGTCATAGTATCGGTAGCATCTGAGGTAACTGTTATGAAGTAGAGACTCGGTGGCAATACCAATGTCCGCTTGACCACGAATGACCATCTGCGCGATGGTCTCAGGATCTGCTTGTTGGAGGATCAAATTGACCTTAGGAAAACGATCTTTGAATTCTTTGACCACTTGTGGCAACACATAACGCGCCTGCGTGTGAGTGGTGGCAATGGTTAGTGTGCCGATATTTGGATTGTTAAAATCAAGGCTAAGGTTTTCAATCGTACGGATTTCAGCAAATATCGATTCGATGTGCGGCATGAGGGCTGTGCCCATAGAAGTCAAGCCGGTTAGCCGTTTGCCTTGACGAATGAAAACTTCGGTTTTAAGTTGATTCTCAAGCGCAGCAATGTGTTTTGACAAGCTCGATTGACTGGTGTGCAGTACTGTCGCTGCTTGGCTTAAGTTATAGCCATTAATCACCGTATGCCATACTGTCTCCAGCTGTTTGAGCTGAATTTGTAAATGCCGCTGATTGACCACTACATCGATTGCCATTATTGAATCCTATTGTGTAAATATACAAACCCTGTCTGTATACATAAAATGAAAAGGTAAAAATATGTCGTAAAGGAGTAGTGTAAAACAAAGTTATTATTCTTGTATATAATAAATAGCTATCAATTTATAATAATTGGGAATATAGAGTTTCTCATTTATTTAAAGATAAGCAGGAATGATGGGAAATAAGCGGCCCTGACTGCATAAAAAAACCGCTGTCTTCTAGAAGACAGCGGTTTATCGATTGTACATTCAATCACTAAGGTTGGAGTGAATTAATACCTTACTCAGCGATATCAAAACGATCCGCATTCATGACTTTGTTCCAAGCGCGGACGAAATCATGAACGAATTTTTCTAAATTGTCGTCTTGCGCATACAGTTCAGCGTAAGAACGCAATATAGAGTTTGAGCCAAACACTAAGTCCACACGGCTGGCTTGCCATTTGGTTTTTCCTGTACTACGCTCGCGTACCTCATAAGTATTAGCGGTACGGCTTGTGTTATCGCTTGTTTTTACAGGATGCCAAGTGTAGTTCATATCCGTTAAGTTGACAAAAAAGTCATTGGACAGCACGCCCGCCCGTTCAGTGAAGACGCCATATTGGCTTTGACCATGATTGGTGTCTAGCACGCGCATACCACCGATCAGCACCACCATCTCAGGCGCGGTCAAGCCCATCAATTGAGTGCGATCGAGCAGCATCTCTTCAGGTGATACGATGTACTCACCTTGAATCCAGTTACGATAGCCATCGTGTAAAGGTTCCAAATCTGAGAATGAGTCCGTGTCAGTCATGGCGTCGGTTGCATCACCGCGTCCCGCTTTAAATGGGACAGTGATGTCTACGCCAGCGGCGTCTGCGGCTTGCTCAATCGCCGCATTACCAGCCAAAACAATCAGGTCAGCTAAGCTGACGTCTTTGCTAAATTCCGTTTGAATACGTGTTAACGTCTCAAGCACACGTTGGAGCTGCTCAGGCTCGTTACCTACCCAGTCTTTTTGCGGTGCTAGACGAATGCGCGCACCGTTGGCGCCGCCGCGATAGTCTGAGGCGCGGAAAGTACGTGCGCTATCCCATGCCGTGATGATTAGCTCACGGCGGCTCAGCCCACTATTTAACACTTGCGATTTTAAAGTTGCAATATCATCAGCCGTCAAGTCAGTGTTGCCGGTTGGAGTAGGATCTTGCCAGACAAAGTCTTCGCTTGGTACGTCTGCGCCTAAATAGCGAGACTTAGGACCTAAATCACGGTGCGTCAGTTTAAACCATGCTTTTGCAAAGACTTCATCGAAATAGTCTGGATTTTGATGAAACTTCTCTGAAATCTCACGGTATATAGGGTCTTTAATCAAGGCCATGTCCGCATCAGTCATGATTGGGTTGCGGCGTACACTTGGATCGTGCGCATCTAGCGGGCGGTCTTCTTCTTTGATGTCGGTTGGCTCCCACTGCCAAGCACCTGCTGGACTTTTAGTCAATGCCCAGTTGTGACCTAACAGAAGCTCGAAGTAGCCGTGATCCCATTGAGTAGGATTGGTTGTCCAGGCCCCTTCAATACCACTTGTAACGGTGTCGCCTGCATTGCCACGACCTTTAGGATTGCGCCAGCCTAAGCCTTGCTCAGTCACATCAGCGGCTTCTGGTTCATCTTCTAATACAGTCGCATCGCCATTACCATGACACTTACCAACGGTGTGTCCACCCGCGGTCAATGCCACAGTTTCTTCATCGTTCATGGACATGCGAGCAAAGGTAGTACGCATGTCTTTAGCGGTTTTGAGTGGGTCAGGATTGCCATCAACACCTTCAGGGTTGACATAGATTAAGCCCATCTGTACCGCTGCTAACGGGTTTTCAAGCGACTCACGGTTTTCATCGCTGTCGTAACGATTTTCGGTAGCGGCCAGCCACTCACGCTCCGAGCCCCAATAGATGTCTTTTTCTGGATGCCAAATGTCAGCGCGCCCACCAGCAAAACCTAAGGTTTTAAAACCCATCGATTCGTAGGCCATATTGCCCGCTAAAATCATCAAATCTGCCCAAGACAATTTACTGCCGTATTTTTTCTTGATAGGCCATAACAGGCGACGGGCTTTATCAAGGTTGACATTGTCAGGCCAGCTATTTAATGGGGCAAAGCGTTGATTACCCGTATTAGAGCCGCCGCGACCGTCAGCACGACGATAAGTACCAGCAGAATGCCAGGCCATACGAATCATAAGGCCACCATAATGGCCCCAATCTGCTGGCCACCACTCTTGTGATTCAGTCATTAAGTTTTTTAAATCTTGCTTAACCGCTTCTAAATCTAGCTGCTTAAAAGCCTCCGCATAATCAAAATCCGCACCCATAGGGTCGGTCTTTTTGTCATGCTGATGCAAGATGTCTAAATTCAAACTGTTCGGCCACCAATCAGTGGCGGCAGAGGAAGTGGTGGTGTGGGCTTGGTGCATGACAGGGCAGCCACCCATACTAGGGCGCTGTGGCGCGTGAGCGTGATCTATATTTTCACTATGAATGGTGGGACCTTGGTCGTCACCTTGATCATAGGTGGTGTTAGTAGCAGCCGTACTGCTGTTGTGATTTACAGGGCAACGCTCCATGTCTGGCGTCGCTTTTTTATCATTTGGGGTAGCGGTTGAGTCGGTCATTGTGTAACTCCTAGACTATGGTGATAGGGTGGATAAACAGTTAATCGTCATAACCATTGCTTATGTACTAAGCATAACTAAGTATTTATAATTTATAAAACTTATATATAAGGATTATAAGTTTTAAATAATTAATCGTGAAAAATCTTAACATTTTAAATTATCAATGCGCTATCAACGTCCTTATTCGCTATCGCTAAATGATCTGGCGCTACTGTCACCTATACTTATATATTACACGTAAAGTAGTGAATTGCTAGCCATCTTTAATGAGAGAAGATAGAAAGGAAAACATCGGTCAATGTAACCTTAATGAAAAGCTAGCGTCATCTGCGTTACCCTATGAAAAATAAGCCCTCCCTAAACCTTGCAATCAGTCAGTTAATGCAAAAACATCTAGTCAAGGTAGGCGTTCTCAAGTACCATAATTGAATTTTGTTGTAACGGCCGTATTTGTGCAACGTTAAGCAATTTTTATCGATCCTCATGGTCGACATCTGATAAAAATGATTGATAAAAATTGTGCGCAGTTGTGTTCTTTGTCCCAAGTGTTAGTGAGTGATTATGTCTGCTGTCAAATCTGTACCACCCAACCAAACCGTTGCCAAAAAATCATGGGGTGAGGCGGCGAAAGCGTATCTCGATCGCCGCGCTATTATCATGTTGTTTTTGGGCTTTGTTGCTGGCATTCCAATTCTGCTTATTTTTTCAAGTTTGTCACTATGGCTTCGTGAAGCAGGTATCGATCGCAGCGTCGTGACCATGTTTAGCTGGGCCGCCTTGGGTTACTCGTTCAAATTTATTTGGGCGCCGCTGGTCGATGCGGTACCGCTGCCTATATTAACTAAATTATTGGGTCGTCGCCGCAGCTGGATATTGGTCGCTCAATTACTGATTATTCTGGCCATTTGTTTGATGGCTAGTGTCAATCCAGTCGATGAAAGCAGTCTGGTTTGGATGGCAGTTGGTGCCGTCCTGCTTGGTTTTTCTTCTGCCACGCAAGACATCGTCATCGATGCGTACCGTATCGAGCTTGCACCGCCAAGTTTACAGTCTGTACTATCGGCGATGTATACGGCGGGCTATCGCTTGGGTATGATTGTTGCGGGCGCAGGCGCTTTGTACTTAGCAGACTATTTTGGCTCGACAGAAGCACTTTATAGCTATGAGGCGTGGCGTAATACCTACTGGATTATGGCGGGTGTTATGGGGATTGGTGTGGTCACTACGCTCATCATTCATGAGCCGGTGAGTGAGCAGGTACGTGTCCCGCGCCAGACGTCAGACTACACGCGTTTGGTCTTGGTCTTTGCTTTATCAGTGATTGGTTTTGTCATGGTGTTTGCCAATGTTGGGGCCATACTGCCTGATACTGAAAGCGCGCTATGGGGCTTTTTAATTGAAATGGTGCATTTGGCGTTGAGTTTGACTACCGCGTTAGTCATTGGTTATGCACTAGTAAAAGTCGGCGTGGTCAAAGAAGAGGTAGCAAGAGCGACATGGATCGAGCCTATTGCAGATTTTTTTCGTCGTTACGGCAAAAAAGCCCTGTTACTGCTGGCGCTGATTGGTCTCTACCGCATATCTGATATCGTCGCTGGCGTGATCTCCAACGTTTTTTATCTCGATATGGGCTTTACTAAAACAGATATTGCCAACGCTGTGAAGTTAGTTGGGGTCGTTATGGTGATTGCGGGCGGCTTTTTAGGTGGCCTCATGGCGCAAAAGCTGCGCATGATGCAAGCGATGATGGTCGGCGCGATTTTGGCCTGTGTGACCAACTTATTGTTTGTGCTGTTGACTTATCATCAAGGCAGCTTGCCTGTGATGTACATGGCGGTGATTTTTGATAATTTAGCGGCAGGATTGGCCAGTGCGGTCTTTATCGCCTTCTTATCCGCACTGACGTCTATTCGTTTTACGGCGGTACAGTACGCCATCTTTTCATCGCTTATGACCTTACTGCCGAAAGTATTGGGCGGTTATTCAGGTACTATTGTTGATAATATGGGTTATCCATTCTTCTTTATTTTCACCTTTGCCATCGGTATTCCAATTTTGGTGCTGATTTATCTGGTTGATAAACATATCGTCATTGGTGACAACGATGATATCTACGGGGATAATGATGGCAATGATGACGGTGGTAACGACGTCACCAATAAACTTGCCAAGGCCAATCCGAACTTGACAGATACCAAAGAGCCACCACGCGCATCAGAGTAGCGGACGGACTCAGTAGTACGTTAGTTTGTTTATCACCTACAATATTTAAAGAGTAATTTATGACCACAGTAACCATTCGTCAAATAAAGCAGCACATTCAGCAACTGACGAATGGCGACACGGATAATCAGTTACCGTCGTTTTGGCTAACGGATTGGTTACTCCATGTCATTCATAAACCTGCGCTGTTTTTACTCACTGATGAAGGCTATGAGCTGACGAGTAGTGAGCTTATGCAGTTCAATGCGGGTGTGGTTAAAATGCAGCAAGGGACGCCACTGGCCTATTTAACGGGTCAGCAAGCGTTTTGGTCCCTTAACTTTACTATCAATGAGCATACGCTGATACCTCGGCCTGATACGGAAGTATTGGTCGAGCAAGTATTAGGCTGGATAAGTACTCAGCCAACGTGTACCAGTAAGAAACAACTACTTGATTTAGGCACTGGCTCAGGTTGTATTGCCATCAGTCTTGCGCATGAATTAAAGCATGATAATTGGCAAGTGGTGGCGGTTGATTTATCGCAAGAAGCGCTTAACGTTGCTCGGCATAATGCCGTTGTCAATGATGTCGCCAACATTGAATTCATACAAAGCAGCTGGTATAACGAGCTTTTTATGTATGAGAAAAAGTCATTTGATGTCATCGTCTCCAATCCCCCTTACATCGATGAGGCAGACGCGCATTTAGCACAGCTAAAAGCCGAACCTATCAGTGCGCTAAGTGCGCCCAAGCAGGGTTTGGCTGATATCGAACATATCGTAGAGCAAGCATTACCTTATTTACGTGTAGGGGGGCTGCTAGCGATTGAGCACGGTTTCGACCAAGGCGCTGCTGTCCGTCACATGTTTTTGGATAATGGCTTTGAGTCCGTCAAGACGGTGCAAGATTATGGCGGTAATGATCGCGTGACACTTGGCCAGAGTCAATCAATAAGCAGATAGCTGACAATCATCGCTTTAATAATAACGATCATCGTTGAAGGTTTTTTTAGTTGATAGTCTCGTTTAATCAGTAGTCAGTTTTTATCATAATAAAGTTGTTTAATCATAAGTTTCAAATAAATCATAGGTTTCAAATAAGTATGACGCACTCACTCGAGACAGGGCAGTTATTAGATGAAGAGTTGCTGCGTTATGCGCGGCAAATATTGCTTGATGGCTGGGATATTGATGCTCAGCTAAGATTGAAGTCTGCGCGCGTGGTAATCATTGGTGCAGGTGGACTGGGTTGTCCCGCTTCTGAGACCTTGGTGCGAGCAGGACTGGGGCAGGTTCATCTGATTGATGATGATGTGATTGAGGCGAGTAATTTACAGCGGCAAACGCTATTTTTGCCCGAAGATATCGGTCAACCCAAAGCACAGGCCGCGGCGATCATGCTAAAGCGTATCAATCCATTGATAACGGCGCGCGGTACGGTGGCACGATTGAATGAAGACCACGCTTATGAGTTACTCGATATGGCAAGGGGTAAGCCTGATTTACTCTTAGACTGTACGGACAATTTTGCCACGCGTGATATTATCAATCGCATCAGTGTGGGCTATCAAATTCCGCTATTATCGGCTTCAGCGATTGCAATGCAAGGGCAGTTAGCGTTGTTTGAACCGCATCTAAACACGGGCTGCTATCATTGTGTGTTTGGTTCGGTGGTACTTGATGAAGCAAATGATGAGCGTACTTGCGCCAATTCAGGCGTGCTTGCCAGTACCACGGCTATTATGGGCAACCTACAGTCCAATGCCGCCTTGCAATACTTGGGATTAACCAAAAATCCACTGACAAACAAGCTGCTACTATGGGATGGTAAGCAGATGCAGCAACGGCTGATGGGTTATCGCAAAGACCCAGAGTGTCCTGTCTGTAGCAGTCACTAATCTTTATTGAACACTGCCTGTTTAACGCATGCTTGCCTGTCCTTTCACCTTCTTTTTATTACCATAGTTGTTTTTTATGAAAATTCATCGTCCGCATTTATTAAAGCACACTTTTAATGTTGTGAATCGTGTTCGCCAGACGGCGAGTGTTGCTGGTCTATCGGCACTAAGAGTCGCCAAAGGTGAAAAGCCTGACGCGATGCTACTCAAAGAGACGTTTGAGCAGTTAGGTACGACATATATCAAAATTGGTCAGTTTATTGCTAGTACGCCATCACTGTTTCCACGTGATTATGTCACCGCGTTCCAGAGCTGTTTGGATCAAACCACGCCTCTGTCTTACGCTTATATTGAGCAAGTGTTAACAGAAGAGTTGGCGATTGATGGCCTGACGCTTGATGAGATGTTCGCCCATATTGACTCAGAACCGTTAGCATCAGCCTCTATCGCTCAAGTCCATGCGGCACGTCTACACAACGGTGATGAGGTGGTGCTAAAAGTACAAAAACCTGGTGTCGAGACCATCATGCAGACGGATTTAGGCGTCCTGCACGGTGTCACCAAATTGCTTGAGCTGGTGATGCCTTCGATGAAGTTTGCCAGCATCGCGCCGATTATTGATGAGATCCGTCTGCGTATGCTTGCTGAGACAGATTTTATCGCTGAGGCGCAGAATATTCGAGATTTTCAGCAGTTTTTAGCGGTATCAGGCAATACCCGTGTGGAGGCCCCAGAAGTATACGAGGGGCTAACGACCAAGCGGGTACTGACCATGAGTCGCTTATACGGCGTCTCTATGGTAGATGAGTCGCTAATGCGCCAGTACTGCACGGATCCTGCGCAAGTTATGGCAGATACTTTAAATACGTGGTTTGCCAGTCTTATGCTGTGCAATAGTTTCCACGCTGATTTACACGCTGGGAACTTAATGCTGCTGACTGATGGTCGCATTGGCTTTTTGGACTTTGGTATCGTTGGCAAGTTAAAAGCAGAAAGCTGGCGCGCGTGTATGGGTATGATGCAAGCGATGCAGGACAGTGATTATCAAGCGATGGCGCGCCATATGATCGATATGGAAATGACTCATGGTGGCAATCAGGTTGACGTGGTGGCGTTGGGGGATGATTTGCAGCGTATGATGAAAAATATCATGGCAGAAGACAAAGCCTTTACTAGCGGTGTCCCTTTTAACAGTAAAGAGCAAGCCGATGAGCTTAATACAATGATGCTTGAGATTGTCGAAGTTGGTAAGCGTCACGGTATTCACTTTCCCCGTGACTTTGCTTTGTTGACCAAGCAGATGCTCTATTTTGATCGCTTTATGCGTACACTTGCGCCTGACATGGATATGTTCAGCGATCAGCGTGTGCAAATGCTCGGACAAACAAAGACCGAGACGGATACAGCGTCAACGTTGGATGTGTCCTAGTTTTTCATCATGTTTTTCATAATGTTTTTCATCATGTTTTTCATAATGTTTTTCATAATGTTTTAAGTGATCTGCTCGTTACTGTTTTCGACTGTTTTAACACAAAGGATTGTGTGCTAGCTGCCACAAAATGGCTCTGTCATGATGACTGCTTTCAAAAGCCGGGCGTTTCCTACGATTACCAATGAGACCGCTATTGCTTTTATCGGTCTTTATTGCATGGCAGTGGTCATGGGTTATGGGCGCTTTTTGTTTACCGCCACTTTGCCTGATATTATGGTGCAACTGTCGTTATCGACGACGATTGCAGGCTGGCTTGCTTCCATCAATTACATCGGTTATTTTATCGGTGCACTCATTGCTATGTTTGTCCCTCAGCGTTCGACATGGCAAGCAATGATGCTATGGACGGTGGTGAGTGTCGTGACGACGATGCTGCTGGTCGTGCCCGACATGTCATTAAGCCTATGGTATATTATTCGGCTGTTGGCAGGTATTGCAAGCGGGATAGCGATGATTTTAAGCTCATCCTTTGTCATTCAAAGCTTAACCCTTGCACGCCGATCGGTACTCTCAGCAGTACATTATGCCGGTATCGGTGTTGGGATCAGTGCCTCTGCTATATTGACTTGGTGGTTGTTGGTATTAGGCTATCATTTTGATGTGATTTGGCTAGTGGCGGGGTTGAGTAGCCTGCCGCTTTTGGGGTTACTCTGTGCCATAAGGCCCAAGAACTCTGACTCTATTGATTTAAATCATGCCAGTCCGCGCCTCTCACTATATCAAACGTATTTAAGCTTTAAACACGCCTTGTACGAAGCTATTGCAGGACATCATAAAGCCATTGCTTTATTGTCAGCAAGCTACGTGCTGGCAGGGTTTGGCTATATTACGTCTGCGACTTTTTTACCTGTTATGGCCGCCCAGCGCCTCACAACGCAGACGTATGCAGGGCTGCTCATTTGGTTGGTTGTGGGTATTTTTGCGATGCTCTCTAACCCCTTATGGGGGGCCCTAGCCAAACGAGTCGGGGAAATAAAAACCTTAATAGGCTTAACCATATTACAAGCGTTTGGCATGTGTTTGCCGCTCTGGTTTGACGGGGCTGTGGGTCTGTATGGTAATGCCGCCATTCTAGGACTGACTTTCGTTGGTATGGTATCAATGACCCTGACGTTGATTAAAAACATCAATCCCGCTTACTCAAATTTGCTCATAGGGCTGGCCACGCTGGCCTATGCGTTAGGGCAGTTCTTAGGGCCATTGGTGACAGTGGGCTTAGCAGGGCAAGACGGCAATTTCAATGCCGGGCTACTCGTTGCCGCTATAGGTCTATTTATTGGTTTGATACTACTTTTATTGTTCCGTCGACAAACCAACCGCGAAAGCTGATGAGCATGACCTAAACCACACTACGGCTAAATACTTCTCGCAACTCAAAACTGGTATGTACTTGCGCGACGCCTTCGATACGATTTAGTCTGTGTAAGAGAAACTCTTCATAATGCGCCATATCACGCACCCGAACTTTAATCAGATAATCTTCTGTGCGACCAGTGACAATACTACAGCTGACCACTTCATCAAAGCTTTGGATCTTCGTTTCAAATTGCTCAAAGCGCTCAGCAGTGTGACGGTCCATACTAATCGCAATAAAGACCGCTAGTGGGTAGCCCAGTTGCTGTGCATCCGTTTTGGTATGATAGCCGGTAATAATCCCTGCCTCCTCTAAACGTTTAATACGGCGCGCGCAAGGAGTGGCTGATAAGTTGACGCGTTCGGCAAGCTCAGTAATACTCATGCGTGCCTGCGTTTGTAATAAGCGTAATAACTGTCTATCGGTCTCATCTATATCGGCTAAAACCTCGTTATCAGAATGGCTGTTTGGCATAATATGCTAATTTATTAGTAGATTTATCTAATTATAGGCATTTATCAGATGTTTTTCACTAAAAAGGTGGGATTTTTAATGACAGAAAGCTGATTTCTGTGCTAAAAATTTTGATATTATAATGGTATAAGTATGGGTTATCTCGTATGATAAACAGATGGTCTCATCGCAGCCCTCAGCCAAAAATATAAACGCCCACCTCATCTAAGGATTGATTATGTCTGACCAAGCCACACGTCATGTAGCCTCAAAAACTGCAAAGATGACACCAAAAAGCGCCGCTTTTGACTTCCGTAAGTATCGTCCTTTTGCGTTTGCGCCTTCACTGCCAGATCGCACTTGGCCGAGCAAGACGATTGAGAAGTCACCAATATGGGCAAGTGTGGACCTGCGTGATGGCAATCAGGCGCTGATTGATCCGATGACCATCGAACAAAAAATGCGCTTTTTTAAAACGTTAGTAGACGTTGGTTTTAAAGAAATTGAGATCGGGTTTCCGTCAGCCGCACAGGTTGAATTTGACTTTGCTCGTAAACTCATCGAAGAAAATCATGTGCCTGACGATGTGACGTTGCAAGTTTTAGTACAGGCCCGTGAGCATTTGATTGCCCGTACCTTTGAATCATTAAAAGGCGCAAAGCGGGCGGTGGTTCATGTTTACAATTCAACCAGCCGTGTACAACGTGAAAAAGTGTACGGTAAAGATAAAGCTGAGATTAAAGAGATTGCTATTGCGGGCGCCAATTTGTTGGTTGAGTACGCGGCTAAATATCCTGAGACTGAATGGGTTTTCCAGTACTCGCCTGAAAGCTTTAGCCAAACAGAAACGGCTTATGCCGTAGAAGTCTGTGATGCGGTTTGTGAAGTATGGCAGCCGCAGCAAGGGCAGGAAGTCATTCTTAACTTACCAGCGACCGTTGAGGCCTCTATGCCTAATGTGTTTGCCGATCAGGTTGAATACTTTTGCCGAAATCTTGCCCAGCGTGAGCATGTGATTATCAGTTTGCATACGCATAATGATCGTGGCTGTGCGGTGGCTGCTGCTGAACTTGGCGTCCTTGCTGGTGCTGATCGCATCGAGGGTACGCTATTAGGTAATGGTGAGCGTACGGGTAATATGGATATTATGGTCATGGCCATGAACCTATTTAGCCAAGGCATCGACCCTGAGCTGGACTTTAGTAACATGAGCGAAATCGTACAGGTTGTGAGTGAGTGCAATAATTTACCTTTGCACCCCCGTCATCCTTACGTGGGTGAGTTGGTCTTTACAGCCTTTAGCGGTTCGCATCAAGACGCCATCAAGAAATCTCTCGATTATAATGAGAAGCATCAAGATGAGACCGACAATGTTTGGGATGTGGCTTATCTGCCAATTGATCCGGCGCATATTGGTCGCAGCTATCAAGATGTGGTGCGTATTAATAGCCAGTCTGGTAAAGGCGGCGTCGCCTACATTCTACAACGTAACTATGGCTTTAACTTACCACGCTGGATGCAAATTGACTTCAGCGGTGTGGTACAAAAACAAGCTGAGATGGCGGCGCGAGAGCTACAGAACGATGAAATCTTACAGACTTTTGAGGACACGTATCTACAGCAAGGCAAGTTTGAACTATTAGATTATAGTGTCAACAATAAAGGCGGTGACGTTTATTTTAACGGTCAAGTGCAAATGAATGGTGAAATCATCAATATTGATGGTACCGGTAATGGCCCATTATCATCATTTATTGATGGTCTTGCACAGCATACGGGTAAATCACTCCATATTATTAACTATGCTGAGCATGCGATTAATCCGCATCACAACAGCGCTAACGGTATCGATGATGATACCAATAGTGATAACAAGACCAATGCGAATGCCGCAGCTTACATACAGCTCAATGTAGATGGCGAGGTTTACTCAGGCATTGGTACTTGCAGCAGTACGGTATCGGCCATGCTAAAAGGCGCTTTATCCGCCTTTGCTCAAGCAGTAAGTATCACAGCCGCTTAACGTCACAGGGCGGTTTAACAGCTAACACTAGCTCTTTTTTAAACGTCATTGCTTCTTGTGTCTTGCAAGTAAAGCGATGACGTTATTTTTTTGAGCAAGTAAGAGTGCTAGTATGATACAACACAAAGCACACTAAGTGTTATCATGATTTATCGTGTCTTTTTTACAGACATCGCGACGAATAGCATAATGTTACTTGTGTTTTTGGTGTCTAAGACTTACGCTAATGTACATAGCGCACATTATTATAATCAAAAGGTTAATTATGGAACCTCTATCATTTGCTTCATTTTCATTGGCATCTATTCTGGCATCATTGCCAGCAAATGGTGAAGTGATCACCAAACCGACCATTACCACTCACATTAGCCCTGCTATTGCTGGACAATGGGAGATAGATTTAGATAGTGGCGTCACGATGACAAAAGAGGCGGAAGCTAAATTAAGAGGCAGCCAAAAGGCGAAAAGTGACGAACCTAAAGTGCCTGTTGGTACAGAAGGTGGTGTTCTGACTCAAGAAGAAAAGCGTGTTCTTAGGACACAGCCCAATACCAATAAAAAATTAATCGCATCTGCTAAAAAAACTAACCAATGCCGTGAGCTATATAACTTTGGCGCTGACAATGAGATGTGGTCAGTGAGTGGCAAAGAATGGACGTACGGCCGCTACTTAATCACACACCGTGAAGAAGGGCTGCCTATTATTGCGCTTAAAACAGTTTATGACAACAATGAAGTAGACTGTTCTGGTAATCAGATTGATCAGACTGATGAAGCGTTGATTGCCTTTTTAAGTCATGATGACAATCACATGCAGTGGTGTGCTGACCCTGATGGTAAAGAATGCTTTATGAGGTTCAATAGAATTTTACCCTAAGCAGTGAGATGAGCAAAACGTATCGATTATGAAAAGATCCATTTAATTACACTAAAAAACCGCTACTCAATGAACTGACCCCCAAAACTTGGACGGTTTAGTTTAACCCAAGGACTGAGTTCTGTATTGCACAGGGCTCAGTCCTTTTAGTTTCAATTGAATACGCTCATGGTTGTAATAATGAATGTACTCATGGATTTGTTGCTCTAACTGCTCAATGTTTTGAGGCTTCT
>Ga0208300_100649_pt1 | contig 21986 bp, 16 predicted proteins | sample 23_taG_FD_184096 | JGI IMG/M metagenome (GOLD analysis project Ga0208300, IMG submission 184096) | Marine viral communities from Cariaco Basin, Caribbean Sea - 23_WHOI_OMZ (SPAdes) (version 2) | ecosystem: Environmental > Aquatic > Marine > Oceanic | place: Caribbean Sea: Cariaco Basin... | reverse complement strand
GATGGGCAGACGCTTGCTATTGGCGGGTTTGGTCTGTGCGGTATTCCTGAAGCGTTAATCGAAGCATTGCGTGATAGCGGAGTTAAGGATTTGACCTGTATCAGTAACAACGCCGGTGTCGATGACTTCGGTTTAGGATTACTACTACAAACCCGTCAAATTAAAAAAATGATTTCATCTTACGTCGGCGAAAACAAAGAGTTTGAGCGTCAGTATTTGGCAGGTGAGCTTGAAGTTGAGCTGACGCCGCAAGGCACCTTAGCCGAAAAACTGCGCTCAGGCGGTGCAGGCATTCCTGCATTTTATACCGCCACAGGCGTTGGTACGCTGGTCGCTGAAGGCAAAGAAACCCGTGAGTTTGACGGTCGTACTTATGTGTTAGAGCATTCACTGCGCGCCGATGTGGCATTGATTAAAGCGCAAAAGGCCGATAAGGCGGGCAATTTAATCTTTAATAAAACCGCTCGTAACTTCAACCCGGATTGTGCGATGGCGGGCAAAGTGACCATCGTTGAGGTCGAAGAAATCGTCGAGACAGGCACTCTTGGCCCTGATGAAGTACATCTGCCCGGTATCTTTGTGCAGCGTATCGTCTTAAATGATAACCCTGAAAAACGTATCGAAAAAACCACCACTAAAGCCGCCAAGAGTGCTTAGTTAGTGGTTTTACCCAAACCTTTTAAAAATGACGTTAATAATAGAATATTGTAATACTACTTCTAAAAATTGAGCAGCAAGTAAGATAACTCTAAGTGCTACATTTTGTAGACTAAGCGAGTTTGATGCCGCTAATCATATTTCTTGGAGTGGTTATAAAAATAAGGAAATCACCATGGCATGGACAAGAGAGCAGATGGCACAGCGTGCCGCACAAGAGTTGCAAGACGGCTATTATGTAAACTTGGGCATTGGATTACCGACCCTCGTGGCCAACTATATTCCTGAAGGGGTGGATGTCTGGCTACAGTCTGAAAACGGCCTATTAGGTATTGGCGAGTTTCCAACGGCGGAGAATGTCGATGCCGATTTGATTAATGCGGGCAAGCAAACCGTCACCGCAGAGCCGGGCGCCAGTTATTTTAGTAGCTCAGAGTCGTTTGCGATGATTCGAGGTGGTCATGTCAATCTGGCGATACTCGGCGCGATGGAAGTGTCAGAAAAAGGGGACTTGGCCAACTGGATGATTCCCAAAAAAATGGTCAAAGGCATGGGCGGCGCGATGGATTTGGTGGCCGGTGTGCAGCGGGTGATTGTTCTGATGGAGCAAGTCAACAAACACGGCGAGCCAAAAATCCTTGCAGAATGCGCGCTACCCTTGACAGGCAAAGGCGTGGTCGACCGTATCATCACCGAGCTTGCCGTATTAGACGTGACTGAAAATGGTTTGAAGTTGGTTGAGCTGGCAGAAGGTGTCAGCTTTGAGGAGCTACAAGAAAAAACCCCAGTGAGCATTGTGCAATAACGGCGGCCAACAAAGACTGAACACAGCCAACTGATAAAGGATGATCGCATATGGCGACCCAATTACAACAAGATTTGACAGGCAAAGTGGCTTTAGTCACAGGCGCCGCAAGTGGTATCGGGCGCGATATCGCCGAAACCTATGCCCAGGGTTTGTCAAAACCCCACTGGTCGAAAAACAAATCCCTGAACAAGCCACCGAAAAAGGCATCAGTGAAGAGTCAGTTGTGAATGACATTATGCTGGTCAATACCGTCGATAAAGCGTTTACCACAGTCGATGATATTGCCCAGCTGGCACTATTCTTAGCGGCGTTTCCCAGTAATGTATTTACAGGACAATCTATCGTTGCCAGTCATGGCTGGTTTATGAATTAATAGACAAATATTGCGCCTATTATAATAGAAGAAACCACAATGTCAGACCTACTGGCATTGTGGTTTTTTTATAGCGTCAATTGAGCTACACTGTCGGATAATAAGGGTAGACAAAAAGCTGATGATGTATTATTGACCAGCGCGACGACGGTATTGCTCGAGTTGTCCTACCGACCCACTTGCAAAATAGGTAGTCATGATAGCCATGTTTAATTTTATGAAAAAAAAATCCAAAGCCGAAACACCGCAGCAGCGCGCCGAGCGTGATAGCGCAGTTGATAAAGTCTTGCTCGGCTATGAAGTCGGCACCGTTAGCATTGCCACAATGGTGACGGGGCTTGAGCGCGACGGGCAAGTGCTCACCTTAGATTTGCGCTTACCCAAAGACAGTAACCCTGAGCAGATACAACAGGAGCTGGGTCAACTGCTGCATCCGCATGGTATCAAAACCATTCATATGAATGTGCGCCTACCAGCCGATGTTAAAGGTGCTGGTGCAAGCTTGCCCAAAGCGCCGCCAAAATCGATGCCAAAGACGACAGATGCCATGGCCACTCACGCCAAACCTGCTACCCAAGCAGACCAACAACCGACAAGCAGCGAGCCACCAATTACTAAGGCTGCGCCGACGCAAGCATCGCTGGCATCGCACCCACGTATTCGTCATATCATTGTGGTGGCCTCAGGCAAAGGCGGCGTCGGCAAATCAACGACGACAGTCAATATTGCTTTGGCATTACAAAAGCTTGGCAACCGTGTGGGCGTGCTAGATGCCGATATCTATGGCCCTAGTATGCCAACGATGCTGGGTGTGGCGGATATCAAGCCTGAGCTAGAAAACGAGCAGTTTGTGCCTGTCGAAGCGCACAGTATAGCCATGCTATCGATAGGTAGCTTGCTCGATAGTGACAACACTCCTGTCGCGTGGCGCGGCCCCAAGGCCACGGGCGCTCTGATGCAGCTATACAATCAAACCAACTGGCCACAATTGGACTATTTGGTGATTGATATGCCACCAGGTACAGGTGATATTCAGCTGACATTGGCGCAGCGTATTCCTGTCACAGGGGCGGTGATTGTGACAACACCGCAGCATGTGGCCTTGATGGATGCGCAAAAGGGCGTTGAGATGTTTAACAAAACCAATATCCCCGTACTGGGTGTGGTGGAAAACATGGCCTTACATACTTGTAGTAACTGCAATCATACTGAGGCCATCTTTGGCAGCGGTGGCGGCGAGTTTATCGCAGAGCAATATCAGGTGCCGCTACTAGGCCAGTTGCCACTTGCCAGTGGTATCCGCGCCCAAGTGGACAAAGGGGTGCCAAGCGTCTTGGCTGACGATGAGTTTGCCTCTTATTATTTGAGTATTGCCAAAAACATCGAAGCCAACATTGCAAAATTTGCCAAACCAGTCGATGATAAGCGAATTTTTTGATAAGTTTTGCGCGCTACTCGAATAATAGTAAAATAGCCTAAGCGTATTTTTCCATAAAGAACGTGGTTTACAGCAAGGAAGTATGGTGAGCGTATCGATTTATCGGCGTCATTTAGACAATATTCCCAAGCAGTATCTGTTATTGAAACTGTTGCGCCCACCGATATATGTGATCGAGCTTTCAAACAATCAAATAATTGCTGTTTGCTATTACAAAGACGGTAGTAGCAAACGGTATCAAATCAACGCCGAATTTAGCAATCGCCGCATGGTGATCGCTGATTTTAATAAGTTTTCAGCAGTGTTGGCTGAGTTATTAAAAAAGTTTCCTCGGCACTTTTTATGGATGAGCGCGATAGCCGCTACTGATGTGACACAAAAGCTGACAGATGGTTTGACCGATATAGAGATTAAGGTGATAAGAGAAGCCATTTGGGTGTCTGCAAGACAAGCAAAAAGAAGCGTCGTAAGCACCACCGTTGGCTACCAAGGACAGGTAGTCTCACGATAAAATTTGGCTAGGATACCTCACTTATGAACCAAAACCCCAACGCACAAAATCAGCCGCACTCACCTGTGGGTGCAAGACCAGTTATTGAACAGCTTATCCAAGAGGGACAGCCCACTTTTGGGGTGTTTACGCAAGTCAAAAGCATCAATTATCTTGACTACCACAGTCATCTGATCTCGCAAAAGACGCTGCCAAACTGGCGAAAAGATCTCAAAGCCAATCAATTTTGCTTTATCCAAATTATCCAGCCGCCTTATCGCATCTGTTTGGCACTGGCGACCATCAAACTTGCCACCAGTGCCTTTGTTTATCTTTATAACGATGAGACTGATGAGCTAGAGGTTTGTGAAGCTTTGCAGCCTTTGACGCGGCAGACGCAGCTAATAGGTGATTGCTATCAAGGGCGAATGGCATTTACCCATAATAAGCTGACCGTAACATTGGATTTTACGCCTTCACAAATCGCAGTAGCATTGGATAGTAAACACATTACGCTTGATGTGATGCTACAGCGGCAAGCGCAGCCACTTGCGATCTGCACCCCAACGGGCAGGCGCGGCTGGACATACACACAAAAAGAGCCACTGACAGCAGTCATGGGACACATGTGCATCAAAGAAGCATCAATATTTAATATCGCTGCGGTTACGGCTGGCAGCCAAACCAAGCAAATAGACTTTGATGCGTCTGCAATTGCCAATCTAGATTGGACGCTGGGCTATATGCGCCGCGAGACCAATTGGTTTTGGACATGTATCAATCACTATTTGCCCGATGGTCGCCATTTTTTATTGAACTTATCGATGGGTGTCAATGAAACGGGTATGAGCGAAAATGCCTGCTGGCTAGATGGGCAGATATATTATCTACCGCCTGTGATGTTTGTACGTAAGGCCTTGCAGGCAGCTGTGCCAAGTACTTGGCGTGTTTATCATCAAAACCTTGGCTGGAGCAATGTCGATATTGATTTGACCTTTACGCCCATGACTGTCTATCAAAAAACCGATAACTTTGGCGTGCTGGCCAGTATTTTTGAGCAATGGCTTGGCTGGTATAGTGGGGAGATACGGCTGGGCGATACCGTCATCAGGCTCGATCATGTCATGGGATTGGCAGAAGACCATTTTGCCAAATGGTAGCCTAGAGGTCTTGCCTGCTTTTTATAAAATTACTCGGTTGACTCGGATGTTAAAAGTTTGGTTGTCAAGTAGTTTGGGTGTTAAGGGTTTGGCTATTAAATGGTTTGCATGATAAATAGTGACAGCTCTATAAATTCAGCGCTCAATTCCGTATAATCACCGCTACCAATATACGAAGCGTGTCTCTTAGAGGGCGACAATCATGACAGCCTCTGGGTCATTGATGCGCTATCGTCAGCGCCCAACCCCTATATTATTATTTGCTAAGGAACAAAAATGTCTATCAAATCTGACCGCTGGATTCGCAAAATGGCTGAAGAACATGGCATGATTGAGCCATTTGAGGCGGGTCAAGTACGTTTCAACGATGCAGGCGAGCGTTTGGTCAGCTACGGCACATCAAGCTACGGATACGATGTACGCTGTGCCCCTGAGTTTAAAGTTTTTACCAATGTACACTCTGTGGTGGTCGATCCCAAAAACTTCGATGATAAAAGCTTTATCGATATCGTTGGTGATGAGTGCATCATTCCGCCCAACTCATTTGCGCTGGCGCGTACCGTTGAGTACTTTCGTATACCACGCGATGTCCTGACTATTTGTCTTGGTAAATCTACTTATGCACGCTGCGGCATCATCGTCAACGTCACACCGCTTGAGCCTGAGTGGGAAGGGCATGTGACGCTTGAGTTTAGTAATACCACCAATCTACCTGCGCGCATTTATGCAGGTGAAGGGGTTGCACAGATGCTGTTTTTCCAAAGTGATAGAGATGATGTTTGTGAAACCAGCTATAAAGACCGTGGCGGCAAGTACCAAGGTCAACGCGGTGTCACGCTGCCAAGAACGTAGTCGGCAGCCGCTCAATTATTGCTGTTTGGCGCTAGCTTAGGTTTTAACCTTATAGAGTAAAGTTATAGAGTGTTAAATAAGCAAAAAGCCAGTCATGGTTCATACGACTGGCTTTTTTGTGGGCTAAAAACTAAGGTGTTAGAGATTTTTGTTACTTTAAGACTTTTAGACCCGCTTTGTTATCGCGTTTGGGTTTGGGCTTGTCAGCCTTGGACGTCGTGTGCTGCTCTTCTGGCACATAATTGTCATACTCGTTTGGATCAAAAAACATGCCTTGCGAGTTTTCTTTGGCATAGATACCCATCACCGCCGTCAATGGCACCCAAATCTCTTGTGAGACGCCACCAAAACGAGCGCTAAACTGGATATAGTCATTGTCTATACGCATATTGCCTGTCGCACGGCTGGCAATATTGAGCACAATACGGCCATCTTGCACATGTTCGGTTGGTACCTGGACGTTTTTGGCCGTCGCATCGACCATCAGATAGGGCGTCAGCGCATTGTCCTCTATCCATTGATAAAGGGCGCGTACCATATAAGGGCGAGTTGGGGTGAGAGAAGTGGTATCGCTCATCTAATGATTTCCTATACTAAATATGGGTTAAGAGATAAACGGTCATCTTTGACAACAGTCTACTATTTTAAATAATACATTGTTTGCAACAGACAAGTATGGCGGGACTGATTTTTGCATTGTCACTGTCTGTTTGGTGTTTATTCTTTTTACACTTTTTATTCTAAGACAGACATCGAGCGTTGTCTAATTAGCGCACACTTCTTTGGAAGCTCTCGCGCTCAAAGATACGCTGCTGATAGTCCAATAAAGGCCGACTGATCGCACGCGGTAGCGCTATGCCCATGTCTTCTAGTCGCCACAGTAAAGGCGCTAACAACACGTCACACCAGCCAAAGTCATCTGCCATAAAATAAGGCTTATGCGCAAACAAAGGCGCAAGCGTGATTAAAGAATCACTGAGCTGTTTTTTGGCAATGACAGCTTTCGCTTTATTAAAACTATCAGGATGTGTCAGTAGCTGCTTGCCGAGCACTAGCCAATCATGCTGGATGCGCCATGCCAATTGGCGAAACTGTGCGCGCTCTTGCGGGGCTTCAGGGAGCAACTTATTGGTATGGTAGCGCTCTTCTAAGTATTCAAAAATCACGTTGATTTCATAAAGGGCAATATCACGCTGCTGCAACACAGGCAGGGTATGATAAGGATTTAGCTCAGTCAAGTCTTCGGGACGCTCAGAGTGCAAACGTGACAAGTAATAATCGAGCTTTTTTTCTTCAAGTAATAGGCGCACCACATGACTGTCGTAGCCGTCATCAGCATATAAGATTAGCTGACTACTTGGAATGTCGTTTGCATCAATCATGAAAGCCTAATGTTCATAGTAAAGGGTGTCATCGTAAACAAAGTAGAGCCGATTATCAAGCCAGCGTACGTAAGCGTGATGGGTGGATGCCGTATGGATAGGTGTTTGTTCTATTGTCAGTCTTCATTATCTTATCAGTCTCTATTATCTACGCTATCCTCGATTCGATATAAAAACGTTTCATTGAGCGACTTGATAGCCATATATCTGATTTATTTGGATCAAACTATATAGTAACACGTACAAAATACGGTGCGGCAAAATGAAAAAAGGCACTACCCAAGTAGTGCCTTTTTGTGTCTATTATGACCAATTTTTTATAGCGATAGGCTATGTTTATGATGCTGTTACTTTACGTCTTTCCAGAACTCTTTATTGAGTAAGTAAACTGGGATCAGTAATACTAACAAGAATAAAATCACAAAGAAGCCAATCACTTGACGGTCATGACGGGCAGGTTCTGCCATCCACGCCATAAAGTTGACCAAGTCACCAACTTCAGATTCAAACTCTTCAGCACTAAGCTCTTCTTGCATGTTATGCAATACGTGCGGCATTGCTGCGTTTGCCAGCACTAAGTTGTTTGAGCCCCAAGGACGGCTTGGATCTTCATAAAATGACAATAGATAAGTATAAACCCAGTCATCACCGCGTAGTCTGGTTTCAAGCGATAGGTCTGGTGGCGCCGCACCAAACCATGCGGCTTGAACCTCAGGGTCAATCTCCGCTGTGATATGGTCACCGATTTGATCGGTGGTGACCATTAGGTATTTTTCGACCAGCTCAGGTGGAATATCCAAGTCTTTGGCGATGCGTGAATGACGAACGTACTGTGCAGAATGACAACCAGCACAGTAGTTCATAAAGATTTTTGCACCGTTTTGTAGCGAGCCTTTATTGGTAAAGTCAATGGGGGCTTCACTACAAGCCAAATGTTCTACCACGCCGTCGGCATTGGTAAAAGTACCACATCCGCCGCCTGCTGCCAGCGCACTACCAGCAGTCAAACTCAATGCCGCGCCTAAGCCTAGACCAGCTAGGGATTTGATTAGCGTGCTCATTAGTGACCTCCGGTAACGCGTTCTGGTGGCTGTTTACACTTCTCGATGGCAGTGTAAAACGGCATCAACAAGAAGAACAAGAAATATAGAATCGTGAATACACGAGCCATAATAGTCGCAGTTGGCGTTGCAGGTGTCGCACCTAAATAGCCAAGTACGATAAAGCTAATAGCAAAGACCGTTAGTGCAATCTTAGACAAGATACCTTTGTAGCGTATTGAGCGTACAGGTGATCTGTCGAGCCACGGTATCAAGAATAGTACAGCGATGGCCGCACCCATGGCGATGACCCCGCCCAGCTTACTTGGAACCGCACGCAAGATGGCATAGAACGGTGTGTAGTACCATACTGGCGCGATATGCGCTGGTGTTTTTAGAGAGTTCGCCGCTTCAAAGTTAGGTGGCTCAAGGAAATAACCGCCGCCTTCAGGGAAGAAGAACACCACCGCAAAGAAACAGATAAAGAATACTACGATACCCACCATATCATGCACAGTGTAGTATGGATGGAATTCGATACCGTCTAATGGTACGCCATTTTTGTCTTTTAGCTTCTTAATATCGATACCATCAGGGTTGTTAGAACCTACATGGTGCAATGCGACAATGTGCATGAAGACCAAGCCCACAAGGACCAATGGAATAGCGACAACGTGTAGCGCAAAGAAGCGGTTTAGGGTGATACCTGAGATGATATAGTCACCACGTACCCACTCAGCAAGACCGTCACCGATTACCGGCAGCGCCGCAGGAAGGTTTAAGATAACCTGAGCACCCCAAAATGACATGTTGCCCCAAGGGAGTAGGTATCCAAAGAAACCTTCGGCCATAAGAGCTAAATAGATGCCCATGCCGATGAGCCAAATAAGCTCACGAGGTTTTTGATATGAGCCGTAGAGCAGTGCTCTAAACATATGCAAATACACCACGACAAAGAACGCTGAGGCGCCAGTCGAGTGCATATAACGGATGAGCCAACCGCCTTTGACATCACGCATGATGTATTCTACAGACGCAAATGCGCCCTCGGCACTAGGGTTGTACATCATCGTCAGCCAAATACCGGTCACCAACTGGTTGACCAATACGACCATTGACAATACGCCAAAGAAGTACCAAAAGTTAAAGTTCTTTGGTGCATAGTACTTTGACATGTGGTATTCATAGGTTTCAGTCGCTGGGAATCGCGCGTCCACCCAATGCATTAACTTTTTACCCATACTCATATTAAGCCTCCCCAACCGTCAAGATGGTACCTTCCATGCTATATTCTGGAACAGGTAAATTCAGCGGTGCAGGAACGCCACTATAGACACGGCCTGCTAAGTCATATTTTGATCCGTGACAGGGGCAAAAAAAGCCGCCGTACCAGTCGTTACCACCCAAATCGGCTGCGCCCACATCAGGACGGTAGTTCGGTGCACAGCCTAAATGCGTACACACGCCTTCGACCACCAAGACTTCTGGTGTCAAAGAACGCTCTGGGTTTTGGCAATACTCTGGTTGTAGCGATGCTTCTGAATTAGGGTCAGATAGTAATGGCTTAACTGACTCAAGCGTGCTCAACATGTCTTCGGTACGTTTTACCACAAAGATCGGTTTACCGCGATATTTGACGACAATCATCTGTCCCGCTTCAATAGAGCTGATATCTTGGGTGACTGCAGCCCCTGCAGCCTCAGCTTTGGCGCTCGGGTACCAAGAGCGGACAAAAGGTGTTGCCACAGCAGCTACCCCAGCTGCACCAATTGCGGCAGTTGAGGCAATAAGAACTCTACGGCGTTGTACGTTAACGCCTTCGGCTTGGCTCATTAATACTTCCTCCAGGTGAATGAAATGGGATTATCCCACACTGGGTTTGTGGCTTAGAAAATATACAATATCAAGCCACTTTAGCTGTGCCTAATTTTGCTAATTGTTGCTATTCTAAGCTATTTCGGTGATAAAATAAATTATTGCGTTAAAAATAAAGCAACCTTGAGAGAACACAGTATAAGGTTGAACAGGGTAACCCATACAAAAAAGCTGGATTATCAACGTCTAACATCCGTTTTGTTTCGATAAAGGGCGCAAAGGCGCTTCAACGGTTTTGCAAACGATGGTCACGTGATGACCTTATAATCAATAAGGATATTCAGCAATAGCGAATGATACTTGAAATTCAGGCAATGTTCACTAACTTTCAGTACTTAAGCGTTATGTCTCTCATCGTCAATCCACAATCACCACTTTAGCGACAAAAGCGGTGATCTTTTATTATCCTAAACGCGTCTTTAGGCGATTAGCCTTCAAGCTCACTCCAGCGTTCAAGCTTGCTCATCATCTCCTCTTCGATGGCCAACAAGCGCTCACTGGCGGCCGTCGCGGCATCAAAGTCGGTGGTAAACCATGAACCATCAGCCAGCTTGTCTTCTAGCTTCTTTTGTTCTGCTTCTAGCGCCGCGATTTCTTTGGGTAAGCTATCTAGCTCGCGCTGCTCATTGAAGTTGAGCTTTTTGGCGGCTTTATTTGGCTTTCCAGCGTCAGCTTTATTGGCTGATTTTGACGCTTTAGCATTGCTAACGGGTGCTTTCGCGGCGCGCGCGGCTTCCTCGCGGTTTTTTTGTATCAAGTACTCTTGATAACCGCCGACATACTCTTTGACGATGCCATTGCCATTTTCATCCGTGTCAAATACCCAAGTGGAGGTGACCACATTGTCCATAAATGAGCGGTCATGACTGATCAGCAAGATGGTACCGTTAAAGCTGCTGACCGACTCTTCTAATAGCTCAAGGGTGGCCATATCCAAATCGTTGGTCGGCTCATCAAGCACTAATATGTTGGCAGGTTTTAATAATTGCTTGGCAAGTAATACGCGGTTGCGCTCACCACCTGATAAGGCTTTGACAGGTGTACGCGCGCGCTCCGGCGCAAATAAGAAGTCTTGCAAATAGCTCATGATATGGGTTTTTCGGCCGCCCACTTCGACAAAATCCGAGCCTTCTGAGACGTTTTGCGCGACGCTTGCCTCAAGGTCGAGCTGATCGCGCAGCTGATCAAAAAAGGCAATTTGCAAATTGGTGCCAAGCGTGACGCTGCCGGTCTTGGTGACCTCGTCATCCGACATATCGAGTAGGGCTTTGATTAATGTGGTTTTGCCTGCGCCGTTAGGGCCGACAATACCGATTTTGTCGCCGCGCATAATAGTGGTCGTAAAGTTGTCAACCAGTACATTACCCTCATATTCAAGGTGCAGGTTTTTGACTTTACAGACCAGCTTGCCGCTTTTTTCGCCTTCACCCATGGTGATATTGACGTTGCCGACTTGCTCGCGGCGGCTTTTTCGCTCTTCGCGCAGGGCTTTTAGCTCTCGTACGCGGCCTTCGTTACGGGTACGACGGGCTTTGATGCCTTGACGAATCCACACTTCTTCTTGCGCCAGTTTTTTATCAAAATTGGCATTGTTTTTTTCCTCAGCAAGTAGCTGCTGCTCTTTTAGCTCTTGATAACGAGCGTAGCCTTTGGCGCCTTGGGTGACGTCATAGCTGGTCAATTGGCCACGGTCAAGCTCTACAATACGAGTCGCAAGTTTATCAACGAATGCTCTATCGTGCGTGACAAATAACAAAGTCAGTCCTTGCCAATCAAGCAAGAAGCGCTCTAACCACTCAATACTATCAACGTCTAAATGGTTGGTCGGCTCATCTAATAACAAGACGTCAGGTTTGGTGACCAGCGCACGCGCGAGCAAAACGCGGCGCTTACGGCCTCCAGATAGCGAGGAGAGGTCGTCCTCTGGGTCAAGCCCCATGGTGGTGATTAGACGGGTGGCATCGCGCTCTAAGTCCCAGCCATGGACGGCGTCGATATCATGCTGCAAGGTCGCCATGTGCTCGCAAGCGTCCATGTCGCCATTGGCGCACATCTCCACTTGCTTATTATAATTGATCAGCAGCTCAGCTGTGCGGCGGCTACCGCCCATGACGATATCAAGTATGCGTCCGCTCGACTCGGGGACGTCTTGCTCGAGCATCGCAACGCGCATGCTACTATTGGTGATAATCTCACCACTATCTGGCTGCAGCGAGCCATTGATCAGTTTAAATAAAGTAGATTTACCTTCGCCATTGCGGCCGATTAAGCACACACGCTCGCCTGCATTGATGGAAAAATCAATACCATCGAGAATGGGAGCGACGCCAAAGGCTAAGTGAATGTCTTTTAGATGTATCAGTGCCATAGAGTATCTTAAGCTTATATAATAGTGAGGTAGGGGTTGTTGCAAAATTGCCAGCAGTATAACATGCCACCGCATCACTGTAGTGCGCGTAAGTGGTTTTATCAACACTATTTATTACTTTGCATAGTGGCGGCGATTTAATGCCTGTCATCAAAGGTGACTGGCTACTATTGACGCTGCTGCAAATATGCTGCCGCCGAGTCTATTTGACCTTCTATTTACCATTATTTAGAGAACAACATGAATCAATTCAAAGATAAAGAGGACGGGTTTGGTATGCAAGATGACTTGCAAGCCCAAGTAATCGATTTACAAACGAGCCTAGCGCATCTTGAGGTCACTGTCGAAAGGTTAAATGACGTTATCACGCGACAAGATAAGGATATTCATACATTGCAGCGTCAGTTACAGCTCATTTATAAGCAAATAGACAGTCAAGCTACTGAAGTGGGTATTGCACCATTTGATGTGATGGCAGATAGACCGCCACATTACTGATTTCTAAACCAATATCTGATGCAGGACTGGATATTTTTTGTTTGATTATTTTATATCCACATTATTAGATGAAGATACTGTTTAGTCACAAACAAGAAATAATGTGTTTTTGCAGTTGTTTTCATGTGCCAAAATCTTTACTATCTTCACCCTCGGATGCTGCTTACCCATAAAAGTCAGGTTAAGTAGTGAAACAATGCGGATGTTTGGAGATATACAATGCGCGCAACTTTTCATTTAAAAACTCTCACAGTAGCTGTTGCTGCTCTATCTGTCGCTAGCGTTGCTAGTGCTGCTGGTCTTGATCGTTCAGGTCAAGACATCACCGCATTTCTACAAGATGGCACTTATGCCGAATCTGTTTATACTTATATCGATGCTGATGTGAGTGGTCAAGATTCATCAGGCAACAAAATTGACGACATTGCAGAAGATTACGACTTTTTCCGTTATGGCGTAAAAACAGATATCAATGACACCTTTAGTATCGGTATCTTATATGACGAGCCATTTGGTGCTGCCGCTGATTATCTTGGCGACAATGACTTTGTAGCCCAAGGTGATGTAAACAACTCTGCGAAATATTTAACACAAGGCAAATATACGTCTTTTGAAGATTTAAACTCAGACTTTAGTAGTGCTCGTAATAATGCGGTAGAAGAAGCTACCAAAGCGCAAAATTTTGCTCAGCAAGCAGGGCAAGCTCAGCAGAGAGGTGACCTTGCAGAAGCGGGTAGATTAGCTGCTCTAGCGAAGGATTCAGAAAAAAAGGCATTAGCTTCTAAAGCTACAGCTGAGAAACTTGGTGGTCCCTTAAATGCAGTTAAGTCTGAGCTAGATAGTAAAGGCGAGGGTACAAATGTTGAAGTGCGTACTGAAAGCCTTACAGCAATTTTAGGTGCTAAATTCGGTACTAACAAAGAGTTTCAAATCTATGGTGGCCCCGTTGCTCAGCAAGTACAAGCTGATGTCAAACTAAGAGGACTGGCTTATGGTTTGGCAAATGGTTATACCGCTCATATAACCTCTGATAAGGATATTGGTTGGTTGGCAGGTGTTGCTTACAGCAAACCTGAAATTGCTTTAAAAGCGGCATTGACCTACCGTTCAGAAGTTGACCACACGCTTCCTATAGACGAACAATATCCAGTAGCAGGAATAAGCCAGGGTGGTAATATTGATATTACTACACCAAAATCTGTGAACTTTGACTTTCAGACTGGTGTCAATCCAACGACACTAGCTACGGCAAAAGTACGCTGGGTGCCTTGGGGCGACTTTGCTATCGTTCCACCCGTCTATAATGCTGTCAGTAAAAAACTAACTCAAGATGATATCGGTTTGCCTTTAGTGAGTTATGATGAAGACCAATGGCAGGTTGAGTTAGGTCTTGCTAAGCGTCTAGCGCCACAGTTTGCGATTAGCGGTACCGTTGGTTGGGACAGTGGCGCTGGCAACCCAGTCACCTCATTAGGTCCAATCGAAGGCTATTATAGTGCTGGCCTTGGCGCTAAATACAATGTGACTGAAAACTGGGCTGTGTCTGCTGGTGGTAAATACCTATGGTTCGGTGATGCCGAAGGTCAAATACCAACTGGCGATATCGTCAGTGATTTTGAGAGCAATGATGGTTACGTACTTGGTGTAAAAGTTTCTTACCAAGCTCAGTAACAATTATACAGTATGACTCATTGCTAATATAAAAAAGCGATCCTTTAAGGGTCGCTTTTTTTTGGCAAAAACAAATAATATGGTCAGCCTTGCTGGTGAATAAACATATGATTCTTTTATTTAGAGTCAACTATAGATGAGATTTATGCTTAATAAAAATGTCAAATAGTTAGTTAATACTTATCAGTCAGTGAACGATTGTTTTAATACTTTGTTGTGCTATTTTTTATAAAAATGACGGTCTAAAACCGCTGACTTTATTTTACAAAAAAAATTTTATAAAATATATCTATTGTAATCAATGAGATATAGCGAATCATATAAGATGGTATATAGACGATAAGAAAGCGTTTGTGAGGTAAAAAGTGCCACATTATTGGCTCAATGAAACAGTGGTGAATATTCTATTAACATAAATCCATCTTTGTAAAATCTCTAAAAGAGTATTGCTATAGTATAGAAGTTTAATTATGATACTGAAATCAGTTACGTTGTCTTACATAGCGGTAATGTCTGATAACAACGAAAGTAAGGTTGCGTAAATCATCGTTACTTTCGACAGTTAAGTCGTTTGGCAAAGGATTGCATAGCATCGGCTGACGTTACTAGTACAGGTCACTAGTCTGTATAGTCTCCGAGCTACTTGCCAGTTATTTTATTCATGGAGGATATCTAAGTGTCTCAAAATTTTCCTATCTCTAAACTTACCCTCGCTCTGATCACGCTATCGGCTGCTTCATTGACGCAAGCTGCTGGCCTCGACCGTTCTGGTCAAGACATCAAAGGCTTTTTTAATCCTGGTACTTATGCCGAGATTGATTACGCTTACATTGATACTGATGTTTCAGCCCATGATAATGCCGGTGCTATCACTACTCCAAATGGTGATATTAATAATGGCATTACTTCGACAGAAGAGGCTTATAGAAAAGGTAAGTCAACTGGTGATGCAACTCCAGATACATATAGTTTTATGCGCTATGGCGTCAAAACCGACATCAATGAGAACTTCAGTATTGGTGTGTTTTATGACGAGCCATTTGGTGCAGAAGTAGAGTACTCTGGCGATAGCACGTTTGTCTCTCAAGCAGGTAAGGATACTATTGCCGACTCATCAACTGGGACATCCGTTCCAAATGAAGTTATCAACTCTTCGGTACTAGACCCAGATTACGACAAAAATACCAACGTAAGTGTACACACTGAATCATGGACAGGTTTGATCGGTTATAAGTCCAATGGCTTTCAAGTCTATGGCGGTCCTGTGATGCAAAAGGTAAAAGCAGATGTGCACTTGCGCGGTCAAGCATACGGTCCGTTGACAGGCTACGATGCTAATGTGAATAGTGACACTGACTATGGCTGGGTAGCAGGCTTGGCGTATAGCAAGCCTGAAATCGCCTTAAATGCTGCCTTAACGTATCGCTCAGAGATTGATCATAAAACCCCAGTGGGAGAGAGAATACCTCTATTAGGGTCACCTCTACGAGATACAGCATTAGGCAAGCTTGACATTGATCCAGACTCTGCGCTTGGTCAATCAATCAGTGAATATGCCACTACTGATGCGACAGTCACAACGCCTGAGTCTGTGAACTTAAATATCCAAACGGGTCTAAGTGAAAAGTATCAGCTATTAGGTACATTAGATGTACGCTGGGTACCATGGAGTGATTTTACCATCGTACCACCTTTCTATAACGCCTATTCTAAAGCTAACCGACCAGAAGGGGTACCAGTAGAGTCTTATGATGGTTTGCCGTTATTATCTTATGAAAAAGACCAGTGGAAAGTCGATGTAGGCCTAGCCAAGCGCTTCAATGAAAAATTAGCTGGTACCGTAACGGTCGGTTATGACTCAGGTGCCGGTGATCCGGTCAGCTCACTAGGTACTATTGAAGGGTTCTATAGTATCGGTGGCGGCGTAAAATACAATGTCACTCCTGAATGGGCAGTCTCAGTTGGCGGTAAATACCTCAAGTTTGGCGATGCGACTGGACAATTACCTAATGGTAGTATCGTCAGTAAAGCTGAAGACAATGATGGCTATATCGCGGGCGTAAAGCTGTCTTATCAAAGCCAATAAATTGTGATATCTCACTATCTGAAATCTAACTATAACGGCTTATCTAGCTTATGAGCCAGATAAGCCTACATCACGTCGATACATGTATTTAATTTTTAATAAATGAACGTTTGCGTCATGTTTTATCAGCAGGTAATCGCTGCAACAAATTGACTTTGCAAACTAAATTTGATTATCTATATATCGTACAGACCCATCCTATGTCGTACGAGTAGATAAAGGACTATCTATCAATCATCCATGGAGGAAGAAGAATGTCATCTAATCGTCATTCAATCTCAGCTGTATCAACCGCTAAAAAACTAAAAACTCCACTTAAAGCCAGTGTTGTCCTTTTGACGTCAATGATTTTGGCCGCCTGTAATACAACAGATGAGCCTTCTTATAATCTTGATGATGTCTTTAGCCCAATACCTGGTGCTACCGATAAGCAACTAGAAGAAGCGAAAGCTGAAGCCGAAAAAGCAAAACAGGAAGCTCAAGAGGCGAAAGAAGAAGCTGAAAAAGCAAAAAAAGAGGCTGCCGAGCAAATAGCTGCTGCTGAAAAAGCAGCTGAAGAAAAGGCGGCATCAGCCCTCAAGGCAAAAGAAGAAGCTGAAGCTGCTGCTGCTGCTGCTGAAAAAGCAAAAGCAGATGCCATTAAAGCAAAAGAAGAGGCTGAACAAGCATTAGAGGATGCATTAGCAGCTGGGGGTGGTTCAGAAGCGCTTCAAAAAGAAGCTGATCGCAAGGCGAAGTTAGCAGAAGAAGCTGCCGCTGCCGCCGACGCCGCTGCCGCTGCCGCTAATACAGCCCAGCAAGAAGCAGAGGCAGAAGCGACTGCAGCTGCAGCAGCACAACAAGCTGCGCAAGATGCAGCATCAGCTGCTGAAATTAAAAACGCGCCTCAAACTACTAAATCAGGCGTCCAGCACATCAGCATCAATGCCACTGGAGTAGGTCAAGGCATATTGACCACTACCACACGTGACTTCGACATCACTGATGAGACTGAGGTTGACGCTCGTGCAGACACAGCTTCAGGTGGCTTGGTTTCTGATCCAGTAACACTAAAAGTTAGTGGTGATAACGATGCAGAAGTAGCAGGCTCTAACGGCTTTAAATCGTTTGAAAATACCACCAAAGTCAATACAGCTTCATTGGGTGAGCAAGACTTAGTCTATACCTCAACCTACAAAGACTTTAGTGATGATTTAAGAGTTGCACATATTGATGGTGCAGCTGCTGGTCTGCTGCCAGTCAATGGTGTCGCCGTAGTAGGTAATGCGACTGAAGCTGCTAATGTGCCAACAGAAGGTAAAGTGGGCTACACAGGTGAAGCAACTTATCGCGCATTGGGCACAGACAGCAAGGTTGAGTTTGGGTCTTCAGTATTTACGGCTGACTTTGTGGCCAAAAACGTAAAAGGCGACCTAACCTTTAGTGATAAAACAATCGGTCTAGAAGGAACTATAGACGGCAATAAGTTCTCAGGAACTAAAGACGGTTATAACGCTGATGGTGGCTTCTACGGTGGTGATGCTCAATACTTAGGTGGTGTGTACGAAGGTAAAGGCGCTCAAGGTACTTATGGAGCCAAGAGTGACAATCAAACCGCAGCTGAGCAGGCAGCTAAAGATACAAAAGCGCAAGCAGAAGCTGCTGAAAAAGCGTTAGCCGCTGCCCAAGCAGAAGCGGCGGAAGCTCAAGCTGCTGCAGAACAAGCTCAAGCTGATGCGGCAAAAGCGAAAGCCGATGCTGAAAAAGCACAAGAAGCGGCTGATAACGCTGGCAGTGGCGGCGATGATCAAGCACTGCAAGATGCTTTAGACAGAGCAGCCGCAGCAGAAGCAGCGGCGAAGAAAGCTAAAGAAGACGCAGATGCAGCAATCCAAGAAGCAGCAGATAAAGCGCAAGAAGAAGTTAAAGCGGCACAAGATAAAGTAACAGCGGCTCAGTCAGAAGCGAGTGCAGCTAAAGCGAGTGCAGCCGCTGCTGTAGCCGCCGCAGAGGCAGCCGAAAAAGATGCCGCTGCTAAAATAGCCGCTGCAGAGTCAGCCGCCGCAGAAGATGTAGCAGCAGCTGAAAAATTAGCCGATGAAGCTAGATTAGAAGCTGAAAAGGCAAAAACTGCTAAAGAAAAAGCTGAAAAAGAAGCACAAGAAGCAGAAGACAGAGCAACTGCAGCAGCTGAAGCCCAAGCCGCAGCTGAAAAGAAAGCTCAAGAGCTGCAAGAACAGCTAGATGCGTTAACGCCAAAATTTGAATCTGCAGCAGAAGCTGAGCAATCAGGTGTACAGCATTTATCTGTTGATGCAAGTGCATTGCAGATGGGCGTCAAAACAACCACTACTCGTGACTTTGAAATCCGTAGCACCTCAGATGTCGATGCTCGTGCTGATTTGGCGCTTACAGGTGTTCTCCCAGGGCCTATAACCATTCAGGTATCAGGTGACAATGATGCTGAAACGGAAAATGGCTTTAAAGCTTACGAAGGTACTGGAAACGTAACTGGTGAAGGTGATTTGGCTTACATTGCAACCTATAAAGACTTTGGTGCTAACGGTGAGATGCGCATTGCCCATATAGATGGCACAGCAGCCAATGGCGCTGTACCTGTAGATGGTGTAGCTGTAGTGGGTAATAAGACAGCGACGCTACCGACAGAAGGTACGTTTGAGTATGCTGGTGATGCTACCAATCGTAAAGTTGGTGTAGACAATGCGATTGAATACGGTAGCTCTAAGTTCACGGCTGACTTCGTCAATAGTAAAGTTGATGGTACACTGGAGTTTGCTCAAGCTGGCGAAATTGGGCTATCAGCAGACATCGACGGTAACGAGTTCTCAGGGACGGCCGCCGATGAGAGTGGCTACAATACTGAAGGTGCTTTCTACGGTGAAGACGCTAACTTCATCGGTGGTATCTATGAAGGTAATGGCTCACAAGGTACCTTTGGTGCAGAGAAAGATGGTACAGCCGCTAATCCAGTTGAGCCAACTGAGCCAGCACCAGTTGAGCCAACTGATCCTGCTGATACAAACATAACCGGCTTTCAATCGACGGCATTAAGTAGTAAAGAGCGTGATCTACCATTTGGTCAAGGTCAGTTAGATTCAGCAATTGGTTATTCAGCAATTCGAGGTGATAAAGACACTTGGTCTGGTGACCAAGCAGATGTTGCTGCCGATGGAACGCTTCCTGCCGATAAAGTATTAGATACTGGTGATAACTTCACTGCATTTGATACATTGTCGTTGCGTGCTGACATGGTTAAGCCGCAGTCTGTACAACAAGCGCTTACGGTAAATCCAAAACAGGAAGGGGTAGGTACCGTAGGTGTTGAAGCAGGTAAGGGTGATTTCAACCCAGACTTTAATTACAATGCTGTTTATAAAAACTTCGGTACACAAATGCAGACAGGCCATGTTTATGGTTTCATAAACTCAGGCGTTGCCGGTGATGTATCTAGAGTAGCCAACGTTTATGTTCAAGGGAACCTAACCAGTCAAGCGTATATGGACTATCTTGCTGAGGTGAATGATGGTAAAGCTCAATATGTAGGCACCGCTACATATATCGAAAACATCCATCTAGACGATTTCGATATTACTAAGTCTGGTTTTGGGAATAATAACTGGGCTGCTACTCCTACAGAAGGCGCGATCACAGCACCGGTCGAAGGTGATGCCGCCTTTAATGTTGACTTTGTTAATAGTAAGCTTGAAGGTACATTAACATTTGCAGATGGCGATTATAAGTATATGCCTACTGGCAACAAAATTGATATCAATGCAGATATCACTGGTAATACCTTTGCAGGCAAAAATGGTATCGATACTGCTGGTGGTTTCTATGGTGACAAAGCAGAGTTCTTGGGTGGTATTTACCAAGATGCAGGTGATGTAGCTGGTGGTAAAGGTGCAGGCGCTGGAACGGGAACTAAGTTTCAAGGTACCTTTGGTGCAGAAAAGCAATAAATTAGCCTATTAGCTCAGAATAAAAAAGCGCCTTCGGGCGCTTTTTTTTGTTTATAAAAACCATAAAAGTACTGCTTAATAATAGACTTAGGTTTATATTTTTATTTGATTTTATAAAGCATCTAATACATCGCATTAATCATAATGGTGGTAATAATTTTTAAGCATTGCGGTAAATTTAACTAAGTATTATTGTCTGTAGAGATATTGTTTTTCTGCTTTTAAAGTAATTGGTTAGAAATTAATAAATAAATGAGATCTTAATAAGTCTATTTTTTATTAAAAATATTGATTACATATTATATAAAATATATTTATGGTTAATATAACAAATTTTCATTATTTATCTCAAAGTATTGATTTTTATATATTTTTAATTAATATATTTTTATAAATATTGTAACTAATAAATGATGAGTGACATGTATATGTAATATTTAAATTACTGTTATTGGTTTTGGTAGAAATGAGTATTTTATCAACTTTAAATAAAAACCGATTCAAAACATATCGTTTAAAAGAAATAGGAAATTAATTAGTAACCAAAGGTTACATTATTCATAATTGTAGATATATTTATTGACTTTTTATAAGTGATTTGTTTATCTATGCGTGGCACTAGATATTTGTTGTGCCTAGTATGGATAAATAATGGACTGTTATCAATTCTTCATGGAGGAAGACGAATGTCACTTAACCGTCATTCAATATCTGCTGTAGCGACAGCAAAAAAACTAAAAACGCCGCTGAAAGCTAGCGTCGTTATTTTAACCACTGTAATCCTAGCATCGTGCGCTAGTGATGGTGGAGACAGCACCACGCCCAAGCCATCCCCTACAATACCTAAAGATGACAGTGGAACTGCAGGAGGATCAGAAACTGAGGGTAGCGGCGTTGATACTGGCAGTAATGCGCAAGCAGAGGCTGCGATCAAAGCCGCAGAAGCCAAAACAAAAGCAGCAGAAGCTGCCTTAAAACAGGCAAAGGCCAAAACGAAGGCTGCAGAAGACGCACTTAAAGCTGCTGAGATAAAATTTGGTGTCGAGTCACAAAAGGCGGCAGAAGCGTCACAAAAGGCGATTGATGCAGCAAGATCAGAGGCGGCAAAAGCGAAAGCCGCAGCAGAGGCCGCTAGGGTAGAAGCAGTCGCAAAGATTGAAGCGGCGGCACAAGAGGCCGAAGGTAAGATAAAAGCTGCTAAAGAGGCGGCAGCTAAAGAAGCCGTAGCTAAAGTGAAAGTTGCTGAAGCTAACGCAAAAGCTGCTGAGGCCCGTGCAAATACGGCAGAAGCCAAAGCTAAAGAGCTACAAGATTTGTTGGCATCAGAAA
>Ga0208300_100645_pt1 | contig 22118 bp, 18 predicted proteins | sample 23_taG_FD_184096 | JGI IMG/M metagenome (GOLD analysis project Ga0208300, IMG submission 184096) | Marine viral communities from Cariaco Basin, Caribbean Sea - 23_WHOI_OMZ (SPAdes) (version 2) | ecosystem: Environmental > Aquatic > Marine > Oceanic | place: Caribbean Sea: Cariaco Basin... | reverse complement strand
TCGCCCGGTGCTCCAGCCGTGCGACCTTGGCGGAAACGAAGATTCCCAGATGGCCAACGTGTGGGTTGATCAGGTAGACGATGCGCTGGCCAGCGGCCTTGAGTGCCTTGGTGTCCGGGTACACCGCGGGGATCCAGTTGAGCGCCTGGTGCGGTGGGGTGATGTTGTCTCCACTGGAGGCGAAGATCACCAGCGGGTTGCGGATGCGCTTGAGGTCAACGGTGCAACCGGGATGGACTTCAAACTCGCCACGCTCCAGCTTGTTACCGATGAAGAGATTCTCGACGATAGCAACAATCTCTTCCTTGCTCAGGCTATAGAAGCCGGTCCACCAACGCTCGAAGTCCAGAAATCGCTCGCGCTGGCCGTCGATGTCGGCAAACAACTGGTAGTCCTTCTGCCACAAGGTATTTGCCGGCTTGAGGGATTCGAAGTTGGCCGCCAGATGGGCGCCATCAAAGCGCCCGCCCCCCAGATCCGCCAGCAGGTGCGTCACCCAGGCGCCGCCCAGCAGCCCGCCGGCGAGGCGCATGGGATTAACGCCGGATTCGCCGGACCAGTAGGACAGCGGTGAGCCGTTAAGCACCGCCGGCCCGACCAGGCCCTCACAATCAGCCGAGAGCAGTGCGATGGCCCATCCCGCCTGGCAGTTGCCGTAGAGCACCGGCGGCATGTCGGGGTGGCGCTCGGCCAGCGTCTCGACGAAGCGCCGTAGTACGTGTAACACGTCCTCCAGCGTCTGCCCGGGCATGGGCTCGGGGAAGAAGATCGCGAAATAGACCGGGTGCCCCTCGTGGAGTGCCATGCCCACTTCGGAGTCTTGTTTGAAACCGCCGATACCGGGACCATGACCGGCGCGCGGATCGACGATCATCACCGGCGGTTTGGTCTCGTCGAGGCAGTCTTCCAGACAGTCCTCGCCGACCCGGGTGATGCGTAGCAGGGCATAGTTGGCGGGGCGCTCCAGCCGGCGACCGTCCAGGATCATTTCATAGTCGAAGTCGAGTAGCGGTGGCTTGCCGGCCTGCTCATGCTCAAGCATGTTATTGGCACGCTCGCGCAGGGTGTCCAGGTAGCGCACGCCGCGCCGCCACAGGTCGGTCTGGTAGGCGAACAGTTCCGTCGCCGGGTTGCTCGGGATGGTGGCGTGTTTGTCGGGCCTGACCGACGGGTCGGGCGCCTTGTCTGTCGTTGGCTTGGCATTCATAGTGGTTTTACCTCTCGGTGTCAGGATGAAGTTTGGTCAAGTCGGCTCTGCTGGGCAGCGTTGCCGCCAGCACGGCCACCCCGTAGAGGTGCCACGAACCCTCAATGCCATCTCTCACCGCGATTCCTGCGTTGAAGAATGCGAACACAGGCACGACACCGAAGGTGACTATCTTGAAAGAGCAGAGTCGGTTTTAAATTTCGGTCAAGGAAGGCTTCCGGCCATATTATCCACGTTGCGGCTCTCTGGCGCTGCAAAATTATCAATCAAAGCCCATATTTTTGCCGGGTCTGACAGATAGACTTGATGGTCTTCTCCCATGAGCCGCTCAAATATTGCGTTTGAAAAAAACGGCAGCAATGCGACTGCGTTCTCCACCGGTGCCGCGAGGTCATTTTCTCCATGAATGAGCAGTATTTTTTTGTCCTGTATTTTCGACGCCAGCCTCTGCAAATCCGCGTTCACCAAAATTTCATCAAGCGTGCGATAATAGCTGACCCAGGTATGCTTTTTTGCCTCGTCAAAAATCTCCTTCGGAATGTTTTTTGGCCGAAACCACTCGGTCATGTAAATCGGGTGGAAATAGCAAACGAACTGGTAGGTCGAATCGACGGATAATTCATCCCACAAAGAAATTCTCGCGAAAGTCTCCTTGATCTCCTCTTTATCGGCAAAACTCGGAAGGCCGATAGTCACCAACCCGTCAAACCACTCGGGATGTTCTCCGACCAGCCCCATCGCCAGGATGGCACCAAGCGAATGCCCAACCGCGAACGAATTGCCGGAATCAAAGCCCTCTTTTTTCATCACTTTTTCAATGGCTGTTATGTGTTCTTCCAGATCGTATTTGCCATTGGGTTTGGGTGAGTCGCCAAAACCCAGAAGGTCGATCAACAATAATGAGTAAGAGTCCGGCGCATACGCCAAACCCTTCTTCCAGTACCTCAACGAGCCCGTCAGACCGTGCAGAAGTACTATCTTCGTAGGACCATCACCTATCCGCTCATAGTTAAGCGTCATCGATTGCGGGTCGTATGGCGTTGCAAGCGCGCCGCGGAGATAGGTTTGAACACCGGTTCCGATGAAAGCGAGGATCACAAAAGCAATAGTCAGGTAGAACACGCGTTTTCGCACTGGTGGCTCCCAAATAGCCCAAGTTTATCGAGCGCGATGGCTCGTCACAGTTTGCCAATAAAGGGCTCGTAGACGCCGGTCCAGCTCACACCCCATGCACCAGCCCTCTTGACTCAGGTGGGCGGCTACGCAGTAAATTCCTTAGTAATGCCATTTTAACGGATTTTAGTGTTTCAACAGGGAAGTATCACTCCCATGGGTGCCGAGTCTGGACGACCACAGAAAGCACTAAATTTCCCGAGCAACAAATCAATAAGTTGGGCGCTGAGGTCCGCACAAAGTGCTACCTGATTACTCATGTTGATCAGCTTGCACTGGCCTTCAACGACAAAAAGTATAAAAACGCATCTGGTGAGACGGTGACAACCAAGGTGTGTGGCAGTCTTGAAAACCTGGTTCGTGAACTCCTTATAAGGTGCGGGCCTGAACTATGGGTCCAGTCATTCAGGCAGACGCACGTTAGCGACTTGGCTGGATCGAAAGGGATTTCAGTCTATTTGGTCGGGCCTAAAAGTCCCAAATTGCAAATGACCACTTGTGGTAGTCACCACGCTGATTTATTGTGGTGACTATACCCAATGACTATGGTGTGTCCATGAACCAGGAACAGGTAACGAAATCACAATTCAAGGCAAGGGCACTTGAGTATTTCCGCAAGGTTGAGACCTCTGGAGAGTCGGTAGTGGTTACGGATCGCGGTCAACCAACTGTAGAGATTCGACGCTACCGGAGCGATAAGCGGTCGCCGCTTGAGCGGTTGCGCGGGAGCGTTCTGGAGTTCAAGAGCCCGACAGAACCGGTTGCTGAAGACGATTGGGAGGCTCTGGATTGATCGTTCTCGACACTCACGCCCTGATTTGGTGGGTAAATGGTGACAGCCAGCTTTCCCCGAACGCCAAGGCGGCAATAGATCACGAGCAGCAGGATGAGGACGGAATCATCCTGGTCTCGGCAATATCGGCGTGGGAGATCGCCCTGCTTGTCGGACGTGACCGTTTGACTCTGGGGATGAACCTCGATGACTGGCTTGAAACCGTCCGTGAAATTGAGGGGGTGAAGTTTGTACCTGTTGATGAGGTGGTGGGCGTTGAATCAACACGTTTTCCGGGTGACTTTCACAAAGACCCAGCCGACCGGATGATTACCGCCCTCGCCAGACACTTCAATGTGCCGCTGGTAACAGCAGACGAAAACATCCGGGCGTACAAGCACGTTCGGTCAATTTGGTGATAGGAATCCAGGAGAAAATCGTGAGTGAAGAAACCCCTATTTTGAAGCTGCGCCAGTGTCGGAGTTGTGTGGTTGTGTATCAGTTGCCCTCACCGAAGTAGAGCAAGGCCGGGTTTCGCGAGCGATTTCTAAAGAACGCAAGGATGCGCTGATGAATTTAACACCGTGGGATTATTGGCAGGAAAACGGCGAGCCAAAGGCGCAAACCGAAAAGCTTCGCCAATCTCCGTGCCATCGAGGCCGACCAGCGTTACCTGGAACAGGTGGATCTCCAGAGTGCCTACCGGCTGGGTTACGTACCCCATAATTATCACTTCGGCTGGTCCACCGCCACGCTTGAAGGTCGTAGTGAGCTGGCAATCCGGCTGGCGCAGGAAATGGCAGGCATGGTCAATGCCGAAACCATGCGCGTGCGACCGCTGACCACGCTCCAGCACTACTGGATAACCCCGATATACGCCTACGTCCGGTTTGGCAAATGGGACCGGATACTGAACCTGGACGAGCCGGCCGAGGACCTCGTCTACCCCGGGCGGTATACCACTATGCCAGGGGCATGGCCTATACCCGCCGGGGCAATCAACAAGCAGCCAAAACCGAACTGGGAAGACTGGATGAGCTACCGCGCGCGGTAGAACGCGAAGATGCCCTGAACTACGACTAACCTCCCAGCTGGTATTACCCGACACGCCAGGCGTTGGGCGCAGTCTTGTTGCGAGCCGACCAGCCTGAGCGTGCTGGGCAGGTGTACCGGCAAGACCTGCTGAAATTTCCTGAAAACGGCTGGTCACTGTTCGGACTGATGAAGGCGCTTCGACGACAGGGATATGTGCAGGAAGCCGAAAAAGTACAACGCCGCTTTCTCAACGCCTGGCAACACGCTGATCTGGTTCTTACCGACTCGCGGCTCTGACAAGCTGATTTTTATAATCGGTGACGGGTCGTGCGCCGGTTTCGGATTACCAGCTTGCGTTCCCAAAAATATGTGCAATTGTTAATTAAATACGTCAACACGCGTATCAATGGAGTGTGCTAGCGCGACGCTTCTTCAGCCGCAGTTTTGTTGAGACCAATGCGCCAATGCAGGTCATCCCGCTTCCTGCGTGGGAAGTCCTACAAAAGGATAAAAACTGATAGGGATCGCGGTCATGAAAAAATTATACACCGGCGCCATTGGCGCTTTTGCAATCTGTTTAGCGTTCACTGCCCAGGCAGATACCAAGAAGGTCGAAGGCACGATCTACTGGGTACAGATTTCACAGGGACAAGCTGTAGAGATGCCGAATGGGACAAAAGGTAGAACGCTCATGAGAAACCATGGAACGGTGGTTCGGGCAAACGGCGACGTATCGAGCCAATGGTGCACTGGGCACCAGGGCGTCCTTGCTTCAGGACAGGCTGGAGGCGCTGGCTATTGCACAAGCATCTCGGACAACGGCGACATGATTTATTATTCGTATATGCTTGGTGAAGAAGGGGAACCGGCAACCTGGACAGTAATGGGCGGAACTGGTGCATTTGAAGGCGCCACCGGCAGTGGCACGTCAACCACTACGTCCCGTCGCGGCGATGGGCAAGCCTGGACCAGCCAATCTAAAGGAAGCATTACGACAATGTAGCTGTCTTACGAGGAGCGGGGGCTTTCGAGCGCTCGCTCCCCGATGGCTCGTAGACAAAGCTTGCTAGCTTGCCAGGCCTCCATTCTGTTCTTGTTGCAACAGAGGAAGGTGTTCAGCTGTAAATAAGCCGCAAGAGAGCAATCGAACTCTCTCGGACGAGTGCCTAAAGGCCGTCTTTGACGGTGTCCAGAATTTCCGTCGCCAGTGCGTCATCATCCACGGCACGCGCCAGAACCATCGCTCCCACCATGGCGGAAAGCGCCGTAATGGATTGTTCCCTCCGCGTTTTTCCGCGTTTGCGGGGCACAATGGGTTCCAGATCCTTAAGAAAGTGCTCCAGGCCGCTGGTCAGCACCGATTGTAGCGGTTCGCCGCGTCTGGATCCTTCCACTGCCAGAGTGGTAAAGGCACAGCCAGCTTCCGGATGCCGACGATGCAGCGGCGAGAGATAGCTTTGCTTTATGGCCTCCCAGGGATTATCCGTACTTTTAAGGGCCCGCTGCCGGTTGTCCTCATTCTCCCGCAATGCCTGGGTTGTAGCCTGTGTGACCAGATCTTCCTTGGATTTGAATTGACCATAGAACCCGCCGTGGGTTAAGCCGGCCGCTTTCATCAGGTCGGCAACACCGACGCCATCAACACCGCGCTGACGAAACAGTTGCGCGGCGGTTTCCAGAACCGCCTGTCGATTTTTTTCCGCCTGCTCTCGACTCACTCTCATGACTTGGACCCAATCGCGATTAAACTCGTTGACACGCATTTTAAATGATGGGCATAATTTAAACAAATAGATGATGGACATAATCTATTGCGTCGAACGTTCACAGCGGGCGACTTCATTGATCCCCGTCATGCCAAGGAGACGACCATGAGCAACACACTGCAAGAAGCAATGCCCAGGCGCAGGTTTGCGTCCGCCATAAAGCCGTTAACAAGTCTGGGGCGTGGCACCGGCAGATACCTGCAAGCCCTGATTTTAGTGGGTGGCGCCGCTGTCATGAGTGCGGCCTGTAGTTCGGTAGCCAATACGGACGCCAATCAGTCAACAGATACTTATGAGCTTAAAATGGAGAACCCTGTAAGCCCATCAATCGCAGCCTCCGAGACGCAATATGCCGCTATCGCGGGATCGAAAATTGCCTATCGAACGATGGGTAACGGATCGCCCATTGTTTTGATCAACCGTTTCAGGGGCACCCTCGACACCTGGGACCCTCTGTTCCTGGAACTGCTGGCGCAGTCGCACACGGTGATTACGCTGGATTACCCAGGTATTGGCTATTCCGAAGGTACGTTGCCCACAGATGCTAAAGAAGTGGCCGCAGAAGTTGCGAAACTGGCAGAGCATCTGCAACTGGAAAAATACGATGTATTGGGTTGGTCCTATGGGGGGATGATCGCCCAGTATGTTGTCTTTCTGTACCCGGAGCGGGTCGGCAAAGCGGTTCTGATTGGCACCAATCCGCCCGGTAAGAATGCGGTGCCTTTCGAGCCGATTTTTGTGCAGACGGCCTTCAAACCTGAGTACAACCTGAACGACTACACAGTGCTGTTCTTTGAGCCTGGCTCGGTGAAAAGCAAGCGGGCCGCTAAATCGTCCATGGAGCGAACATGGCCTGGCGTGGACCAGACAAAGGTGCCTAAGGCACAGGAATTGTTACAACGCTATGTGGCCGGATTGAAGGGTATTGTCGTTGACGAGATGGATTTCCGAAGCAAGTTCGCTTCAACAGACGTCCCTATGCTCGCTATATCGGGCGATCATGACATTTCGTTTTCCGTGGATAACTGGTACCCGCTCATTCGGAACGCGCCAACGCTGCAATTGATCTCCATGCCGGATGCTGGCCATGCCCCCCCATTTTCAGTATCCGGAACTTTCGGTCAGCTATATCAGCGCTTTCCTTAAATAAATCGGACGCCATGTTCTTCGGCAACGACCGGCTGGATTTTGTGCGCGAAGAACTCGCGCGCGAGCTCGCGCGCGAGGAGGGGACAGCATGAATGACGACAACCCCCTCGCCCTGATCACCGGAGTCGGATCGGGCACCGGTACCGCTCTGGTGAAACGGTTCGCCGAAGCCGGCTATCGGGTCGCCATGGTGGCTAGGAACGCCGACAGGCTCCTGGATCTGGAGCAGGAAATAGAAGGCTCCATCGCCGTGCCTTGCGATGTGACCGACCCGCAGGCCCTTGCCGAGGCCATCAAAAAAGTAGGCGCGCCCAAGGTGGTGGTGCACAACGCCGTTGGTGGCGCCTTTGGAACCTGGGACCAGATCGACCCGGAAACCCTGCGCCAGAACATGGAGATCAATGCCATGGCACTGCTTACGCTGGCCAGGCTAACAGCCCCAGCAATGGTTGAAGCAGGCGAGGGGGCCATCATCGTCACCGGCAACACCTCAGCACAACGAGGCAGTGCCTCATTTGCCGGCTTTGCGCCAAGCAAGGCAGCCCAGCGCATTCTGGCAGAATCGCTGGCCCGCGACCTAGGCCCCAAGGGTGTGCATGTCGCTTACCTGATTATCGACGCGGTGATAGATGTTTCCTGGGCCCGGCGACGTTATGCAGACAAAGGGGATGATTTCTTCATCTCACCGAGCTCTATCGCCGCGGAGGTCTTTCATCTTGCCCACCAACCCAAGGACGCCTGGTCATTTTTGGCCGAAGTGCGGCCATTTAAAGAGACTTGGTGAGCGAAATTGCCGTGGCAAACTCGCACCTTCTAAAAGATTCCTGCCGTTACGATGGCGCCAGAGAAAGGAAAGAATCAAGGAATTTGAGGATATACGCGCCAATTTTGCAGAGACCGACGACGGCAAAGCCGAAATTCCAGGGTCTTGGGGGCAGGGGCGCGCGTCTTTCGGCGGGCTACTGGTGGCACTGATTTTTGATCGCATGAAGGGCGCGATGCACGAGGTGCGTAATGTGCGGTCGTTAATGGTGTCTTTTGTCGGGCCGGCTGCACCGGAACACCCTCTGACGCTTTCAGCCGAGATTCTTCGTGAAGGCAAGGCTGTGACGCAAGTCGAAGGGCGCGCAACCCAGAACGGCAAGACCGTTGCCATTGTGATGGGCAGTTTCGGACAAGCAAAAGACTCTGAAGTGACTGTCCATGGCCTAGATGAGGGTTGGCAAACAAACGTGAAAAATAGTCTAAAAACACGCCCAATCCATTGAAATACATAATTTTAGACTGACATATTTTGGTCAGATCCATCCTCAACCCTTGTCCGAACTTTGAGTCTTCCCTGAGGGGCAATCTCAGCCAGTTTCAAATTAAATAGCTGCTGCCCCACCGGTTGCTTCAGATCCTGCGCGTCGTCTGCGAGACGATTGATATGGCATATCTACGGAAAACAAATTGCATATAGGACATAACCTATATAGGTTAAAGCCAATCCCAACTGGTAAATTCGATATGCGATGTGACGATAAATTATGAGAACGCTTGATCAACTTGTCGCGGATGAGACACCCGATGTTGTGGCCCGCGCCCAGGCAAAGGCCGATGACATGCTGCTGGAGCTCACGCTTGCGGAAATCAGAAGGCTGACGGGAACCACGCAAAAAGCCATGGCGAAAGCCTTGGGCATCACACAACCCACAGTGTCCGGGATGGAGAAGCCGGGACAGGATTTGCGACTGTCATCCCTCAAGAAATATGTACAGGCGACCGGAGGCACGTTGCGCATTGATGTGGAGTTGCCGGACGGCACCCATCATGCGTTTCCGGTTTAGGCCCGTCAACAGAGCCACCGCCCCATTCACAGACGACGTGAACGATTTAGAGTAAAAGGACGTTCGATGACCGATCAGACACTGGTGTATACGTTTCAGATCCTCACGATTCTTGCTGTATCCGCTTTTCTTGTCGCCCTCATTCGTTGGACAGGACAGCAGATCCGCCGTGATGAGGAAAAACAACGCCCTTTGTCGGAATTTCCGAATCTGGAAAACGACTGTATTGTGTTTCCGGAGGAAGTCGAGAAAATCAAACGCAAGGGCACCCTCAGCTACCAGGAGTACGATCAGTTGATGAAACGCCAGTTGAAAGCGATCAACGCGGAGATTCTTCGCCGGAAGCAGGACAGTGAACTCTGAAGATACGGCATGACTGAAACACAGAATGACTCCCGACAGTGAATGCGGTAGCATTCGCTCAGAAATCAGCCAGGAGCAGGACGCTCCACGAACCATGGAACAACAGCGCACAAGGAGTGTCATCGGATGGTGCATCCAACTTCCCCCCGGCCAGCCCCATCATGCCCCCAGGGCACGCACACTGCCCAGGGACGACTTGAACACAGTTGTCTGGGCGACAAGCCACCCTGCGCCTGGCACGACCTGAAGGTTGAAGTTCATGGCAAGGGCCACCCCACCACCCAATCACTGGTGGTTTGGGAAAAGGCCGGTGCCGAGGGCGCTGAGAATGCCAACCCCCGTTTGCCAGACGGTGAGCTGAAACACACCGGGCTGAACAAGCGCTCATCGACCCTTCAGGTCTGGCCCTGGCTGGATCAGCCTGAAAGCCGCCTGATGATGCGGGTAGATACCCAGGAAGGCCCACCCATTGATTTACCCCTGGTTGAGACCGTGACCGACACCCAATGGCAGGACGGCGAAAGTGGTCAACACCACGTCATTCTCCCAGTCGTCCCGTTCGACTATCTGCGTGGCTACAACATAGGGCCGTCGCCCTACTGGCCGGTGCTGGCTCGAACCGGTTACCTGTATCTGTTCCGTCATGACCGGTTGTGGCGCGAACTGCGGGTGGTCTGGGAAGGTAACCAACTCCAGTTTTACGATGTTCGGCTGGATGATTACCGTAACGAAGATGGCGAGATCACCGCCGATCAGCGCCCACCCGTGGGCGTCGCACTGTCGGACATCTGGGTGCCGTTTCGACTGGACGGTGACGATCAGGCACTGGAAATCGCCTTTTCAGAATCGCCCGTTCCGGCATCTCGCATCAACCGACTGCAAAGCGATTTCAACCTCCGCCATTACCGCTGCCAGCAAATCAAACGACTGTTGCCGCACAAAATCGCGTTCGACGGTGCCATGGTGGGCGTTACACCGAATGACCGCCCAGTGTTCTATCTGGATGAGGCAAAGCCTCAACGCCCAAGAAAACCGGCCACCGAGTGGCAGTTCGAGCGCCCCTGGCTGTATCTGGAAAACCTGTCCGGCAGCCATGCAGACGAAGCCTATCGAATGGCCGGAGATCTGTACGAACAGTTTGAGGCGGACGAGCGCTCCGGGCCGCTGAAAGACTTTGAAAAGCCCGAACCGGGTGCTCTGGCCCTATGTATCCAGCAGCGGTGTGATGAAGAAGGCAACAACCAGAAAAACCGTTTCTTTGCCGACGAAGACTGGCAGCGCCATCCATCCGCAACGGATGTGCTGGAACCCTTGCGCGAACGGGGCGTATGCGGCCTGAAGATTGACGACCGGCTGTACGAAATGCGCCACCAGGCCCATCGGGTACTCACCGCGCAAACCCTGCTGGCCTTATGCGGTGAGCGAGCAAGCCAAAGCCCGCATCTGGACAGTGCCAAACTGGTCAGCCAACTTATCCTGCCTTCCCGACTTCAGGGCGAACCCAACCCCTTGTACGAACACGCCAGTGCCTTGCCAGACCACGGTCGTCATCGAATTGACCGCCTCCTGATGACTGATGAACGCACGCTGGGGCGGGAGTATCTTGAACGCGCTCAGGACGAACTTCTGCAATGCCTGCGCCGCCAGCCATACCAACAGGTACTGGGGGATTTGTTCAGCAGTGAGGGCTTTGACTACGCCGCAGCCTTTCAATTCACCGGGCAACTGATCAGCCTGGTACTGGAATCCCCCATTAAACAGGACCCATTGCATCCGGAACAGGGCCAACCCGGCACTGACACGCCCGGTAAGCAATGGCTGAGGGGGCTCTGTACCGAACACGAAGCCATCAGCCAAAGCCAGGGTGACGTATCATTGGCCCGGATGCTCTGGCCGCAAGCCGAACCGGACCAGCAAGAGGCGCCGTTCCAGGCACCCAAAGACGCACCGCCGAACCCAGGCGATGGCGTCTTCCGGGGCCAGGCCCTGGCGCAACTGGAAACCGCCAAATTGCCGGACGATTCAGACGGCATCCTGACCCTCGAAGGCCTGCGCCTGGCCGAACAGATTCGTGCTGGGGCGCTGACCACGCTGATGTTCGCCGGTTTCAGCCAGGGTACCAGTGCCCTGAATGCTGCCCACAACGAATTCCACAGTGCGATACGCAGTGCCCTGAGCGCACTGGAAAACAACGACAGCGAACGCCAGCAGCTCAAGGCGGCTTATCGCCAACTGGAAAAAGAACGCGCCGATCTTCGTCAGCACCACGAACAGCAAGCCCAACAGGCTTTGAAAGCGGGTAACGACGCGTATCGCGCCGCCCTGAAAGAAGCCAGCCGCGCACAGGAACAATTGGATAAAGTTCAAACCCGAACCGAAGCGCAGTTGGCTCAAACCCAGGCCGCCATCAACCAACGGCTGATGGCCCAGCGGCTGGCCACCATGAGCCACCCGCTGGAAGCCATCCGGCAGTCTATACCCACCCTGTTACCAGGGCTGCGCCTGATGACTCTGGCCAACGCCATCCAACAAGGCAAATACATCCTTGGGCTGGAAGATTTGTCGGCTGACGGGGAGCGAGTCCGTCCCGACACCGAGAGTACCGGCCAAACCCGCGTCTGGGTGTTGGAACGCGACCAGCCGGTCACACAAGCCCTCAGCCGCCTGAGCGAAGCCCAGAACGAACTGATCCTGGCGCAAAGGGCCGCCGAACAGGCCACGGCTAACAGCGCTGAGGCGCAGGAACGACTGGCAGCGGCGCAAAAGCGCTTTGCCAGTATTGGCGACGAACTGGATTCCCTGGGTGGACGTGCCACGTCCGTGGCCGCCGCCATTCGGGCCACCGAACAGGCCATGGAACAGCACCAGTCGAAACTGGGCAGTGCAGAGCGGGGTCGCCTGTTCCGGATGCTGAATACGCCAGTCCTGCCAATGGCGGTGTTGGGGATTGAGGTGGTGAATGTTTGGAACTCGATTGGATCTTATTCAGAGATAAAACGACAAAGAGGTTTCTATCGAGCGATGTCTGGAGCGTCTGCCGGAGCGTATAACTCTTCCCTGGCAGCGCTTTTAATGGCGGAACGCTTCGCAAACGATCATGTAAAAGGCAAGGTAGCGGCTTTTCTTAACTTTGAATTCGATGGTGAAGTGGCTCAGGCCATTGCCAGAGCACTGGGTGTTAAAGCAGTAACCATGAGAATGGTGTTGGGTGCCACTGGTGGTCTGGCCGCAACCGGAATCAGCCTGTCGGATACACTCTATGCGCTCAATACCGGCGACCCCGCTGCCTGGGGCTACGGCGTCACCACGGTGAGCGGTGTGTTTATCACCCTGGCGGCCATGGTGCCTGCCCAGGCCACGTTGTTAGGGCTTGGGCCGCTCGGCTGGATTGGTTTGGCGCTGATGCTGGGCGGTACGGCTTTGATCATGGTGCTTCAGGACGAACCCATTGAGAACTGGCTGCGCAACGGGCCGTTCGGCGAACACGACGGATTGCCCCATTTGCAGGGAGACGACAATGCGGTGGAAGCCTACTACCGTCTGGTGGGGTTGCTGATCAATTTGCGCCTTACTCACCAGCCGGTCCCGCTGATACTCAGCCTTGAGGCACAGGGTATGAAGGCACCTTTGACGCCTGACATCCGCGCCTTACAGGACGCGACCCACACCATTCGGATTGACACTAATCTGCCGGGGTTACTGGGCTCTCCGGGCATCGAAGCTGTGTGCGAAGTGCAACTGTTGAGTCAATCCCGCCGACTGGGGCGGGACTCGGTGCCAATGTCCAAGCACCCGGTGTCGGAAGATTTGCAGCAAAGTAGCATTCTGCACCAGCAGGCCACACTTACAGGTCACATTCTCTATGTGAAAACACCAGACACCCATCGGACAACGCAACGGCTCCTGGGTATCCCGACCAGCGAGCATGAAATCCGGTACTCTTGGCAAGCGAAAGCACAGTACCGTGTGACCATCGGTGAGGAACCCTATGCGTTTCCAGCGCCGGTGCCGAAAGACACGACGCGATATGATTCGGACAATGTCGAGCATACCGAGCCAGATTTTGAAGACAATGATCAACTCTATTGGGTGAATGGGTTTGCGAAACCCAGCCCGGCATGATGCAGGACGTATCGAGCATGACCGATAGCTATTACGGCCCACAGGCTTACGACGAGCACGGCGTACCGAACCAGCAGCGCCAGACCGCTGACCCCGGTCGGTCCTGGTTTAACCGAACGTTCGATATGCGGTTGCCCTGGGGACTAACAGAGGACGTTGTGCCCCAATCTTTCAGGAAGCGGTTCCGTCCGGAGGTGCTGCGGAAAATCGAATCCAAACCGTCCGGATTTGAGCATATTGAGTTGCATCAGCGGATTGACCACCAGAGGTATCGCCATGCTCCTCCGGCTTTTCGGACCAATTTTTTCAATATTCTCGCGATCTTTGGGAAGGTTATCTTCTTAGGGATGCTTCCGTTTTTCTTTCTTGCATCTCTTGTGGATCTATCCAACACATCTTCGAGCGTATCGTTTGCTGAGTGGGGCCTTCAGATATTGGAAGCGGTTCCGTATTTTTTTGGCATTCCCCTTGCTGTATGGTTTATAGGCGCCTCCCCATTCAAATTTTTCCCTCGCTGGGCCATCAAGCCCTCCAAAGGCCCCGAGTGGGAACTCAACCGCCGCACCGGTCTGGTTACGCTATTTCGGTACGACAAAAAAGGTCGCTGGGGTAAAACCGGAAAGCCAGAAAAAGACAGCGCCCCGTTCTACGAGTTCGACGCTTACCTGACCAACGAGATCATTCCGCCCGGCCAAGTGGTGCATACTCTTTATCTGGTCCACCGCTATCGGCCCATCCTGATACCGCTGGGCAACCTCATCGGCAAAGTGCGTGGCGAGGAATGTTTTGCCCTGTGGGACATGTTCCAGAACTTCATGGACACCAGCCGCCCCCTGCCTGACATCCCGCTCTGGGAAGAATTTCGCCCTCACGATCCGGTTACCGCTGAATACGACAAGAAAACGAACCGACCGGCTCGTTACTGGCGAGACATGGAAGATGAGACCTGGAAGCAGAAAGAAAGCGAGATGATGGCTAAGGTACGCAGCCTGACCACACCCCATCGGCCCAATCTGATGCGGCGGCATGTGCGGTATGCAAGCTAGCTTCGTATGATCTCGTCAGCAAGAACCGTAGGCGTTTCCAGCGCCTTTGCACAAAGACACGACCCGGCATGATTCAGGACGTATCGAGCATGACCGATAGCTATTACGGCCCACACGCTTATGACGAGCACGGCCTTCCGGACCAGCAGCGCCAGACCATTCACGCCGCAACCAACAAGAACGAGCAGTTTAACGGGTTTGCAAAATGGAGCTTTTTTGGTGGTTCGGGCATCATTGCCGCCAACCTCCGGCATGAGCAGCAAAAAGTGGTGAAGTACAACCTTCCATTGTTTCCACCTAACAGGTTATCAGTTCGAATTCTGGGCTATCATTTCTGCGCTTGGACATGAACATTCCTTTCGCACAGTGTGCCTCTTTTCAGGAATGGCCACAGCAACGGGGTAGAACCCGACCGAATCTCAGTCCCATCTGAAATCTACATCCATTCTGATCAACCAACACAACTAAACGTCACACAATACTGCGCATAATGTATATTATGTTAAATAAGGTGCGGTGTATCTTTTTGCTCACGAGTTTTTTAGTGGACGATTGCACAAAGTGCTGAACAAACGTTGCACAAGTGAGAGGAGCCGCGAATGGAGTTGATAACACCTACTCTTTCGAGGCTAGCAAGGAGACCGAGCCAAAGAATGTTTTCTTCGAGCTCACCAAATCCAGTGGGTTCTTGCGGCGGCCGTGATTCTGATGAAAGCCTTCAAACATCGGCGTAAGGCCGCGTGTTATTCAGTATCGTGAGGGCTCCACCGCTTGGCTAGTGGGCATACCGAACATACCGCCGCATCAGATTGGGCCGGTGCGGCGTGGACAGGCTCAGTACCCTGGCCATCATGTCGTCTTCCTTCTGCTTCCAGGTCTCATCGTCCATGTCTCGCACCCACGACAACATCCGCTCTGCCAACCCTCAACGTGGTGAGTTGGGCTCTACATGGTTTTGATGCATGGTGACTGGGAAATCCGAGCGAAGCGCCCTCACCTCCCAAGGGAAGCCAAGGTTGGAACTATAAACCAGCGCCAGGCGCTCAAAGCGGCGTATTCCGACCCGATTCTTGGCATCAAAAGTCCCATCGCCAACATCGACAATAAGTGCATGTGAATTCGGCGAAATCCGCCGGAATTCAACAACGTCAAAAGCGGAGTGCTCGTTGCACGCTTCGGCCACGTCACGCAATGGTGCCGGCAAATTCGACGTTACCGACTTTCCCAGCGGCTCTCCGTAGTCAATATGAGGGTTGGCAGACAAACGTGAAAAATAGTCTAAAAACACCCCTAACCAAATGAATTAGTTGTAGTTTAGCCCGTATTTTTCGGCTCATGTTTGGGGTTAACCTGATCACCGGCCGTCCCTTGAGGGGTAAGCTCAGCAAGTTTCAAATCAAACAACTGCTGCCCTACCGGACGTCTAAAGTCCAATGTGTAATCTCCAAAACGATTGATATGACGGGTTCGGTACGGCGATAGCGCTTTCAAGACATCTTCGGTGATGGCGATCCCTTCCGCTGCCATATCGCGTAACACCCGGCTGAGGGCTTCGACGTTGTGTAAGATAAGCATATTCGCCACCAGGTGGTTGTACTTCACCACCTTTTGCTGTTCGTGCCGGAGGTTGGCCGCAATGATGCCCTCGCCACCAAAAAAACTCCATTTTGCAAACCCGTTAAACTGCTCGTTCTTGTTGGTTGCGGCGTGAATGGTCTGACGTAATTCCACATCGTCGATGTAGTTCAACAGGAAACCGGTCCGCACGACCTTACCCAGCTCCCGGAAGGCGAAATACAGTTTGTTCTTGCGGCTGTAGGTTCCCAGCCGCCTCAGGATCGTTGATGCCGTAATTTTACCAAGCTTGATGGACACGGCCACACGCAACATATCCGGGAGGTGTCGTTCAATCCGCGCCCAGTCTATATGACCGTTGAACAGCTCTTCGATATGCGCGTAACGGAACCGCCTGTCGGGCCGGTAGAAGTTCAGATCCTTGATATTCCGGATACGCGGCATCAGCTTGATCCCCAGTAGGTACGCCAGCCCGAAAACGGGATAGCTCTGGGCCTGCGTATCACCGTGCAAGGTATCCGGCTGGATATCGCTCTGGTTCTCAAGCAATCCGTCGAGGATGTACACCGCCTCGTGAACCCCACAGGGGATGAAGTGACTGAACAGCGCGATGTAGGTGTCCGAGACGTGGTAGTAACCGATACCGCCGTAACCGCCATAGCGGATGTGGTATTCGCTGAGCAGGTTTTGCTCGTAGAGGTTCCATTTAGTGCCGTCGGCGGCAGCCCGTCGGCCTGTGCCCCAGTAACCGGGCAGTTCGTATTTTTTGTACGCGTTGATGACCTTGACGACCGCGCGGTCCAGTCTATCTTCTGTGACGTGGTTGAGATTGAGCCAGGCCACTTGGCGACGGTTCAGTTGCTTGATAGAGTCCGCCGTCTGGGAGGGACCCAGATTGCAGCCGTAGCAGAAGAGCGTAGCGATGAACCGTAGCCTGGGATTTTCCACGCGCCCCTCGTAGCCTGACAGTGGCCCGAATTCACGGTGTAACCCAAGCCATCGCTCCGCATCAACCAGTACGTCGACGATGCTGCGGGTGCCAAGCCGCCGCGTGATGTCGTCATCCAGGGCCTGCCAATTGGTCGGTGACCCCTGCTTCTGGTTGCGTTTGATCACGATGCGACCGTCTTCGATTGCGGCGTGTGTATTGTCCGGGAAGGCGGCATCCACCAAGCGGCTTACCTGAGTCAACTGATCTTTGAGATGGCGGCTGAGAGCCTTCGGTTCGATGGGAAGCTCCACTTCCAGCCCGTACTGATCAATTTCCTGCTCGTAATCCGACCAGCTCACCAGTTGATCGCGATGGTCATCGAAGCGATCCCCGTGAACAACCGCCAGATCGGCAGACTTCAGTTCCTGTTTCACCAGATTCAAAACGGCCAACTCAAAATATTTACGGTGAACCGTCACACTGTCCGGCCGGATGAAAATCAGACGGCGCCACTTTTCGAGCGTCCACTTGGTCTGCTGGATGATTTCGACCAGATCCGGCGAATGGACCCGCAAATCCAACGTCTCGGCTTTCAATGAACGGGTCTTCCGGAGTAACTCGATCAGTTGAATCGACAGTAAGTCGCTGGAGGTGCTTTGAAACGTGAGTATTTCCAGGCAGTTGTACAGCAGGCTGCGTTTGGTTCGAAACGGTCGCAACATGAACGGCAGGTAGTTATTGCCCGCGTAGGCCAGATGCTCCTCGCATTCGTCCAGCCACTCCTGGCGCTTGTCTCCGACAACGGCCTGAAGCGATTGCCACGGGTTCGGCTCGGCCTCCATGGCAGTCAACACGTCTTTAAAGCAGGAGACCAGTCGATCGGTGCGCTGGGTCTGCTCCATTTGATAGGCCAGGAGATTTTGCTGGGCGGTGGTTTCCAGTTGCCTCATCAGCTTGATCAGAAGCTCGGCGGTATCATCCAGCGCCTGGGCATACTGTTGCCGGATCAGGACCACCGCCAGGGCATAGCGTTTACGCGCAGGGATTCGAGCCATTTTGGCCACATCCAGCGCTCGTGCTTCGTGGGCGAACTGTCGCCGCTTGATCACGGGAATTGATTTGACACCCGGCAATTGCTCGACGATATCCTTCAGCCACTTGAGGTGTTGCAGGTAGGACCGGATTTCTTTATTGGTCGGCTTGCGGATTTCTCGCTTCAGCCGTTGCCAACCGCTGATCTCGATTCCCGGTGGCGATACCAGCAAGTCATTGACCAGTGCCTTTGTTTCGTCGTTGAGTTCGCTGACGATGGACCGGTAACAGCGGTCATTGACGGTGGCCCGGGCATTCTTGGCGAGCCTCAATAACACCGTAAAGCCGGGAATTTCGAAACGGTGACGCACCAACTCTTCCAGAAGGATATTGATGATATCGGCCAGCACCTCGCGGGACTCGGCGGCTTTCTTCGCTTGGCTCGATAGCCAAGCATGAGCCGCCTCGTCCAGAGTCCGGCTGCCCACATAGGTTCGAATCCACGGGATATGGCGTTTACGGGTGGCAGAACGATCATACTGTTGTCGTTGGGCTTTGGTCGGTTGCTTGTCGAGACCAAGGCACTGCGCAATGTGACGACGCAAATCGCCCGGCAAACCGACCGACGAGGAAAAGAACCCCTGTTTCTGATACGCCTTCAGGTGCAGCAATAAAAAGAAGCGCTCCAGGATCTGCCGGGTGCGCCGACGAGCCCAGCGCTGTTCGCCGGACGTGGGCGTGTACACTGCATCAAGTTCCTGTTGCGGGATATCCGTCCGAAACCGTGGATAGGCTGTTTCCTGAATAGCACTCATGACCGGCTCAATCCCATGCTTGCCCGGTGGCCGGGTCCGTGATCAGTGTCTCCACCCAGCAGGCTTTGTCGGACGCAATGCGGTGTATCTCATCGATCAAGTCGTCCATCATTTCGTCCAGCTGCTCATCCGACGTTGCAGGCACCTCAATGCGGTAGTCTCCATTGTTCTGCTGTTCCATCTCGAACGGTTTCAGGCAATGGGCTTCGATTACCGTGCGGGCCTGGTGGTGTTTCCGGCTGCGAGGACGTTGCGGCTCCAGGGTGAGCTGGACGGTCAATGCCCGGTGGCGCGGTTCGAATACGCTCGCCAGGCGTGGTTGGCCGACAGACGACGCCACTTGGGTTGGGATTTGCATCAGGGCCTGCTCGAACGGCGATTTAGCTTCAATGTATCGCAAGGCGGTCTGGGTATCCTGCCAACCGACGTACTCCATCAGCGCTTTGATTTCCCAACCGGAAGCACTGGCCCAGGTGGCAAAACCGCGTCGCAGCGAGTGGCTGCTGAACGCTTCCACAGCGTCAATGTCTGCGTCGGCCAGAAGCTGGCGCAGTACCGGCACGATGCTGTTCGGGTGCAATGAAGTATTGGAAATATTTCCCCAGCGATCAATCGCCCTGAATAGCGCACCGCTGGGCTGGTTCAAAAAGTCCAGCCAATCCTGACAGGCGTCCACGGGACAGCACTGCCTCAGAGCTGGCACCTTGTACAGGCGACCATCGGCCTGACGATCCCCCTTGCTCCTCCGCAAGTACAAGGACATACCGGCAGCGGGGGCCAGTGCGACATCTTCAATGGTTAACCGACAGAGTTCGTCGCTGCGAAAGGCTCGCCAGAATCCGAGCAAGACCATAGCCCGATTGCGTAACCAGACCCCGAGGCGCCTTGAATCATGCTGACGCGCCTGCGCGATCTGTTCGGCCAGCCACTGATCCAGTTGCTGGAGCTGGGTGATGGCCAGTGGCTTGGCTTGTTTTTGCCGGTAGGGATGCTCTTCGCGAATGCCCTTCAGAACCGTGCGCACTAAAGGAGCTTTCGTCGGATCTGGAAAACCCTGGTCCCGGTGCCAGCGTGCCAGCGCCGCCAGGCGCTGCTTCAGGGTGGCGGCAGAAAGCCTCTCGGCATGATCGGCGAGATAGCGAGCAACGCTGTCGGCGGTTGCGGGCAGAAACCCACCCCAGGTCACCTCAAAATGCTCGACTGCGGATCGGTAGCTCCGTCGGGTATTGTCGCGGGTAGCAGCCCGAACGTACCGATCAACCGTCATTGGGCGCACCAGCGTCGTCCGATTTCGGCAATGTTCTTGTCGCTTCCCTTATCCAACGTTCGGCTGCTTCGCACTCGTGTTGATCGAGTGGTTCGGCTTGTTTGTGCATTTTTGATCTCCTGGTGCGGCCTTGGTCCGGGGCGGCAACTCGAGTCATATCGTACCGAGCATCGGTCAGTATAGCCGTCGAAATGAGCATCACAATGGATAACTCTGGATTATCACATGTTTGTTTTGCTGTTCTTTTCAACTATATTTCTAACGTATATAGTATGTAATAACGTATTACGTAATACGGTATGAAATAAGCATGAGGACACCACCATGGCCCGAGGCGGCATCACCCAACCCCTGGTCGAAGACGCCCGAAAACGTCTTCTGGCACGCAATGTTCACCCCTCCATCGACGCCATACGCGCCGCGTTGGGCAACACTGGCTCAAAGACCACCATCAGCAACCATCTGAAAGCGATTGAGGCACGAGAAAGCACCCGTCTGGATGATGAAGCGCTTCTGAGCAACCAGGTCACCGAGTTGGTTGGCCAACTCGCCCGGCAATTACGCCAGGACGCGCAGGAGACCATCGAACGGGCTGAACAGCGCCACCAGGCCGAGGTCGCCAGCTTGCAGGAAACCCTGAAGGCACAGACCGCTGAGACCCGGCAACACCAGGCGCAGAACGAATCGCTGGCTAAGGAGCGGGATGAGTTACAGTCCGAAGTCCGCAGGCTTCAGAAGGCGCTCTCGACACTCGAAGGCGATAACCGCGCACAGGCCCAACGCATTGAAAGTCTGACTGAGCAGGTACAGGACAAGCAGCGCCAGGTGGACTCGCTGGAAGAAAAGCACGGACATGCCCGCGAGGCACTAGAGCACTATCGCGGCTCTGTGCAAGAGCAGCGCGAGCAGGATCAGCGGCGGCATGAGCAGCAGATCCAGCAAGTCCAGGAAGAGCAACGCCACCTGCAACAAGCCCTGGCCGTGAAACGCGACGAGCAGACCCAGGCCACCCGTGAGATTACCCGGCTGTTCACGGAGGTGACTGAAGTTCGAAAGCAGTCGGATCAGTTGACGCAGCAACTTGGCGAGCGGGAGCGCGAAAATCGTCGTCTGGTCGACAAAACGGTGCGGTTAGAGCAGCAAGCCTTAGCGTTACGTCAACCAAAGGCTGCCTTTGAAAAGCAGCAGCGCGTGAACGACCAACTGAAAGCGAGGGTTCAGCAGCTTGAAACCGAGCTGAGCGTGAAGAATGAGCTGTTGGATCGTTTGAGCGCTGGCAACGATTCCGACGAGACGATCAGAAGGGCCCCTTAATGCATTCGTAAAGACACGGTCTGTTGACGAAAGGAGCAGATCGCTCGTGACCGCGACATAAAATTGAGATATCCCGTTTCTTGAAATGCCTCCAGACTGTGTTTTAAAGCCTACTGCAAGGCTGTTGTGGCTCAAGTCACAGGTGTTTTTCATTGGGGGCGTCCGAGTGGTTTGGATGAGGGATTTAGGACGGCGTGTTGCCCTGCCTTTTCATCGCCTAGGGACAGGTTTTTGCCAAAACGTGTCCGTTTATTGAAACATGTGCCGTTTTGTAAATTCGCTTGGACAAAAGATCAGCCTTGGCCCATCTTGGATTGTACGGAAATTGACCAGCACACAGGGAGTGGATACATGAAATTTACCGCTATCAGTTTTACTTTTTTCTCCGCACTGATGTCTTCAGTTGTGGTCGCAGAGAAACCGCATGCATTCCCGGACGGGGCTTCAGCGATTGAAAGCCTGCCATTTACGGTAGGTGCTTCGGACAGAAATTCGGCTTCAACCACACGACAAGCCTCATCATTTGACAAGGCTTCGCAACAGAGACTTCCGTCTTTTGCGCCGGCGTCACTTAACGCTCCCAAAGCCGCTAGAACCATGGAGAAGCACGAAGCCCAAAAAATCAAGGCTCGCTCAATTATTGCTGATCCGAACTCCTGATTATCACTTGGCATCGTGAGTGATGCCTAGCCCCGAACACGCCCAAACCACATGGAGGTGAC
>Ga0208300_100643_pt1 | contig 22271 bp, 24 predicted proteins | sample 23_taG_FD_184096 | JGI IMG/M metagenome (GOLD analysis project Ga0208300, IMG submission 184096) | Marine viral communities from Cariaco Basin, Caribbean Sea - 23_WHOI_OMZ (SPAdes) (version 2) | ecosystem: Environmental > Aquatic > Marine > Oceanic | place: Caribbean Sea: Cariaco Basin... | reverse complement strand
AACGAATTGCTAAGGCCGACACGCTGGAGAAGCTTGAAGCCTTGCTGCCCTGGAATGCCGAGTTGTTGGCTTTGAAAAAAGTGGCTCAATACGATTAGGGCAAGTGGGTCGATTTAACGGCGCTTACATTCGATGTCTTCCAAAGCCCGAGAGCTGGCGGGAAAATTCCGGAACTGGAGTTGATTATGCACGTTCAAAAACAAGGAAGCTATTCGCTGTCCTCTGATTCTGGGGCGGGCCTTTCCGCCTCGAATGTTGGCATGATCCAGGCGGTGGCTTCGGCTGGTCCGCTGCTGGTGCTCTTCGCGTTCACCGTGCCACTGACAACCCTCACCAGCACAGCAGAAGCGCTCTCCGCCGGTTCTGGTGCGCAGGCCTGGATTCTCAGCGCCATGAGTGTCGGAGCCGCAGCGGGTTTGCTGAGTAGCGGGGCAGTTGGTGATGACTATGGTCGACGCCGAACTTTTGTCATTGGCTGCCTGCTGTTGGCCTTTACTTCGCTGCTGGCCGCTATCTCGCCGAACGGCCCTTTGCTGATTGTTGCCAGAGTCCTTCAAGGCATCGGGGGGGGCTGCCATCATCTCGTGCAGCCTGGGCATCATTGGAAGTGTTTTTTCTGTTGGTAGAGCTCGCTCCAATGCGACTGGTGTGTGGGCGGCGGCATTGGGAACTGGTGTTGCCATTGGCCCCCTGCTGTCTGCAGAACTTGATCGGCTGGCTGGCTGGCAGATGCCCTATCTGGTTTCTGCTGTAGGTGCCTTCTTACTGGCTCTCGCAGGACATCTGATATTCCCGGAGGTTCGGGCTGTCCGTCCTAGGCGGGTCGATCTTTTCGGAGCTTTGTTTCTAAGCGGGGGCTGGTGTTTGTACTATCAGCACTTGTGGAAAGTCGCTCCGGTTGGGACGACCCGCTGGTTCTTGGTTTGATGGTGGTCGGTTTCGTTGCATTGTTTGTTTTTCAGGCCTGGGAGCGCAGAATTTCGGAACCGATGCTGGATTTTTCCCTGTTTCGTCGTCCGGATTTTGTTGGGGCGACAGTAGCTGCATTGGCCGCAGGGGGAGGTGTGCTATCGCTCGTTTCATTCGTGCCCACGCTTTTCGAACGTGCCATGGGTGTGGAGGCGTTTGACTCGGCCCTTCTCATTCTGGCTTGGTCTGCAACCAGCATAGTAACGGCCTTTGGCGTTCGTTGGTTGCCGGACAAGGTGTCTGCGCGGGCACGATTGATTTTGGGGCTGTTGGGCGTTGCCGTTGGCCAGTTGGCGCTTTTCGCACCAGACCTCGATCGATCCATTCTTTGGTTTCTCCCGGGTTTGCTCTTGGCTGGAATTGCAAACGGTGTGCTCAACGCTGCTCTCGGCTATCAGGCCGTTACCAGTGTTCCTGAGGATCGGGCCGCCATGGGCAGCGGTGCCAACAATACCGCCCGTTACGTTGGCTCGTCGATTGGTTTGGCGGTCGTAGCACTGCTGGTTACTCATGGTGGCGAATTGGGTGGCATGGATGGTGTACGTGCTGGCTGGAACAGCGCAGTCATCCTGACAGCCGCCTTTTCTTTGTTCGGGGCTGTGGTGGTTTTTTTGTGCAAGCTTGGGCCTATACGGTGAACGGTCCTTGTATTTGTTGATCTTGTATGGAGGAAGAAGCGATGCGAGCAATTGGTTTGACTCAGTATGGTGGGCCGGAGGTGCTTCATTTGGTGGATTTGCCAGAACCGGAACCTTCGGCTGGCGAAGTAAAAGTGAGGGTTCGTGCCGCCGGGATCAATCCTGTGGACGTCATGGTGCGGGAAGGGGACCTGGCACCGTTATTCGCCGACATTGAGCCGCCTTATGTGCCGGGTATGGACATCTCTGGTGTTGTCGATGCGGTTGGGGACGGTGTCGACCCCGGCATGGTTGGCCAAGCAGTCAGCGGACTGGTGGATAATCACGGAGCCTACGGTGGATACAGCGAATACATTTGTCTCCCAGTCACGTCGGTAATTCCGGTCCCTGAAAAGGCATCATTTCCAGAAGCTGCAAGCTTTTTGATGAATGCAATGACCGCTCGGAATGCTCTTGATGCACTGGCATTGAGTGCTGGGGCTACTGTCCTTGTGACAGGCGCGGCAGGGGCTGTTGGTACCTACGCACTAGGACTTGGAAACAATCAAGGTTTACGGATGGTTGCATTGGCGTCCGCGGCGGATGGATCGTTTTTGCGTTCCGTCGGAGCCAGTGACTTCGTTGCCCGTGGCGACTTCCCTATCGAGGCAATTCGCCAATTTGCGCCGGAGGGTGTTGATGCTGTGATTGACGCAGCCGGGTTGGGAGATTCCATTGTCCCGGCCATCGGTGACCATGGATCTTTGATTGCTTTGCGCCCACGTGATGATGGCACCCTTGAGAGAGGCGTGAGGATAAAGTTCGTTAATGTCAGGGAGAGAGCTGCGGACCATGCAGCACTTAAGAGACTTGGTAAGCAGGTTGAAAGTGGCCTTTTGCCTCTGAGGGTTGCTGGCGTTTATGAGGCTACTGACGCGGTTGCCGGACATCAACGTTTCGATAAGGGAAAACTACGAGGCAGGTTGATTCTGACGTTTGATTGAGCATTCACCGAGCCCCGCCCGAAAAGGACGGGGTCTTCCATTATGAAATTGCTGCCTTTCCTGCTGTCGCTTTCCCGCCGATTTTTTAAATTTATACGAACACTCCCCCCGAAGGTTTCCGAGCCCCAGAAAGGCGGTGTAACTAAAGCAAAGATTATTGCACCTTCTAAACCATGGTTAATTGTTCCGCCCTGTCGCCAAAGCTAGTGTGAAGTTGTTCTGAAACAACAACAACACAGAGGTGACTTCATGAACAAACGTATCTGTATCGTCGGTGCCGGGGCGGCTGGCCTGCATCTGGGACTCTATCTCCAACAGCACGACGTTGATGTAACCCTGTATTCCGATCGGCGTCCTGAGGACTATCGCACAGCCCGTCTTCTGAACACGGTTGCGCACCACTCCGTTACGATCGCCCGGGAGGCGGATCTGAAAGTGAATAAGTGGCCAGTCAACGAGAACGGCTACTACGGCCACTATTATTATGTCGGCACACCTACCCCCCTCCGTTTTTACGGGGATCTGGCAACACCGAGTCGAGCCGTCGATTACCGTCTGTACTTGCCGGAGCTTATGACCTCGTTTGCCGAGCGCGGCGGACGCATCGTGCATGAGCAGATCAGCGCCGATGCCCTCGAAACTCTCTCCGAGCAATACGATTTGCTGGTGGTCTGCACCGGCAAAGGTGGGTTTGGATCGCTGTTTGAAGCCCGGGAATCCGCCACGCCTTTCAAGACGCCTCAACGGGCTCTCTGTGTGGGGCTGTTTAAAGGTATCAAAGAAGCTCCCATCCGCTCAGTGACCATGTCCTTCTCGCCCGGGGCCGGTGAAATGATTGAGATCCCGACGCTGTCTTTTAATGGTATGTGCACAGCTCTGGTGTTGGAAAACCATTTCGGTGGCGACCTCGAGATTCTTTCCAAGACCCAATACGACGATGACCCTCGGGCGTTCCTGGATCTGTTGCTTGAAAAACTGCACAAGCATCATCCCTCCGTTGCCGAAAGGATTGATCCAGAGAAGTTCGATCTGGCGCACGACGCAAACGACATCCTTCAGGGCGCTGTTCCCCCGATTTTCCGAGAAGGGTCTGCCCAACTGAGCAATGGGAAGACGGTGATCGGATTAGGGGATGTCATGGCGACCGTGGATCCGTTGCTGGGGCAGGGCGCTAACATGGCGTCTCACGCTGCCCGAGTGCTTGGCGAAGAAATCGTTGCGACTAACGTCTTCGACGAACGCTTTGTCGAGCATCTGGAATCCCGCCGGGAAGACCGTGTTCTGTGTGCGACACGCTGGACCAACTTCATGCTCAAGAACCTCAAGGAGCTACCTCCAGAGTTCCAGCAGTTCATCGGCACCCTGAGCCAAAGTCGGGAGATGGCGGATGAATTCACCAACAACTTTAACTATCCCGAAAAGCAATGGGATTACTTCTCAAGCCCGGATCGTCTCTCCGAGTGGTGCAAGAAATTTGCGGGTCCGCAGGCCGCTTGAGAAGGAATGTCGCGGTCACTCGGAGCGAGTGGCCGTTTGCTCAAAACAATAAGGGAAAAACATCATGTCAGCACTTAAATGCTCTGCCGTCGAAGAACTCGATGGCCAATCCTTTCGTCAGGCTGTCTCGCTGTTCGCCACCGGCATTGGGGTGATCAGTTCCGAGGATAGTCATGGCGACATTCACGGGGCGACAGTCAACAGCTTTACGTCCATAAGCCTTGAACCACCGACCATTATGGTGTCGCTCAAACCGGGAAAAATGCACGGCATGCTCACTGAGCGCAGAAGTTTTGGTGTCAGCATTCTGGGTGAGAACCACAAGGACTATTCGGCCTATTACAGTCGGCGCGATCTGAACGGAATGCCGGCCCCCGAATTTACAAAGCGCCAGGCTCTCAAAACCCTGACCGACGCTATCGCCTGGTTTGAGTGTGAGGTCGTGAAAACGGTCGACGTCAACGACCACACGCTGTTCATAGCCAGAGTGACTGCCTGTGGCAAGTCCGATACTGACAGCCAGGCACCGCTTCTTTTCTTTGCGAGCAAGTACCACCACAACCCAGCCCCCATCGCCTGAGGGCAGGCTTCTATAACAACAAATACAACATTGATTCTGGAGGTTTTATGTTGGGTGCATTTGAAAAGAAAATGGCCGGACACGGTGTTCTTATGATTTTTTCAACCCTGGTGTTCGGGGTTGCGCTCTGGATGAATTTGGTCGGGGGATTCGAGATCATCCCGGGCTACATCGTGGAATTTGACGTGCCGGGGACCCCCGAAGGATGGGCCAAGGCCCACATAGGGCCGGCCCTGAACGGCATGATGGTCATAGCCGTCGCGTTCATTCTCCCCCACCTTGATTTCGAGGCTAAAAAGGCCCGGCTTCTTGGATGGATCATCGTCGCAGACGGTTGGTCCAACGTGGGTTTCTACTTCTTCTCCAATCTCTCCGAAAACCGTGGTTTGACGTTTGGTCCGAATGTATACGGGGAAGGCAATATTTTCAGCGTGTTAGCGCTTGCACCTGCCTATCTGTTTGGCGTTCTGGCGTTGTGGGCCCTGTTCGTCATTGGTCTGAAGGCGCTCCGAACGAGCACCCAGCGTTCAGCATAACTGCGCAGTCGCAACGGCTTTGTTTACGACAACAACAAAAGAGACTTGTCATGCGAAAACATACGAAATTAGCTATTGGTTTGCTCGGCGTTCCGCTTATGTCCGCCTCTGGATTCACCTGGTCGACGGAGGGGTTGAGGCTTGAAGGCTATGGTGCCGTTTCGAGGGCTATGGGCGGAACGGCCCTGGCTCAGGACGTAGGCGTGGCGAGCATGATGGTTAATCCGGCAACCTTGTCAATGGCACCCGAGGGCCGCCGTTTCAGTCTTGGTGCGGATGTGATCACAGCGGACATCGTTAATGAGGACCTCACGACTGGTGAACAGGTGCGGTCGTCGGACCGGGGGCAGAACCGGGGGCCCTACGTTGCGCCACAGATTGGTTACTCGGTGAACCGGGGTGACTGGGCCTTTGGGGTTGGTGCCTTTGCGCTGGGTGGTTTGGGGACCGAATACGGCAGCGACAGTTTTCTGTCAGATGGGACCAGTGGCACGGCTACGGGTTTGGAAAACAGCAGCCGGCTGTTGGTTGTCGATATACCGTTTGCTCTGAGCTTTCGGGTGAATGAGAGTCTTTCGATCGGTGCCACTGTAGATGCGGTATGGAGCGGCATGAATCTGAATCTACTGCTGGGGGCTAATCAGGTGGGTAGCCTGATTGCCGACGGCCGTGTCAGTGGAAGCCTGCTGGGCACCCTGGCTACTTTGCCTGCCCTGGATGGCGCTCATCTGAGCTTTACCCGGGATCACCCATTGAGCAGTGGCGCAGATGCATGGGGTGTCAGCGGCCGTTTGGGCCTGAGCTGGCGGGCATCAGATAATACGCATGTGGGTGCAGCCTATAACTTTGGAACCCGCCTGAATGATTTGCAGGGCGATGCGGTTCTTACCGCGGTGGATCTGGTGGCCGGGCAGATTCCCATCAAGGGACGCGTCGACATTGCCGATTTTCAGATGCCCGCCTCTCTTGGGGTCGGGGTGACCCACGAGCTTCGGGACCACTGGCGTGTGTCTCTCGATGTGTCGAGAGTGTTCTGGCGGGATGTGCTGAAGGATATCCATGTCGGTTTCACCAGTGACGGAGGTGATGATCTGAATCTGGTCCTCCCCCAGAACTACAAGGATCAAACCATTGTTGCCTTTGGGTCTGCGTATTCGATTGGCGACTGGGTTTTACGAGCCGGCTACCGTCATGGAACCGAGGTGGTGCCTGATCGTGACCTGTTTGTGACCCTGCCCGTGACCCCTACCCGGATCCTCTCAACCGGTTTCTCATATCGATTGTCCACTCGAAGTCAGATTGATTTTGCGTATTCCCATAATCTCGAAATCGACAGGTCAAACCCGCAAAACACCAACACCGGAAATCCGGTGAGAACGACGGAGTCTCAGGACAACTTCGTCCTGAACTACGCGCTGAACTTCTGAGGTGAGCCGGATGAAAAAACTACTGGTGTTGTATCCACGTCCCGTCGACGAAGACGGCTTTCTGACCTATTACCGAGAGTTCCATCTTCCGAAAGCACTGGAGTTGCCGGGCTTGCTGTCAGCCTCCTACAGCGTGACGAATGATGAGGGTGCACCGTTCTTCGTTTACTTCGAAGCCGCTTTCCGGAATGGTCCGGCACTGGAACGTGCCATGTTCTCGGATGTGGGGATTTTTCTGGCGGGTGATATCGGAAACTTTTCCCCCAAAGGTGCGGTGACCGTGGTCTCGGATACCGACATTCTGAAACCTCTGGTGGTCACACCGGACCGATTGAGTGCAGGAGATGACAATGAACTATGAAGCAGCTCTAACCATTGATGGTGTGAAGCATAGCGGAGAGGCGCCCTCGCTGGATGTCGTGGATCCTGCCAGTGGGCAGGTGTTCGCACAGTGTCCGGGCACTTCAGTCGCCCAACTGGATCAGGCCGTGGCGTCCGCGAAGACGGCCTTTGGCCACTGGCAACATACTCCCGAGAGCGATGTGCGCGCCATGCTGCATGAGATTGCCGGTCGCATTGAGGCCAACGCCTCAGAACTGGCGCACATGGTGGTTCAGGAACAGGGTAAGCCACTGGCACTTGCCGAGATGGAAGTGGGTGCCGCTGTTGCCTGGACTCGATACACCGCTGATCTGGATATTCCAGTCAAGGTCATCGAGGACAGCGAAACCCGGCTTGCCGAACTGCACCGCAAGCCGCTTGGCGTTGTGGGCTCCATTACACCCTGGAACTGGCCGCTCATGATTGCGGTCTGGCATATCATGCCAGCGCTCCGCACCGGTAATACGGTGGTTATAAAACCAGCGCCATTAACGCCATTCAGTACCCTGCGAATGGTCGAGCTCATCAACGAAGTGGTGCCGCCCGGTGTCGTGAACAGTGTGACGGGCAACGTTGAAATCGGCGAGGCAATGAGCGCCCACCCGGGTATCAGCAAGATGGTGTTTACCGGTTCAACACCGACCGGCAAGGCGATTATGCGTGGGGCCTCGGATACGCTGAAAAGACTGACTCTGGAACTCGGGGGTAACGATGCCGGCATCGTGTTGGATGATGCCGATCTCAATGAGATTGCCGGTGCCATCTTCCAGACATCGTTTCTCAATATGGGGCAGACCTGCGCCGCGTTGAAGCGACTGTACGTTCACGACTCTATGTACGAAGACCTGGTTCAGCGTCTTGCCACCATGGCCAGAGAACAGCGGGTTGGCAGTGGGTTTGATGCGGCAAACAGTTTTGGCCCTGTCCAGAACCTGAAACAGCTGCGGTACATTGAAGAGCTCGTTAGCGATGCGAGAGAGAACGGAGCCCGCATCGTCTGTGGCGGTGAACGAATGCCCGGCGAGGGCTTCTTTTATCCGCCAACCATTGTGGCGGATATATCCGATGGAACCCGTTTGGTGGATGAGGAGCAGTTTGGTCCCGTGTTGCCGGTGATTCGTTACACCGACATTGAGGAAGTGATGGTTCGAGCCAATGACAATCCCAACGGCCTTGGTGGTTCTATCTGGGGCACTGATCTGGAACGGGCCAGGGCTCTGGCAATGAGGCTGGAAACGGGAACGGCCTGGATCAACAATCACGCTGAAGTGCTTCCCCACTGCCCGTTTGGCGGTTGCAAAATGTCGGGTATAGGCGTCGAGTTCGGGGAGGAGGGCCTGCTCGAGTACACCACCGGTCAACTTGTCAGCATGAATCGCGGAAGGGGTTAGTCAGCCCGTTAGCGGTTTCCCGAAAGGTTTGTTGTTGTGCCCTTGGGGGCTGAGCCGGGCAACGGCCTCAGCCCCGGTTTTCAGGGGAAGCGCTTGCGGCTACTATGCCAGAGAGCTCATCTGAGGGCGCTGGACTGGATCGCTGAATGTCTTGCGCCAGCCTTACAACAACAAAAACCGGTTCCGGGCATGTATGAATTCATAAAGCGTATTTTTCGAAACAAGCCAACCTTCAGGATTGGTAGCGTTGATCTGGATGGTCAGGATGACTATCAGACCAAAAAAGAGAAGTTTGCCCGGATTATTCTGGATCAGATGTACCACTTTGCCGGGCTCCTGGACGGGGAGGGAAACATCCTTGAGATCAACGTCCCTGCGCTGCGAGGAGCTGGTCTTTCCATGGAAGATGTGGTTGGTACGCCGTTCTGGGAGGCTCGTTGGTTTGCTCTGTCTGAGGAAAGCAGGGCCGCCCAGCGGGAGATGGTTCTGCGGGCCGCGCAGGGTGAGTTCATCCGTCGCGATATCGAAGTCTATGGTGAGGCCAGCGGTGAGCGAACCATCATTACGGATTATTCTCTCACACCCCTGAGGGATGAAAGCGGTGAGGTACGGTTCATCCTCGCGGAAGGCCGGAATATTACCGAGAAGAAAAAAGTAGAAGTTGAGGTCGCAAGGAAGAAAAACGAACTTGAGGAGCTCCTGAGGAAGAATCGGGAACTGGACGAACAAAGAAATCGCTTCTTTGCCAATATCAGTCACGAACTGAAAACCCCGCTGTCGCTGATTATTGGCCCGGTTGAGGACATTTTCGCTCAAAGCAGTGGCTTATCCGAAAGGCAGAAGACGGACCTGTCAGCCATCAGGCGAAATGCCATTACCATGCTCAATCTCGTGAATGACCTTCTTGATCTCGCGAAAGTCGATGCGGGAAAGGTACAGCTCTTTTACGAAGTGATTCCCATGGTCGGGTTCATGAAAGAGGTTGCGAGCCATTTCGATGCGATTGCCCTGCAAAATAATATTGCGTTTGCTCTGATGGTTCCGGACGGTCTGGAGATCGAAGCGGATCGGGAACGCCTGAGCCAAACCGTGTTCAATCTGATCTATAACGCATTCAGTGTGACCCCTCGGGGCGGGCGTATCAGTTGCTCTGTCGAGGAGCACGAGAATGACCGGATACTGATCAGCGTTACGGACACGGGGCCTGGCATCGACTCAGACCAGAGGGCCAAGATTTTCGAACGCTTCGAACAGGGAGCGGGCCTGCTTCAGAGTACGCGCAAGGGAACAGGGCTGGGGCTGGCGATCGTCAAGGAATTCGTTGATCTTCATAGCGGTACAGTAACGGTCACCAACTCTCCGGTGGGTGGCGCCCTGTTCAGTGTGGAGTTACCGGCCAAGGCGCCCTGTGGCACAGGCGTCCGTGAAAGTGTCAAAAACAGCAACCGCGATACGGCGAGTCTCCTCGTTCGAGATGAGTCTCAGGGAGACGAGCGATCAGCGTCTGAGGGAACCGGAAAGCCGAGGGTGTTGGTGGTCGACGACAACCGTGAAATGAGGGAGCTGATTGATCGTGTACTCAGTGATGAATATCAGGTCCGTACGGTCGATGGCGCGAAAAAAGCGCTGGCGATTCTGGAATCGGCTCAGCCAGATCTGATCATTACTGACCTCATGATGCCGGAGTTCAGCGGTGATGAGATGATCCGATCAATTCGCAATCAGGTAGATTCTGCTCAGATTCCTATTCTGGTGCTCTCAGCCCATTCGGGGGGAGCCGTTAAGAACGAGCTGCTCTCGAAATATGTTCAGGATTATGTCACCAAGCCGTTTTTTGTGCCGGAGCTACTGTCGAGGGTGCGGAATCTTGTGACGATGCGGGATGCCCGACGGGCTCTTCAGGAGGAGCTGGAATCTCGTGATACGAATCTGATGCAGCTTACCCGGGAGTTGATTGAGGGTCGGCGGCAACTGCAGCGCAGTTTCGATGCGCTACGAAAATCAGAAGGACGTTGGCGTGCGATTCATGAGAATTCCGCTGTTGGTATTGCTGTCGTTGATACCCACTGGATGTTCGTGAACGTGAACCCGGCTTTTTGTCAGATGTTGGGATACTCGGCTGAGGAGCTTATGGGGTGCTCGGTGATTGATTTTACCCACGAGGCTGATCGGTCGATCACCGGGAGTCGCCTGAATCAGCTTCTGTCCGGGGACATTGAAAACTATCATTACCAGAAGCGATTTATCAGTAAGCAGGGGCATGAGGTCTGGACCAGTTCCAGCGTTTCTGTGATACCCCAAACTGAAGAGTCGCCACCTCTATTAATGGGCGTCGTTGAAGACATCAGTGAGCGCAAGCAGGCGGAACTCGAGTTGGAAGAAGCCCGATTGGAGTTAGCGCGGGTGATGAGAGTCACGTCCATGGGGGAACTCGTGGCGTCGATCACTCATGAAATCAATCAGCCACTTTCCGCAATCGTTGCGAATAGCCAGGCGGGGCTTCAGTGGCTATCCCATTCACCCCCAAATGTTGACGAAGCGTCGAGAGCAATCAAAAACATCCAGCGCGACGGTGAGCGGGCTGCTGATGTTGCCATCCGGATTCGTGGGTTTATGAAGCGCGATGCCGGGGAGATCCAGTCGATTGATTGGACTGATTTAATCTCGGACGTTCTGGATTTTGTGAATGAGACCGCCCGCAAGATTGGTATTCGGATTCATACCATAATTGAACCGGATCTGCCCGTAACGACGAGCGATAAAGTACAGATGCAGCAGATCCTTCTCAATCTGGTCCTGAATGCGATTGATGCCATGAAAAGCGTGGCGAGCAATGATAAACGGCTACGTTTGCAGGTTCGGTATTGCCCACACATCGAAAAGATACGTGTTCTGGTTAGCGATAGCGGGCCTGGCGTTTCGCTGAAGGCCCGTGGCCGGGCTTTCGAACCCTTCTTCACCACCAAATCAGAAGGCCTGGGGATGGGGCTGGCCATATGCAGGACAATTGCCAGTCGTCTGGGAGGCGATGTTGCGCTACTGGATGAGGAGCCAGGGCGGGTAGGCGCTACGTTTGAATTGACGGTGCCATTAGAAGGTAACAGCCATGGGTAAGACGCAAACTGTCTACGTCGTTGACGATGACCTTTCGATGCGTGAGGCAATCAGTAACCTGCTTCGCTCTCACGGATTCAACGTTGTGCCCTGTGAATCTGCGAAAGCGTTTTTGGACAGTCTGGTTCTCGAGAGACCCTGCTGTTTGGTGCTGGACGTCAGCATGCCCGACATGACGGGTGTTGAATTGCAGGAGCACCTGATTGGGATCGATGAGTTGGTACCTATTATTTTCGTGACCGCTCATGGTGATATTCCCATGTCAGTAAAGGCGATCAAAGCAGGAGCGATAGAGTTTCTTCAAAAGCCGGTCAATCAAGAGCAGTTGTTGGAAGCCGTCCAGCAGGGGCTGCGGGAGGACGCGAGAAAACACGAGGAGCTCAGCCAGTTAGCCAGCTTGAAAGAGCGGGTAAACCTGCTGACTCCAAGAGAGAAAGAGATCCTCAAGGAGGCAGTAAAAGGCAGGCTCAATAAGCAAATTGCGGCTGATTTGGGGGTGGCCGAAGTGACGATAAAGGTTCACCGGCACAATATGATGCAGAAGCTCGACGTACGATCACTTGCTGAGCTTGTTCGTATCGTTGAGCGTTATCCCGAACTGTTTTGACTGGTAATCGTGTTCCTCGCAACCGTCAAAAATGCTCAGGAGTGCAACGTGGAACACCCAAGGTGCTTGCCATGGAATCGCAGGTGCGCTTCGATAAAGCTCGCAACAAAGAAGTAGCTGTGATCGTAGCCCTCCCGGAAATTCAGCTCCAGCGGGTAATCGCTGACGCTGGCCGCTGCCTGAAGGGCCTCTGGATTAAGCTGTTCATTCAGGAAATTATCCGCATCACCCTGATCGACCAGGGCTGGTACGAACTGCCTCGCCTCGCGCATCAGTAGGCTGGCGTCGTATTCGGCCCAGCGTGAGGTGTCTTTTCCCAGGTAGGCTGTGAAGGCTTTCCTGCCCCATGGGCAATTTACCGGATTGTTGATAGGGCTGAACGCCGATACGGACTGGTATCGTTCAGGGTTGCGCAGAGCCAGAACCAGGGCACCATGACCACCCATTGAATGGCCTGCAATCGAGCGTTGATCCGTTACCGGGAAAACCGACTCGATCAGTGAAGGCAGCTCATTCAGCACATAGTCGTACATGCGGTAGTGGGGATACCATGGGCTTTCGGTAGCGTTTACCTTGAAATCCGGTTTCGAGCGACAGCGCTACCCCAGGATCACCCCGTCGATTCGCCCGTTCCGGGTCGGTTGGGCCTTGATGGAGCAGAAGGATCTCAGGGGCTTGATCGGTTACCGATTCCAGTGCGGCCAGAAAATCGTCCTCGGTTCGCCGTTGATTGCGATTCGGATTGCCCACGATACCGCTGACGCCACCGACGTTCAGGTTGCCCAAAACCCTAACCACCCCGCCATCCAGAAGGGTGGTGTTATCTGGAAGCGCTTCGGGATGATCCATCTGGTCGTGGTTCCCCAGGACGCCGACAACTTCGGGCGTGACCTCAGAAAACGCCTGGAACACCTCATCTACCGTTCCAGTACCGCCCCTTTTGTGGCAGTCGGGATAGTCGTACAGGTCGCCGCAAAGAAACACCGCGTCGGGAGCCGGAATGACACCTTCCCGAGACAATGCCGAAAGTGCCTCAGCCACAGGCACGCCGAGCAGCCGATTCTGACTGCCGGCTTCTCGCCCCTGGGGATCAGAGGTCAGCACAAGACTCTTCACATGACTCGGAAGGCCGGTGGCATAGGCTCGATAAAACGGCAGGCGATTATGCAGAGGCACACCGGCAGAGCCGCTGGTGCGGTGCGGCAAGGTGAAAAAGGGGTTCAGGTCGATCCGGGTGATCCTTAGCATGGAAGGCCTCTCGAGCTGGCTCCGTATTTCCTACCGCTCAAGCAAAAAAGGTGACCAAACTGACCGCCCAAAATCTTGGTCGACGGGGGCTGGTCACCCCGCCCGCTTTGCATCAAAGTAGCGTCGAGTTTCCATGAGGTGCTTCATGGAGCCTTGCGCCATAAAGTCCAGGGCTGACGCTCCAAGGTAGGGAGGCTCACTGGTTTCCAGGCGAATCCGACGATTGGCGCGTTCGGCCGTTGGATACATAACCCTCAGGGATTCGTAGATGCCCAGGATGTAGCTGATGCGCTCCAGGGTATCCCGCGAGAGCTTTACGTGTGGCAGCTTCTGATACTTGGCCAGCGTGCTCCGGGATACACCGCCGAGCATCTGCATCATCTCTTCCTGGGTGCAGTCCCACTCGCGACAGATACCAAAGAATCCCTTGAGAGCCACATGCCCTTTGGCCTTTTCATTATCGATAGCCATTATTCTCGTCCTTTCTTGGGCTGCTCTCGATCCTCCATAAAGTCGTCACTAACGCCTTCAGAGTCGAACCACTCGTCCCAAACCGGATCAGTTGGTCGCTCGTAGGCTTTGACTGTCCCCTTTAGGCGTTCCAGAGGTGTAAGCTCCTGAGGGAGCGGCTCGGCCAGCTCGTCAGCATGGGCCGTGTGGGCATCTAGGCCGTCCAGGAGTTCTTTTTCGGTTGGGCGTTTGGTTTTCATGGCACACTCTCCGCAATCACAAGCAGGCCAACTCCGGGGCAGTGGGCTGCAGATAGTATGACTTTACCACCCGAACGAAGCGAGCTACATAGCCGCACTCGCCCAATGGGGGCAGCCATTCGTCGGGGCCTTTGGCTCCCTTGCTCAGGCTCGCCTTGACCGGCAAAAGATTAACCGGATCATTGGCGATGGACCGGCGCTTCTGGCCAAGCCATTCTCTGGCTCCGCGATCCCAAACCCAGGCCAGCGGCACAACATGTTTTGTGCCCTCAAGGAACAAGCTTTTGGTACACGGTATGGTCGCAAAGCGAACATTCGGGGTACTTCCACAGCCGTTTTAAAGCCGTCTGTGGAAACACGGTAGAACCCGATGTCAACCGACGGTTCGATCAATTCAGAGTGATGAGCGCGTGAACTGGGTGCTCATCACAGTTGTGCCCTGGCCCACCCCGGTCAACAACAAGAAACTCACCCTCGCACTCCAAGACCGAATGCACGGCGTGCCAAGTGCCTGCACGGTAATTGATACCCTGCCGTCCGTCGGTTACGAAGGCACGAACCGCTTCCGGATCAATGCCGTCGCCCGGCGGTGCCACGACTATCAGGAAACGCTCGCCGTGCATGGGAACGAACGCCTGGCTTCCCAACGGGTGCCGCTCCAGACAGTCAACCTGCAGTGGAACCTGCACCGGCTGGCTCACGAAAATACTGATCATCGGTCGGCCGCCCTCACCCAGTATCTCAACACCAGCCAGATCATGGTGGCGCTGGGTACGGCCACCGTTGATGGGGAAGAAGTTCGTAGCGCTCCGGCTGTCGATCACATCGCCAAAGGGAGCGAAGGCTTCCGGTGTCAAAGGCTGGGCTGTCAGTTTCAGCATGATGGTTTTCCCTTTGCTTTTCAGCGAGCACCGAAGCCATTGAGCTTCATGTGGCGATTCACGTCTTTGTACAGCAGGTATCGGAAACGGCCCGGGCCGCCGGCATAGCAGGCCTGGGGGCAGAACGCCCTGAGCCACATGTAGTCACCGGCTTCCACCTCCACCCAATCCTTGTTTAGCAGGTAGACGGCCTTGCCTTCGAGCACATACAGCCCGTGCTCCATCACATGGGTTTCTGCAAAGGGAATCACGCCCCCTGGCTGGAAGGTCACGATATTCACGTGCATGTCGTGGCGCATATCGCTCTGGTCCACAAAACGCGTGGTGGCCCAGCAGCCGCTGGTGTCCGGCATCTCGATGGGCTCAATGTCGGCTTCATTTGTGACAAACGGCTCCGGATAGTCGACGCCATCCACCGCTTCGTAGGCCTTTCGAATCCAGTGGAACCGAACCGTTGAGCCAGACTCATTGCGCACCGCCCAATCACTGCCCGGCGGAATAAATGCATAGCCACCCGGCGCCATCTTATGCGTTTCCCCTGCTAGGGTCAGCGTCATCTGGCCTTCCACCACAAACAGAATGCCTTCGGCTCCGGGATCAACCTCCGGTCGCTCGCTACCGCCACCCGGAGACACTTCCATGATGTACTGCGAGAAGGTCTCGGCAAATCCGGAGAGCGGGCGGGACAAAACCCACAAACGCGTTTTTTCCCAGAACGGCAGGTAACTGGCGACGATGTCCCGCATCACGCCTTTCGGGATGACGGCATACGCCTCGGTGAACACGGCGCGATCCGTCAGCAGCTGTGTCTGGGGAGGATGGCCGCCGGTCGGTGCGTAGTAGGGAGAGGGATTTTGCCTGTCGATCATAAGAGTGCTCCGGATTCAAAAGGATGGTGCTTTGCCCAGTGCCGGGCAATATCCGCGCGACGTGTCACCCAGACACGGTCGTGGGACTCAATATGGTCGAGAAAACGCTGCAATCCACGGAAGCGGCCCGGCCGGCCGATTAGCCGGCAATGCAGCCCCACCGAAAGCATCTTCGGCGTTTCCTTGCCCTCTTCATAGAGAACGTCAAAAGCATCACGCAGGTACTCGAAGAAGTGATCCCCGGTATTGAAACCCTGCGGTGTTGCGAATCGCATATCGTTGGTGTCGAGGGTGTACGGCACCACCAGATGATTATGGGACTCGCCAGCGGAATCCTGTTGCTGAACCCAGAATGGCAAATCATCACCGTAATAGTCGGAGTCGTACAGGAAACTGCCCTCGTCCATCAGCAGGCGACGAGTGTTCGGACTGTCCCGGCCGGTATACCAGCCCATGGGCGTTTCGCCGTAAAGTTCCTGGAATATCTCGATAGCACGACGCATGTGCTCACGTTCGATGTCCTCCGGAATGTCCTGGTAGTGAATCCAGCGCCAGCCATGACAGGCCACCTCATGACTCAGCTCACGGAAGGCCTGCGCCACCTCCGGATGACGCTGTAACGCCATCGCAACCCCAAACACCGTTAGCGGAAGGTCACGGCGCTCGAACTCTTTCAACAAACGCCAGACCCCAACCCGGGAGCCATATTCATAGATCGACTCCATGCTCATGTGGCGGTCTTCAAACGGCTCAGCGCCCACAATTTCGGACAGAAAACGCTCGGAGTGGCTATCACCATGCAGCACGCAGTTCTCGCCGCCCTCCTCGTAGTTGAGCACGAACTGTACGGCCACCCTCGCCTGGCCCGGCCAGCGAACCTCCGGAAGATCACGGCCATAGCCGATCAGGTCACGGGGGTAATCCGTTGTCATACTCATAACTACGCGTCCTCAACTTAATACAGGAAATCGATTTCGGGGCTATTGACTTTACGTTGACACAAAATTGTATACAAAAAATCTGTTTTTGTGAAAAATTTACGTCACTCAGAGCGATGAATCGCCTTCAAGGCCGGGCTCATGGCCTGCTAAGCGCCCAGCAGAACCTGAGGATTGCAATTTTTCTGCAACAAAAACTTGCACCCTCCGCAGAAGTCGTTCTAGATTGTGTACAATTACTTATTGTTTTGTTCACCAAAAAATCGAACCGGGGAAACCGTGCATATCCGAATCATCAATCCCAACACCACACGCGGCATGACCGAGACCATCGGCAAAGCGGCCGAAAACGTGGCTGCACCGGGCACCAGAATTACCGCAACCCAGCCGGATAGCGGCCCGGTGTCCATCGAAAGCCACTTCGACGAAGCCATCAGCGCCGTCGGTGTTGCCGAGGAGGTCCTGGCCGGCGAACGGGGTGACGACCCTGTTCATGCCTACATCATCGCCTGCTTTGGGGACCCCGGCCTCCTGGCAGCGCGGGAGCTCACCCGAGCACCCGTTGTCGGCATTGCCGAAGCGGCCTTCCACGTCGCCACCATGATCAGCACGCGCTTTTCCGTTGTCACCACTCTGGGACGTACCGGCATTATTGCCGAGCACCTGTTGGAGAACTACGGCTTCAGTCATCACTGCCGTCGGGTTCGGGCCGCAGAAATCCCCGTGCTGGACCTGGAAGACAACGCGGACGCCGCCCTTCAACGCCTGATCGAAGAGTGCCTGCGGGCAAAAGAAGAAGACAACATCGGCGCCATTGTGCTCGGTTGTGGCGGCATGGCCGACCTCACCGATTACATCTCGGAGGCCGTCGGTCTGCCAATTGTCGAAGGCGTCACGGCCGCTGTGAAATTGTCGGAAGCCCTGGTTGGACTGAACCTGGGCACCAGCAAACACGGTGACCTGGCGTTCCCGCGTCCGAAGCCGTTCGTCGGTCGCTTTGAGAGTTTCTCTCACCTGAATAAATAATAAAAAAGACATCACCGCCAAGAGATCTGATGCAGTCCCAACTATAAATCCCCACCAGAACCACACGGGGCACACACATCTACACCGGTAACGGCGTGGACAACGACACTGCATACACAACGAGGAAGACCATGAGCACCCCTCAAACACAGACCCATTTTGATGCTTCCTACCAGGAAGCACCCGGCACCGCCTCCAAGGCACTCGGGGAAGAATCCCTTGCCCCCCAGAAAACCCGCATCATGGGGCGCACTTCTTATCTGCTGGCGTGGTTCGGTGGCTGCGTTTCCATCGGCACCTTTACCATGGGATCCAGCGTGGTTGGCACACTGAACCTGCTGCAGGCCTCGCTGGCCATCGCCATTGGTTGTTTCATTATTGGCGCAGCACTGGCCCTGAATGGCGCAGCCGGCTACAAATACGGCATTCCTTTTATGGTACAGGCCCGCAGCGCCTTCGGTTTCGGCGGTACCCGCCTGCCGGGGCTGGTTCGGGCGGTCCCTGCCATCGTCTGGTACGGCTTCCAAAGCTGGATTGGTGCCGGGGCGCTGAACATGGTCTCTACCACCCTCTTTGGCTTCGATAACCTGGTCTTTTTCTTCATCGCCTTCCAGCTGCTGCAGATCGCCCTCTCCGTCACCGGCTTCCAGGGCATCAAATGGCTGGAGAACGTGGGCAGCGCTTTCATCCTGGCCTCCCTCGTCTACATGTTCTACAGCACCGTCCAGCGCTACGGCGACACCCTCTCGGCGAACCTGCTGACCATGGAAGGCTCCTGGGGCCTGCCATTCTGGGGTGCCACCATGCTGTTCCTTGGCATCTACAGCACCATGATCCTCAATGTGAGTGACTACGCACGGGAGCATGAATACGGCACCGGCCCCGGACTGCTGACCACCATCTACTCCATGTCGATCCTGCCTTGCACCCTGTTCATGGGCCTGATCGGCTACATGGTTTCAGAAGCCACCGGCATTGCCGACCCGATTCAAGTGTTCGCCAACGCTGTAGATAACCAGCCGCTTCTGATGACCACCCTGATGTTCATTGCTTTTGCGCAGGTCACCACCAACGTGCTGAATAATGTGGTACCGCCCACCTATGTTCTGATGGACGTATTCAAGCTGACCTTCCGCAAGGCCACTATCATTGTTGGCCTGCTGGCATTCGCCACCTTCCCCTGGGAACTGGTGAAAGACGGCTCTGCGGCTGGCCTGCAGATCTTTGTACAGACCTACTCCGCGTTCCTCGGACCGATCTTCGCCATCCTGGTGGTGGACTACTACCTGATCCGTGGTCGTACACTGAATCTGGATCACCTCTACAACCCCGATGGCCCCTATAAGGGCGTGAACTATGCGGCTCTGATTGCAACCGTCCTGGGCGTCATCGTTGCCCTGAGTTTCTCGGCCGTGTCCTGGTACGCCAGCCTGATTCCCGCCGGGCTGAGCTATTACCTGCTCATGAAACACTGGCCGGCCTGTCAGCGCTTCCGCGACTGAATACGCCCTCAGACAAAACGGTGACAATCATGAAAGACAGTGAACTGAACATCCGCCAGATCGATCCCACGCTCTATAACGAGGATCTGGCGCCGATCCCACACACCAAGCGAACCTGGGGCTGGTTTGAAATCTTCAACGTGTGGTCCAACGATATCCAAAGCCTGTTTGGCTACACTCTGGCAGCCTCCCTGTTCCTGACCTATGGGCTGAATGGATGGGCCGTTATGGCCGCAATTATCCTCGCCGGCTTTATTGTGATGGTACTGGTCAACCTGTCGGGACGGCCCAGCGTCAAATACGGTATTCCCTTTCCCGTGCTGAGCCGCGCCAGCATGGGGGTTCGGGGTGCCAACTTTCCGGCCATGCTGCGGGGGATCGTTGGCATCTTCTGGTACGGCGTGCAAACCTACTTCGCCTCCACCGCCGTGACATTGCTGATTACGGCCTTCTACGGCCCGGGCGACGGCACCACGTTCCTCGGGCTGTCGGGCGTGGCCTGGCTTTCCTTCGTGATCGTATGGGTTTTTCAGATCGCCATCTTCTGCAGTGGCCTACGGCACATTCAGCGCTTCCTGAACTGCGCCGGCCCTCTAGTTTACCTGGTGATGATTGGCCTGATGATCGTGGTCTGGACTAAGGCGGGCGATCAACTCCTGCCCGCCGTAGGCTCCATCTTCAGCTCCAGTAGTGGGGAATCGGTGAACCCGATTGGTGCCTTCTTTGCAATCGTCGGCACCATGGTGGCCTACTTCGCAGCCGTGGTTATCAACTTCGGCGACTTCACCCGGTTTGTCCGCAGTGAGAAAGAAATGAAACTAGGCAACCTGCTAGGCCTGCCCCTGAACGTGGCGTTCTTTTCATTCATCGCCCTGATCATCACCGCGGGCACCCTCGTGCTGTTTGGCGAGCCGTTGACCAACCCCACTGAAATCGTGGAACGCGTCGATTCCGTGGCTCTGACCATTATCGCGGCGCTGACCTTCTTCGCCGCAACGGTGGGCATCAATTTGGTAGCCAACTTCATTCCGCCAGCTTACGACTTGGCCAACCTGTTCCCCAGTAAAATCAGCTTCCGGATCGGCGGGCTGATTACCGCAACCATTGCGTTCTTTGTTGGAGCACTGTGGGTGTCGGTGATCAGCCAGATCGGGGTACCCGGCTTCGTGAATGCGCTCGGTGCCATACTCGCACCCTTCTACGGCATCCTGGTGGTGGACTACTACCTGATCAAAAAACAGGACCTGAACATGGAGCAGCTGTTCTCCTCCAGCCCCGACGGCGCCTATCACTACGCCAAGGGATGGAACACCCGTGCTATTGCGGCCTTCGCCCTAGCGGCCCTGTTCTCCATCTCGACGGTTCTGGTACCGGCCCTGAGCAGCCTGGGCGGTTACGGATGGTTGATTGGTGCCGCCCTCGGCGGCCTGTTCTACTGGGTGATCATGCCCGGAAAACAGAGCCTGGCGGCGCTTCAGACCCATAGCTGATCCAACAGCCTGCCAAGGCCTTGCCAGAACGCCCCGCCCTCACAAGCGGGGCGTTCTGGTTTGAGCCTCAAGCATCAACCGCAAAGATATCCCACAAGTCCGGGGTTTCCTCGGGCTCTTCAAAAATCGATAACGACGCTTCGATCGACTTCAGGTGTCGTTCCATGAAATCACTGGCCTTCGCCCCATCGCCTGCGGCAAGGAAATCAATCAGGTTATCGTGGTCGTGGGACTCGCAACCCAGATGACCGGCATTGCCATACACGGCCAGGATTAGCGAGGAGCGGGAGGCCAGTTGGCCAACAAATCCGGCCAACGTACGGTTACCGGAAATTTCGGCAAGACGGGCATGGAAGATCGCTGAGAGCTTGATAGCGATTCGCTGTTCACGATTGCGGAGCGCTTCCCGCTCCTGCTTTGCCATCTCCTGCAGCTCCTGAATGTCTTCCTCGGTGATACGCTTTGCCGCTGCATCCATCATAGCGCACTCAACCAAAAGACGGGCCTCAAACACGTCTCTGGCTTCATCGACCGATGGCCTGGTCACACTGGCCCCTCGCCGTGGCGTGAGAGTGACCAATTGTTCAAGGGCAAGACGCTGGAGCACCTTCCGGATGCCGGTACGGCTGACACCGAAAACATCAGCCAACGCGTCCTCGCGCAGACGTGCACCCGGCTTGAGCCGATGCTCAATAATGGCTTCCGATATTGACCGATAGATAGCATCCAGCCCGTTATCTCCGGGCCCGGAGCCTGATACTTGGCCCCTGCCACTTGAGGTCGTTTTGGCTGTTTGCCGACTATCGCTCATTGTACCCTCACATGATTAATGAACCAATCTCGGCCACCATTGTATACGCTCTTTGTGCACACAGACGAATTGATAAGGCCTTTATGGCCTCCCTGTAATGAGCTTTCCCGGCCCGTCCCTCAATCAGGGCATTTGTTGGAGAGATAACGGCTGGCCGACACCTTCAAGCAAAAGCAGTTAAAGAGCTCCTCGTCCCAATGTTCGCTTCTGTTTAGTAGTGCCCTGGATGCGGCTAGATTGCAAAGCGGACATTCTGGTACGACGCCTGGAAAGCCGCTCGCATGCCTGGCGTATCGACAAACCGACCATCAATCTCTTCAACGGTCCGGCCGTGGCAGTCTGGGTAGCCTGGCCTCCACGTCAATCGTGTAGGTAGAGAAAAAAGCTTCCGCCGCTTCAATTAAAGCTGTCTCGTTTTCAAGTATCCCAAGATAGACCGGCCACTCGGCGTCTATCAGTTCCGTGCTATAAGGTTCCGGATCTACGTCCCCCAGCTGTGCAAGAAACCGGAACTCCGTTTCGTTCATGACGATGTAATCGCACCGTTTGCGCGAACACGCGGTCACGCCAGGTTAACAACGGCCCTACGGCGTGCATTTGGTCCGGCAAAGGCATCCATAGCGGGTTGGCGAAAACCGCGTTGGCCAGTCCTCGTTCCAGAGCCCAGGCCTGG
>Ga0208300_100642_pt1 | contig 22322 bp, 20 predicted proteins | sample 23_taG_FD_184096 | JGI IMG/M metagenome (GOLD analysis project Ga0208300, IMG submission 184096) | Marine viral communities from Cariaco Basin, Caribbean Sea - 23_WHOI_OMZ (SPAdes) (version 2) | ecosystem: Environmental > Aquatic > Marine > Oceanic | place: Caribbean Sea: Cariaco Basin... | reverse complement strand
CTTTATCGAACTGGGTGACCAGACTTCCGCCCTCGTCATCACAATACAACGGCGAAAAGTCGGTGATCTTGGTGGGCGCGATAACCACCCCACCGGCGTGCTTACCGGCGTTCCGGCACACACCTTCGAGCTTGAGCGCCATTTCCCAGATTTCCTGGGCTTCTTCGTCCTGCTCCAAAAACTCTTTTAGCTGGGGCTCCTGCTCAATGGCCTTGTTCAACGTCATGCCGACTTCGAACGGAATCAACTTGGACAGTTTGTCCGCCAGCCCATAGGACTTACCCTGCACTCGCGCCACGTCTCGCACCACCGCTTTTGCAGCCATGGTACCGAAGGTAATAATCTGGGAAACCGCTTCGCGGCCGTACTTCTGGGCGGTGTATTCGATAACCCGGTCACGCCCCTCCATGCAGAAGTCAACGTCGAAGTCAGGCATGGATACCCGCTCCGGGTTCAGGAATCGCTCAAACAGCAAATCGTATTCGAGCGGGTCCAGATCCGTAATCAACAACACATAAGCAACCAGCGATCCGGCACCGGAACCACGACCCGGCCCAACGGGCACACCGTTGTTTTTGGCCCACTTGATGAAGTCCATAACGATCAGGAAGTAACCCGGGAACCCCATCTGAATGATGATGTCGAGCTCAAACTTCAAGCGTTCGTCATAGGCGGCACGCTTTTGATCGTAGTCCGGGTCATCCGTGCTTAGGATGGATTCCAAACGCATATCCAGACCTTCTTCCGACACTTTGCGGAAGTAGTCATCCATGGTCATGCCATCCGGGATCGGATAATTCGGCAGGAAGTATTCGCCCAGTCGCACTTTTACCGAGCAGCGGCGAGCAATCTCGACGGTGTTTTCGATGGCTTCCGGGATGTCCGAAAACAGCTCGATCATTTCTTCGGCGCTGCGCAGGTACTGCCGGTCACTGAAGCGGCGATCCCGGCGTGGATCGTCCAAGGTGCGGCTTTCACCGATGCAGACCCGGGCTTCGTGAGCTTCGAAATCGTCGGCTGTCAGGAAGTGTACGTCGTTGGTTGCGACCACGGGCAGGCCCATTTCAGCTGCCAGTTCAACGCTCAGATGCAGACAATCTTCATCACCGGCCCGGTCAGTACGCTGCAGCTCCAGGTAATAGCTACCGGGGTACAACTGCTTCCAATACTGCGCCCTTTCCCGGGCAAGTTCTGGTTTGCCAGCCAGCAACGCTTTACCCACGTCACCCATTTTTGCGCCGGACAACGCAATCAAGCCGGCCGCGCGAGCTTCCAGCCATTCCTTTCGGACAATCGGCTTGCCGTACTTCTGTCCCTCGGTATAGCCCAGTGAAATAATTTCCGTCAGATGCAGATAACCATCATTATCTCGTGCAAGCAATGTCAGGCGGAACGGGTTTTCGGGTTCGTCCGGATTTTCCAGCCACAGGTCCGCACCCACGATTGGCTTGATGCCTGCCCCCATGGCGCCTTGGTAAAAGCGAACCAACGAGCACATGTTAGACTGCTCGGTAAGCCCTACGGCAGGCATACCCAGTTCAGCGACCCGACTGATCAGCGGCTTGACCCGAACCAGGCCATCCACCATGGAATATTCAGAGTGTACGCGCAGATGTACGAAAGTATTTGCCATGTTCAATTGCCGATCACTGTACGGATATCATCTTCGGTTTGCGGACCAAAGCGCGTTTCAATGAGTTCACCGCCCGGGCCCACAACAAAGGTGGCAGGCAGGGCCACCGGCACATTCCAGCCAAATTCTGTTGCAGGGTCTTTGGCCAGCATGGTGTACTCGATCCCCATTCGCGCGCCTAAATCCCGCAAGGCCTCGCCTTCGATACCATCGAAATTCACCCCCAACACCGATATGTCGGGGGCTTTGTCTAGCTGGTTCAGCTCGGGAATTTCCTCAAGGCAGGGCTTGCACCATTCGGCCCAGTAATTCACTAGCACCCACTGGCCGCGATAACTGTCCCAGCTTTTGAGCGTGCCATCCGCATTTTCCAGCTCCACTTTACTGCAACCGGACAGAACCAGCCCGACACTCAGCGCCAGAAACGCTAACCATCTTGGGAGGCGTAAAGATAGGGAGATTCGCGAATTGGACAAGTACCGAGGGTACTGCAAGGGATTTCCTCCTGTTAGACTACGCCCCGAAATAGACCGCAATCACGATTGTTAATCGAGCATGACCATGACAGAACAAACCCGTATTTTCCATAACCCACGGTGCTCAAAATCACGCCAGACCCTTGAGCTGCTTGAGCAAAAAGGCATCAAGCCGGAGATTATACGCTACCTGGAGACACCTCCGACAGAGCAAGAGCTACTACACATTCTTGATCTGCTGGGTTGCGAGCCCCGGGAACTCATGCGCACCAAAGAACCCGAATACAAAGAACAGAACCTGGCCAACCCGGATTTGACCCGCGAGCAACTGGTACAGGCGATGGTGGCAACACCCAAGCTGATTGAACGCCCTATCGTTCTGGCGAACAACAAAGCCGCTATCGGCCGCCCGCCCGAATCTGTGCTCGACATTCTTTGAAAGAACCTTCCAGGAGCCAGGCATGAGCAATTCCAGCCCTTACATTCTTGTTCTTTATTACAGCCGAAACGGCCAAACGGCCGAAATGGCTAAACAGATCGGGCGCGGTGTGTCGCAGGTATTTGGGCTTGAGGCGAAAATTCGTACCGTTCCCCCGGTTTCGCCGGATACCGTGGCCAGCCAACCCGCTGTGCCAGACACCGGTGCTCCCTACGCCACTCGGGAAGATCTGGCCAACTGTTCCGGCCTGGCTCTGGGCAGTCCTACCCGATTTGGTAACATGGCCGCGCCGCTGAAACACTTTCTGGACGGTACCGGGGACTTGTGGCTGAACGGCAAGCTCGCTGGCAAACCAGGCGGCGCCTTTACCTCAACGGGCAGCTTGCATGGCGGGCAGGAAACCACCCTGCTAACGATGATGCTGCCTCTGCTACACCACGGCATGGTACTGTGCGGGCTTCCCTACTCAGAAAGTGCCTTGAACGACACGACCACGGGAGGAACGCCCTACGGGCCATCCCATTGGGCGGGCACTGGGGCTGAACAAGCCCTCAGCGAACACGAACGAATTCTGTGTCAGGCATTCGGTGAACGGCTGGCTCGCCTGGCGCAGAAGCTGTCTGACTGATTTTCTCAACGACGTTAACGACCCGGAACCTTTTATGCTTCACAATGACCAAGCCAAAACCACTGCACGCGTGACCAGCGGGCTCTATCTTGCCGTATTGGCTACATTGGTTCTGACAACATTCTATCCGGCGCCGGTTGAAGGAGTTTCCATCACCCTGATGCTGACGGTCAAACTGCTGCCACTGCTAGCGTTTATTGTTCCGGTATTTCGTGGCCACAACCGCGGCTACATCTGGATGTCGTTTGTCTTGATTTTTTACTTCACCCAAGCGGTCGTCTCCGCTTGGCTTAGCGAAGGCGCAATTGGGCCCGTCATTACAACGGTGCTGACGTTCCTGTTGTTTACCGTGGCCATGGTGCACCTGAAAGTAAACCGCCGGGTCGCCGCCTAAAATACTGTTCCTGAGAGGCAAAACGGATGGCTGATCAAACACTCGCAATGCCAGCGCCACCCCACCATCGCACGCTCACGCTGAGAGATGTGTGCACAGCGCTGGTGGAAAGCGAGGAGATCAGCCAGCAAGACGCTGAAAAAGTGATGACTGCCAATCTGGGCTCAGCCTCGGAGGGTACCAACTCAACCCCCAGGCACCCGCTGGAACTTGTGGCCATCGCCGGCCTAAGCAGCCAGATTGACGGCCGCACGCTGGACCTGGAACGCCTGACCCACTGGCTGGCAACCTGGGGCCAGCAGGATTATTACCACATTGACCCCCTGAAGATTGACACCCCGGCCATTGCTCGTGTCATGTCTTACGCCTTTGCCCAGCGACACGGCATTCTGGCGGTCGAGATTAACGACGACGAAGTAGTGATTGCCAGCAGCGAGCCGTTCAAACGGGAGTGGGAAAGCAACCTTCGTCAGGCAGTGCGGAAAGATATTCGGCGGGTGGTCGCCAATCCGGAAGCCATCCGCCGTTATACCGTCGAGTTTTACCAACTGGCGGCCTCAGTCAGCAAAGCCGGTGGCGGCGCGAAAGCCGGGCCAGCCGGCAACCAAAATCTCGAACAATTGCTGGATCTTGGCACCACAGACAGCGCCGATGCCAACGACCAACATGTGGTCAAAATTGTCGACTGGCTGTTGCAATACGCCTTTGAGCAACGGGCATCGGACATTCACATTGAACCGCGGCGTGCTGTCACTCAGGTAAGATTCCGTATCGATGGCGTGTTGCACAATGTGTACGAATTCCCGGAGCACGTCGGCACTGCCATCACCAGCCGCCTGAAAATCCTGGGCCGCCTGAACGTGGCCGAAAAACGACGTCCGCAAGATGGCCGAATCAAAACCCGCAAGCCGGACAACCGGGAAGTAGAACTCCGCTTGGCCACCATGCCCACCGCCTTTGGCGAAAAAATGGTGATGCGGATTTTTGACCCGGAAGTGCTGCTGAAATCGTTTGAACAGCTCGGCTTCAATAGAGAGGACCGCAGTCGCTGGCACCGGATCACATCGCGGCCTCACGGCATTGTGCTGGTAACCGGCCCCACCGGCTCCGGCAAAACCACGACGCTGTACTCTACACTGAAACAGCTGGCCTCACCGGAACTGAATATTTGTACCATCGAAGACCCGATCGAGATGGTCGAGCCGGCTTTCAATCAGATGCAGGTACAGAGCAACATTGACCTCACCTTCGCCCACGGCGTAAGAGCCCTTCTTCGCCAGGATCCTGACATCATCATGATTGGCGAAATCCGGGATCTGGAAACCGCGGAGATGGCTGTGCAAGCCGCGCTGACCGGGCACCTGGTGCTTTCGACGTTACACACCAATGATGCACCCAGCGCCATTACACGATTAATGGAATTGGGCATTCCCCCCTACTTGATTCGAGCAACAGTGCTTGGTGTCATGGCCCAGCGGCTAACCCGTAATCTTTGCCCGCACTGCAAGCAACCGAGCGACGCCGACGAGCAAGCCTGGCAAACACTGACCCGGCCTTGGAAAGCACCGGCACCCAAGCAGTTTTTCCACCCCGTGGGCTGTCTGGAATGCCGGAATACGGGCTACATGGGGCGCTCAGGGGTTTACGAAATCATGACGATGTCCGATAACCTGACCCACCAGATCACCGATCGCTGCGAGTTGGAGGCCCTGAGACGAGACGCCTACAAAGAGGGCATGAAATCGCTCAGGTTAAGCGGTGCCCAGAAAGTGGCAGCCGGGCAAACCACCGTTGAAGAAATCCTTCGGGTAACGCCGGAAAGCCAGCGCTGATCAGGCTCCGGGCCGCAGACCACATTGGGCCAACAAATCCTGCCAGTGCCGAGTATGGCGCATCATCGCCTGGTCTAGTTCGCGCCACAGGCTGTCGCCGGAATCCTCGGAAAGATGCCGGCTATACCAGCTTTCGAACGCCTCCGGCATCACATGTTTTTGCTGTTCCGCCAGACGGGCAAAGCCACGAATCAAACTATCGCGAGCCCGGCTAACGGCGCTCATATAGGGCTGAACCTCGCCGATATAGACCTTGAAAAAGAAACTCTGAACGATGTTGGACTGATTATTGGGCTTACCGTTCAAACATAACGGTCGCCCTTCAAGCCTACTCCGCAGTGTTTCTGTGCCCGAATTCAGAGTCGCAATCAATAAACGAGCACTGTTAATCACCTGCCCCGCCAAGAACTGCGCTTGCCAGCGCTGATGTATCCGCCCGAGATCACTCAACGACACGCCCAATTGCTGGTTGTTCAAGGCTGTTACCATTTGGTTCAGTTGATCCAGGTCCAAAGCCAGATCGGTCAACGAATTCTGGTCGGCCGCCACGGGGTAATGGCCTTTCGCCAACGTAAACAACTTTTCGATCTCCTCGGTTCCCCAGGTAGCATTCCATACCGCAAGAGGCAGCGTCTGGCGCTTGCTTTCGATGGCCTGCTCCAACGTTGCCTGCAACTCATCGTCGTCGATCTGTTGCACACAACGCTCAGCACTTTGGATAAAACGAATCTCGTACCGTAACCGGTTGATGGGCTGCATAACCCGGCCCATCACCGAATTTCTCTCGCCCACTACGTATTGAAGCTCACAACCGTACAGCGAAAGAAAGTCGAGCATGCCCAGCTCTAACTCGGGTATCAGAAGAACGCGATCACGGCGTTTAGGCAGGGTGGTGGCCCGAGGCAGGTCTGACGGCGGGGCGGAAGCGGGGGCGTCGAGCACCCGAGCCAGCCGGCTCAAGTACTCTTCCATCATCGGTTCTGCTTCTGTGAACGGATTACAACCCGCCAGAAACACAACCAGAACACCCGGAATCAGCCATCGCAGACGTCTGTCTCCGGGCATCATTTCTACCTCCTAACGTTTGCGCAGAAGAGCATCGACCTCCGCAAAATCACGGGCAACAAAACGATCGGTATCGGGCACATCGCCTTCCCGGATCAGCCACGCCGTTTTCAGGCCCGCTTGTTCGGCCGCTTCGAGTTCCGCTTCCACATCCGACAGAAATAGCACCGTCTTAGGTTCAACGCCAAGCTCAGCCAAAATGTTGTGATAGGACTGAGCTTCTTTTTTACCGCCCACGGTGGTATCGAAGTAGCCGGAGAAGAAAGGCGTGAAGTCGCCTTCATTGCTGTGGCCGAAAATCAGTTTCTGGGCTTTAACCGAGCCTGACGAATACACGAAAAGCCGTAAACCACGGTCATGCCATCGCTGCAGGTAATCCGCAGCATCCGGATAGATATGCCCTTTCAATTCGCCGCTTCGGTAACCCTGCTCCCAGATCATACCTTGCAGCGCCTTCAGGGAACCTTCTTTGCGATCTTCGGTAATCCAGTTTTGAAGTACATTGATCAACCCTTCAACATCTTTGCTATCGACCGCGCTTCTTTCCGCCACGATCGCCAACTGCTCAGACACGGCACGGGTGGTGTGGTGATGTTCCCGAACAAAGTCGGGGAGGTGTTTACTCGCGTAGGGAAACAACTCATCGTGTACGAACGAAATTGAACTGGTGGTGCCTTCGATGTCGGTCAAAATAACGCGGATCATGACTGCACTCCTGCCAAGGCTTCATACCTTGGAATTCGTGTAGCAATGTCTTCGCCGGTAAAGCTGGCCACCCAGCCTTCGGGATTGGTGAACAGGCGAATACAGGTAAACTCTGGCTCGGCCCCCATATCAAACCAGTGACGGGTGCCATTCGGCACGCTGATCAGGTCGTTTTTCTGGCACATCACTGCGAGGATCTGGTCGCCAAAACGTAGATAGAACAACCCTTGGCCGTGTACGAAAAACCGCACCTCGTCTTCACTGTGGGTGTGCTCGTCCAAAAACTTCTTACGCAATTCTGCCTTCTGCGGATGATCTGAAGTGAGGCTGACCACGTCGGCCGTCTGGAAACCGCACTCTTGCTTGAGCCGGTTCACCTCATCAGCGTAGACCGTCAAAATTTGCTCCTGAGTGGCGCCGTCCGGGAGCTCGCGGGTGGGCCAACGCTCAAAGCGCACACCATGCGCCTTCAGAGTGTCACGAATCGCTTGCGGATCAGATGTGACCGTTTGAGCGGTGTCCGGTTCATTCTGGTTAAAAATGCTCAAGGTGGTCATCGGCAAATTCTCATGGTTTCAAGTTCACATTCAAAAAGGAATTCAAATGCTTCAACATGGCGCAGGCAATCCGCCATAGTCGCACCCCAGGTGTAGAGCCCGTGGCCCCGGATCAGATATCCGAGCTGCTCCGGATGATGCTCGAACCATTCCCGAGTGCGTTCCGCCAGCGCGCGAATATCCTGGGTGTTATCAAACACCGGAACCCTCAGCCGGCCCGTATGACTGTCGACGCCCGGGAACGCCTTTTGAAGTTCATACCCCTCGACTTCAAAGGGTGCCCCTGCCTCTATCAATCTGCTTAATACTGTCGCCTTTACTGAATGCGTATGCAAGACAGCGCCAACATCCGGATAGATTTGATAGAGAACCGTGTGCAAGAGGGTTTCCGCAGAGGATTTCGCTGCGCTCTGGACAGGGTTACCGTCAAGATCCACCACCATAACGTCGCTGGTGGAAAGTTGGCCCTTGTGCCGGCCCGATACAGTGATGGCAATATGGTTTTGGTCGAGGCGAGCGGAATAATTACTGCTGGTGGCGGGTGACCAACCGCGGTCATACAAGAAGCGCCCGGCATCAACTATGGCCTGAGCCGATGCGGCGTATCGGGTTACATCAAACATTGGCTCACTCCCGGTTTGAGTTGGCCCTTCGGGGCACATATCGGCCGCCATTATAGGGCGGCCGATTGCTCCGGCAAACCGCTTTATCCGGCGGTCAGCGGCAACTTGCGCTGGCGCTTCCCAGTCAACGCGAACAGGGCATTGCCCAAGGCAGGAATAACGGGCGGGACACCCGGTTCACCCACTCCCGTGGGCTCAATGTCACTATCGACGATGTCCACCAGCACTTCCGGTACCTCGTGCGTACGCAACACGCGCGAATCGTGGAAATTGCTCTGCTGAACCTCTCCGTTCTTGAAGCTAATTTCCCCAAACAGTGCAGCACTTAATCCAAACAGAATGCCGCCGGAAATCTGATCCTCAACCACTCGGGGATTGACCACCTGGCCACAATCGACACTGCAGGTAACTTTATGGACCTTGATCTCACCGTTCTCAATGCTGGCCTCAACAACCTGGGCAACATAGGTACCAAAAGACTTGAACAGAGCAATGCCGCGGGCCCGGCCTTCGGCTAACGGGGTTCCCCAACCGGCCCGTTCGGCTGCCCGGTCAAGCACCGCACGATGGCGTGGCTCGTTGGCCAGGAGCTTTCTGCGGAACAGTAAAGGATCTTCCCCGGCCTCGTGAGCCAGTTCGTCCATAAAGGTTTCTACCGCAAAACCGTTATGGGAGTACCCAACAGAGCGCCACCAGGTAATCGGAACCCCCGGGTCTGTATGAGTATGGCGAACACTAACGTTCTCGACCTGATACGGGTACCCGATGGCACCTTCAATGGCCGAGATATCTTTGGGCGTAGCGACCCCCTCCGCCATCAGGCCAACACGGCCCAGGGTGCTGTACAGAAACTGGGGTGCCCATGGGTACTGGGCAGGGGCCGCATTCCGTACGTACCAGTCGAGAATCTGAGGCCCTACAATCTGGTGATCCCAACCGGTCAATTCGCTGTCTTTGAAGCTGGCTTTCATCCGGTGCAACATCGCGGGTCGCCAGAAACCGTGGCGTACATCCTCTTCCCGGGACCAGATCAACTTCACCGGCTTTTTAACTTTGTAGGCAACAATCGCAACTTCTTCGACATAGTCCTGGGTCAAACGACGACCAAAACCGCCACCCAAGAACGTGGAGTGAACGGTGACATTACTCGGGGACAGGCTTGAATGCCGGGCCGCTGCGATACGCGCCAAATCCGGAGCCTGAGTCGGCGCCCACACTTCCATTGCGCCGTCACGGTACCAAGCCGTTGCATTCATGGGTTCCATGGCCGCATGGTCCAGATACGGCTGTTCATATTCCGCTTCGACCACGCGGCTCGCATTTTCAACGGCATCGTCGAAATCGCCGTCAGAACGCTCCTGAGCACCCGCGTCTTCGTTGGCCGCCTCCCGGTAGCCTTCAAAAACCTGATCGTTATCCAGATCAATCGCTTCGGCGAAATCCCATTCAACGTTCAAAGCTTCCTGCGCCTTGCGCGCTCGCCAGTACCGGTCGGCAACCACGGCAACACCGCGTTCGGTAATGAACGCGTCCAGTACGCCCGGCCAAGCCATCACATCGCTCCGGTTGAAGCCGGTCGCTTTGCCGCCATAACGCGGGCAACGGGTCATCACCGCGTACACCATCCCCGGTAACTCTACGTCGATGCCGTAACCCGCTTTACCGGTTACTTTGGCCTCGGTATCCAGTCTTCCGCCTTTGCGCCCGATGTATTTCCACTCGGAACGCGGCTTCAAGGCCACATCACCACGGATAACTTCTTTATCCGCCAACTCAACCAGCTGGCCATACCGTAGCGAATCGATGCCGTTGGGGTGGACAACCCGGCCGTCCTGTGTCGTGCAGTCAGCTGCGTCTACCTTCCAAACGCGAGCAGCCGCCATCACTAACATTTGCCGTGCCGAGGCACCTGCTTCCCGCAGGGGTTTCCAGCTGCTAGCTACACTGGTACTACCACCGGTAAGCTGCAAACCAAACAGAGGGTTACGGTATTCCGGTGCAACCGGTGCAAACTTCACTTTGATTCGGGCTGGATCAACATCCAGCTCTTCGGCAACAAGCGTGGTCAAACCGGTATAGGTACCCTGCCCCATTTCCACCCGGGCCAGGGTAAAGAAAATTTCGTCGTTCGTGGTCAGCTCAAGCCAGATATCGGGTGACCATTGTCCGGTTTTTTCTTCAAAACCGGTTTTGATGGTCGAACATCCTGGCAACGATACGGCCAGCACCAGACTGCCAGAGGCAGCGGTACTGACTTTCATGAAATCACGGCGATTCATAGTCATCTCAGGCCCCTCCCTGCTCTGGCTCGTAATGGCCGACGCCATCAACAACGGATTCCACCGCCGCAACAATGCGGGAATAGGTTCCGCAGCGACACAAATTGCCGGACATAGCCGTTACGATTTCGTCTCGTGATGGCGAGGGAGTGTTTGCCAGCAAATGAGCCGCAGTCATTATCTGACCAGACTGGCAGTAACCGCACTGAGGAACGCCTTCGGCCACCCACGCTTTTTGAAGCGGATGCAGCTCCCCATTTTCAGACAAGCCTTCAATGGTGGTTATCTCGGCTCCGTCCAAATACTCAACAGGCGTAGAGCAAGAACGGGTTGGCTGGCCGTTAACATGCACCGTACAGGCGCCACACAAACCGGCGCCACACCCAAATTTGGTTCCTTTCAGGTTCAGTTCATCCCTCAACACCCACAACAATGGGGTATCAAGCTCTACGTCCAGGCTATAGTGCTGGCCATTTACTGTCAGGCTTAACGCCATGTTCCACTCCCATCTTATTGTAGTTCGGCTGCCAACAACCGTTACTTCACGACTTCGTTGCCGTTTTTATCGACCCAGATTTCGCGATCTCCAGAGTCCATTTTGCCATTCGAGTTCCAAACTTCGCGATTCTGGGTCGCCTCCTCCACTTTACCGTTATCATTCCAGATCACGCGGTCTTTGCAGCCCGCCAAAGTGAATAGAGAAATCATTGCCACAACTGCAAAAGAACGCTTGTTCATCATTGCCACCTCTGCATATATAGAAACCCTTGGTTGACGCTTAGCGCCTTCTCAGGAGCCTCCGTGCTTTTCTCTGTTTTGCTGCTTTTCTTGATCGCTCTTGCGAACCATAACGTAGGCTGCGCCTGTCCCACCATGTCGCTTTTGGGCCGAATGAAACGCAAGAACCGCCTCCAACTCAGGCAACCATTTCGCCAGATAGCTTTTCAATTGGGCGATGCCATCCGGGTTGCGCTCTCCCTTCCCGTGAAGAATAATGACAGAACGTATCCCGTAATTTACGCAATCATTAATAAACTGGAACACCTCTTTTCGGGCCTCTTCGACCGTCATTCGGTGCAAATCAAGCCGAGCTTCAATGGGATACTGTCCCAACCTGAGTTTTTTAAACACACCATGCTGCACCCCGGGCCGCTGCCAACTCAGTACATCGTGGGCCGTTAGCGGCTCAACGACATCAGCCGTTAACGGATTTACATCACGGACCTGCGCCTCAACCGCGGCTTGCTGGCGAACCAAATGCCCCGGAGTGAGCTCTGTGCGTGTGGCCACGTCGGCACGGTTCGGTTTACGTATGCGCCGCACATCTTTCATTTCTTCAAGGAAAGCCAGGCGCTCTTCTTTGGAGGTCATAACACATACGAATCCAGGTTGACGAGTAACGGGACTCTACCACTGCACCGGCATACCATAAAGCGAAGCTCGTCTTCGCGTAGGACGAAAATCGTAGGGCATCGTCTACGCTTACTGAACTACACTTCGGGCAGCCCACCCTAATAATGAGGCAACACAAGCATCCGCTCCTGCCCGGCACGATGGTACTCTTTATGACTGCAGATACGCCCGACTCTACGCTTCCGCAGAACACCCGCGCGATCATGACGTTTTTGAGAGAGCACGCGCCCTTTTCGAACATGGACGATCCGCATCTGGCACACTTCGCGGAAAATGCAAAACTGACGTTTTTCAGTGACGGTGAAGAGGTTTTGTCTCCCGACGGCGATGTCGTCAAAGATTTCTGGGTGGTTAAACAGGGGCGTATTCGGGGCGAGCGATTCAATGAGAAAGATAATCGCGCCGAAACCACCTTCGAGATAAGCAAAGGTGAATGCTTTCCGCTCGCCGCGCTGATCGGGGAACGCCCCACACGCACGCTTCACCGTGCAGCGGGCGATACTTTCTGTTTGAGCATTGATCACCCTGCCTTTGTGACTCTGTTTGCGGAAAGCGAACCCTTCCGGGACTTCTGTCTTCGCGGTGTCAGCAGCTTGCTCGATCAGGTCAACCAACGCATTCAGTCAACCGCCATGGCCTCCATCGGCTCTAGCAGCAGTCTGGACACACCGCTTGAGCGTTACGCCCTGCGCGCGCCAATCATTTGTACGCCAGACCTGCCCGTTAACGAAGCCGTTGCCCGGATGCATGAGAACAATGTCGGCAGCATTGTTGTCACCGATGATCAACAGCAGCCAACCGGCATTTTCACCCTCAGAGATTTGCGTATGTTGATCGCCGAGGGGGCAGACTCTCTCAGCACGCCTATCCGTCACGTAATGACGCCAGAACCATGTCGCTTACTCGCCTCTGATGATGCCTTTGATGCCGCCATGCTGATGGCTGAACGGCATTTCGCCCACGTGTGCGTGGTGGACGACAACAACCGTTTAATCGGTGTGGTTTCGGAACGCGACCTGTTTTCACTTCAGCGGGTCGATTTGGTGCACTTGGCCCGAACCATCAGCACAGCGTCTCAATTAAGCACGCTGATTAGCCTGCGCCATGATGTGTCTCGACTGGTTGACACGATGCTCGCCCACGGCGCCGATTCTGGCCAGGTCGTTAAAATCATTACCACACTGAACGACGTCACGGTGCGACGCGTACTGGAACTGAACCTGAAACAGAATGATCCCGGCATTCCCTTCACCTGGCTAACATTTGGCAGCGAAGGCCGTCAGGAACAAACCCTTCTGACCGATCAGGACAATGGCATCTTATTCGATACGCCCGACGGCATGACCGAAGACCAGGTCCGCGAAAAGCTGCTGCCATTTGCCCGCAAGGTTAATGATGAACTGGCCCAATGCGGCTTCACACTGTGCAAGGGCAACATCATGGCCAGCAATCCCAAGCTGTGCCTGAGTGAAGCCGAGTGGGACGACTGGTTTCAGCGATTTATCGAAGCTTCTACGCCGCAAAACCTGGTCTATTCCTCTATCTTCCTCGACATGCGGGCGATTTTCGGGCCGGACGAGCCGCTCAGAAGGCTGTTTAGTAAGGTGCTCACACGCATCGAGAAAAATGCACTGTTCCAGAAGATGCTGGCTGGCAATGCGCTGCAGCGGAAGCCGCCTCTCACCCTGTTTCGAACCTTTCGTTATCTGAATGACGACAACAAAAAAGTACTGGATCTGAAGCGCCAGGGCTTGGCACCTTTCGTTGAGTCCATCCGGGTGTTTGCATTAGCAAACGGGATCAGAGCTGCCAACACGCTGGAACGCCTCGATGAACTCGCCAAAAAGAATGTGTTTGATCAAAAGGATGCCGGTGCATGGAAAGAATCGTACAGTCTGATTCAGGCCATACGGATGCGGGCCCATCAAGACCTGCTCGCCAATGACGAGCCACTGACCAACTACATTGACCCGGACGATCTGAACCCTCTTGACCGGCGTATCCTGCGAGAATCCTTTCGTCAGGCCCAGCGACTCCAGCAAAAACTGGAATTGGCGTACCAACTATAGGCCGTGGCACCACTATGTTTTCGAACGTTAAACGTTGGCTTTCCTTAAAACGAAACGGCCATTCCAGCATCGACATGGACAATCTGCCAACCCCCAAAACGGCAGGTGATCAAAGCCTTTCCAATTCCCGCCTGATCGTTTTAGATCTCGAAACAACGGGTTTAAACACCGCCAAAGATGAAGTAATCGCCATCGGGGCGGTCGCCATCGAAAAAGGTGCCATACACCTGGACGATCAGTTCGATCTGATCCTTCGCCGTCCCGAATTAGACATACGGGAAACTGTGCTGATTCATGGTATTGGCCCGGAAGCCCTAACCCAGGGTCAGGAAACAAAAGAAGCGTTACTGCACCTTCTGGAATGGATGAATGGCGACCCGATCCTGGCGTATCACGCCGAATTCGATAAACGGTTTCTTGAACGAACGCTGAAGGCTCAGCTTGGGTACACCCGCTCCCACGTTTGGATGGACGTTGCAGAGCTAATGCCTGCTTTTTTCCCGAAAGCGGAGCCAAAAGGCAGGGGGCTGGATCATTGGTCGGATCTTTTCCGGCTGGAAGTTAGTGAACGGCATCACGCTGCCGCCGATGCGATGGTGACCGCGGAACTCACCTTGATTGCCCTTAATACGGCCCAAAAGTCGAACGTCAAAACACTAAAGGATCTCTCGCAAAAGCTACGTTATCAACGACGTTTGCAGAAAATGAAGCGATTTTAGTGCCGGGCATCATTATCCGCAAAGCCTGTCAGGGCGCCGCTTTGAGGCTGAATTAATAAGACCATTTGCCAATATCCATAATGTCACTGACGCGTAAAGTCGATAACGACAACAAGTCAGAGAACAACACAATGAACAATAAATTCTCTTACCGCATTACCCAAAAAGATCGCCAGCCGAGCTTTACAAAAACAATATGGGAGTGAGTGTATGTCAGGACATAGCTACGACGCTGAAAACTACTGGAAATCCAATCTTCGCCTGATCTTCGGGAGCCTGATTGTCTGGGCTCTGGTTTCGTACGGCGCTGCAATTCTCCTGCGCCCAATGCTTGCCGGCATTGAAGTGGGTGGTACCGACCTGGGCTTCTGGTTCGCCCAGCAAGGCTCCATTATCACCTTCATTATTCTGATTTTTTTCTACGCCTGGCGCATGAACAAAATCGATGAGAAATTCGGCGTACACGAGGAGAAATAACGCATGAGCCAATTCGCAATTAACTTGCTTTTCGTTGGGGGCTCATTCCTCCTGTACATCGGCATCGCTGTTTGGGCAAAAGCCGGCAGCACCAGTGACTTCTACGTTGCTGGTGGCGGCGTTCATCCTGTTACCAATGGGATGGCTATTGGTGCCGACTGGATGTCTGCTGCGTCCTTCATCTCCATGGCCGGCCTGATTGCAGCCGGTGGTTATGCCAACTCCACCTTCCTGATGGGCTGGACCGGCGGATACGTTTTGCTGGCCATGTTGCTGGCGCCGTACTTGCGCAAGTTTGGCAAGTTCACGGTTCCGGAATTCATTGGCGACCGCTACTACAGTTCGAATGCACGACTGGTTGCCGTTATTTGCCTGATTGTCGCATCAGTGACCTACGTTATCGGCCAGATGGCAGGTGCGGGCGTTGCCTTCTCTCGCTTCCTGGAAGTTGATTCCACCAACGGCCTGATCATCGCCGCGATTGTGGTCTTCATCTACGCGGTCATGGGTGGCATGAAAGGCATTACCTACACCCAGGTTGCACAATATTGTGTGCTTATTGTGGCTTACACGATTCCAGCGGTGTTCATTTCCCTGCAGCTGACCGGCAACCCGATTCCCGGTCTTGGCATGTTCTCGACCCACACCGAATCTGGTCTTCCGCTACTGACTAAGCTGAACCAAGTGATCACCGATCTTGGCTTCAACCAGTACACCGCCGATGTCGATAACAAGTTGAACATGGTGCTGTTTACTCTGTCCTTGATGATCGGTACCGCCGGTTTACCACACGTCATCATCCGCTTCTTCACGGTTCCTAAAGTATCTGATGCGCGCTGGTCGGGCGGTTGGGCTTTGGTGTTCATTGCCCTGCTGTACCTGACGGCACCCGCCGTAGCGTCTATGGCTCGCTTGAACCTGATGACCACCATTTACCCTGAAGGCACTCAGGCCCAGCCGATCGAGTACGATCAGCGTCCCGGCTGGATTGCCACCTGGGAAGAAACCGGTCTGATCAAATACGAAGACAAGAACAACGACGGCCGCATTCAGTTGTACAACGACAATAATGCCGAGTTTGCCGACACCGCAGCTGAACGTGGCTGGGCCGGCAACGAGATAGTCGTAAACAACGATATCCTGGTATTGGCTAACCCCGAGATTGCCAACCTCCCGGGTTGGGTCATCGGTTTGATTGCCGCGGGTGGTTTGGCCGCAGCCTTGTCCACCGCCGCCGGGCTTTTGCTGGCCATATCGTCCGCCGTGAGTCACGACTTGATCAAAGGCCGGCTTAACCCCAACATCAGCGATAAGGGCGAATTACTCGCCGCCCGAATCTCGATGGCTGTTGCGATTGTGGTTGCTACATGGCTAGGGGCAAATCCTCCCGGGTTTGCGGCTCAGGTAGTGGCGCTGGCCTTCGGTATAGCAGGCGCATCCCTGTTCCCCGCCTTGATGATGGGTATTTTCTCCAAGCGGGTGAATAACGTGGGCGCGATTTCCGGCATGCTGGCAGGCCTGACCTTTACACTGGTGTACATCTTCACTTACAAAGGCTGGCTGTTCATTCCGGGCACCAACACCCTGGCGGACACCCCTGAGAACTGGGTACTGGGTATTTCCCCGCTGTCTATTGGTGCAATTGGTGCCATCGTCAACTTTGCGGTAGCCTTTGGAGTATCGAAAGTAACAGCTGAACCGCCAGTCGAAATTCAGGAGTTGGTCGAAAGCGTCCGTTACCCTCGCGGTGCCGGCACAGCCCATGATCACTGAGCTGTATAAAAACCTGAATTATTGCCGATAATGGCAGGTTGATACCGAGCGGGCTTCCTCAGTGAGGAAGCCCGTTCTTCATTAAGGATATTGTTTTATGTTCTGGAATTTTGTGGCCACAATCTTTTGCGGCCTGGGCGCTGCAGGCATTGCCTTAGGCATACGCGCCATCACGGCTAAGAAGGCCCCCAGATGGATCATTCCGGTCTTTGCCGGGCTCGGCATGCTAGGCTACCTGGTGTATGGCGAATACACGTGGTACGACCATAAACAAACGCTGTTGCCCGATGAAGCGGTGGTGATCAATACTGAACGGGAGCAGTTGATCTTCCGGCCGTGGACATTCGTGTTCCCGTACGTCACTGCGTTTTCGGCAGTCGATGTCGAAAGCATCTCCCGGGATACCAGCAACGCCGAGATTGTTCGCTTTACACTGTATCGGTTTGAACAAACAGTCACAGACGCGGTTTCCCATCGGGTACATCTGATCAATTGCCAAACTCGAGAGTTAGTGCCCCTGGCCAGCAACGGCAACCCTCGGGTGGACAACCTTAAACGGCTAAACAATAACGATCCGCTGCTTAACACTGTGTGTAGCGCCTGATAGATAGAACGGACGGGATAAACGCAATACATGATTAGTGTCTGGGTGCTTGTTTTAATATCGATCACTTACATTTCACTGTTGTTTTTGATCGCCTGGGCGGGCGACAAGCATCCAGGGTTGTATCGCCATACATTTGCCCGCACACATATCTACAGCCTTTCCTTGGCGGTCTACTTCACGTCCTGGACGTTCTACGGGGCCGTGGGGCGCGCTACGCAGGAAGGTTTCGGCTTTGCCTCCATTTACCTCGGTCCACTTCTGGTATTCCTGTTCTTTGCGCCCTTACTGCGCCGCATCATTCACATCAGTAAACGCAACAACAGTACCTCAATCGCCGATTTCATCGCGTCACGGTATGGCAAATCCCAGCTATTAGCCGCCATGGTCGCGGCAGTCGCTCTGATCGGCAGCGTTCCTTACATAGCCCTGCAACTGAAAGCTATCGCTCTTGGCTTTAGCGTGTTGTCCGATAATAGCCACCCTTTACCGGGGCTTGGCACAATCTGGAACGATTCCGCGTGGTATATCACGCTCACCCTCGCCGTATTTACCGTTCTGTTTGGAACCCGACATCTGGAATCGACCGAACACCACCGAGGGATGATTCAAGCCATTGCCTTTGAATCACTGATAAAGCTGGTGGCGTTCATCGCCGTCGGACTTTTCGTTGGTTATGGTTTGTTTAATGGTTTCGGCGACTTGTTCCAAAAAGCCGCTGACGCAGACTTTATCGGAACACTCACCACCAGCAGTTTCGATGCGCCAGCATTCATCACCCAAACTCTGGTGGCTATGCTGGCGATTATCTGTCTGCCGCGGCAGTTCCACGTTATGGTGGTTGAGAATGCCGACCACCGGGATTTCAACGTTGCTCGCTGGGCGATGCCGGTGTATCTGATCATCGCAACCGCTTTTGTTATTCCGATCGCCGCTGCAGGCCTTTTGTATGCTGACAGTTTGGGTAGTAACCCGGATATCGTAATCCTGCAGCTTCCGATTATGGCCGGCGAGCAATGGTTGTCCGTCCTCGCGTTTCTTGGCGGCGGTTCTGCCGCAGCGGCCATGGTGATAGTCTGCTCAGTGGCCATCTCCACCATGGTGAGTAACGAGATCATCATGCCCGGGCTGTTGAAATTCTTCCGGCCCCGAATGAACCGTCGAGCCGACCTTAGCTACTTGCTGCTAACCATTCGCCGCGCCGCTATCTTCGTCGTTTTATTAACTGCCTACGGTTTTTATCGTATGGCGGGGCAAGACTACAGCCTCACGGCCTTCGGTTTACTGTCGTTCGCCGCTGCGGCCCAATTCGGGCCGGCTCTGGTGGGAGGTATCCTGTGGCGCAAGGGTAACGCGACAGGCGCAATCTGGGGGCTGGGGCTGGGCTTCACCGTCTGGTGTTATACCTTGCTATTACCGGCGCTGGTTTCTACGGGCTGGATCGACGACGGACTGATCAATCACGGCCTGTTCGGTTGGAGCTGGACACGGCCCACCGCTCTGTTCGGCTCGGAACTCGACCAGATGACCCACGGCATACTGTGGAGCCTCGGTATCAACACAGCAGCTTATCTACTGCTGTCCGTTGTAACCCGCCAACGTATCCGGGAAAAAATTCAGCTTGCCGCCTTTTTTCAGGAATTTGATCCCCGGCATGACAGCCCCACTAACCAAAGCTGGCAAGGCGAAGTGCTGGTGTCCGACCTTCAGGCACTGACAGACCGTTTTATGGGCGAAGAACGCTCGGAAAGCGTGTTCCACAATTACGAGCGCCGAAACGCAATTCGACTTTACCCCCACCGGGAAGCGTCTACCCACCTCAGAAAATATATTGAGCGGCAATTGGCCTCGGTTATTGGCGCATCCACTGCCCGGGTTGTACTTGAATCGACCCTGACCGGTCGTGACATGCAGATTGAAGACGTCGTCAGCATCGTGGATGAAGCCTCCCAGGCCATGACCTTTAGTCGGGAACTGCTGCAATCTGCCATAGAAAACATCAGTTTGGGCGTGTCGGTAGTCAATCACCAGCAACAATTGGTTGTCTGGAACCAGCGCTACCAAGAGCTTTTCAGCTACCCCAAAGGCTATGTCAGGGTCGGTCGTCCGGTTGAAGACCTGATGCGCTATAACCTGATGAACGCCAACCTCTCCGCACGCCGCATCGATGAAATCATAGAGGGCCGGTGCGCGAGCATGCGGGCGGGCGAACCGATGTCCTACGAGCGGCAACGCCCGGATGGCACCGTTGTACGTATTGACGGCAGCCCAATCCCCGGTGGTGGCTATGTAACCACATTCCAGGACATTACTCCGATGCGCCGCACCGAGCAGGCGCTGAAAGAAACCAACATCTATCTCGAACAGCGCGTGCGTGAACGGACACAAGAGCTGCAGGTAATCAACGAGCAAATGCTCAAAGCAAAATCCGTGGCAGAGCAGGCGAACCAGAGTAAGACCCGCTTTCTGGCCGCGGCCAGCCATGATTTGTTGCAGCCCCTGAACGCAGCACGATTATTTACGTCAGCCCTGTCAGGAAAATCGGTAGACCGTGAAACCTCCGAACTGATTCAGCATATCGACAGTTCTTTGGGCGCAGCGGAAGAGATCATCAGTACGCTACTGGATATATCGAAGCTGGATGCGGGCGCCCTAGAGCCAGACATTACCGTTTTCCCGGTGAATGACCTGCTCCGCCACCTTGCGACCGAGTTTTCGGCGATCGCAAAGGATCAAGGGCTAGAACTTCATGTGGTGCCCAGTTCAGCTTGGGTCCGTTCGGATGCAAAACTGCTGCGGAGGGCGGTCCAGAACTTCTTGTCGAACGCCATCAGGTATTGTGACAGTGGCCGGATACTTATGGGCTGCCGCCGCCTGAAGGGATTCCTGCGCATTGAAATCTGGGATACCGGCCCGGGTATGTCCGAAGAGCAACTCACGCATATCTTTGAAGAGTTCCGGCGCTTCCAGCACGGGCAAGACAAGAAAGGACTCGGCCTTGGGCTCGCCATCGTAGACCGAATCAGTGGCATGCTGAACCACCCCGTGACGGTTCAGTCCATCCAGGGGAAAGGCAGCGTTTTCGGCATTACGGTACCGTTAACGGCACCAGAAGCCACAGCATCAGAGACAAACCAGACCCAAAACGTTTCAAGACGTGTTTCAAGCCTTGGCGGTCTGCACGTACTCTGCATTGATAATGATGCGGCCATCCTACAAGGCATGGTCGCCTTGCTCGGTAACTGGAAATGCGACGTAACAGCAGCCGAGAGTTTAGAAACAGCGCTCGGAAAGTTAGAAGGCCGCAAACCGGATATCATCCTCGCCGACTACCAATTAGATGACAACCGCAACGGTCTTGACGCTATGGATAGTGTGCGGGCGGAGCTGGGTAACCGGATCCCGGGCATACTGATCACCGGGTATATGGCACCCGAGGTACGTGAAGACGCAATCAACCGAGGCTATCAGATCCTTTATAAACCCGTTAAGCCAGCCGCTTTAAGGGCACTGGTCAACAAGCTATTAAAACAGGCAAAGTAACAGGGTATTGCCTACTCGATTACATAGAAAATTCTATACACGTCTCAATTTTGCAGGTTAGTCCCATCAAGACGTGCCTATTTTATGAGCGACGCTTATAGTTCTCCGACGAACATCGTACCGCTTTGAGATAAGCGCATAGGGAGAGAGTGAGCATGGCGCGAGGGCACGCACTGATTATAGAAGATTCGTCAACGGCACGAACCATTCTTGCACGCTTGCTTGATCGAGCTGATATCTCCAGCACAGGTGTTGTCTGCGCTGAAGAAGCCTTCCCTGCCCTGCAATCAGAGACGTTCGATCTGATATTCCTGGATCACATTTTACCGGGCATGAACGGTTTTCAGGCGTTAGAGAAACTTAAACAGCAGCCTGAAACACGAGATATTCCTGTGTTTATGTATACCTCCCAGAATGCCGGCAAATACATCCAGGAAGCACGAGAACTGGGTGCCGCCGGAGTCATACGCAAGCAGGTTGACCGGGAACAGCTGCTAAGAACCTTAGACATCATACTTTCAGATACGCCGGACCCGGACCAGAGCGAGGCCCTGCGCATCGCAATTGAAGAAGGCGGATATCCGACCGTTGAGTCACCCGAACAACAGACACGTAAGCTGACCGGAAGGTTATCAACGCTGGAAGTCGCTTATGAAGAGTTGGAGCAAGAACTCAAAGAGCTGCGTTCAACGTTGATCGAGTCGGGATTGGAAGAGGCAGCGCAAAAAAAGAAAACACAGTCGCGAATGAAGCTTCTCGCCGCAGGTAACCTAATTTTAGCGGTGGCTCTGATTTGGCTGGTCAGCTGGCAAGGCGGCTTGCTGGATCAACACATCGAACGAAGCAATGAGCAGTTTAACCTTATGCGAAACATCGTTGGTGGCGTGATTGAACTGATCAGCAAATAGCATTTTTCAGGGATTCAGAAATGAAAAAACCCCAGCCTCTTTCGAAGCTGGGGTTTTCGGTATTAGGCGTCTGACGATGACCTACTCTCACATGGGCAAGTGCCACACTACCATCGGCGCAGGCTTGTTTCACTTCTGAGTTCGGGATGGGATCAGGTGGTTCCAAGCCGCTATGGTCGTCAGAC
>Ga0208300_100639_pt1 | contig 22403 bp, 10 predicted proteins | sample 23_taG_FD_184096 | JGI IMG/M metagenome (GOLD analysis project Ga0208300, IMG submission 184096) | Marine viral communities from Cariaco Basin, Caribbean Sea - 23_WHOI_OMZ (SPAdes) (version 2) | ecosystem: Environmental > Aquatic > Marine > Oceanic | place: Caribbean Sea: Cariaco Basin... | reverse complement strand
CGGGCGTTTTATAGATACCAGGATAACGCGTTGGGAACTCGCCCTCGCTCAGTACTTCTACGCTACCTGCAATATTGACATCATCTTGATCCAATACTTGCTGGACGCCTGGATGCTCTGGATCTGTAGTGGTAAATACTTGCTGACACTCGTGTTCTTTATCAATGGTATAGGTCTCTTCTACTGTCAAGATGCCCATAACTTCGCCATCTTGTGCGACCAATGCCACTTTGTCGCCTTGACTCAAACTATCCGCCGTCGCTTTTGGTGCAGACAAGGTGATCGGAATGGGCCAAAACAAACCTTTATTATCCCCACTTTGCAAGCGCATGTTATCAACCACACCTTGCCAATTGGCTTGATTCATAAAACCATTTAATGGTGTAAAGCCGCCAATACCGAACATGATCAGATCACCACGCTCGCGTGAGCTTAAGGTAATGGTTGGTAAGGTGCTGGCAAGCTCTAGTGCTTGCTCGCGTGCTTCGCCTTCTAACAACAGTGGTTTAAGCTCAGCACTGCCATGTGGTGGAACCAGCTTTGATTGGGATTGAGTTTGGCTTTGGGTCTGAATCTGGGTCTGAGACATATCGTTATTAAAACCTCTTATTAGAAAGAATGGTTGGAAGGGATGAGCAAAAATACGAAAGTTATTAAATATACAAAACTGAGAAGAAAGCCGTCGATAGATAAGAAGTAGCGTACTAGTGATCAGGCGTTAAATTTGATAAGCATAGGCTACCTAACTTTCGTTATGAAAATTTATGCTGACTTTGGATATGGATATGTCTGAAAGGAATTTATGTTTATAGATAGAAGCTTATATGATGTGACCCTGAATTGTTTAAATTGCGATTTGTGGTATAGGCTACCATGTACGAGCACAGACATCAGATTGCTTCCATCGCTGCTTTTAAGACCAAAAACAAAACTGAGATTACGTCATGTATCAATATAATTACGCTGACCAGACGTTAGTAGATGAACGAGTTGCCCAATTTCGCGACCAAACTGAGCGATTTTTGGCAGGTGAGCTGCCAGAAGAGCAGTATTTGCCACTGCGATTGCAAAACGGCTTGTATATCCAGCGTTATGCACCGATGCTCCGTATTGCCATTCCTTACGGCTTGCTTGCCAGCTATCAGCTACGCAAATTGGCTGAGATTACCCGTAAGTATGATAAAGGCTATGGGCACATGACCACCCGTACCAATATTCAGCTGAACTGGCCAAAACTAGAAGAAGTGCCAGATATTTTGGCTGAGCTTGCGACAGTACAGATGCATGCCATCCAAACCTCAGGCAACTGTATTCGTAATACCACAACCGATCCTTACGCTGGTATCCATAAGGAAGAAATCGCTGACCCACGCCCTTATTGTGAGATTATCCGTCAGTGGTCAACCTTTCATCCTGAGTTTGCCTTTTTACCGCGTAAATTTAAAATTGCAGTGATCGGTACCGAAGCGGATCGTGCGGCAACGCAAGTACATGATGTGGGTCTGCACGTCGTTACCAATGACGCAGGCGAGCTTGGCTTTGAAGTGATCGTTGGTGGTGGCTTAGGACGTACGCCTATTATTGGTAAAACGATTCGCAAATTCTTACCGCGTGAGCATTTACTCAGCTATCTCGATGCCATTTTGCGCGTTTATAATTTGCATGGTCGTCGTGACAATAAATACAAAGCCCGTATTAAAATTTTGGTTGATAGCTTAGGCGGCAATCAGTTTGCCAAATTGGTGGAGGCTGAGTGGGAGGCGCACACCAAAGACGGTCCGCTGACCTTGACGGATGACAATTTTGACACCGCTGCCAGCTATTTCAGCATGCCTGATTATCAGTCATTTGATGCGCTCGCAGTACAATCAGAGTTGCAAGCACAATTGGCAGACAATAAAGATTTCGCTGATTGGTATAAGCAAAACACCGTGGCACATAAGGTGGACGGTTACCGTGCGGTCGTGATTTCTTTAAAAGCTGGACTGGTGGACGGTCGCTATGTGCCATCAGGTGACTTGAGTGATGCGCAAATGGATGCGCTTGCCGATTTGTCTGATCGTTATAGCTTTGGTGAGTTGCGCGGTACGTATCAGCAAAATCTGGTATTCGCTGATGTGCAAACCAATGAGCTTTATGAATTGTGGCAGCAGCTATCAGATTTGCATTTAGCACGCGCCAATATCAACACCCTAACCGACATGATTGTCTGCCCAGGTTGGGATTATTGCTCACTGGCCAATGCGACTACGCACAATATCGCTGAGCAAATCGAAAAGCAGTTTGATGATTTAGATTACTTGTATGATCTTGGTGATATTCGCCTAAACATGTCAGGCTGCATGAATGCCTGCGCCCACCATCACACAGGTGATATCGGTATCTTGGGTGTGGACAAAAAAGGCGAGCACTGGTATCAGATTAGCCTTGGCGGTAACTCTAGTAATGACGCCAAATTGGGCAAAATCTTAGGAAAAGCGGTGCCAGCGGATGATGTGGCCAGCACGCTACAAACCATTTTAGATGTGTATCTCGATATACGCGGCACTAACGAACAAGATGTTGAGGGTTTTGGTGACGTGATTGACCGCGTTGGTATCGCCCCCTTTAAGGAGAAGGTCTATGGCTAATCATCATGTGCTTGATAGCCATGGCGCAGACATCAGTGGCGAAGATACTTGGCAAGCGCTAGCGACAGCGCAGCTGCCTGACGGTATCGCGTTATCAAACCTGACCTTACTTGAGCTGTTACACAAACAAGAAAAAGTTGATGTACTTGTCCCATTAGCAGATTTATTAAATGCTGATGGAAAACTGGCAAACGGTTTGCTCGCGCAAGTATTGGATATCCTCAAGCAGCACAGCAGCCGATTGGGTGTGTGGATCACATCCAATACCGATGCTGATGATCTGCCTGATGTAAAAGACTTTTTATTGACGCAAGACTTGATCGTCATTCATGTCCCAAGTTTTGTGGACGGTCGCGGTTTTAGTTTTGCACAGACCCTGCGTCAGCTTGGTTATGAAGGTGATATTCGCATGGCAGGCGCGTTTGGTCGTGATCAAATCGCTTATTTGCTGCGCGCTGGTGCTACTAGCTTTGTACTCAATGAGCATGATGCTAAATCTGATATTAGCCAAGCCTTCACTGCCCTAGCCAGTAGCTATGATGGTCGAGACGCTTCAGCATTACCGATGTTCTCAAAAACCTAAACTCGATATTAAAGAACCATTTTTATATTAACAATTATTAAGGAATGTATTATGAGCCAATTACACCCAAACCTAGATATCGACCAAGCAAACCAAGATTTGCAAGGTAAATCACCAGAAGAGATTGTAGCGTGGGCATTGACGCAAGCCAAAAACCCAATCATCACCACCAACTTCCGTCCTTATGAGTCAGCGATCTTGCATTTGGTTGCCAAGCAGCGCCCTGACATCACGGTATTGTGGGTAGATTCAGGCTATAACACCGATGCGACCTATCAATTTGCCAACAAATTGATTCGTGATCTTGATCTCAACGTTGTGACTTATATCCCAAAACAAACCGCTGCACACCGTGATTCAACCATGAATGGCATCCCAGGCATTGACAACCCGCAACATGGCGAGTTCACTGAACAAGTGAAACTTGAGCCATTCCGCCGTGCACTAGACGAGCTAAAGCCTGACGTATGGTTTAACGCGATTCGTAAAGACCAAACAGAATTCCGCCAAGGTCTTGATGTACTTAGCTTATCAAAAGACGGCGTATTGAAAGTAGCGCCATTGTTTGAAAAAACCGATGCAGATTTGGATGTGTACTTAGATGAGCACAACTTGCCAAACGAGCATGACTACTTTGATCCAACTAAGGTAGAAGAAAGCCGTGAGTGTGGTCTGCATACGCAGTTGTAATCAAGCGTTACCGTCATTCATCGTTTAAAAAGCTCTGTTCAAAAGGCTCTTTTACTCTTGTAAGAGAGCCTTTTTGTCGCAAGCGCTCTTATCACTATTCCCTTCTCTATTCTACATTCCATCAAAAACTATAATAAGTATGACGAAAACGACTATGCTAATGCCAATTCACTGCATGAGACGTAGCGCCTGATACCTCATAATGGAAGCATATTTTACGACATTGAATACATAATTGGTGATGCTATGAACACCTTTCCATTATTTTTTAAACTAGAAAATCGCAAGGTACTGATCGTGGGCGGTGGCGATGTGGCGCTGCGTAAGGCAGATTTGCTTAGCCGTGCTGGGGCTGCCATTACCATTCTAGCGCCAGATATCAGCACTGAGATACAAGCCTTGCTCTCAGACGATAAGCACAAGCTGATTTATAAAAATTATAATAAATCCTATATGACAGGTGCACGAGTCATCATTGCGGCGACTGATGATGAGACGCTTAATCATCAAATTCACGCTGATGCCACCGCGCTCAACATCCCCGTCAATGTGGTTGATACCCCGCATTTATGTGACTTTATCTTCCCCGCTATCGTCGATCGCAATCCCATCGTCATCGGCATCTCATCGAATGGCAAAGCGCCGGTGCTGGCACGTCTACTACGTGCACGTCTTGAAACCCTCATTCCGCAAGGTTATGGCAAGCTGGCCAAGCTGGCTGGTGAGTTTCGTAGCGAGGTAAAACGTAAAATCCCAACCCTGACAGGCCGTCGGCAGTTTTGGGAGCGTGCCTTTGAAGGTCAAGTCAGTCAGCTGATGTTTGCCGGTAATGAGCGTGAGGCCACTGCCCAGCTAAAAGCAGATCTAGACAGCACAGTAGCTGCTCTTGAAGATAGCGCTAATCATAGTGTTGACCCTGATGCCCATAACCCTAGTAATAGCCCTGCTACGACGACTAGCCAGCATTCACAGAGCCACATTACAGAATCACTATCAGCTTCTACGCCTGTAGCAACAGATAAGTTGACAACTACTCAACATAACAATATTAATCAGGCTCAAGCAGCTGTCGGTGAAGTCTATATCGTCGGTGCAGGACCTGGTGATCCAGAGCTTTTGACATTTAAGGCGCTACGTCTGATGCAGCAAGCCGATATTGTTTACTATGATGCATTGGTATCACCACAAGTGCTGGATCTTTGCCGCCGTGATGCAGACAAAGTGTTTGTCGGTAAAAAACGCAGTAACCATGCGGTCGCGCAATTAGGTATCAACGAGCTGCTCATCAATAGCGCCAAACAAGGCCGCCGTGTGGTACGTCTAAAAGGTGGCGATCCCTTTATCTTTGGTCGTGGCGGTGAAGAAATTGAAAGCCTGCGCGCTCATGGTGTGCCGTATCAGGTCGTACCAGGGATCACCGCGGCCAATGCGGCTGCCAGTTATGCTGGTATCCCCCTTACCCACCGTGATCATTCGCAGTCGGTGCGTTTTGTCACTGGGTTTTTAAAGGCGGGTGCGCCCAATGAGAAGTTTGAAAACTTACTTGATACCAATGAAACCGTGGTGTTTTATATGGGTCTGCATTCGCTGGCACGTTTGACGACAGGTTTGATAAACGCTGGCCGCTCGCCTGAGACGCCGATTGCCATCGTCTCCAATGCCAGCATGCCCAATCAGCAAGTATTAACTGGCACACTTGAGAGTATCGTGGCGCTGCAAGAACAAAACCAGCTGCCCACGCCCGCCTTACTTATCATGGGAGATGTGGTGGCGCTGCATGATGATTTGGCGTGGTACAACAAACACAATAAAGATACCGGCGATACAGAGACTAACTGGTTACGTGCAGGAACAGCTATCACGGACCAAGATACAAAAAAGCCGATAGACCAGCAAGCCCATGCGCTCTCTATGATCGCTAATTTGGCAGCGCAGCAAGAAGAAGGTTTGGAGCAATTGGTGATTGGATAATGTTTGCTTGATTTCGAAAGGACTATAATATAGCCCTGTCAATATGTTATTGGCAGGGCTTTTTATGCGCTTGCAACACAGCAAAGCCTAGCAATTCTTGCTAGAATGACAGCTTGCTTATAAACACCCTTCCGCTCAATGACACCCCCACTTGCCGATACCACGTTTGCGCCGCGCCTATGAAAAATTTAAAACCTTTAACTGTCTTACATACCTCCGATTGGCACTTAGGGCGCAGGCTCTATGGCCGTATGCGTTATGATGAGTTTGCAGCGTTTTTGGGTTGGCTTGAAACCACCATTAGCGAGCAACACGTCGATGTACTGATTGTCGCTGGTGACATCTTTGACACCATGACACCGAGCAACCGAGCGCAGGCTCTGTATTATGAGTTTTTGGGGCGAGTCTCACGCTCCTGTTGCCAGCATATCGTCATCGTCGCAGGCAATCATGACTCTCCGACGTTTCTGGACGCACCAAGTCATGTGCTTAAGTTTCTAAACGTCCATGTCATTGGCACCGCTTGCGAGGACTTAAACGATGAGGTCTTGGTATTAGATGACACAGACGGCGCGCCGCATTGCATCATCGCCGCTGTGCCCTATCTGCGTGATCGTGATGTGCGCAGTAGCAGCGCTGGCGAGTCGATGGACAGCAAAGACGCCAATGTCATCAAAGGCATTCGCGCCCATTATGATAACGTCGCCAGTATCGCCAAAGCCAAGCAAGCCCAATTAATAAAATCCCATCAGCGTCACATTCCGATTATTGCCACAGGTCATCTGTTTGCAGCTGGCGGTACGACGACCGAAGATGACGGCGTACGTGAGCTTTATGTCGGTTCGCTTGGTAAGGTGTCTGCTGACATGTTTGACGATGGTTTTGATTATGTCGCCCTTGGGCACCTGCATGTCCCGCAGCGGGTCGGCGGCCGTGAGACCATTCGCTATTCAGGCTCGCCGATTGCCATGGGTTTTGGTGAGGCGCGCCAGCAAAAACAAGTGTTGCTCATACAGTTTGGCGCAGTAAAAAACGAGTTTAGTGATAAAAAACCAATGTCAAACCATACCGCTGCTCGTACCATTGCAAGCAATGTGCCTCAGATCACCCGTACAGTTGCCACAATTGAAACATCGGTAGAAAAAGCGGCTAAAAAAGTAGCCAATCAGACGAGTGGTTTTATGGATGATTTGTTTGGCTTTGATGATTCAGTAGACAATGAGGGCCGCGACAAAAGCAATGTAGACGAACACCATGTAAAGCAAGAAAGTAAGGTTGATGACCTCAATTCAAATGATGTTGACTCAAAAATGACCTCTCCACCGCAGCGACTACATTTTGACAAATCATCTCAGATGCAGATCGCCTCTCTTCGCATCCCATGCTTTCAAAAGCTGGCACAAGTCTCAGGTGATCTACAGTCTATCCAACAGACAATTGATAGCACTGCTCAGTCTTTAGATGACACGGAGTCTGTTTGGCTCGAAGTGATTTACACAGGTGACGAGCTGGTCAGCGAGTTACGTGAGCATATCCAGGCGATGGTAGATGGCTTGCGGTGTGAGGTACTGAAAATAAAAAATACCCGCACTTATAATAAAGTGCTAAACCAGCAGCAAACCTCTGAGACACTACAAGACTTGGATGAGGAAGAGGTGTTTGAGCGCTGTCTGCTTCTGAACAAGGTCGCAGATGAACAAAAAAACGCCCTGCGAGAAGCCTATCAGCAAATCATATATAACTTGCGTCATGAAGACACTCAGGCGGAATAACGGCCGCTCATGTCAACTACTTTGATAATCACTCTATAGACCTATCTAAAAATAAGACCTGCTCATGCGACTGATTGAACTGCGACTAAAAAACCTCAACTCCCTAAAAGGCGAATGGCACATTGACTTTAGTGATCCTGCTTTTTTGAATGAAGGCATCTTTGCTATTACTGGGCAAACAGGCGCTGGCAAGACCACCATCTTAGATGCGATTTGTTTAGCACTCTATAGCCAAACACCACGATTGGGCGATATTACCGGCTCAACCAACGAGATCATGACCCAAGGTACGGGTGAATGCTCAGCAGAAGTCATCATCGAGATCGACTCTACACGTTATCAATGCTACTGGTACCAGCACCGCGCGCATAAAAAAGCCAAGGGTAACTTATTACCGATTAGACATGAGATCAGTGAGGTTAAAACTGGCAAGATTTTAGAAGAAAAAAAGTCCAAGACATCCGCCTGTATCCAAGACCTTATCGGTATGGATTTTAATCAGTTCACCCGCTCTATCATGCTGGCTCAAGGCAGTTTTGCCGCATTTTTGAAGTCGGATATTGGTGATAGAGCAGCTATACTGGAAAAAATCACCGGCACTGCCATCTATGCCAAAATATCGCTCAATGTCCATGAAAGACACCGTACTGAAAAAGAAGCGCTTGGCAAACTACAGGCAGGCGTGGACAGTCTATCTTTACTGAGTCCTGAGGATGAAAAACGACTGGCAGCAGAGCTTGAGACGCTTAACCAGCAACAAAGTAAGCAGCGCCAACGCTTTAAAACCGTAAGTGAGCAGCTGCAGTGGCTGGAGCAGATTGAGCAGCTACAGCAGAGCCTTGCGAGTTATCAAAAAGATTTTTCCGCAGCGCAGCATGCACAGATAGAATTTACTCCAGAGGCCAAGCGCTTGGAGCTGGCCAGTAAAGCTTTAGAGATTGACAGCCAGTTTCATAAGCTTGGCTATAGCCGAGAGACGGTCAATCGGCTTAGCAGTGAACAACATCAATTACTCAGTAATATTCCATCTCAGCAAGCAGTGCTTGCACAAGTTACGACCCATTTAAACGATATCACTACCATTGAAAAACAAGCAACAGATAATCTGCAAACTACTCTGCCTGTTATTTCAAAAACACGCGAATTGGATGCTGAGATAAAACAGCAATTTCACTCTTTGACAAACGACAAGCAACGTAAAGACGACTTAGTCAATAATACGAAACGATTACACCAAGAAATAGCCAGACACAGCCAAACAGAGCAAGAGACGAAGACTCAGCTTGGCAGTCTAGAAAAGTACTTTGATGATTATAAAGAGCTAAACGACCTCGATACAGACATGGCGACCTTTGATAGCAGCTGTGGCCGATTAAAGACGCTGCTAAAAGATAATGTCGACTTGACTACGGATAAACTTGCGTATGACCATCGAGCCGGCCAGCTACAAGCTGAGCTCGATAAGCTGTCTAAGCAACAAGATTCAGATCGTTTATTAATAACCAAGCAACGCGAGCAACTTGCCAGCGTACAACAGCAGCAAGCGGCACTTATCGAAAAACAATCGCTTGCAAGTATGCGTCATGAGCAAGAGCAAGTCGACCAAATCAACACTCAGATTGCACAAGCCAGCTCTAAGTTACAGCAGCTGTCCGATCTTGCTCACCAAATCGAAAATACCAAACGTTTACTACCGACGCTCAATGAAGAGTTAACGGCTTTAGAAGGACTCATTGCTGATCATCGATCAGACATTCAAGATGCCAAACTCAAGCGGCAAGAGAAGCAAGAGCATCTGAGCCTACTACAAAAGGTCGCTAAGCTTGAAGACTACATCGCAGAACTAGAAGATGGGACGCCCTGCCCGCTTTGCGGCGCCACTGAGCATCCTTATGGTAAGCATCATCCATTATTAGACCGCAGTCACCAGAATACCAGCCAACACCAACCCTCTAAGACGCAACAAACACAGCAGCAAATAGCGGAACTAGAGACCGTTATTGATAACCTTGAACAAGCTTTATCAAAACACAATATCGAATATGCCACCAAAAAACAGACGCTGAATAACCAGCAGCAGCAACTGGCGCCACTACAGCAGCAAGCCGAAACCTTACATAGTGATGTTCAAGCTTACCTTTCCTCGCTATTTGAGGCTAAAAACAATCACTCTGAAGCAATCGCAGCAATTATCGACCCACTTACGCAGATAAACGATAACATTGATGCGGCTACTGCGAACCTAGAGCCTAGCTTATCCTTATTAGATACCGCCAAACACGATCTAACTGAACATAAACAGTCTCTTAAAACCATAGTAATCGAATATGACAATTTAACTGAAACTGCTGCACAGCTCAGTACTGCGCTTGAAGCTGATGAAAAAAAGCAACAAGTGGTCAGTCATGACATTAACAACCTGACAACTGACATTAAGCTTAACTCACAAAAAATTGTTGGGATAAAAGATAAGATCACTGCTAATTTCTCAGAATTAACGTCTCTACTGAGCACCATTTCAGCCCTGGTAAATAAGTATCCCATGGAACAACATAAAGCGTACTTAACCACAGCGCTCAATACGGCAGACTTATCTGACGCACTTACGCAATTGGGTCATAGTTTTGATCAGCAAACCGTAATAGACAGCGCAGAATGTGACCATCATATTGAAAAACTGCGGCAACAGCGCAGCGCTTTAAGTCAGTTAAAACAAAAATTCAATGAGCAAAAAAACAGCCAACAGCAGCTGACCAACACCTTAAGTAGCCTGACTGCGCAGATTGAAACCATGCAAGCACAGCTGCACAGTGATGAAACAACGCTTAACGAGCTAGAGCGCTTAATTGCTCATAAGGTCAAGACTATCGAACAATCAAAACAAGATAGAACAGAGATTTTTGCAGATAAAGATACAGATGATGAAGAAAATAAATTACGCAATGCTGTCGATGCTGCTAAAGATAAACAAAGAGTAGCGCAAAGGCAGCTAGATACCGTACAACAGGCATTAGAACAATTAAAGAGTAGAGAGCAGCAGCTAGCAACGGAGCTACAGTCGGCGACGACTACACTGAACACTCAGCAAAGTATCTTTACAGACTTACTCACAGCGTCCGATTTTGTCGATGAAGCCGCTTTTGTCAAAGCCCGCTTGCCCAAAGAGGAGCGTGACGCCCTACATAGACGTAAAGTAGCGATTGATACTGCGCTGCATCAAGCTCAGCTGCAGCTGGACAGTACGCAGCAAGCACTGACGCAAAGTCTTGCTGCGCCTATGACGAATGCAAGCCGAGAGCTCCTTGCTGACCAATATCAGCAGATACAAACAGACATCGACGAGTTAAACCAAAAAATTGGTGCCATTGATCAAAAGCTTAAAGACAACGAGCAGCAAAAAAATACACAAGCGGCGCAGCTGATCGCCATTGATGAGCAAAGACAAAAGCTACAAGTATGGCAGCAGCTGCATATGTTAATTGGCTCGGCTGATGGTAAAAAGTATCGTACCTTTGCCCAAGGCCTAACGTTTGAAGTCATGATTGGCCATGCCAATACGCAATTGCAAAAAATGAGTGACCGTTATTTGCTGATTCACGACGACAGCAACCCACTTGAGCTGAATGTCATTGACAACTACCAAGGCGGCGAGATTCGCAGTACCAAAAACCTCTCCGGCGGTGAAGGCTTTATCATCAGCCTAGCACTGGCACTTGGGCTGTCGCAAATGGCCAGTCATAATATCCGTGTCGATTCGTTATTTTTGGATGAAGGTTTTGGTACGCTTGATGAAGACTCACTTGATATTGCGATCGATACTTTGACCAGCTTACAACAAGAAGGCAAGCTGATTGGGGTTATCTCCCACGTACAAGCCTTAAAAGATCGTATCTTGACGCAAATCAAGGTCGAAAAACTCTCAGGCGGCTTTAGCCAAATCAGCGGACAAGGCTGTCGCCGAGTTGTAAAAACAACCGCCGAAAAAGACTCATAGGCTACTCTATATGTATAAGCAGGCAGGTAAGATTGGGTTTGAGAGTAATAACGCTGATCATTGATCTTGAGTGAACTCAACTAAGTTCAACCAATAAAAAGCCACCGCTGATAATCAGCGGTGGCTTTTAAAAGAATGCTAAAGGATAGCAGCGACTGCTGTGTCCATCCTTTACCAAATAGCCTATTTTGTCACCAAACTACTCAACTCGCTCATCAGCACGGACAACGTCGATAAACCAATCTCACCATCGATGGCGTCAAGCTTATTCATCTCAGCCTCAGTCGCTGCCAATTGATCTAGATGACGCGAGCGCCATTCACTAAAGGCTTGCTTGGCATCTGGTTTTGAGAGTATCGCGTCCATCAGCATACGCAAGCTGCGTGACAGCTCATTGACTAACGCATGACGCGCGCGGCGATCCCAATAGTCTTGCTGTGGTAAGGTGGCGATATTATCCATCATCCAATCGAGCTGCAAGACATGATACGCCTCAAAGTACAATGTGGCGATTTCATCGACAGGGCGATCATATTGCTCAGCGAGCAATGCTGCATCTAGCGCATCCACGTGATATGGCAACATCGCAAACATCGTCGCATCATTTTCGGCCAAATCTTCTTGCATCAAGCTTGTGGCATCTTCTTGCAAATACTCGGCAAATTGCTGCTCAATAAACCCGCCAGATTTGGTCAGTTTTTCCACACTGTCGCTAAAGCGGCCAATCATATCAGCGACTTGTAAGTCCTGACCAAAGGCATTGATAAACCAGACCACGCCATGCTCTAGTGCATCACGCAGACGCAGCTCTAGATTTAATAGCAACGTGGCGTCCACTTGATTGTCTAACACTTCAAGCGTTTTCCATGCTTTGGAGATATTAAAGACATCACGGCTGATGGCGTAACCGCGCACGATGGTTGCCAGTGACTGCCCCGTCTCTTCATACAGGCGGAACAGCGCCTCGATACCCAACCGGTTGACCACACTATTGGTCAGGTAGGTGCTGATGATCTCACGGTGCAAGCGGTGCTGGGTCATCTCATCAAAGAAACGCGTCGCCAGCTCATCAGGGAAGTATTTGCGTAGCTCATTGATAAAATAGGGCTCATCTGGCAAATCAGACAATAGCAAGTTGTCATACACCCACATTTTTCCATACGCTAAGACGACTGCCAGCTCAGGATTGGTAAGGCCTACCCCAGCTTTTTGGCGTTTAACAATCTCTTCATCCGATGGTAAATACTCAATAGCGCGGTCCAAACGACCTTCGCCCTCTAGCATTTGAATAAACCGCTGATGATCGCTTAAGTTGGCGGCTGCACGGATATGACTGAGCTCAATCGCCTGTGGCTGTAGGTAGTTTTGGCGCAGTACCAGCTCGGCCACGGTATCCGTCATGGACTCTAGCAGCTCATTACGCTGCTTTAAGGTCATATCACCTTGCTCAACGACTTTGCCAAGCAATATTTTGATATTGACTTCATGGTCTGAGCAGTTAACCCCGCCTGAGTTGTCGATCGCATCGGTATAGATGCGCCCGCCCGTCTGTGCGTACTCGATACGCCCTTGCTGGGTAAAGCCTAAGTTGCCGCCCTCACCGACGACCGCCGTGCGCAGCTCACCACCATTGACCCGAACAGCATCATTGGCGCGGTCGCCGACATCGGCGTGCGTCTCGTTTTCACTTTTGACATAGGTACCGATACCGCCGTTCCAGATTAGATCGACAGGTGACTTTAGTAATGCGCTGATCAGCTCATTGGGCGCCAAGCTATCTTCGCTGATATCAAACAGCGCTTTCATCTCAGCACTGATAGGAATGCTCTTATCGGTACGCGAAAACACGCCGCCACCTTGGCTAATAAGCGATTTGTCATAATCATCCCACGTCGAGCGCGGCATCTCAAACAAGCGCTCACGCTCTGCAAACGACGTCGCAGTGTCTGGGTTGGGGTCGATAAAGATATGCAAATGGTTAAAGGCAGCGACCAGCTTGGTATGAGTGGATCTGAGCATGCCGTTACCGAATACATCACCGCTCATATCACCGATACCGACCACAGTAAAGTCATCGCGGTTTTGGATATCCATGCCGCGCATACGGAAGTGACGCTTGACCGACTCCCAGCCGCCGCGGGCGGTGATACCCATGGCTTTGTGATCATACCCAACCGAGCCACCAGAGGCAAAGGCATCATCGAGCCAAAAGTTATACTCGCTTGCTAAGCTGTTTGCAATATCAGAAAAACTTGCTGTGCCTTTGTCAGCGGCGACGACCAAGTACGGATCATCTTCGTCATGACGCACGGTGTTGGCTGGCGGGACGATCTGTCCATCGACGATATTGTCGGTGACATCAAGCATACCGCGCAGGAATGTCTGATAGCAGGCAATCCCTTCTGCTTGGAAGGCATCGCGGCCATCAGCCATGGTTTTGGTTTTGACGATAAAACCACCTTTGGAGCCGACAGGAACGATCACCGCGTTTTTGACCATCTGCGCTTTGACCAAGCCGAGTACTTCGGTACGAAAATCTTCCATACGATCTGACCAGCGCAGACCGCCGCGTGCCACTTTACCGCCGCGCAGATGCACCGCTTCTACGCGCGGCGAATAGACAAATATTTCAAACATGGGCTTGGGTTTGGGCAGATTGGGGATATCAGCTGCCAAAAACTTAAACGACAAGCGATCTTTACGCTGACCCTCGCTATCGGTTTGATAGAAGTTGGTACGTACCATGGCTTTGATGAGATCCAAATACCAACGCAAAATACGGTCTTCATCGAGGCTATCGACATCCGCCAGCGCTGATAAGATCTGCTCTTCGATTTCAGCGGTTTTTTTGGTACGATTCTCATCATCATGCTTGGGGTTCATGCGCGCATCAAACAGGCTACCGAGTGCCACACTGATATCACTGTTTTTGACCACCGTTTGCTGGATATAGGTACTAGAAAACGGCGCACGAGCTTGTACCATATAGCGTGATAAAGCGCGCAGCACCACCACATCAAAGGTATCTAGCTTGGTCGTGAGCACCAGCTCGTTAAACGAGTCACTCTCGACCAGCCCTGCCCAAATCTGCTTAAGGCTGTCCTCAAACTGACCGCGCACCACTTGCATATTGACTGCATCCACGTGTTCGAGCATAAGCTCATACTCTTGCATCCAGATGGGCTGCTCTGGCAAGTCAAATTCATATGTCTGCGCCGATATCACCGACACTCCAAAATTCTCAAGGATGGGCAGTACTTTTGATAAGATAACTGGCTGCTCGCGGCCGTAGAGCTTTAAGTGTAGCTGATTACTAGCGTCGCCTGTCGATTGGTATAGGTGCCAAATCATCGGCTGCTCATCACTCAAGCCCGCCAAGCGTTTGATGTCCTCCACACCAGTGCGAGCATCGAAACGCTCTTGATACGCAGCTGGGATATGGCTCATAAAACGGCGGTTTAAGGCATTGGCCTGCTGCTCGCCGACATTATCTAGTAGCATTTTTTGGTAATTGTCGCTCCAAGATTGCATCAGCGCTGAGAGCTTTTCTTCAAGCGCGGCGGTATTGACCTCTTTTACTTGACCTGGCACGGTGCGCACATGGACGTGTACGCGGGCATGGGCCGATTCGTTGAATTCCGTGGTAAAGCCAGATGATGTGCCGCCATAAGCTTCTTTTAATACGTTTTGCACCTTGATACGCAGCTCAGTGTTGAACTTATCGCGCGGGATATAGACCAAACAGGAGACAAAACGCTGATAATGATCGACGCGGCTAAATAAACGCAGGCTTTTTTTGTCTTGTAGCTGACTGATGCCAGAGACGATAGGATAGAGCTCTTCTACGCTGGCTTGAAACAGATCATCGCGAGGCAAGGTGTTGATGACATGCATCATTTTGTGATGGGCGTGACCATCGCGCGGTAGATCCGCCATTGCCATGATTTTATTGGCTTTTTCGCGCAGTAGCGGTATTTGCTGCACAGTGAGCTGATAGGCTTGTGAGGTCAGTAGCCCAATAAAGCGATATTCACCGACCAGCTTGCCGCTGTCATCGAACTTATGAATACCCAAAAAGTCCATATAAACAGGGCGATGTACAGGGGAGACTCGGCTTGATTTGGACAGCATCAAGACGCGCGGCTCGGTCAGTAGCTGCTTTAGGACGTTGGGCAGTTGGCTAAAGCTTTCTGATAGCTTGTCTTCCTCCGCGCCGCGCAGTAGCCCAAGGCCACTATTGCCGATCGCAAACAAATCTAAGTCCGCAGGCTTATCATGAGAATTGATGTTGTCCTTATTATCGACACTATCTACCTCGATGGCTTGCCCGCCCTCCAAACGATACTCGCGGTAGCCCAAAAAGATAAAATGATCGTCCAATATCCATTCTAAAAACGCCTGAATCTCTTGCTGAGAATAAAACACCTCCGGCAAGGGCTTGCAAGCCAGCTCATTTTTGACTTCCATCAATTGCGCACGCATTTGTTTCCAGTCGCCAACGACTGTATCGAGTGTGTCGATTTTATTTAGTAGCATTTGCTGGAGGGCGGCCAAGTCTTCACTGTCCTGATAGGCGATTTCGCAATGAATCATCGATAGGTGCGAGGTGGCGCTTTCATGCGCGTTATGAATGTGAGTGAGATTACCCTCAGCGTCGCGCTCAACATTGATAATAATGTTGTACGTGCGATGAACATCGATACCTTCGGACTCTAGACTCATCAAAATCGTATCGACCAAAAACGGGCGATCATAGGCGACGATTTGAATGACGGTATGTGAGCTATGAAAATGCTGCTCTTCGGCCTTTGGGTTGAGCACCGACAATTGCGGCTTGCTGCCATCATAAGCCTTGAGCAAAGTAAAGTGATGAAGTGCCATGCCAGCTAAGTCAGCATTACTGATAGCCTTCGCCGTCTCTTGATGGAGCGGCTGATAATAGCTATGAATAAAGCGATCGAATGACGATTTATCCTTTTGTACATAACTGGTGGCGATATCGCTTATCTGGCTGATTCGCTCTTCGGCGATATTCAGAGAGTTTGGCATGTCCTTTGTCCTTTTTTTATATATGTAACATACTGATATTTATTTGAGTTTATTAATCTGTGCTATTTCGCTGTCCATAACGCTATCGTTTTTTATATCTGATTTGTGTGGATTTTCTCTTTTTGATGCATCTGTTAAAAAACATATAGCCGGTCAGACTTAACACCGTTAATCTATGGCAGTTTAACGCACCTCAGGCGTCAGCTAAAGCGTACAACATCATTTCATGAATCAGCGCGATGTCGATAACCTTTACTAATGAAATAGTCAGTGGTTTTGGACTCAGATGGTGCAATATAGGCTGGCGGGCGGATACTCATGGCAATCGCTGCGCTTTTTTTGTTAGAATACGGCAGTATATTTAACAGTGCGTCAATGATTCACATTTCTTGCTGAATACGGCGAATACTAAAGGCAATAATACTAAGGGCAAAATGTATGATGAATATTTTGGTGATTGGTTCAGGTGGCCGCGAGCATGCGCTGGCATGGCAATGTGCAAAAGACGACACTGTCAAAAATGTCTATGTCGCACCAGGTAATGCAGGTACCGCTCTAGAGCCTAAATGCCAAAATGTCATATTAAATGACACCAATGGCGAGCACAGCGGTGTGATTGAGTTTTGTCAAGCCAACGCCATCGATATGGTCATCGTTGGGCCCGAGGCACCGCTGGTCTCAGGTATCGTCGATGCTTGCCGCGATGCTGGTATCAAAGCGTGGGGGCCGACGGCATATTGCGCGCAGCTAGAAGGCTCAAAAACCTTTGCCAAAGAATTTATGGCGCAAAACAACATCCCAACTGCCGCTTATAAAGGCTTTATCGATGCCGCTGCTGCCAAAGCTTATATCGATGAGCAAGGCGCGCCGATTGTCATCAAAGCAGACGGTCTGGCCGCAGGCAAAGGCGTTATCGTAGCAGAGACGATCGAACAAGCCTACGAAGCCATCGATGATATGCTGGCAGGCAACAAGTTTGGCGATGCTGGCAGCCGCGTGGTCATTGAGCAGTTTTTGCAGGGCGAAGAAGCCAGCTTTATTTGTATGATTGATGGTGACAACATCTTGCCTATGGCGACCAGCCAAGATCACAAACGCGCCTATGAAGGTGACACAGGCCCCAACACTGGCGGCATGGGCGCATATTCTCCTGCCCCCGTCGTCACCCAAGCGGTGCATGATAAAGTGATGGCAAAAGTGATTCAGCCTGTGGTTGATGCCATGAAAGCTGCAGGTCATCCTTATACCGGATTTTTATATGCAGGTCTGATGATTGATAAATCAGGCGACCCTTATGTTATCGAGTTCAACTGCCGTTTTGGTGATCCAGAAACTCAGCCAATCTTGATGCGCCTGCATTCATCAATGGTCGACTTGGTCGCGCAAGGGCTGGCAGGTCAGCTGCCGAGTGCTGCCAAATGGGACGCGCGCCCTGCCCTTGGTATTGTCATTGCCTCTAAAGGCTATCCTGAAAGCTCATCGAAAGGCGATGTCATTGCAGGCTTGCCAAAGCTTGATACCGACAATGCCAACTCAGTCAAAGTATTCCATGCTGGCACCGCGTTTTCTGACGCAGAGGCGCAAGATCAAAACGCCAATCATCAAAAAGAAGTCGTGACCAACGGTGGCCGCGTCCTATGCGTGACTGCCTTGGCAGATAGCATTTCGGACGCGCAACAAGCGGCGTTGGCAGTGACTGGTGCGATTAGTTTTGATGGGGCGCAGTATCGCCGTGATATTGGTCATCATGCTATCGCTCGCGCAAACAGCCGCTCATAAAATGGTGATAAATATGGGCCAACTTTAGCCTACCCCATTTACTGTTTTAGCTTATTATCGTAACTCTGATCAGATCTAGTGTCATGCTAGATCTGATTTTCTTTATGCTACATCTGTAATGACTAGCTTCATGCACTGAGCTTACAAAGTAACTGCTATCAGAGCGCATCGCTTCATCAACCCAAACCCAAGGCGGTTTCTATGATACAATTTTGTACCGACCATCGCATGTCCCTTGTATTGTAGGTTTTATGCCCGCAAATCAATAGCAACCGGATGAATGATTATATTTATGGCACACGATACGTCTAAACCCTCTAGTACCAAGCACTCTATCGATAATCTAAAAACCTCAGGGTTTGAGCGACGGATGTCGATTGCCAAAACCTCCTTAAATATTGGGCGTCGTTGGGCGGGCAACAGCGTGTCTGGTATGTTTTTAAATAAAGAAGCACGCACCGCACGCAACCAAGCCTTTATGGAGACACAAGCAAACTATCTTGCTACCGAGCTTGGCAAACTAAAAGGCTCCGTGGTCAAAATCGGTCAGATGCTCGCAATATATGGTGAGCACATACTGCCTCCCGAGATTACGCGTGCGCTGCAAACGCTCAATGATGATACCGCCACGCTATCATGGCCAACGATTGAGCAAACGCTTCATACAGTGTTGGGCGATAAAATAAACGAGCTAACGATTGATCCGACCCCTATCGGTACAGCGTCTTTGGCTCAAGTACATCCTGCCACCGTTATTGCCACAGGTGAGCAAGTCGTGCTAAAAGTCCAGTATCCAGGCGTCGCGGATGCCATCAACTCAGACTTGGCTTTGTTTAAACAGTTATTAAAGGTTAGTAACATCGTGCCGCAAACGCGAGCGCTTGATGCTTGGTTTGAGGAGATACGCGACCTACTCCATCATGAGGTAGATTACGAAGCAGAAGCGGCCACGACAGAGCGTTTTTATGAGCGTCTAAAAGATGATACACGTTATATCGTACCCAAAATCAATCGCACGTATTCTAAAAAACGTCTGCTGTGCATGTCCTATGAGCCAGGTATCACAGTGGTTTCTACATCGCTGCAACAGTTGTCGCATCAGCGCCGTAACGCCATTGGTCAAGCCGCTATCGAAATCATGATGAAAGAGATTTTTGTTTGGGGCGAGATGCAGACAGATCCTAACTTTGGCAACTATCTGGTACGCGTTAGTGAAAACGAAGACGATATCGACAAATTGGTGTTATTAGATTTTGGCGCGATACGTCAGTTTGACAACCATCTTTTGACCATCGCCCATGGTTTACTAAAAGCTGGCTATCACCATGATCATCAGGCCATGATGCGAGCCATGACTGGTTATGACTTCTTTGATAGTATGAGTCAAAAGGTCAAATCTGATATTGCTGCCCTATTCTTATTGGCCACCGAACCCTTTAGCAATCCTGCGACCAACCCTGATATTCCAGCGGAATGTCTAGATGCTGACAACCGCTATATCTGGGCAAATAGTAAGTTGCATTCTCGCCTCTCATCAAAGGCTAGCCGTGCTATGCAGTCTTTTGAATTTAATTTACCGCCAAAAGAGTTTATGTTTATCAGTCGTAAGTTTATTGGTGCCTATACATTTTTGACAGTATTAGATGCTTATACTGATTCTGATAAATTGGTAAAGCCTTATTTATAATTTTAGCGATTTTTTGCTTAAGTTTATGCGTTATTTTTTTGACCGCCTTCTTTTAGAGGCGGTTTTATTTTGTTTAATTTTTTTTGCTTAGGCTATTTTATATAGTTTATTTAGCCTTGTAGGTTTATGCAAGCTTTGCTCTCTATTTTTACTTAGGCTATTCTTAACTTTTATGAGTACTTAGATTCGCTTGCCATTGATCAAATCTGGTATTGTAGCCGGCAGGCTTACGCATACAGAGCTCCCAGCATATCTCACCGCGTGCCAGATACTTCACTTCGAAGTGGGTACGCTGGCTATCTTGTGGTACCTTGTAGCGCTCATTGGGTAAGCACCATACTTTCGTCGCCTGCTGCTCAGCATTATCCATATAGCTCTCAATATTGGTGGCCAATATGATCTCTCCACCTACCTGCAAACGTGATAATAAAAACTCAAAAAACGGCATGTTTAACCACTGCTGATTGGGGTTATGCTGCTCAGGATTGGGGTACAGAATAAAGATCTTAGCGATACTATTCGGCTCTATCGCATGGACAATCCAGGCGATCGCATCAGCATGTATCGCATCTAGGTTCGGCAGCGCTTGGCGCTCGGCCAGTTTTGCAAAAGCATCGAATTTGTTGCGCGTACGCTCAATGGCAATCAAGTGCTGGTCTGGGTGCTCGGCGGCAAAGCTGAGCGCATGCTTGCCCTTCCCCGCTCCAATCTCTAAGAGTAAGGGCACAGGGGTTGTCGTTTGTTGTATGATTGGAGGAATACAAAAGCTGCGCGGTGCTGAGAGCTTGTTTGGTTGAAAGGCACGCTGCTGTCGATGCGTAAGCTCGATATGTTCGGTCATCTACTATCCTTAAAGCATTTGTCTTTTGCCATTATTCGGCCACATGCTATTATATAGTCAATCCGCGGCAATAGTAATATAACGCTGGCAAGTCATGCTTCCCACCTCCCTGTTTTGGGAATGTCTTCTTATCAAAAAATCGATAAAACTGAGATAGATAACCATCAAACAAATAGCACTGATACCTTCATGCTATTTGGTCTGGCAAATATTTAGACGTTTTTTACTATTTGTTGTTTACTCGGCAGACTGAGGGCGCATGTTGGTAGCATTAGATTGGCCTCAATCAGCTGATGACTGATCCATACGCTTGCCAAGCTGATAATCATAAATTTAAGGATGCATGTATACCGACTATGACCCAATCAACCTCCAACCCAGCCAATTCAAGTAATCCAAGTGCGCCTCCCAAGACTTATCCTTGCCCCCGCTGCGGCACGCAGACCGCTTGGCAAGACAATAAGTACAAGCCATTTTGTAGCAGTCGATGCAAACTGATCGACCTAGGCGCTTGGGCAAACGAAGAATACACCTTACCTGCAGAAACCACGCCTTTTTCTGACGAACTCTAACACTTGCTTTTTTACTCACTTATCATCTTAAGGATGTTTACTATGTCTGCAACTTACCTGATGCCCACTTATAACCGTCAACCAATCAGCTTTACTCGTGGTTCAGGCAGTTGGCTGTATACCAAAGACGATACCCCGTATTTAGATGCGCTAACGGGCATTGCCGTTTGTGGCCTAGGGCACTGCCATCCACAAGTGACAGACGCCATTCAGCAGCAAGCCGCGACTTTGGTTCATACCAGCAACTTATTTGGTATCGATTGGCAAGAGCGCGCTGGAGAAGCGCTATGCACCGCCGCGCAGATGGACAGTGTATTTTTTGCCAATAGCGGTGCTGAAGCAAACGAAGCCGCTTTAAAGCTTGCACGCTTATACGCCAACCAGCAAGGTTTTGCCCGTCCAAAAGTCATCGTCATGGAACAGTCGTTTCATGGCCGCACATTACTATCGTTGTCAGCCACCGCCAACCCAAAAGCTCGCGAAGGATTTTATACCTTAGATGAGGATTTTATCCGTGTGCCCTTCGGCGATATTGAAGCCATCAAACAAGCCGCGCAAAAATACGATGAGATTTGCGCTATCTTGGTAGAGCCTATTCAAGGAGAAGGTGGTCTAAATACCGCCGCAAATGGCTTTGGTTATTTAGAAGCATTACAGGCTGAATGTGACGCTCACAACTGGCTGTTTATGCTCGATGAAGTACAAACAGGTAATGGCCGTACTGGCAAATACTTCGCTTATCAGCACAGCAATGCCCGCCCTGATGTTTTGACAACGGCAAAAGGCTTGGGAAATGGCTTTCCTGTAGGTGCTTGTATGGTACGTGGCCGTGCCA
>Ga0208300_100637_pt1 | contig 22434 bp, 14 predicted proteins | sample 23_taG_FD_184096 | JGI IMG/M metagenome (GOLD analysis project Ga0208300, IMG submission 184096) | Marine viral communities from Cariaco Basin, Caribbean Sea - 23_WHOI_OMZ (SPAdes) (version 2) | ecosystem: Environmental > Aquatic > Marine > Oceanic | place: Caribbean Sea: Cariaco Basin... | reverse complement strand
GAGTCGCTTAGCCAAGCGGGCGGGTAGCTGGCGTCGTTTGGGTAGTCTGAGCCATAGTCCTCTGCTGCATAAGGGGCCAAGTCATAGGCGGCTAAGGGTGGGTAATCGTCATAGCCATGGCTATCGTGGGCCGGCTGTTCGGCATAGTGGGTATGATTTGTTTGCTCTTGATTATCAAAAGACCTATGTGGTGATGAGGGACTATCAGCTTGTGACTTGCTAATTGGCCGCGCCGCTGATTTAGTAGTAGGCGGCTGCTTGGTGCGCTGATAGCTCACATTTCGCTGTTCTTCTTGCGGGACTTCAATGCCCGTTTGTTTGGATAGCTCATTAACCGCTTCAATAAAGGTAAGGCTTTCATAATCACGCAAAAAACTGATGGCATTGCCGCCGACCCCGCAACCAAAACAGTGATAAATGTTTTTTTGTGGATTGACATAAAACGACGGCGATTTTTCGCCATGAAAGGGGCAGCAGCCTTTATACTCATTACCTGCACGTTTGAGCGTGGTATGACGACCAATGATACTGATCAAGTCAGCTTGGCTGTTTAGTTGCTCAAGGATATGGTTAGGGATGCTCATACAAAAAACAGTTTACCATAGGTCAGTGGTTTTGATGGATATATGTGTCTATATGCGTTTATGCGCGTCTGACTATCATACAAAAACAGAAAAATAAGGCCAACAATGTGTTGACCTTATTTTATGATGTCAGAAACTGTGGGCTAAAAAACCGCCTATTCTACGGGTGTCGTACGGCGTACCGGATTGGTGTTTTGCGGATCGACGTTTGCTTCTCTGGCGGTAGAGCTTGTACTGGCTTGATCGGTCACGCGCTCCGTTTCAGCTTCAGGCAAGCCCAGACCTATATTGATACCGCGATTACGGGTAGGCGCGCTGCTAGTCGATGCGCTGCTTGGCGCTGTATTGGTATTTGCTGTGTTGTTCGCGGGCAATCTGAGCTGCTGAGCATTGCGCACTATTTGGGTTTTGGTTGCGCCATTGTACTCACCTGTCGCCACCGAGGTGTCTTTCATGCCTGAGCGTCCAAGCTGACCAAAGGTAAGCTTATTAAACCAGCTACGGTCGCGTTTGGTACTTAGCTTCACGCGGCCATCACGGGTCAGCCACGTGGGGTAGTTGATCTGCAACAGCGTCTTATATTCACTTGCCAAGTCCGTCATGCCAAGCTTGTCATAGCTATAAGCAAGGACAGCGATGGCTTCTGGGATAGATTCGCTGAGTGGGTAATATTGAAACACCCATTTGGCACGGTTGGCTGCTGCCACATAGGCTTCGCGCTCGATATACCATCTGGCTGCACTCATCTCACTTTCGGCAAATTGATTATAAATAAATGTCATGCGCTGCGCAGCATCTGGCGTATATGGGCTGTTTGGGTATTTGTTGATAAGCTCTTGAAAATTGGCAAAGGCCAGACGGAAGTAGGCTGTATCACGTTCGGCTTGATTGAGCTTAAACAGTTTAAGACCCTCAGATGAGCCTTGCATATTGGCAACGCCGCGCACATAGTAAGCGTAACTGACCTGTGGGTTAGAAGGATATAGACGAATAAACTGCTCAGCACTGGCCGCCGCCATCTCATATTTGCCGCTTTCGTATTGGGCATACATCATGTCGAGCAGCGCTTGCTCTGCATACTGACCGGTGGGATAAAAAGTGCGCAAATTGGTCAAATCTTCGATCGCTTGGGTATAGCGTCCTTTATCAATCTGAGTAATCGCATCGTTATAGTAAGCTTGTTCGGATTTCTCTGCCGTTTCTACCGCGTCGACGTCTTTGCCGCCAGTCAGATTTTTAAAGGTCTGACAACCCACAAGGTTTACGCTCAGCGCCAGTAGGGTGATTGAGGACAGTTTGATAAACGTATTGCCAACAGCTTGCATACTTTTTCTCCGACACAGGACGCATAATAGTAGCGGCGCTACCATGCTATATAAAAGGTTAATAATAAAAAACGATGCTTAGGCACCGGCTCATGGTCTGTTATTGAGCATGCCAATATCAAAAGACAGCCCCATAGCATACCGCAAAATATGGCTTACTTTATATAATAACTTGTGCTTCGTCTATGGTTTATCTTTATGCCCATCACCATACATGTCATATTTTGGCGGCTGCGTGCTTGTGCTACGCCTGCTTGACACTGACAATATAGCAGACCCTCGATGATTTTTGCAGTTTAGCATGAGCAGCCTTAGCGAGCGATAAGCAATGCCCCTGACGATGACAAATATACAGTAAATTACAGCCATGTTATATTTCAGAGAGTTAAGCGATATTACTGACTGACCTATAAGGCGCAAAATCTGACAGATACTGTACTGCATCTATAGGGCTTAGGCGCTGAGCATGATACACTATGATGATATTGTTTTTGCTTTTTTTTGTGAGGGCAGTGCTTTGGAGATAGTCGATACACTTTAAAAATGACATATTATTTTGAACGAATGATAGCCTGTAACAAGTAGTTAATATAGGGTTTTATCAGGATATCTGAGCCAAAGTATGTCCACAGTAAACAAAGAGAGCAGATAAAGACCGCCTGACAAAATCGACTTATTGGCCCATGTCAGCGGTATGACTATATGATGAATGATGATGCTATGACAAACCCTTCCACCCATCCAATATCGAATCACTCGCTCATGACTGATTCAATAGCGCAAGAGTCACCAAACCCGATGCCAAATGATGTTTTGAATGATAGTAAGCCAACTGATGACACGCAGATAACACTCAATGAGCAGCTACATGATAGTGTAGCAGCAGAGGAGGCCGCGCCAGAAGATAGCGAGATACTTGCGTATGAAGAGGGCGATGACAGCGACGATGGTGACGATGGTGATGTCATCGACGATAGTGAGGATGATGATGCACCAGCCGCTGACCAAACCGTGGTGAATGTGATCCATACTGTCACAGAAGACGAGGCTGGTCTGCGTATTGATAAGCTGGCTTCGCAAGTTTTTACGGATTTTTCGCGAGTGCAATTACAAGGCTGGATCAGTGATGGTAGCCTGCTACACAATGGCCAAGTCCAAAAACCCAAAGTACGTGTCAAAGCTGAAGATGTGCTGCATCTGTCCACGACTTTGCAGCAGCACAGCGAAGATCAACCAGAGAATATCGCCATCGATGTCGTCTACGAAGACGATGATGTGCTGGTGATTGACAAGCCTGTCGGTATGGTCGTCCACCCTGGCGCGGGCAATCAGACGGGCACCTTGGTCAATGCGTTACTGTATCATTATCCGCAGCAGCACCATCTGCCGCGTGCAGGTCTGGTGCACCGTATCGATAAAGACACCTCAGGGCTACTACTGATAGGAAAAACCAAACCCGCCCAAATGGCCTTGATGGAACAGTTAAAAGACAAGTCTGTCTATCGTCATTATCAGTGCGTAGTCGCAGGAGATGCGGCAAGCCTGCTACGTCATCGCCGTATCGATGCGCCAATCGGTCGCCACCGTAATCAGCGTACAAAAATGACTGTGATGACAGCAGGGCGTGAGGCGGTCACTCATTTGTTAGAGGTGACCCCGCTGAATGAAAACTACTGTCTATTAGACGTCGGTTTGGAGACGGGTCGTACTCACCAAATACGTGTGCATTTGAGCCATATTACTTATCCGATAGTTGGTGACCGTGTCTATGGCGGGCGTCGTCAATTACGCGCAGGTTTAAGCGATGCCCAGCGTCAAGCGATTAGCAGCTTTCCGCGTCAGGCGTTGCACGCCTATGCGTTAGGGTTTGTCCATCCGACCACAGGCGAGGATATCGAAGTCACCACACCGCTGCCAGAAGACATGCAAACGCTTATTTCGGTATTAAGTGATGGTTACGATGACGAGTAACCGTCATACTATTGTTAACGTGAGCTATCGTTAACTCGTGCTAAGAGACAGGAAGCTGCTATGATAAAAAACCTGCCAATGACAGTGCTGGCACACATTGATGATGTGGTGGTCTTTCAAACGGCCGCTTGTCTTGAGACAGATACAGATATTAGTAGTGATTTATATCAAAGCCAGCAATCAACCGCTCAGGCAAACTACGGTGCGCTGAATTTAGGCCTGCATGTCAATGATCATGCAGTTAGGGTATTAGGCAACCGCATGCGCGTATTGGCGGCCATCAACGAGCAGCTCAGGCCAGTTGATGCTTTAGCGACTGACCGCGCCCAAGGCCGCTATATTAAGCGTTTGCATTGGGTCGATCAGGTCCATGGCAAGCATATTTATGATGTCGATGCTTGTCCGCTAAGTATGCAGCCCGCGGCAGCGGACGCCATGGTCAGTCAACAAGCAGGGTTAGGGCTGGCTATCATGACCGCTGACTGTGTGCCTGTGGTACTGTACCAGCCTGCTAGTGGTCAGATTGCCGCGATTCATGCTGGTTGGCAAGGGCTGGCGGGCGGTGTCATTCCAGCGGCGGTGCAGCGCTTTACGCAGGCAGGAGAAATTCAGGCGTGGATAGGGGTGTGTATCAGCCAAGCCAACTACGAAGTAGACAGCCGCGTGCGAGACAAGATACTGGCAGGATGCCGAGACAGTCAGGCATTACCTGCGCATACCCTAAGCAGTACGGAGCGTTTTGATCAGTTGTATGTGGCCACGTCAGCGGCGCATCAAACCACCGATTCTGCTGCCTGTAAAGATAAGATCACACTAGATTTGCCTAAGATAGCCGCCGACCAGCTCAGCCATGCGGGTGTGAACCTAGCAAACAAAGCGCCGATTAGCTGCAGCTATGCCGACTCGCACTATTATTCTTATCGTCGGCAAACCCACTTGCAGCAGCCTGCGACTGGGCGGATGGCACTGATTATCGTGCGTGGCGCTGTGAGCCATACGGACGGCGAGATGTCATAGACGATGTGTCGTTTGATTGGTCACTGATTTGGCCTTTATTTATTTTCGTTTTTTTATTTTTATTTATCATTATAGAGTTTGTATGAACACATCAATCGAAGCCTCTGCATCAGCTGCCGCTCCCCAAAGCCCGCCTAACGTAACGATGGCGGTTATTTATCATAGTAACTATGGTCATACCAAGCGCGTCGCAGAAGCGATCGTACAAGGTGCGCGTACTCAGTTGCCCGCCGATCAGGCACGCGCGATTGATGTGCACGACATCGATTGGGCGTTTGTCGATCAGGCAGATTTGTTGGTATTTGGCAGTGCAGTCTATATGGGCAGTGTCACCGCTGAGTTCAAAACTTTTATGGACGAGACCTCAAAGCACTGGTACCACCGAAAATGGGAGGGCAAATGGGCTGCCGCTTTTGCCAATTCAGGCGGTTTAAGCGGGGATAAGCTCGCAGTCTTACAGCAGATATCCTTGTATGCGATGCAGCATGGTATGAACTGGATTGGCTTGCCGCTAATGCCAACGGGGCACGAAGCGACAGACCTCAACCGTTTGTCGAGCTTTTTGGGCTTGATGACCCAGTCGCTTGATGGGCCGCCTGAAACGACGCCAGGACCTGGCGATATCGATACCGCGATTTGGTTTGGCAATCATTTGGCTAAGACCATTATCAAACATCAGCCAGCCGATAGTAGACCCTAGTATCAGCTTTGCCATATCATATGACCGTTTATTTCATATAGTGGATTTATTCTAAAGGTGATAGGGCGCTACTGGTATAAGTTTTATGTACGTGCTGCTCCCACAGAGGCGGCGCATCCTACATTTCTAACAATGTTGTTTTAAGCTACTTATGTCGGTTTGAGGATGGTTTGAGCATCAGTGATTATTCTCTCTTAACTTAAATATAGTTAATTTACTTTAAAACCGATACGGTGCAGCTGGTATGAATTTTGCGCCGCATCTGTCAGCGTAGACACAGCAAGCAAGGAAAATTTGTACCAGTTGCACGTGCATATGAGCGTATCGACTTTATTTCGAACTGACTATAGTATCCAAAAAGCAGACAGCCAATGTTGTCTGCTTTTTTTGTTTTATATCCAATCGATTATAGAGGTTTTTATTTGGCCTCATGAACGTGAGCGTGCAGAGTGGTAGGCGCAGAGGTGACAGGAATAGGACTTTCGACAAACTGAAACGACTGGCAGCCTGATAGCAGCATCATCGTGCTCAATAAAGCAAATAGTGACTTCATAATAAAATCTCAAAAAGGGCCCTACCAACTACAAAAAAGTCGGTGCAAATCATATAAACATAGAAAAATATAAGTAAGTGATATTACTGTATGACAGGTCTGATAGGCGATACAGCATCCAGCAATGTATCTATTATGTACAGTAAAGGCAGGCCAAAGTGAAAAATAAGGCCAGTATTTTAGTATTATACAAGATTATGGCGCGTTTTAATAAAATATAAAAATGAATGTTTAAGGTAAGCCATTGTTTTTGATTGTTATATTTTTAAACTGCTTTATAAAATATGATTTTGTATATTATTAAAAATATAAACGAGTCGGCTCAGGTAGTTTTTTAACTTTTGTAAAAAAATGGGGGTAATAAGTTACTACGCAAGCAATAGTAGAAAAATAGCTTTACATTAGTAAGGGAGTAGAGAGTATCGAGTAACCATTTATAACGCTGATTTAGACCAGAGACTAATCAGTAAAATCAGTAAAAGATGAAAATAAGCGCAATATACTGGCCATGAGTGTGTTATCTGCTGCTTTAAATAAGACATACAGTGCCAAATAAGTGATGGTCAACGCAGATGTATTATCTGGTCAAAAATTATTTGATAAGTCATATGCTGGAAAAATGGATTTTTAAGATACGTCAAGAAGCCAATATTAAAAGATAACAATAATGAAAACATCTTAGTGAATTAAAAATATCAAATCATTAAAACTAGATGCCAGCTATAAGAGGATATTATGAAGCCATTTTCTATGATGTTATCGATGCTCGTCATCGGTATGACCTCTGGTACCGTCATGGCGCAAGGCAGTAACGTTGCCCACGCCACCCTACCAAATGCCAGCTTGCCCAATGTCAGCCCCGCCAATAGTGAGCTGGTCAATCGCGGCGCTTATATCGCACGGGCAGCTGACTGTATGGCCTGTCACGGCGAGGACTATACAGGCGGGACCGCCATAGAGACTCCCATGGGGGATATTTACTCTACCAATATCACCCCCTCAAAACGTTATGGCATCGGTGATTATACCGAAAAAGACCTAAAAAATGCTTTGCAAAAAGGCCGTGCTCCTACACATATGCTTTATCCTGCCATGCCATATCCCTCTTATCATGGTATGAATGACGAAGACATCAAGGCACTATTTGCGTATTTACAAACGGTGCCCGCTGTCGATGAAGCGCCCAAACAAAAGACTGATTTGCCGTTTCCCTTTAATATCCGTGTCCTAATGCTGGGCTGGAACTTCTTAAACGTGCCAGCGACCGAAAACCGTGAAGGCCTGAGCCCAACGCAGCAGCGCGGTGAGTATTTGGTCAATAATCTCGAGCATTGCGGTACTTGTCATACGCCGCGTAACAGTACCATGGGGTTTGATAAAGAAAAATACCTATCTGGTGCCCAGCTCGGGCATTGGTATGCACCCAATATCACCCCTGACGAGTCAAGCGGTATCGGCAGTTGGAGTGAGCAGGATATCGTCACCTATCTACGGACAGGGGAGCTGGATCAGCGGGCGTATGCTGGCGGTCCGATGGGCGAGGCCGTGGCTCATAGTACGCAGTACCTCACGCACGAAGATTTAAGCGCGATCGCCTCTTATCTAAAAGCCATCCCAGCGGTGCAGACAGATGACAAAGTATCAGCTGTCGATGTGGCACGCTTGCCAACCCCTATCAATGACTCAATCACTCATGATCTTTTGGCACAAAAAGACTATCTGGCTCAGGCCAAAGCAGATGCGGGCAATAGCAGTAATTCGCCTGAGTCTTTGTACCTAGCGACATGTGGTAGCTGCCATGGTGTCAATGGTTATGGTCAACCGGATGCCCAGTATTCTCCTATCGTCGGTCTGAGCAGTATTCGCCGTGACAACCCTGATGCGCTTGTCAATATCATCTTGCATGGGGTAGTTGGCAGCACCAATACCTCACCGATTATGCCTGGGTTTGCCGACCAGCTCGACAGTGAACAAATTGCCAGTATCGCCAATTATGTGCGCGTAAACTTCGGCGGACTGACAGACAGCGACGTCAGTGCTGCTGATGTCGAACATATTGCGTCAACAGGGAATGAGCAGCCGTTTTTAATAAAATACGCAGGTTTGCTGGCGATTATTGGCATCATCGTAGCGATTTTGCTCATCATCTTCATAATACGAGCCATCATGCGCAAAAGACGCCAGTCGTAACCTTGCTGTCTTTTGTCATAGATGCTACTAAGTAAAGCCAGACTATTTAGCAAAACCAATCACAAATAATAATAGGGCAGACGGCCGCGCACACGTTGAGTATCGCATAGCAGAACCATCAGTCTGCTACCAAGCTGATAGCTTTATAGGAAAATAGCCTATCAATACTCAAACTGGCGGTGCCACACAGAGCAAAAAACCACAAGCGAACCGTCATGCACCAACTTTAAGGATATGATTATGAAAGACATGCTCCAATCCCCAACACGGCGCCAATTGCTCTCCATGATCGGTAAAACAGCCGGAGCAACGGCGATGTATCAGGCGATGACCACGCTAGGGTTTGCCTCTGAGTCGACATTTCAAGAATCCATGGAGCTTGAAGGGGCACCTCCGGGCGCTAGTATTATCGTCCTTGGGGCAGGTTTGGGTGGTCTGACGGCCGCTTATGAGCTGCGTCAGGCAGGCTATAATGTCAAGGTTTTGGAGTTTCAAAACCGCGGCGGCGGGCGTAGCTGGACGCTAAATAGCGGAGATAGATATACCGAGCTTGGCGGTGAGGAAGTGACATGCGACTTTGAAGAAGGCAATTATTTTAATGGTGGGCCTTGGCGATTACCGAGCCATCACTATGCAGTGTTTCATTACTGCAAAAAATTTGGCGTAGAAATGCAGCCGTTTATCCAAACCAATGATCGAGCTTATTTGCATCGGACCAATCACTTCGGCGGTGTCCCTCAGCGCCTAGGGGATGTCAAAAACGATATTCAAGGCAATATCGCAGAGCTGATGTCCAAGGTGGTCAACGTCGGCGGCCTGGATCGCTCAGTCAATACCGAAGATAAAGAAAAGCTACTAGAGGGCTTAAAAGGCTGGGGCGTTTTGGACAAAGACTATCGTTATCGCGCGAGCAATGCCACCAGCAAACACCGCGGTTATAGCGTCTTGCCAGGCGGCGGGCTTATGCCGACAGAGACACCCTCAAAACCATTACCGATGAGTGAAATACTAGACTCAGGCATGTGGTCTGATATTTATAGCAATCATATGACGTATGCGCATCAGCCCACGATGTTTCAGCCAGTAGGTGGCATGGGTAAGATAGGCGATGCCTTTACGCGTGAGTGCCGCGATATGATCGAATTTAATGCCAAGGTCACTAAGATTCACCAAGATGAGACGGGCGTGACGGTCAGCTATGTGGATAGCAATAACCCAGAAGGGACGGTGAAGACGGTACGGGCGGACTGGTGTGTCTGCAATATTCCTCTGACTGTTTTGACCCAGCTTGATATCAATGTTTCAAAGCCTATGAAGCAGGCGATGGCGGCAGTGCCTTATGATACTTCTTATAAAGTCGGTTTAGAATTTAAGCGCCGTTTTTGGGAAGAGGATGAGTGGATCTATGGCGGCTTAACCTATACCAATATGCCAATTACCCAAATCGCTTATCCCTCTGAGGATATGTTTAAGGACGGTACAGGCGTTTTATTAGGGGCGTATGGTTTTGGCGCTACTTCTTATAAGTTTAATACCCTAACGCCGCAGGAGCGTATCAACGTCGCACTAGCTTATGGTAAGTACATCCACCCACAGTATCCCAAAGAGTTTCGTGCTGGGACATCAGTGGTCTGGCATCGCATTCCGTGGACTTTGGGCTGTTATGGTATCTGGAGCGAATCTAGCCGCAAACAGCACTACGATACGCTGTGCAGCATAGACAATCGTATCGTCTTAACTGGCGAGCATTGCTCTCATATACCAGCATGGCAAGAAGGCGCTATTTTATCGGGTATAGACGCTGCCAATCGCCTGCATAAAAAAGCAAAAATGCTTGGTTAATATTGATAACAATAAAATTCAGAGGCTATCATGGACAATGCAATCGTAAAAAAAACAATCAGGGAGAATACAACATCAAAAATGCTGCCTGTGATGTTGCTGAGTGTGATGAGTGGCGCGGTGGTAATGGGCTGTAGCCAGCAAGCAGATGATGTGGAGACAGTGGCCAGTATACAAGAAGCTGACCTTGCTCCAGATTATCAAGCCAGCCGTAATACGGGCAGTTGGGGCGGTGTCTATATGAGTCGCGACGAGCTAAAAGCCCCGAAAATCAACGTCGTCGATGACAGCTCGTTGCCAAGTATGGCGCAAGATGCCAGCCTTAGCAAATGGGAGGCAAAGTTTGAGGGCACCAATGCTTTTGTCACCACCGATGGCAAAAAGCTATACCACGACTCCTGTGCAGGCTGTCATATGCACGAAGGTCAAGGCGCGTACGGGGCAGGGTATTATCCGCCGCTGGCGAACAACAGCAAGATGCAGTCAAAATATTATATTATCGATATCTTGATTAATGGCTTTCGCGGTATGCCGTCTTTTCATATGATGATGGACGATGAGCAAATGGCTGCTGTCACGCAATATGTGGTCAGCGATCTTAATGGGTTTACCGATACGGTGACCGCCGCCGATGTTGCCAAATTAAGACACGCCAATCCACCAGGCCATGATCCAAGCGAGTAGCTCGCTGGCATACAAAAACGCCTGATTAACTATCAGGCGTTTTTTGTGGATGCTGTGGTCGCCAAGATAAAGTCGCTGTATCGTTTTTATATCGGATTGATGATATGAGAGTCTATTGTGGGCTGGCTGACCAAACGGGCGAGCGTATCACGCCTTGACCAGACTTGCCAAAGGACTCACCGCCATTTAGGGACTTGATGATTAGCACTCCTTTGCCACCTTGGGTAGCGGCATATACCACACGCTTACCATTTGGCGAAAAGCTTGGCGCTTCATCGATGCCCGTATTGCCTAAATTAGCTGTCACCGCGCCATTGCTATTCATCACCGCTGCGGCTCGCCCACTCAAAAAGGCGATCTGCGTGCCATCGTGACTGAACTGCGGACTGGTGGCATAGCTACTGTTTGAGACTTTGGTCGTGCGCCCTGAGCCAAACTCATAGCGATAAATCTGCGGCTTATTAAAGCCTGCACGGTCACTGACAAACACAAACGATTTGCCATCTGGGGCGTAGCTTGGCTGTACCTCGCTGCTTGGCCAGTTGGTCAGTCTTTTGGGCTGGCCGCCGCTGGTACTCATCTCATAGATATGCGCGCTGCCTTCAAAGCTGCTAGAAAACAGTATCTTGCTACCATCGGGCGAAAACGATGGGCTAAGATTGCTGCCTTTAAATGGAGTAAGTGCGCTGGCACCGCCGCCACTCACGTTTTGGATATAAATCACTGGATAAGACTGGTCGCGTTGAATAGCATAGGCGATACGGTTGCCATCAGGAGACCAAGCAGGCGAGAAGATAGAGCCTGCCACTTCGGTGATGGTCTTGGCGTTTTCGCCATCGGCATCCATCACTTTTAGGCGTGAGACTTTTTGTTTGCCGGTGCCGACTTCTTCGATATAGGCGATGCGTCCTGAGAAGTCGCCTGGCGTACCGGTGATCAGCTCATACACCTTATCAGCGATGACGTGACCGGCATAGCGCATGCTGTCTTTGTTGTTGTCAGCGCTGAGGCTTTGCTTGCCTTGTAGCACCCGACCTGATTTGACATCGATGACCTCATAATCTGTGATGACTTTACCGCGATTGCTGCGAGTACTGCCCACCACCAAATAAGGAATACCCATGCTTTGCCAGACCGGCAAGCTGCCTGCCAGCTCGCTGCTACTATGCGGCTGCTGCGGCAAGTCTTTGCTGGTGACTTTTAGCTCTGTTTTGCTCAAGTCATTGAGAATAATCGGCGATAGTACCGAGTCTCCTGCAAAGGGTACAAACGCGACTTGGTTTTGTTGTCTTGGCGCAACCACCGTGACATCGATCTCCATAGGCACAGCAGTAGCAGAATATAAAGGAGCAAACAGCAATGGCGTAACCAATAGCGAAGCCGAAGCGAGGTTTAACGCGGAGAAAGTGGTGACCTTTGAAGTTGGTAGCTTTAAAGATAATGGTTTCATAGGTGAATACCCTAAGTTAAAAGTTTTAAAATAATCGGCGGTATGAGATAAACGTCAGAAAGCTCTAATGTCGCCTTCTTTGACACTAGCCCTCAAATACTTTTTACCTTAATCTATTGAACCATAACAATCTATTGAACCATAACGTTGATAGTTAAAGCCGCAAAGCTGGCAGGGTTAGTCAAATCAATAGGTAGGGGGCTTGCGACAAAAGCGGCTTTTTCGGCAGCATCATTAACAGCGCTATTAGCGCCAGTAGCTTTGGCGGACAATACGTTACCTTGATTATCTAATCTTAAAGCTACTTTAGCAGTAATACCTTGGGTTTCAAGCGGTGCTTTTAAATTTCTCTGAATTTTAGCGGCTATGCTGTTCTTAAAATCATCCGCAGAAGCCGAAGCGCTACTACGGGTACTAGCAGGCTTGCTATCAGCCGTTGATTGACCTTCTGATAAGTCAAAGGTTTTACCTGCGCTACCAGAACCACCAGTATCAATTTTTAGGTTTCGGTCGGTAGGCGTAGGACGAGTAATCTTGGGTGGGTTGTTTTGTTTCTGATGAAACTCATCCAGCCGCCTTTGTTCCTCTATCAGCCGCTTTTTTTTATCTTGTTCAACTGCTTCGTGCTCTTCTAATACGGCTTCATCAAGCTTGGCTGCCCACTCTGCCATACGGCGTTCATATTCTTGATTTTGTTCAAGCAGACGTTGGTGCTGCGTCTCACTCATGAGAATTGATGCACTCGCAGGATCGTCAGAGCGTGTGAATACAGGTGCGCGCTGCGCATTCGGTTGGTCAGTGCTTTGGCTGGTAGAGACGCTATCAAATGTCTGAGGTGGCAAGGTGCTGGATATACCGTTTGTACTACTGTCGGTTTGCATGGCCTCTGCAGCGGCAGCTCGGTTGGCCAATATCTGTCCTTGCATCTCAGCGAGCTGCTCTGGCGAGACCATGACCGTCTCGATACTACCTGCTGTCTCTACATCGGTATGTTGATACGCGTATATCAAGATGCCCAGCACCAGCCCATGTGCGAGCAAGCTCAGCAGCATAGGTAAGGTGAGCCCGTTGCCTTCAGGCTCGGTGGGCACATAAACGACAGGGGCATTATGCATGGTGTGATTACTCATGAGCGTGGTATATCAGATTGTTTGCTATGGTTTGCTGTATCATTGCTTGGCACTGTATTAGCACAAATAGCGAGACAATCACAGCGATGGGGTCGGTAAAGGCGCACCAGTAAGTAGTCCGACTTTTTCGATCCCTGCTTGTTGTAGGCTGGCCATCAATGTCATGATAGCGCCATACTGATTGTTTTGATCGGCATTGATCATTATTTGTACCGGTGGCTTGCCAGTATTGCTATTTTGTGTTTGGAGATTGGACAGCGTATTGATCAGCTCAGGCTCACTAATCGGCATGTCAATGTTGTTTTCATAGCTGATAAATAGCTCGCCGCTCGCCGTTAGAGACACAATGATTGGTAGCTGACTTTGGCTCATGGTGTTGGTCTGCTCTTTGGGCAGATCCACGTCGACACCAGTGATGAGCAGCGGCGCGGTCACCATAAATATCACCAGTAGTACCAGCATGACGTCGATATAAGGAACGACATTCATCTCTGCATTTAGGGGTTTTTTTTCACGGCGATAGGGGCTTTGTCTCATATACTTAGCGTCCTTGCACCTGACTGGCACTCGATGGTGCCTCTGAGCTTGGGTTGCTTTCGCGGTTTGTGCTGCGCTCAGCGCTGGTCTCACGCTGGAGCATACCAGTCATTTCATCACAAAACAGCGCGCGCGACTCATACAGACGGCCAGACTTGGCGGTGAAATGGTTGTAGGCCAGTACAGCAGGAATCGCAGCAAATAGACCCATAGCAGTGGCGATCAGTGCTTCAGCAATCCCAGGAGCGACCGCAGCGAGGGTGGCTTGTTCAGTTTGTGATAGCCCCAAAAACGCATTCATAATGCCCCAAACCGTCCCAAACAGTCCAATATAAGGCGCCACTGAGCCAATACTGGCAAGCGTGGTCAGTCCTGACTCTAGTAATAACTGCTGACGACCCAATCCGACACGTAGCTTGCGCTCCACACCATCGATGATGTCGTCTTTGGGTTGGCGTTTTTTATGCATTCTTAAATATTCAGAAAACCCAACATAAAAAATCTGCTCAAGCCCTTGCCGATCAGGGGAGCCTTGTACGCCTTGATAGAGCTTGGCCAAGTCTTCACCCGACCAAAACCATGTCTCAAATTGTTGGTCGAATTTTTTGGCAGTACCCAGCCGTGCACTCATACGAAAAATAATTACCCAGCTAAGTAGCGAGGCCAATAACAACAACGCCATGACGATTTGTACCAGCAAACTGGCTTGGGTAATAAGGTCGATAATGTTTAAGGATTCAGGCATGTATTTGACTCATGAGTGATGAATAACAACTGGTAGGGCAAGTCCTAGTGTAGTGTACTGTGAAATGAAAAAAAGGTCATTTATTAAAGTGTTAAACGGTAAATAAAACCGGTAAAAATGATACGTTGTTATTTTCGATTGATTTGGTGACTTATCACATGAGCTAAACCACAAAACAGTCATAAATAAAGCGAAAACAGTTGTTTGCACCCATCAGGCACGGGTAATGATTGAATTTGTACGCCAATTTCTCTAAAATGTTGCACTTTGTTACCGCTGCCTTTTTGATAATGACGTCGCAACCTATTTGCTGACGTCATATTTATTTTAAATAAGGCCATACCTTAGCAAGCTGGGCGCGACACTTATGAATGCAATTGAACGCTATTTTGGGATCAACGGTGAAAACACCACGGTCAAAACGGAAATCCTCGCTGGTATAACCACCTTTTTGACGATGGCTTATATCATCTTTGTCAACCCCAACGTATTGGCAGAAGCTGGTATGGACAAAGGGGCGGTGTTTGTTGCTACCTGTTTGGCAGCGGCATTAGGCTGCTTTATCATGGGTATCTATGCCCGATTGCCTGTGGCATTGGCTCCTGGTATGGGCTTAAATGCCTTTTTTACCTATGGCGTCGTTTTAGGGATGGGCTATGCGTGGGAAACCGCGTTAGGCGCTGTTTTCTTATCAGGTTGTTTGTTTATTCTCTTAAGCCTATTTAAGATTCGCGAGTGGATCATCAATGCCATTCCAGCCAGCCTCAAGCAAGGCATCGTGGCGGGTATTGGTGCGTTTTTGGCCTTTATTGCTTTACAAAGCTCAGGCATCATCGTTGGCCGTGATGCGACACTAGTGATGCTAGGCGATATGACCGCGTTTGCACCGATGATGGCGGCGCTGGGCTTTTTTATTATTATCGGCTTGGTCTACAAAAAAGTCCCAGGCGCGGTGACGATTGGTATTTTAGCGATTACTCTGATCAGTTTGTTTACAGGGCATACACAGTTTACAGGGATCATGTCGACGCCGCCATCTGTCGCACCAACCTTTATGAAACTCGATATCGCAGGTGCCTTTGATATCGGTATGATCAGTGTGATTTTTGCTTTCTTGTTTGTCGATTTGTTTGATACTGCAGGTAGTCTAGTGGGTATCGCCAACAAGGCAGGTCTGATCGATAAAGACGGTAATATCCCTAACATGGACAAGGCGCTGCTTGCTGACTCAACAGCGACGGTCGCAGGCGCTATGCTAGGTACATCATCGACGACCAGTTATATCGAGAGCGCCTCAGGTGTGGCCTCAGGTGGCCGTACAGGTCTGATGGCAGTGACCGTGGGCGTGATGTTTGTGCTGAGTATTTTCTTTGCACCCCTTGCTGGGATGATTCCTGCATACGCGACTGCTGGCGCAATTTTTTATGTCTCGGTATTGATGTTGTTTACGCTAAAAGACATCAACTGGGAAGACTTAACCGAAGCGGCACCAGTGGCGGTAGTCCTGCTACTCACACCGCTGACGTACTCTATCGCTGATGGTATCGCGCTTGGGTTTATCACCTTTACTGCTGTCAAGCTGATGACGGGTAAGTTTTCAGAGATTAGCATCCCTGTATGGGTGTTGACGGCTATTTTGCTTGCCAAGCTGGTACTGCTATAAGTATTTGGCGTTATCAATACGTTTGATACAAATACGCTTGATACAAATACACTTGATATAACGGCTCAATATTGCGTTGTAATCCGTAAAAACCCTCTTTATCTGATATGGATAAAAAGGGTTTTTTTATGTGGGTGCCGTAGAGGGTTTTTAGGGTGCAGGTTTTAGCAAGTGGCGCGTCCAAGTATTTGATTAAAAAACAATTAACACACAATAGTAAACACAAAAATATAACTCAGGCGTCATGATGGTAAATGTGTTAGTAACTGATTGTTTTTTAGTAAGATATTAATTGTCAAAAATACGCGATATCGTTAGTTGGAAAATTTTTTTCATGATATTATAGCGACGTTAAGCGCATCACCTCAATCAACGCCGTAGAGGTTTTTCTTACAGTGAATTTGCATTATCTTAGATGGCAGGGATTCGCCATATTTGACACGTCGATGTTTGATATCGCTATCGCAAAACCTGCTCATCGCACTCCTTTCACTACTAACAAGAAGAAGGCACTAATGCCGCTTAACTTTTCGTTGTTGCCTTTGTATTGTTAACGTAGCCCGTTTAACACTCGAACGACCTACTTAACCGTTTCCAGCCTATGCTGGATTTTCTCGTTTTGTGATGGCGCCGTTTGGTCTTTTGATTATCGCTGCATGCATATATTGTGATTGCTATTTATTTAACCGCTGTCATTAGCGGTGATACAAGACGATCAGACTTCCTAAAGCCCCATTTATGATGGTTTTTAAACGATAGTTATGGAGTTGTTATGAACCCAGTAGACCAGTTTACCCCGCAAGAGCCGATTTTATTTAAGCCTGTCGATTTGCTAGCGCCAGAGTATATTACCCAGTCGTCAAAAGCACTATACGCGTGTATCTCACCTTTATATTGTGTGGATGAAGAGCGCTGGTTGTCAGAGCTGTTGCCACTTGCTAAGCCCAGCGACAAAGAGCGTGACGACGCTGCTGAGCAAACACGCCAGCTGGTCGAGCATGTACGCAATGATGGCAAAGCCGTCAAAATGGTGGACTCATTATTGCTTGAGTATAGCCTTGATACCCAAGAAGGTATCTTGCTCATGAGCTTGGCTGAAGCCTTGATTCGCGTACCAGACAGTTATACGGCTGATGCTTTGATCCATGACAAGATGAGCGTGGCTGACTGGAAAAAACACATCAAAAATGACAATGGTTTTATGGTCAATGCCTCGACATGGGGCATGATGATGACCGGCCGCGTCGTGAGTATCGATAGCAGCACCACGGCCACAGGGTTTTTGGATCGTATGACCAAAAAGATGGGCGAGCCGGTGATTCGTAGTGCCATGCAAAAAGCCATGCGCATCATGGGGCATCAGTTTGTATTGGGGGAAACCATCGAGGGCGCCAATAAAAACAGTCAGCCGTATCGCAATAAAGGCTATACCTATTCATTTGATATGCTGGGTGAGGCGGCCATCACGCATAAAGATGCTGAAAAGTACTTTAATGATTATCTGCACGCCATCAAAGCCACCGCAGATATCAAAGTGGCTGAGGGCATGCCAAAACCGTCAGTATCTATCAAGCTGTCGGCGCTGCATCCACGCTATGAGGCCACGCAAGAAGCGCAAGTGATGGGACTGCTGCGCCAGCGCTGTTTGCTACTGATCGAAGCGGCGCGCGCCGTCAATGTCGATATCAGTATCGATGCCGAAGAAGCGGATCGCCTTGAGATTTCACTAAAACTGTTTGAGTCTTTGTATCGTGACAATTTGACTGCCGGCTGGGATGGCTTAGGGTTGGTGGTGCAGGGCTACTCAAAGCGCGCGATTGCGGTTTTGGCATGGCTGGCGCAGTTAGCGGCAGAAATGGGTGATCGCATTCCAGTACGTTTGGTCAAAGGCGCGTACTGGGATACGGAGATCAAATTGGCTCAGCAAAAAGGGCTGGCAGGTTATCCTGTCTGGACACGAAAAGAAGGCACCGACACGGCCTATCTGGCGTGCGCGCGCTTCTTGTTATCAGATCATCTGCGCGGGCTGATTTGGCCGCAGTTTGCGACGCACAATGCGCATACGCTAGCATCAGTCATGACCATGAGTGCGCATCGAGACTTTGAGTTTCAGCGTCTACACGGCATGGGCGATGCGCTTTATGATCATATCTTGCAAGCCTATCAGATTCCGGTGCGTATCTATGCGCCAGTCGGTGCTCATAAAGACTTGCTACCATACTTGGTACGTCGTTTGCTCGAAAACGGTGCCAACAGCTCGTTTGTCCATCAGCTACTAGACAAGTCTTATCCGATTGATAAGCTGACCGTGCACCCTTTTGATAAGCTGCTGGCCAACGCAACATTGCACAATCCAGAGATTCCCTTGCCATTAGATATCTATGGCGAGCGCCGCGCCAGCTTTGGCCCCAATATCTTTGTAGAGTCGCAGTGGCTACCGTTTAAAGCGGCGATTGATAGCCACTTGCACAAAACATGGTCAGCGACTTCTATCATCAATGGCGCGGCGATTGATGAGTATAAAGTGGATGGTCAAGTCAACAAGCTTGAAGCGCACACAGTACGCGCGCCTTGGAATCACGACGTGATCGCTGGTGAAGTGGTTTATGCCAATGCTGATCTGGCACAACAAGCGACCCTAGCGGCCGTGGCAGGACAAGCAGCATGGCAAGCGCAGTCAGCGGCCAAGCGCGCAGCCATACTACGTAAGATTGCTGATTTGTATGAAGAAAACTACGCTGAGCTCATGGCACTGTGCCAAGTAGAAGCGGGCAAAACCATGCAAGACAGTATCGATGAGATCAAAGAGGCGGTCGATTTTTGCCGTTTTTATGCGGATGAAGCAGAGCGCCTAGATGAGGTGGTGCACGAGTTTACAGACTTGTCTGGTAAGCCTGCACGTCAAGTGTATAAAGCGCGCGGTACCTTTGTTTGCATCAGTCCTTGGAACTTTCCGCTGGCCATCTATACCGGTCAAATCGTGGCGGCGCTGGCCGCAGGCAATACCGTGGTTGCTAAACCTGCTGAGCAGACCAGCCTGATTGCGCATTTTGGTGCACAACTGATGTATCAAGCAGGGGTGCCGGTAGAGGCGTTGCAGTTGGTAATAGGCGCAGGTGAGGTAGGCGGTGCATTGACGGCCGCTGACAATATCGCAGGTGTGATATTTACAGGCTCTACCCAGACCGCCCAGCGTATCAACCAAAGCTTAAACAGTCATGCACAAAGCAGTGGTGAGCTACCAATACTAATCGCCGAAACAGGCGGACAAAATGCGATGATCGTCGACTCAACCGCCTTGCCTGAGCAAGTGGTCAAAGACGCTGTGCTATCTGCCTTTGGCTCAGCGGGCCAGCGCTGCTCAGCATGCCGTATCTTGTGTGTACAAGAAGAGATGGCTGATGATTTGATTGAGCTGCTGCAAGGCAATATGGCGGAGCTGTCGGTCGGTAATCCGCTGTACGCCGCCACGGATGTCGGTCCGGTAATCGATGCCGATGCCAAAAATGGCCTAGAAGCACATATCGAGCGCATGCGTGCTGAGCCAACCGCGACGATCTTGGCACAGACGCCCATGAGTGTCAGCTCGGTCGTCAGTCAAGAAAAATCAACCTTTGTCTTACCGACAGCGATAGAAGTAAAAAGTATTGATGTGATAGGCGGTGAGCACTTCGGTCCTATCTTGCACGTTTTGCGTTATCAAGCACGTGATCTAAACAAGCTGATCGATGCCATCAATAGCACCGGCTTTGGTCTGACATTGGGTATTCATAGCCGTATCGAAAACACCGCCGAGCATATCGAGCGCCGCGTGCTGGTGGGTAATGCGTATATCAACCGCAACCAAATCGGCGCGGTGGTCAACGTCCAGCCATTTGGTGGCTGCGGCCTCTCAGGTACTGGCCCCAAAGCAGGTGGCCCGCATTATGTAGCGCGCCTGATGAGATTAGATAGCGACAATCAACCTTCAACAGCCACGCAATCAGCAATCGCATAAGGAGTAGCAAGATGGCGACTGAATTTAAAAAAAATCATGCCCAAGTTTGTGAGTCTTGGCGATTACTTGGCGCGGTCAATCGCGCCGCTTATCTGCAAGCAGCCATTCCTCGGTTGGCCTTGCTGACGGGCGATGTCAATAAAGCCAAGCGCTTATTCAACCATTTGTTGAGCGCTGCGCCAAGCTTAGATGAAGTGCACCGTATGACAGGCGCGACAGGAGAGTCCAATGATCTGTACATGACGGCTCGTGGCAAAACCATGGTCATCGGTAGTGAGTCAGCGCGTACGATGGCAGTGCTTGGTCAGCTACTCGCCGCCCTGCTGACGGGTAACGAAGTGATACTACACTGCCCAAGTCAGGCGGAGATGAGCGATGAAGCGGCAAAAGTGCTTTATGAGATAGGAGTAAGCGATGATGTCTTAAGCGTCGCCAACGACTCACAAACCATCACACTGTTATACATCGATCGCCTCGCGCAGGTCGCAGTGGCAGGCAGTAATAGTGAAGTGCAGGCCATCAGCCAAGAGCTGGCCAACACCGATGGTATCTTGACGCAAGTCATTAGTGTGACCGATATGGACGGCATGTCAGAGATGCTCACGCCTGACTATCTGCATCGGTTTGTCACTGAGCGCGTCAAAACCATCAATACCACCGCGATTGGTGGTAATGCCAGTTTGCTTGAGCTTGGTACCGACTAGGGTTGTTTCTTGTATTGCAGCTTAAGTCATATAGATAGGTGATGCTGAGCGGTGAGTGCGCAAGATAAAACCAACAGTAATAATAAAAACCGATATCTGAAAGCTCAGGTATCGGTTTTTTTTATTGAGGACAGACTGAGATGGCCTATACAAGATAACTTTTACAAAACAATGAGCAGTTACTCAGCATAATCAAGCCAAACCCAGCCGTTCTCCAGCCACTCCATTAAGTCATCGGGATCGATGTCTGCAACATCATCCGCCTGCAAAGCTTCACCATCTGCTAAGCGCTGCAATGTCTGTTTGGCAATAGTATCTAAACCATCTAGGCGTTGACCATTAGCGTACAGGATGAGTTCACCGGCATGTTTATGATAGAGCAGCCGATTGCTGTAATCTGCTTGCAAGGTCGCGCCTTCCGTTATGGCTTGCATGAGCTCATCGGTCGTTAGAGTCTCCTCAGGTACGAGCGCGTCATATTGACGCTTGCTGACGACCTCAGATACTGCCTGACGAATGATATCGTCACCACGCTCAGACTGTAGCATGTGCAAGAGCTGCTCTTTGATCGCACTGATACTCTCTGATTGCAATGCGCCAGATGCCTGTAGTGCTTGCGGCAATAGCAGCGGAATAAACAAATCGCTATCGTTGGTGGCGATATCCGCTAAGCTATCGATAATTTGCATCAAATTTGGACGACGGCAGCCAAAAGAGAAAGTCAGACAATCATCTTGCGCCACGCCGAAATGCGAGAGTTTGGGCGGCACATAAAGCACGTCACCCGCTTCTAATATCTCATCAAAGATGATGTCGCCCATATCATCAAACAGTCTTATCGGCTCATCTGTGACAAACTCCGTATTCTTATCACAGTATTTACCTAGCTGCCAACGGCGAGAGCCATAGCCTTGCGCCAAAAACACATCATAATCATCATAGTGCTTGCCGACCGAGCCGCCTTTAGGCGCGTAAGAGACCATAATGTCATCACGCTGCCACTGCGGAATATAGTCAAACGCTTGCCACAATTGCCCAAGCTCAGGCGACCATTGCTCAAGGTTTTGCACAAGGACTGTCCACTGCGCTGGCAGGTTGTCAAAGTCGGTTTCGCTTAAGGGGCTTTTTTTGAGTTGCCACTGCGGCTCATCGACAGGCTTAGTTGCCGCTTGAGTGAGCAGGCGGGCAGAGGCCTCTTCTTCAAGCGCTAGGCCGAGCATATCTTCTGGCTCAAACATACCGATTAGTTGCGGCAGACCTTGCTTGATCAGCAATGGCTTTTTTTGCCAATACTCGTTTAAGAATTGCTCAGGGGTCATATTATCAGGTAAACAAAGGGGTA